>Ga0209474_10000613_pt1 | contig 38244 bp, 38 predicted proteins | sample GraSoiAngelo_145_FD_185902 | JGI IMG/M metagenome (GOLD analysis project Ga0209474, IMG submission 185902) | Grasslands soil microbial communities from the Angelo Coastal Reserve, California, USA - 14_1009_05_20cm (SPAdes) (version 2) | ecosystem: Environmental > Terrestrial > Soil > Grasslands...
CAGTTCGTTCACCAGTTCGGGCGAATCGATTTTTTGCTTCGACAATGTTTCCCGCGCGAGTCGCTGGCCGAGCCCAAACGCGGCGACAAGCTGCACGGCTTTGGCAAATTTGATCCCTTTGATCTTTGACAATTCGTCCACGGAGCAGCGACTTAATCCGGTAAGGGAACCGTATTTTTCCAATAGTTGGCGCGCCACTTCGACCGCATTTGCGCCCGAGACGCCGGTCCGCAGCAAAATGGCGATGAGTTCCGGGGTCGTTAGTGAGGATGCGCCGTGGGCGGCGAGTTTCTCGCGTGGCCGCTCGTCCCGCGGCATCTCGCGGATCTTAAGCTGCGACATTCGGGAAACGCGCGTTAAATCGACATTCGGCGGCAAAAAATGATCGGCAGATCAGACGCGAAGTTGATCGAACATTTCGCGCAACGCATCCCCGAGCGCGAAGAGCGCATCTGCGTACGGATTTGCCGCGATTCCATCCAGCACGGTTTGCGCTTCGCGAATCAAGTCGCTGCCGGCTGCGATTGATTCGTTGAGGGCGCCGTTGGTTGCGCCGATCCTCAGAAGCTCGGTCATCTCTTCGATTCTTTCCTCAAGCACGAGCCGGCAACAACGTTCCCGCTCAAAATCGGAAGCTGACTGCAAAAAGATCAACACTGGAAGGGTGAACTTACCTTTGCGCAGATCTGTGCCCAGTGTTTTGCCGGTCGCTCTCTCGCTCCCGGCAATATCCAGGCAATCGTCATAAATTTGATAGGCCGTGCCGATTTGAAATCCGAAGTTCTTGAACGTTTCGATTACATTCAAATCCGTTTCACTGATGAGCGCGGCCAACTCCGCTGACGCGGCAAAAAGCGATCCGGTCTTCTTCCCTACGATCCGCAGGTAATCTTCGACCTCGAGTTTGAGATCGAAACGGCGCTGCGTTTGAATCATTTCTCCTGAACAGATTTCCCTAGCCGCCCGGGCGATTGCGCGACTGATGTCCGCGTTTTCGAAATTTGTGGAGAGGTTTAAGGCGTGCGCGAAAAGGCAATCGCCCAAAAGAACGCTGAGCGAATTTCCCCAGCGCGCATTCACGGTCGGCTGCCCGCGGCGGCGCTCGGCTTCGTCCATAATGTCGTCGTGCACGAGCGTGGCGACGTGAATTAGTTCGACGATGACGGCAAGATCGAGATGTCCCGAATTAATCTTGCCTGTCGCGCCGCCAACTAGAAGGGCGAGGAGTGGCCGCAGACGTTTACCGCGCCCGCCCACCGCATAGGTCACATAGCCTTCGATCGCGGGATCGAAAGCCGCCGTTTGTTGCGCGATGCGTCTTTCTACTTCGTCGAGATGCGGCTGGACGAGCCGCGCCACTCGAGCTAGCGGGCCAAGCGAAAAAGCGATTGGCGTAATGTCAGTCCGAACGACACCCGAGCGTGCGAAAACTTCCACGAGCCGAGAATAGAGGGGCGGCTTGTCTGTTGTCAAAGCATCACGCTCGCAAATTTTCTGGGGAGCGCAGGCTGCCAGTCCACCAGTCGGACGGACTCGTCCCGCGGCAAGCCTGTAGTCTTCGGCAGCTTGCCGAAGAGCTCTCATCGTTTACGCAACCAATCTTCAGTTCCGTACTTTTGCGCGACAATTTCCTGCGCTCGATATCGAACTGCGTCTGGCAAATTCCGCGTCTTGCAATTGTTAGACAACTCTTCTGTAAATCGTTGCGCCAGACCATTCCCAAGATTGACATCTCCGCCGGTCGGACGGACTCGTCCTATGGCGAGTTGGATGGTGCCTTGCTGAAGCAAACCGCGTCTGGTGCGTCGCTGTGCTGCTCCCGCGATCTTGCGCCCATTTAACATCACGTCTGCGCGCACAGGATTTGCGAAACAGCCGTAGCCGCGATCGATGTTGTAGCCGGGCTCGCTGACCCCGGTTCCTTTTGCCAATTTTGCGGACCCGGCGTCAACGACGCCGGCTACAGGCGCTAATTCCACATGCTCGCCATTTGCGACCAATGCACCGGCTAAAGAGCGATGAATCTTCTCGTAGATCGAGCTCGACGATTCACTGAAAACCGGATCGCTTGGGGGAACAACAATCGAATACGTCAGGTCTTCTCCGTGAAAAACGATCCCGCCGCCAGTCCAGCGCCGGACCAAATCGCGCTCAGCTAGATAGTCAGCGACATCAGTAAACTTTCCAAAATATCCAAACGACAGAGCAGGGGATCGCCATCGATAGAATCGAATCGAGGGGACCGCTACCGAATCGAGCAGTGCTTCGTCGATTGCCATGTTCATCGCCGCCGAGTGCTCGTCGTCGTCATAATAAATGTCGAGCGCAGCGAAAAGCCCCTTTGTCATTTCTTGCTGTAAGGCGGCCTGTGACAGCCGGATTTGTTAGGTAGTGAGTTCAGCGAGGATTTTCGCTACCGCTTCACGCGGATTCGGATGTGTCGTGATCGGTCGACCAATGACCAAATAATCCGCGCCCATGTCCAGCGCTTGGCGCGGCGTCATCACGCGCTTTTGATCGCCGGCCTCGGACCGGGTTGGCCGGATTCCTGGCACCACAATTTTGATTTCGTCGCCGAATTCGTGGCGAAGTGCTTTGATTTCGTGCGGACCGGCCACAACTCCATCGATTTCTACGTCGACACCTAATTTGGCCAGGCGCAAGACCTGATCGTCGACTTTGTCGGCGATTCCAATTTCGCGCAGCGTTTGTTCAGTCGCGCTTGTTAAAACAGTCACACCCAAGATTGATATGTTATTTGCACGAGCCGCAGTCGCGGCGCGGATCATTTCGCTGCCGCCGCTCAAATGAATGGTGAGCATGCGAACACCAAGATTAGTCGCGGATTCCACTGCCCTTGCAACCGTGTTTGGGATATCGTGCAGCTTGAGATCGAGCAAAACTTTTGCGCCGGTGGACAGAACCGCGCGCACAATTTCAGGGCCCTCGGCCGTGTAAAGTTGCAGGCCGATTTTAAAAAATGAAATTTGCTCCCGCAGTTGATCGACAAGATCAAGCGCCGCGACTTTTGTCGGCACGTCCAGCGCGACGATGATTTTGTCAGCTGCCTTTGTCATTCCGAGTGAGGCCGAATGTATCTCTCACTGTTAATGCAAGAGATGTCTCGACTCCGCTCGACATGACAATTGAAATGCAAACCATGCAAGTGCTCGCTCCAGCGAAGATCAATCTTTCCCTGAAAATTCTGGGCGACCACGGCGACGGCTTTCATGAGATCGAGACGCTAATTACTCCGATTTCGCTTTGCGACGAGCTTAGAATCAAAAAGAACAATAGCGAAAAGGGGATCGAATTTCGCTGTGATGATCCAACCGTTCCGATGGGCGCGGAGAACCTTGTCCTTCGTGCAGCAAAAGCTTTTTTGGCTGCCACAAGGTTAGAGCCTGCGGTTTCAATCGAGCTCAAAAAGAAAATCCCGCATGGCGCGGGGTTAGGCGGTGGGAGCAGCGACGCGGCAACTACTTTGCTAGCGCTCAACCAACTTTTTGAAACAAACCTGGCGCGCGATCAATTGGCCAAGCTTGGATCGACAATTGGATCGGACGTTCCATTTTTCATCTTCGAATCGGCCGCGCTCTGTCGCGGGCGAGGAGAGTTGGTCACGCCAACGGAATTGCCGGAGAGATTGTCGCTCTTGCTGTTAAAACCGGATTTTACTGTGCCAACTACATGGGCGTACTCGCGTTGGCACGATTCGAGAGAAATTCCCGGCGTCACCTACGCGGCTCAGGAATTCCTTGGCCAAACTTTCGTGAACGATCTGGAGCGTCCTGTCTTCGAGAAATTTATTTTTCTGGCACAGCTCAAAATGTGGTTGCTGCGTCAACCAGAAGTGGGTGCGGTGTTGATGTCCGGTTCGGGCTCGACGATTTTTGCTGCGTTAGGCGACCGAACTACTGTTGAAAAATTAGGCGCACGTGCCCGGGCGGAGCTCGATCCCGAGCTGTGGATATGCAGCTGCGAAACAATCGGTGGATCGAGCAGTCCCTTGCTCGATGTTAAATAATGCGCGTGCGGCGCCAAATCTGAGATCGCGCGACAGAGCGCGCGATCCACCTAGTCCCCCGCGCTCGCGAGTAAACGCGCCTTCGCGTATTCCCGATTCAGTTTCGCGATGAAGCTGGCGCTGATCTCGGCCGGACAAACCGCTTCGCATTCGTAAGTGTTGGTGCAATTGCCAAAACCTTCCGCATCCATCACGTGCACCATTTTTAGAACGCGCGTCACGCGTTCGGGATTTCCCTGGGGCAACAGCGACAGATGTGAGACTTTCGCTGCAGTGAAGAGCATGGCAGACGCGTTTGGGCATGCTGCCGCGCACGCGCCGCAACCGATGCATGCTGCGGCGTCCATGGAAAGATCAGCATCGTGCTTTGGAATTGGAATTGCGTTCGCTTCCGGCGCAGAACCGACGCGCGCGGAAATAAAACCACCGGCTTGCACAATTCGATCCAGCGCGCTTCGATCGATCACTAGGTCTTTGATGATTGGAAATGATCTCACGCGAAAGGGCTCGACAACGATCGTTTGGCCATCGCGAAATTTCCTCATGTAAAGCTCACAGACCGCCGCGGGATGATCGGGTCCGTGCGCTTCTCCATTGATTGTGAGCGAGCAAGTGCCACAAATGCCTTCGCGGCAATCTGAGTCGAATGCGATCGGCTCGTCACCGGGCGCGAGCAAAGTTTCGTTCACGATGTCGAGCATTTCGAGAAAAGATGTGTTCGGCGAAATGTCGCGTGCTTCGTAAACCACCAGTTTGCCGCGCGATTGTCGATTTTTCTGACGCCAGACCCTCAGCTTAAAATTCATCTCTCGAACTCATTTATAGCTACGCTGGGTTAGATGCACGGTGTCAAAGTGAAGCGGTTCGCGATGTAATTTAGGCGGCGCAATTTGACCGTTGTCGTCCTGAAATTCCCATGCGAACACCGCGGCGTGATTTTCGTCGTCGCGCAACGCTTCACCGTCCGGCGTTTGGTGTTCTTCACGAAAGTGTGCGCCCGATGATTCGTCGCGCGCGAGGGCATCGGCGCACATCAGCTCGGCAAACTCAAGGAAGTCAGCCACGCGCCCGGCGCGTTCGAGTGATTGATTGAAATCTTCGCCGTCACCAGGAACTCGAACTTCGCGCCAGAACTTTTCTCGTAGTTCGGGTATTTTTTGCAGCGCTTCGCCCAAACCTTTGGCATTGCGAGCCATTCCACATTTATCCCAGAGAAGAAGTCCAAGCTCGCGATGTATCGAATCGAGCGAACGCTTCCCATCGACATCGAGCATTTTTTTGACGCGAGCACGAACCTCGCCTTCTGCTTTTTGAAATTCCGGAGAGTCGGCGGACGGTCGCTTGCCAATCTGACCGGCCAGGTAATTTGGCAACGTGTATGGCAGAATGAAATAACCATCAGCCAGCCCTTGCATAAGCGCGCTGGCTCCGAGCCGGTTAGCGCCGTGATCGGAAAAATTTGCTTCGCCGATGACAAACAAACCGGGCACGTTGCTCATCAAATCATAATCGACCCAGAGCCCGCCCATGGTGTAGTGGACCGCAGGGTAAATTCGCATCGGCACTTTATAGGCATCTTCGCCGGTTATCTTTTCGTACACTTCGAACAAATTGCCGTAGCGTTCCCGGATCGTATTTTCGCCAAGCCGCTTGATTGCGTCTGCGAAATCGAGATAAACGCCGCGCCCGCCGGGGCCAATGCCGCGGCCTTCGTCGCAAACTTCCTTGGCTGCGCGTGAAGAAATGTCTCGCGGCGCAAGATTGCCGTAACTGGGATATTTTCGCTCGAGATAATAATCGCGCTCGTTTTCGGCGATCTCGTTAGCTGGCTTGCCACGGTCTTCCTTGCGCTTTGGGACCCAGACCCGTCCGTCGTTGCGCAGCGACTCGGACATAAGAGTCAACTTCGATTGATGCTCGCCACTCACCGGAATGCAGGTCGGATGAATTTGCGTAAAACAAGGATTCGCGAAGAGCGCGCCTTTTTTGAAGGCGCGATATGTGGCCGTGACATTGCAGCCGCGGGCATTGGTGGAAAGATAAAAAACATTTCCGTAACCGCCGGTAGCGAGGACAACGGCATCGGCCGCGTGCTTGTCGATTTTTCCAGAACGCAAGCTGCGCGTGACGATCCCCTTGGCGTGTCCGTCGACAATCACCAAGTCGAGCATCTCGGTTTGTGGAAACATCTCGACGCTCCCCGCGGCGATTTGACGGCAAAGCGCTTGATAACAGCCGAGCAAAAGCTGCTGGCCCGTCTGGCCGCGCGCGTAAAAGGTTCGTGAAACTTGTGCGCCACCGAAGGAACGATTCGCAAGCAAGCCGCTATACTCACGCGCGAAGGGAACGCCCTGCGCGACGCACTGATCAATGATGTTTGTGCTCACTTCGGCGAGCCGGTAAACGTTTGCTTCACGCGAGCGGAAATCGCCCCCTTTGATTGTGTCGTGGAACAGGCGGTAAACACTGTCGCCGTCGTTCTGATAATTTTTTGCCGCATTGATTCCACCTTGTGCCGCGATCGAATGCGCGCGGCGCGGTGAATCCTGGTAGCAAAAACATTTCACTCGATAGCCGAGTTCACCAAGGGTCGCCGCGGCCGATCCGCCCGCGAGACCGCTGCCGACGATGATGATCTCAAATTTCCGGCGGTTGTTCGGACTGATCAATCGCGAATGATCCTTATGGTTTGTCCATTTTCCGGCGAGCGGTCCGGATGGAATCTTGGCTTCCAGCGTCCCGATCATAATTGTTGGGCCGGTTTAATCAGGCCGACCAAAATCGCGATCGGAATGGACGTGTAGCCAGCAAAAAGTAGCCATGCAAAAATGCGGCCGCCCAATGCGAGACGGGGCGTGAGCTTTCTATCGTTCAGTCCAAGCGATTGGAAAAAGCTGGACGAACCGTGCGTGAGATGCAGGGTCAAAAGAAATAGCCCGACTACGTAGAAAATCGACACGTAAATATTCTCAAATCCATAAACCATCATCGAATAAACATCGTAGCGATTGAGCGGGTCGAGTTTTAGCATGGGAAATTGCGGGTTGAACTTGCGCGCGGTGAAGTGGAGCAGGTGAAAGATGATGAAGGCGAGTACGATTAATCCGCTGAGGACCATGTGGCGCGATGCCCAGCTCGCTTTCACGTAGTTTCTGTCGACGTATGGCTCGGGTCGAGCGCGCCTATTTTCAATCGCGAGCTGAATCGTCGCGTAAATGTGAACTGTAACGGTGGCGAGCAGAAAAACTCGAATTGCCCAAAGCAACGGGCCGAGGTCGCGCAGATGCTGGGAGTAACCGTTGATCCAATCGGGTCCGAGAAAGATTTGCAGGTTCCCGACCAGATGGCCGACAACGAAAAGAATTAAAATGATGCCGGTGATCGCGACGATCATTTTTTTTCCAACTGAGGAGCGATAAAGGGCCGCTAGAGTGTTCACACTAGATTTTGCGCATCGTGACGGACGGTGCGCCGAGTGTGAGATTATGGACGCCGATCTGAGCGTCAAGATGCCGAATTATAGCGCGTCTATCTCAGACACCAGAGATCAACATTTCACAGAAACGTCCTACAATCATTTGCTTCCGGGTTTTACTGCCGGAATTTTTGTCAGATCGTGTGGCAGCTTGTCCGCAGCAAAAGTTTCGACGTCCATTTCGATCAAGCTAACGAATGGGCAACCGAAGTTGGGTTTCGTCTTGCCGCTTCGATCGACAATTACGCCCACCGCATTGACGATACCGCCGCACGAGCGAACGATATCGATCGTTTCCTGGACTCGGCCGCCGCGCGTGACAACATCTTCGACCACGATAAATCTTTCTTTAGGAGAAATCTGAAAACCGCGACGCAAGGCAAGTTTGCCATCCTCTTTTTCTAGAAAAATATGACGTTTGCTTAGCGAACGTCCGATCTCCTGGCCAACAATAATTCCGCCGAGAGCAGGGGAGATTACCGTATCGCAGTCAAATTTGCGCAGTTTGTCGGCAAGCCATCCACAAACTTTGGTAGCGATCCCAGTATCTTGGAGAAGCAGCGCGCACTGAAAGTATTGGCGACTGTGCAAACCGGAGCGCAACACGAAATGCCCATCGAGCAGCGCACCTGTTTTTCGAAAGAGCGTGAGCAAATCCTCGTCCATCAAAATGTCGATCTTAGCCCGAAGTATCGCTTACGGTCCCTTGATCCGTGGCCACATCCTGATCCGCCATGGCAACGGCTTCGATTTCGATGCGTGCACCTTTCGGCAAAGCGGGGACTTGCACAGTCGACCGGGCCGGCGGCGCTTGTTTGAAATACGACGCGTAGATCTCATTCACTGTTTGAAAGTCAGCCAGATCGGTAAGAAAAATTGTGGTTTTAACAATGTTCTGAAAACTCAGCCCCTCGGCCTTTAATACCGCAGTAATATTTTCAAGAACGCGCCGTGTTTGTGCGCCGATGTCGCCGGGAACAATCTGCCCGCTTTTCGGATCGAGCGGGATTTGGCCTGCGCAATAGATTGTCGATCCAACCCGCACGGCTTGCGAATAAGGACCAACGGCAGCAGGAGCCTCGTTAGTCGAAATGATCTTCTTCATGCGGCGATACTAGCAGTTGCTTGCGCTTTTCCAACAGCGAGCGATGTCTCGACTCATCCGACTTTGCTCAGGGCAGGTTTTTGCCCTCAATGACAAGAGGGACCCTCGGAATGACAAGTGACCGAACCTCGTCGATATTGGCGGCGAAATGGTTGGCTGGATTTTAAAGAAGATACTGGGATCGAAAAATCAACGGGAGCTCAAACGGCTGATGCCGATCGTGCACCGAATTAACGAGTTCGACGAGCAGTACAAGAGCTTATCAGATGAGGCATTGCGGGCTAAGACCGCAATCTGGAAGGAGGAACTCGCTAAGATTCCGGAGCTCGAAGACCAGTGGAAGCGGCTTGATGAAATCTTACCGGAAGCGTTTGCGGTTGTGAAGAATGCGGCGCGCCGGCTGAAAGATCGACAGGATAGTTTCACGGTCTGCGATCAGCCGATGACGTGGGACATGGTGCACTTCGACGTGCAACTGCTGGGCGGCATTGTTTTGCATCGCGGCCGGATCGCCGAGATGGCAACCGGCGAAGGTAAAACGCTCGTGGCGACGCTGCCGCTGTATCTCAATGCCCTCACTGGGCGCGGTGTGCATCTGGTCACGGTCAACGACTATCTCGCGCGCCGCGACGCGGAATGGATGGGTCGGCTCTACGATTTCCTTGGGCTCACGGTTGGCTGCATTCAACACGATCAGGAACCGGATTTCCGTCGCGAACAGTACGCAATGGACATTGCTTACGGGACGAACAGTGAGTTCGGGTTCGATTATCTCCGCGACAACGGCATGGCAACGACGCGCGAGCAGCAGGTCCAGCGCGGCTATTATTACGCGATCGTCGATGAAGTCGATTCCATCTTGATCGACGAAGCGCGCACCCCGCTTATTATCAGCGGCCCGGCAACGATCTCGACGCATCAGTACGACAAGTGGAAACCGCTTATCGAGCAGCTCGTTCGCAAGCAAAACATGCTCTGTAACCGGCTGGCAAGCGAAGCGCTCGAGAAGTTCGAGCAGGGTGAGGTAGAGACGGGTGGCCGGCTCATGTTCAAAGTGAAGCTTGGGCAGCCGCGCAACAAACAGCTCCTGCGCATGATGGAAGATCCCGACAAGCGCCGCGCGGTAGATAAAGCGGAGCTTTCCTTTTATCAGGATACCCGCAAGGAGGAGCTGTTCGCGCTCAAGGAAGAACTCTTCTTCACTATCGATGAGAAATCGAACGAAGCTGACCTGTCCGAGCAGGGCCGCAATTTTCTTAATCCAGACGATCCGAATGCGTTTGTGCTTCCGGATTTGATCAACGAGTTCACCGAGATCGACCTCGATCCGTCGCTGCCCCAGGAAGAGAAAGACAAGAAAAAAGCGGAGCGACAACAGCATTGCGACGCTCAGGCTGAGCGGATCCATAATATTTCACAGCTGTTGCGGGCGTACTGTCTCTTCGAAAAAGACGTTCAATACGTCATCGAGGAGAACAAGGTCGTGATTGTCGATGAGTTTACCGGCCGCAAAATGCCGGGACGCCGCTGGAGCGACGGGTTGCATCAGGCCGTCGAAGCGAAGGAAGGCGTGCAGATCGATCGCGAAACGCAAACCCTGGCAACGATAACGATCCAGAATTATTTCCGATTATACCAAAAGCTTGCCGGTATGACCGGCACGGCCGAGACCGAAGCAGCGGAGTTTCACGATATTTACAAACTCGACGTCAATGTAATTCCGACAAACCGGCCAGTCGCGCGCAAAGATCACAACGATCGCATCTACAAAACGCGCCGCGAAAAATACAACGCAGTGATTAAGGAAATTAGAGATTGCCACACCCGGGAACAGCCGGTGCTTGTCGGCACGGTCAGCGTGGAAGCTTCCGAGTTGCTTAGCCGAATGCTGAAGCGCGAGAAAATTCCGCATAACGTTCTCAACGCGAAGTTTCATATGCAGGAAGCGGAGATCGTGTCGCGCGCTGGCCAGCCTGGTACTGTTACGATTTCCACAAACATGGCGGGGCGCGGAACGGACATTAAACTTGGAGCCAGTGTTCCAGACCGTGGCGGTCTCTACGTCATCGGCACCGAGCGTCACGAGGCGCGCCGCATCGATCGACAATTACGCGGGCGCTGCGCACGCCAAGGCGACCCTGGCAGTTCCCGATTTTATGTAAGCTTTGAAGACGATCTCATGCGCAACTTCGGCGCGGCCGATCGGATGACGAGAATCATGGAGCGCTTTGGTCTCGAGGAAGGCCAGGAGCTCGAGCATCGCTGGTTGAACAAATCGGTCGAGACGGCGCAGAAACGCGTGGAGCAGCGCAATTACCTGATCCGAAAACGCACCCTCGACTTCGACGACGTGATGAACATGCAGCGCGAAGTCGTTTACACTTATCGCAACGAGACAATCGATTCGGAAGAGCCGCGCACTCTCATTTACGAGGTGATTGACGAAGCGGTGCCAGCGAAAGTGCAGGAGTATCTCACCGCCGGGCGTGACGAAGAGCCTAATTACACAGGGTTTTTAAACTGGGTAAACACCACTTTCCCCCTCGGCCTAACGAAAGAAAAGGCGCAATTCGACACCCGGACTGTCGATGAAAACGCTCAGTTCCTGATCGGGAAGATCAAGGACGCCTACGAGCGCAAATCGAGTCACGAGGAACCGAGTGCGGTCAAAAGCCTCGAGCGCTACATTATTCTGAACGCAATCGATCGCCTTTGGCAGGAGCATCTCTACGCCATGGATGCTTTACGTGAAGGCGTTTACCTCCGTGGCTACGCCCAAAAGGATCCTCTCATCGAGTACAAGACCGAAGCGTATGACATGTTCGTCGAATTGATGGCGAACATTAAAAACGAAGTGCTGCACAATCTTTTCCGGAGCACATCGAATCTGCAGGCGTTCGAGAATTTCCTGGCAACGCTGCCGCAGTTTTTGCTGCGCGAACATGCTCCGACCGCGCCAACGGCGAATGCTCCTGCGCGTGGTCGCCAGCTTCAGCCGGTTGGCGCGATGGCCGCGGTTGCTGGGGATGGCGACGGCGCTGGCGAGATGACGCTCGATCTTCCGGTTCGGCGTTCAATGCCAAAAGTCGGCCGGAACGAACCGTGTCCATGCGGCAGCGGCAAAAAATACAAAAACTGCTGCGGCCGCGTCGCGTAGCGCCGTATAGTGGCGCGTGTTGTCACGCGCAGGGTCGAGATAGCGGCTGAGGATAGCCGCCTCTACACCTCTTGGCGCTTCGCGTTTTGAGCACGGCAAGCGGTTCTCACGCCATGTCGTAAGTTGTAATCTCGAGTTGGTGCCCGTCGGGATCGCGGAAATAGATCGAGTGTGAGATTTCGTGATCTTGGAATTCGAATTTGATGCCACGTTTTTTGAGTTCCTCTTGCGCGGCAAGAAAACCATCGTGATCAGCACGAAAGGCGAGATGAAGCATTCGGACTTCGGGTCGAGTTGAGGATGTCGATTTAGCGTTGGAGATCGCCGGAAACAACGCTATCGCAGTAGTCCCTTTGCCGATGAAAACAGGAATGCCGTTCCACATGCCTTCGTGAAGTCGCTCGAACCCGAGAACTTCGATATACCACTTGGCCGATCGTTCGACGTCGCGCACGGCGAGAGCTACGTGATCAATTCCTTCGAGCTGCATGTGATGTTAGGCGTCGGGGGTAAAGGCCTAGCGAGACGGAGCTCAGCGCCGCTGGCGGCAGCGAGCTTTGCTTTTACTTCGTCCTTCATAATTTATCCTTCAGCCTTTCAGTGCGGCGGCCAGCGGTTGGCTGGATCGTCTGGTTAGGCCCGATTCAAATCTGCCCCCAAGCTTAAATCTTTTCTATCGCGCAAATCGCGCGCGAGCGCCCACGAGCCTCCCCAAAGCGCTGCGACAATGAACACGTCCGACCACTTGTCCGGGTCTTGAGCTGCGCCGGGGGTGCGGAAGAAGTTGAGAACAGGCGGTACGTGAATTGTTACGGTCCAGAGCGCGAACATCAGTCCCACACCTAAAGCCGCCCACCGCTGCAGGAATCCAGTGGCGAAGCTTACGCCCGCGGAGATAAAGGCTACGCCGAAGAAGACAGTCCAGAACCGGTGCCAGAGAATCCAGCCGGGCACGAGGCTGGCAATGAAGGTGAGAACCTGAAAGTGGGCGATGCCAAAGACGATGAGCGCAAATGCAAGAAGATAGCGGCTCGTCCTGTGAAGCCATCTCGGAATGCCGCCCAATCTAGGCGCGAGCCATGCCAGGCTGCCAATGGCGATTGGTTCGAGCACATTGGTACGCCACTCGGCGCTCATGGGATTGGGACGTCGCGGCACGTCAAACGCGAGTCCGCAGAGTAACATCAGAACACCGAGTGTGATGGAAGACATCACCACGTTGCGTTGAAAAAGAAGGCTTGCCCCGCAGAGGATTAAGATTGCTCCGACGGGGTAGGCCAAACTCGGAATAGCCGGCAGCCACGGAATCACTGGCATAACCTTGTAGTGTGGGCCAAGCGAATGACTGGAAACGTACGAGCAGATCAATGTCTCTACGCCTATTCCAATTATTGCCAACGAAAAGAGTAGGCGACCAAATCGTCCCAGCATAATCAACCACGTTGCCGTGCTTTCCAGCCGATTTAGTGTTCTATCGCGCGGAATGTTCACGGCCTAACGAGAATAAAATGAGCGACGGCCACCGGGAGCGGGGTCGCTTGAAGTGGAGGGGCACTAGCCACTGGAAACGTGAACGCGCGGCGAGTGGCCGTTCGCTCCATCGCCTGGTTAGGCCTTGGACGCTTCATAGCCTCCAATCTTGTACGCGAAAAGGTCGACTCGGGCGTCCCAGCCAGAGGTAAACTGCAGTTCCCCCCTGCCGCCCCTTCGTCGTTCCACCAGACCATGTACCGGACGGTCACGTAGACACCTGACTAAGCGCAGTCATCGCTGCCAGCGAGTCCATATAGTCCCGCCATTGCACGATCTTTCGGCCCTCGATGGTAACGACCGAGATGAACCGGTTGTCGTATGAGGAGCCGGTCGCGACAATCTTACCATGGACATCGTATTCGATGATGACAACGCGAGGGTCCTGCGATCGGTGCACGACGAGCTCATCAGCGCCGTGGAGGACGATGTTGTTGCCGTAGCCCGCATAGAGTGCCATCAGGGCGTCACGACCACGAACTGTCTCGGGCCATCCGGGGAAATGATATCGAAATTCAAACTCCACGTCGTCGGCGATAGTGTCGAAATAGTGGTCGCCGTCGACCAGGCCGGCCAAACCCTGCTGGACGATGTCGAAGAACGGGTCGAGCGCCGTGAATGCCGCGTACTTGGGATCGGTCACGATTTGCTCCTTGGTTGTTGCGTGAGTTAGTTCAGGTGAACGAAAAACCACGAGTCGCCTCTGCCTCCTAACGACCCAAGCTCAGCGACGGCGGCCACGAGGCGCACCGATGGCAACTGCGACGGCCCGCCGCCGTTCGCTGCATCGCATGGTTAGGAGTTCCGTTCGCTTCGGAATAAGCGCTCATGAGTGAGTTAGTTACTGATAGGAATTTGCTTTTTGGACGCTGTGCGGTTCAAACCGTCAGTTAATAAACGTCCCTTGCCAACAACCATTGGCTGAACGACAAACTTGTATTCATCTAAATCGCCGCTTTAGGAGAGCTGTAGCTTTTATTATAGAACCCAGACCGATCGAAGCAGCAAACGCGTCGCTTCCCGGCAGCGAGCATCGTGCAGGCATTGTCGACCCGACGCGCACGAGTCTCTGGTCGCTTGGCGGAGGCAATCCAGTGGATCCAATCTCTGCGCGCGATGGGCGTGATGTCCGACCACAACGCCCGCGCTTTCGGGGCGGCCGCGAGAGCCTTCCGCAGATCTGCCGGCACACTGGGTTCCGGTTCCTCTCCCGACGGTGCGATCTCCAGCGTGACGACGTCGCCTGCGTCTGCGCCCGCAGCTTCGCGCATCTTCCGGTTCACCCTGAGCCAGTGGCTTCTTTGGCCGTCTGGCTCGAGCGTGGCTCGAAAGGGGAAGCCATTGATGGCGCCTTCGACCGTCGTCATGCCCCGCGAGGGGAGCTTCGCACTGGCGTCCTTTGGTAAGGTAAGAAAGGTCCAAGAGCCGACCTTCGCGGTCGCCGCCGGCCGGAAGAGTTTCGCTCTGAAACGGATCTTAGAAGCGGTTTTGGTCATTTTTGCTTAGTATCACTGATAGGAATTTGCTTTTTGGACGGTGCGCGGTTCACTCGCTCAACGATGTCGGATTCGATGCTCATGCGGTAAGTGCGCCTAACGAGAATTCCGCCTGAAAAATCTGCAATTTATTGCAGATAAACTGTCTAATTCGCCTGCCTCCATGCGGCGGCATGGGCGCGGACCGGTCGACCGAAGCCTTTAAGGACAACTTCGCCCAGATCTTCGAATAGGAGTCCCTTGCCCATGCACAGTTCTGCAACCGCGTTCGTGACCAAGATCTGTTCCGGCTCCGCGTGGGCGCAGAGCCGGGCGGCCAGTTGCACCGTCGATCCAAAGAGATCGTTATGTTGCTCGACAGGTTCCCCTGCTGCGGCACCGACTCGAACCTTGAGCGTGCGCTCGGGATTCGCTTCCTCGTGCCTGGCCAATTCGCGTTGAATTTGGATTGCGCATCGAACCGCTCCCGCTGTCGACACGAATGAAGCCATGATGCCGTCCCCAGTGTGCTTGACCTCGCGACCGCCTAACGCGGACAAGGCGTCTCGCACAATCGTGTCGTGGACACCGAGCAAGGCGATGGCCGCTTCATCGCCCAGCGATTGAGTGAACATCGTTGACTCCACCATGTCGGTGAACAGGACCGTCCGGATCCCCGGATCGCGTGCGTCGGCTCCACCACCAGGCAGGAGAGCCGCCCCCGCCGGATTCGTTTGGACATCGCCGAGAAATCCCTCCGCGAGCTCAGGCTGAATCTCGATAATCTTTCGGGCAACGAGGCCGTGCGCCTCACGGTGGCAGGAGTGTGCTGCTTCGGCATTTGGTGCGTCGACGAGACAGAAGACTTTCCCACGATTCTCGTTAACCCAATATTTCAGGTAGTTAACGCCGTACTTCTCTTGCGCTTCGAGATCGGCCACATGGGCCTTTGCGACGTCTTCCGCTGTAACCTCTCCAAGCTCGTGAATGTCCATGTATAAAGGCATAGTCGCTGACTTTACCGCGATATAACGCGATGCAAAACGTGGATCTTGGCCGAGTGACTAAGCGTTTGGTAAACGACGCAATAACGTTCGGTCAGACGAAGCAGCGTAGTGAGCTGTTCCTCGCCCGCATCAGTATCCAAATCGATATACAATCGAATCTCCTTGAAGCCGACAGGGACATCCTTTGACACACCAAGCGTGCCGCGAAAGTCGAGATCACCTTCCGCCCGAACCGTCGCGTCTCTTAATGGAATGCCGAGCGCGGTAGCGACCGCGCGCAGGGTGACGCCGGCGCATCCAACCAACGCTTCTAACAGCATATCGGCCGAGCACGCGCTAAGGCCGTCGCCTCCGGTTGCAGGGTGAAGCCCGGCTTCGACGCGCGCTTTTCCAGTTTCTACCTTGCAGGTGATTCCCTCGCCGATGCGCCCTTCGGCCCGGAGAGTGACCAACGCGGTCTCAGGACGCTCTCTATACTGCGCCTTGAGAGGCGCCTGCAAAGACCTCAACTCGTTAGCATTCATTCGGATCCCGCTTCGCCTGATTTAATTGGACCTGTGAAATGGAATCAAGAAGCGGCAACTGTCTCTGCCTTTTTGCCGGTCGGCTTGATGTTTTGATTCACCCGAAAGAGATTGCCAGGATCGTATTTGTTTTTGATCGCGACCAGTCGCTCGTAATTTTCTCCGTAGGTTTTCTTGACGCGGTCTTCTCCTTCATCGCCCATCAAAAAGTTTACATACGCTCCGCCCGCTGAATACGGATGGAGCGCATCGTAGTAACTCTTCGTCCATGAAATTGTCTTTTCGTTATTTGCCGGATCGGGATCAACCCCTACCATGACTTGCGCCCAGGTGGCATCGCGATAATTCCAGGCCGTATCTTTTTTGCCCACGCGTGATGCCGCACCGTTAATTGGGTAGAGATGCATCGTGGAGTGCATCGATGGAAGCGCGTTGCCAAAACGAACATGTTGAGCGACCGCCTCATCATTTATTTCGTTTACAAAATCGGCACGCCAATACCACTGCAAACCAGGGGGATAGAGCGCGTCGAACATACTTTGCAACGCCGGCTGCGGCAGCGGACCTACAAAATCGAGGGCGGCCTTCTTGAAAGCACGAATGGGCTTAAATGTTTCTTCGGCTTTGGTTAGTGAACCAGCATATGTCCAGACGACTCCACACATTTTTTTCATGTGAAGATGCTCAGGAAAAGGAGGCGCTGGCGGCACAGTGAGAAAAGCAAAGAACCCACTCAAATCATCGGGAGCTGCAGGAATCAAATCGCGATACCATTTCATCACCTCTGCTGCCTCGCTTAACTCATATAGCATCGGGCCGCCATAGACGGTGTCGATAGGATGCAACTTGAATGTAAAAGAAGTAACCACGCCGAAGTTCCCGCCCCCGCCACGAATGGCCCAGAACAAATCGGAGTTTTCGTCGCTGTTCGCTTTGACAAATTGTCCGTCAGCCAAGACGACATCGGCTGAGATAAGATTGTCGATGCTTAGTCCGCACTTCCGGGTGAGATGACCAACGCCTCCGCCGAGCGTTAAACCGCCAACGCCGGTCGTAGAAATAATTCCGCTCGGAGTAGCAAGGCCGAACACATGCGTGGCATGATCAATATCGCCCCACGTGCATCCTCCGCCGACTGTTACTGTCCGCGTGGCAGGATCAATCCGCGTGTATTTCATCGGCGCGAGATCAATAACGAGGCCGTCATCGCAGATTCCCAACCCTCCCGCGTTATGTCCTCCACTGCGAATGGCGAGAAGCAGGTTCTGTTCTCTCGCAAACTTTACAGAGCCGATTACATCCGCCACATCCGTGCAGCGTGCTATCAACCGCGGCTTTTTGTGGATCATTCCATTGTAAACTTTACGGGCATCATCATAACCATTGTCGCCCGGCTCGATTACCAAGCCTCTCAGATTTGACTTGAATTCTTTGACGGCATTTTCGTTGAGCATATGAGATCAGAAGGCTGATGCGCATGATTACAGCAAATATCATGCAGTCAAGATGCTCAGCCCGTAGGTAAGCATTTTCATTGAGCCTGGTTCCCCTGGCGATTAGCATGCGAACAGCACGGGAGTTACCGCGATGCTTGATCTGGACAATTCTTGGACTCGACGCGATTTCCTCAAACTCATTGGCCAAGCCGGATTAGTCAGCGCAGTTCCAAATTTGGCGTATGCGGCTGCGGTCCTCAATCCCGATGCCGTTTGCATCTCGATCCTGCATACAACCGATCTGCACGGCCACATTTTGCCGGCTTCCGACTACGAAGGAAACCCTGATCGTGGTGGCCTGGCGCGTTGCGTTACCCAGATCCGCCGGTGGCGCCGACAAAATCCAAACTCGATCTTGATCGATATCGGCGACGTGTATCAAGGCACTGATGTCGGCTTGCGCACCAGGGGCGATCTGATGATCGATTTATTCAATTATCTCAAATACGACGCGTGGGTCGTCGGCAATCACGAGTTTGATTGGGGAATCGAGCCTTTTGAACGTGCACTGGAAAGATCGACAATGCCCGTCTTGGCCGCGAACACGGTGCTCCAAGGAAAACCGACCGGCGAATTTTCGGACACAAAACATCCATTCGCAAAGCTTCAGCCGTTCACGTTGAAGGAAATCGCGGGCATCAAGCTTGCGATCATCGGAGTCACGACGCCGGGAATGCTGTTCTGGTTTCGACCGGAGTTTGCGCGTGGGATCGATTTTCAGTATCCGGTCGAACCCGTTCGCCGCGCGATCGCGAGCGCAAAGAGTGAAGGCGCAGATGCAGTCATTCTTACCGGTCACATGGGCTTAAAGCCGCGCAGCGGCGGCGATGATTTTGCGAACACAGTCATGGCATTGACTTCGGAATTTCCGGAGACGGCGGTATTTATCGCCGGTCATACCCATCAAATTATTCCGAGTCGCATCACAAATGGCGTACTCTTCACACAAGCGGACCATTTCGGAATTCACGTGGGCCGTGTCGATCTTCTCTTCGATCGCAATTCCAAGAAGCTGCTGCATCGGGAAGCGGTCTGCGAGTTCATGGACAACCGTTTTAGTTTGGACCCCGCAGTTATTTCGCGAGCGAAATCCCAGCTCGCCGAGTCGGACGCCGCACTTGCGCAGCCGATTGGCGAATTGGCCGAAACTTTTCGCGCTCGCAGTCGGCCGGGGGAACCGAGCGACGTCGAGATACTAATCGGCGCGGCGATCGTGGAAGCGCTGCGAGAATGTAGCGTAGCGGTCGATGGGGTGATGCACGGCGTGTTCGACGAGAAGCGTGATTTTGCCGCCGGTCCGAAAACGGTAAACGACATTTGGAACATCCTTCCGTACGAGAATTATATTGTGACGGCGGAGCTGTCGCCTGATGAAATAAAAATGATCATGGAAGAGGTGTACGCCAGCCACGAGAAGCGAAATCTGCTCGGCTTTGAAGTACGAACAAAAGGACGCGGACACGATCGCCATGTCATATCGCTGACCCTTGATGGTGGGCGACCGCTTGATCGCGCCAAAAAATACGTGATCGCTTTTAACACCTTTGACTCTCGGAGCGCCGGCCATCATTTCATGAAACTTCGCGCCTTGCTCGAGACGCCATCAGTGGATTGCATTCTGCATCCTGTGCAAACGCGCGACGCGCTCATCGATTACTTCCGCCGTCATAAAATCGTGCACAAAATCACCGCTGCGAATCACCTAGCGTCGGCGGCGTAAAACTCTGAGTTTGCTCTTGCAAAAACGACGCCTTCCGCTTGCCTATCTGCCCATGCGGCTTGTGGTCTCTTCGTTGATTGTTTTGCTGCTCACCGTCGATCTCGCATCGTCGCAGACAATGAGTGTTGCGTCCCCTTCAGCGGCGACGCTGCCGATGTACCGGCCGATTTTGCTCGGGCAAGGTCCAAAGTCGTTGATCGATCGCATCGACACGCAGGACTTGATCAAGAAAGGCCAAAAGGAAGCATTGATCATGTTTAATTGTGCGGTGCGAAAGGACGGCGACGTGGAATGGAGCCAGACGTATCGCGGCACGCCCGGTTCAGATTTTCTCAAGCAGGAACTGCAGAAGAGAATCTCGCCCGCGTCTAATCCCAGATTTATTCCGGCCGTTTATAATCATCGACCGGTGGACGCGATTTATTACGGCACGGTCACTTTCGCGGTTGTCGATGGAAAACCGCGGCTGCGCATTTTTTCCAATCAGGAAACTGAGGAGCTGACCAAGGAGCACGATTTTATTGGGCCACAGCCTTTTTTCGGGGACGAATCAAAGTTTAGCGGGTTTCATTATCCACCACCAGAGGCAGCGCAGATTCAGGTGGATGGTAATGTCGAGCTCAAGATGAAAATCGATGTTAACGGCAATTTGCAGGACCTGAAAGTCGTTTCCGAAAACCCGCCTCTTCTCGGGTTTGCTAATGCTGCGCTGGCCGATTTTAGGAACGCCAAGTTTATTCCCGCGTTTCGTGACGGCAAACCGGCAGCATGCGATGTGACCTTACCGGTCTTTTACAAAGCAGCAGGTTTTTAGCATTCTCATTGCCTGGGCATCCGCATTTCGAAGACCGTCGCCAATCTCATGAAGCGACAAATGATTGGCCGAAGATTCTTTCGGCGCGATCCGCTCACATGCGCCCGCGAACTGATCGGGGCAGAGCTGATTTGGGGAGAATGTGCAGGGATTATCGTCGAGGTGGAAGCTTATGCGGCAGTTAACGATGAAGCGGCGCACACTTTTACGCGACCCACCGCGCGCGCGTTCATCGAGCGCAACAAACCCGGCGCAGCCTATGTCTATTTCAATTATGGAGTGCACTGGATGCTGAATGTGCTGGTGAAAGGGGAAGAGAATGGCTTTGTTTTGATTCGTGCGCTCGAACCACACCGTGGAATCGCGCTGATGCGGAAGCGCCGCCGTGCCGTTGATGTCCGCAAGCTATGCTCAGGGCCGGGCAAACTCACACAGGCGCTCGATATTACAGATCGCCATCATGAAATGGATCTCTGCACCGATCCGCGGCACTGCTTCGCTCGTACCCCAGGCGCAGGTTTCGATGTGGTTACCGACAAGCGTGTTGGTATCACACGCTCGGCAGATCATCCGTGGCGGTTTACGCTGCGCGGCAGCCAATTCCTGAGTGTACCAGTGAAACTGTAGCGGTGGTCTGTGACCGCCGACGTAAGTATTCCCGACGCACATGGAGCCCTGCCACAAGGCGCGTTGACTCGCGAAGCGACGCATCGAAGTTCCTCGTTCGATGAAAAAGCAGCGCGTTCTTCTCGGCATGAGCGGTGGAGTGGACTCCAGCGTGGCCGGATATTTATTACGCGAGCAGGGCTACGAGGTCGTGGGAGTGACCATGAAAGTGTGGCCGCAGGATTGCATCTCAAGAGCCGAGGACAAATGCTGCGGGCCACAAGCCGTTGCCGATGCGCGTGGCGTCGCGCATTCGTTAGGAATTCCACATTATGTGGTCGACGAAGCCGATCAGTTCGAGCAAACCGTGATCAATTATTTCGCCAGCGAATATCAAGCCGGCCGAACGCCGAATCCTTGTGTGATGTGCAATGAGAAACTCAAGTTCGGTAATCTCTGGGGCAAAGCCCAGGCGCTGGACTGCGATTATATCGCGACTGGCCATTATGCGATCATTGAGCATCATGCGCAGCGCGCTGTTTTGCGAAAAGGCGTCGATCCGCGCAAAGATCAGTCGTATTTCTTATTTAGCTTGCGTCAGCCACAGCTTCGGCGTGCCCTGACGCCGCTCGGCAAAATGCTAAAGCCAGAAATTCGCGAAATCGCGCACTCGCTAGGTATGAAGGTCGCGGACAAGGTCGACAGCCAGGAAATCTGTTTTGTGCCCGGAAACGATTACAAAGCATTCCTGCGTTCCCATCTTGGCGAAAACGAGTTTCACCGCGGCGAGATTTACGATGTCGATGGAAATTTTGTCGCCGAACACGAGGGAATTGAGCTTTTCACCATCGGTCAGCGCAAAGGATTACCGGGAGGTTCGGCCCGGCCGCGTTATGTCGTCGATCTCGATCCGGAAACAAATCGCGTGATTGTCGGAGACGTGGACGATTTGATTTGCGACAAGTTCGAAGTCGATCGGATAAATTGGATCGTACCGAAGAACGCGACTGAAGATATCGATCTTACAGTGAAGATTCGTTACAACCATCCTGGGACGAGTGCGACGGTTACGCCATTGAAGCACAATCGCGTGCGCATCCACTTGCACGAACCGCAGCGCGCGGTCACTCCGGGGCAAGCTGCCGTCCTATATGATGGCGATCTCGTGATCGGCGGCGGATGGATTTGCCGGAAGGCCACAGCCGCGCTCGCCTAACTAATGGCCGAACAAATCCTACTCGCGATCAGCTCTTTTCCGGATTTGGAGACTGCGAATCGTGTCGCGCACACGTTGGTTGCCGAAAAGCTCGCGGCCTGTGCTAACATCATTCCGGCTGTTCACTCGATCTACTGCTGGAAGGGAAAAGTCGAGACCGCCGGTGAAGTGATTGTCTTTTTTAAGACGACGCAAGATCGGCAGAAGACGCTTCAGGATAAGCTTCGGTCGCTTCATCCGTATGAGCTCCCTGAGATCGTCTACTTCAAGATCGACCGGGGATTGCCGGATTACCTGCGTTGGGTTGCAGAAAGTTGCGCTAAGTAGTCGCAGCACGACGACGGCGTCTCTCGCCGATCAGAAAAATCGTAAGGCCGATCACATTCGCAATTACTGTCACGCTGATGATTTTGGCCGCGAAAATCAGCCGACTCGGGACATCGATGATTGGATAGACAGTGAAGAAGATCGCCAGCAGGGAGACAACGAAGCCGCAGATCGCGGCGATTCGCAACCAAAGTCGTGCATCTTGTCGCACAGCGCTCGCGCCGGCAACCGGGATGGCGAACAGAACGAGGTAAACGATTCCATAGAAAACGTTGGCCGCATTGTCCACGAGTTGAAATGCCTCCTGGATTCCAGCGCCGATCTGGCTCGCTATCGCGATTACGAGCGTGATGGCGCCCACGAGGAAAATCGAATTGATCGGCGTTTTGTAGCGAGGGTGCAAGCGCGAGAACCAATCCGGCAAAAGCCGGTCCCAACCAGCAACCATCGGCAGCCGCGAGCTGCCTGTGAGATGAACGCTGGTTGCTGAAATCGATCGAACCGTCATCATCAAAATCCCCACCGAAGCGATGGCGCCGGCGATTGGAAAAGAACGGAAGCCCAGTCGCAATGTTTGCGGCACCGGACCGATAAGATCGATTTGATTGTTTCCGACGAGAGCCAAAACGGAGCTGGTGCCGAAAATGAACATGAGCGCGATCAATGGAGAAGCGATCATGACCGAGCGGCCGATATTGCGCGCCGGCGCGCGCGCTTCGCCTGCGAGGATCGCGACGTACTCAAAGCCGCTCAGGCCGCCGACAGCCAGTTTGCTGAAGATGTTCAGGCAAAAAAAGATCGACATCGCAGGCGCGGCGATCTGGAGCGGGTGATATTCCTTCAGTTCGCCGCGCGCAAGACTGATGAACGGCAAAACGATGAGCGCCCCGTAGGCCAGGAGCATAGCGAAGCCACCGGTGTTGTGCACCCATTTCCCTAGAGACAGGCCGCGAATCCCGGTCCAACCAAGACCGGCGACGAGTGCACAACTGATGAGCGACACGCAAAGTTTGCTGTTCGGCATCCAAGCTGCACCGATGGCATAGGAAAGATTCGTCGTCACGAACATTCCGCCCAAAGCGATCACCGTGATGGAGAGAAGCCAGAGATTCCACGCCACCATGAATCCGGCAAACTCGTTGAAACCGAGTTTTGCCCATTGGTAAATACCGCCTTCAAGCGGCATGAGGCGGTTCAAATAAATGACGACCGCGGCTTGCGGAATGTAAAAGAGCAAAATCGCGAGCAACCAAAAGAAGAGATGCGATGGCCCTAGTTTAGCCGCCGTGCCGACCCAGCTTGAGCCGACGACAAAGACAATCTGCGTTAAGACGAGATCGCGCAGACCGAGCGGCTTTTTTAATGCAACGCTGCGGTCTTCGACGTTGCTCTCAGCGCGATCTAATTGAGCTGTCACCGCCAGTGGGAATCCATCATTGCAGCAATCGAGCTATGACTCTCGATCTAACCTTGTTGTTCGGGCTTTTTCGCTGGCGGGGGCTCATTGCGAAATTCGCGATGACGAATTTTGCCGCCCGCCTGTGCAATATACGCGCCCATTCCAATCACGAAGGCACCGAGCACGATCGCCGCGAGCGTCAGCGGCATGGAAGATTTTGCCCATTTCATCGGTACGACGATTGCCGCCGCGCTCAAGAGAGCGAGAGCGTAAAAAAAATAGATGAGGTTTTGGGCCCGATCTTGATGCTCGTCGAGCCAGGCTTGCCCGTCAGTGTCGGCCATCGACAGAACGCGATCGTAGGATTGCTGGCCGAGTTCGTAAACCGGCCAGGCCGAGACGGCGCCGATCAGGACGAGTGCCAAAGTTGCGATTTGAGCGCGGCGGCTCTTTAGAAAAACCGCGATGACCAGTCCGACCCAACCCATTGCCAATCCGTAGGTGGGCAACGGATTGATCAAAACGTGGATGTATTCCGGTTGACGCAGATCCCGCAGGAGCGTCTCAATCATGGCGTAGTGATCTGCGCACTATTCCCGGAGAATAATCTGTCATTTTGCTGTGCTTCGTTTCGTACCTGTTCTGTCTCGATTGCTGGAACATACTTTTTCCAATTGGAAATGATAAAGTGCCACCATTCTGAGCGCAGACCGTAGAATCCGCTGCGTCCCATCGCCTTCTGCAAGAGAGCCAGGTGTGATCTGACAATGGGATCCGTTCCTTGGTAATGAAGCATCGCCGCCGGAGTGAGCTCGTCGAAATCGGTAGGCATCCGGACAAGGTGATTGCAAGCATCGGTCAGAGTCGCATCGACAGCGATACCCCACGTGTGCATCGAACCGGCCCCGGTTTCCGGGTCCGCGACATAATCATTATTGTGGGCCAGTTGCCAAAGCTGCGCTTGCACGGATCGCGGTCGATACGCATCCCAGATTTTTAGTCGGTACAGGTAACGCTGTAGAAATGCCTGTGCTCTGACTAAACGCGACGCCACTTCGGGACGCAGCAAAGCCGGAGTGCCACGCGAATATAACGCGCGCCCAGCGAGATTATTGGGACCACTGTAGCGCAACTCGATTACGATTGTCGGGTCAACGGATTTAATATCGACCAGCGGGATGGCAGGCTCTGCAGCCGCTGACTTGAGTGCCATTATGCTCAACAAAATTGCGATGAAGCGATCGCCGAACGATTTCATTTGTCTGAGCAATCAGTGCGCAGTTGCAACTGCCGGAGCGTCTGTCTTTGCAATGCGTTCGATCAAAAGTCGAGCACTATTCTCAGGAACGGTAAAACGCAATTCCAAGTTCGAGATGCCCTGTCTCTGGATCTCCGGTGGCTGCGAGTAGAGCAACAGTTCGGAATCCGAGAAGCGCAACCAGCGCTGCGGATTGTCGTGCAAATTACGAGCGAAATCGGCCGCGGTTTCGGACGAATTCAATTTCAAGAGCAATTTGGCTTTTACTGGGTTTTGCAGCGTCACCGCAAGGCCGAGCAATTGTGAAGCATCGAGCAGTTCCCGCGCAAAGATTGGATGAAAGACGCGTGAGAGATCGGGAGGATTGCGGGAAATGAGTCGCAGCGCGCTCTCCCGATCAAGCGCCTGGAAACGATCAAAGAGCTGACCGGTGATTTTCAGGTCCGGCTTCATCCCGAGCCGGACACGGACTAGTTCGTCCACTTCATCAGGAGCTCCGACGGCAAGCGTCGCAGGACCGACCCGCGCAACGGTGAATCCTGGTGGCCGTTCCCAAACCGGCAAACCGTTGATGGCGCGCTTTTGGAAAGTCTTATCACCGCCGATTTGGCGAATGGCGCGGGAAACCTCTCGGCGCGCCTCGATCAGGACAAACTCCCGCGTCTTTTCCGGCTGGTCGGTCGCGACTGCACGAGTGATGCGCACAACGTCGCGGGGCAAGTTCAATCCCGGAGTTAGCGCCGCGGCCCCGATCAGGCCGGACCAGATTTTCGGCCAAATTTCTGTTTGATCCTTGCGCCACCTTTTCGCGAGATCGGCGCGTTCAAACTGGTCGGTGTTAATCGACAAAATCGCATCCGTTTCTTGCGGCAACCACTCGCCTTTGTGCGGAGATTGGAACGCAACAGGTAGAATGATCGCGAGCAGCACGAGGACAGAAATGACGCTGAAGTAGAATTTCCGCAGTTCCTGTTTGTCGATTTGGCTGGAGAGCAACGCCAGCTCGGAGCGGTGCTGCAAATGCCGATTCACGGCCTCATGGCGGCGATGCGCTTCGGTGAGCAGATGCGGCGCGTTTGGCGGTGCTATTCCTTGCGCAGCGAGATGACGCCCAATATTCAAATAGGCGGGATTTTTCCGCTCCTCAACTGTTTGATGATGGGCGCGCGCTTCTCGAACTGCTTCCTGTTGCACCCGGACGCTCTCGTTCAGTGTTCGATCGCGCGCTTCAAATTCAGCCCGCACGCGCTCCACATTTTTTTCCACAACCGAAAGTTCAGCTTCAGCGGCAATCAATTTTTCTTTGGCAAGGCGGCTAGCATCAGCACTGCCGAGCCGGGCCCGAACCAGTTCCGCTCGCTCTTCCGGAAGGCGGGCACGACGCGCGCTGATATTGGTTGATTGGGTTTCGAGATCAGCGGGCGGAGGACTCAATGCTCCCAGATCAGACAGTTGCTTTAACAGGTCACGATCAGCAGCGTCGTTCTCCTGGATCCGGCGCTCGACAGCAGCTAATTCCCGTTCGCAGAGGTCGACTGTGTTCTTTGCTTGATTGCGATGCTGGAGGAGCGGCTTCTTCTCTGCTTCCAACTTCGCAACGGCAGCATTTTGTTCATGCGTATTCTGCTGCCGATCCGCCTCGATCTTTTTAATCCCCTCTTCAATCTGGGCGATTCGAAGCGCGACCTCCTTTTGTTCCTGCTCCAGTTTTTTCAATGCGACGATCTCATTGCGCAGCTCAGGGAAATTCGCCGCCTGCGTGGTGCCTTCGCGTCCGAGATTTATTTCGCTTTTTTGCAGGAGGCGTTTTTCGTGACGCAGGGCCAAGCGCGTTCGCTGGCGCCTGACTTTCAACGCGATCTCACGAAAGCCTGTGCCAATGAAACTCACAGAAAGAGGCTAGCCGAATCCGTGCTCACACAAACGCAAATCTTTAGTCCGAAAGGGGAGACATCGCTTGCCAGTTGTTTTACTCTTCGGAATCGCTCAACTTTGCCAGGACGCTGAAATCTTCCAGTGTAGTTGTGTCGCCGGTGACCTTTGCGCCACTTGCGATCTCTTTGAGAAGCCGTCGCATGATTTTGCCGCTCCGTGTCTTTGGCAGTGCTTCGGCGAAGCGAACTTCGTCTGGCTTTGCGATTGCGCCGATGTGTATGCCGACGTGATCGCGCAATTCCGCTTGCAACCCGCGCGTAGGATCGATGCCCGTTTTCAGCGTCACAAAGGCGACGACGCCCTGTCCCTTTAACTCATCCGGCCTGCTAACCACCGCCGCCTCGGCGACTCGCGGGTGACTGACAAGCGCGCTTTCAATTTCTGATGTGCCCAGCCTGTGTCCGGCAACGTTCAAGACGTCGTCGATCCGGCCAACGATCCAAAAATACCCGTCTTCATCGCGGCGCGCCCCGTCGCCGGTGAGATAATTCCCTTTAAATTCGCTCCAGTATTGTTGTCGATAGCGCGCTTTGTCGCCGTAAATCGTTCGTAACATTGCAGGCCAGGGCCGGCGAAGGATTAATTTACCGCCGACATTCGGTCCGACTTCATGGCCCTTTTCATCGACAATGGCTGGCTCGACACCGAAGAATGGGAGCGTTGCGCTTCCCGGTTTTGCCGGAATTGCGCCGGGAAGAGGGGTAATCAGAATCGACCCGGTCTCGGTCTGCCACCACGTATCGACAATCGGGCACCGGCCGCCACCGATATTTTTGTGATACCACATCCACACTTCCGGATTGATTGGTTCGCCGACCGTGCCAAGCAAGCGGAGTGATGAGAGATCATGTTTCGCCACCCAATCGTCGCCCCATCGAATGAAAGCGCGGATTGCTGTCGGAGCGGTGTAAAGAATGTTGACTCGATATTCTTCGATGATTTTCCAGAAACGATCGGGTTCCGGCCAGTTCGGGGCCCCTTCGTACATAACAGTCGTCCCACCATTCGCCAGCGGACCATAAATGATATAGCTGTGGCCGGTCACCCAGCCGACGTCGGCGGTGCACCAAAAAATGTCTTCATCACGAATGTCGAAGACATACTTCATGGTCGAGTAAACACCGACGAGATAACCGCCAGTTGTATGCAGGATCCCCTTCGGCTTCCCGGTGGAACCGCTGGTATAGAGAAGGTAAAGCGGATGCTCGCTATCGAGTGATGTCGGCTGACAGTTTGCATCGACATACTCCAGTTCCCGGTGCCACCAGACGTCGCGGCCTTCTTCCATGTGAATTTCGTTTCCGGTTCGGAGAAAAACGATCACGCGTTTGATGGACGTGCGACCGCGTAGCGCGTCATCCACATTTTTCTTCAATGGCACAATTCCTCCGCGGCGATATCCGCCATCCGCCGTCACGACAGCGATTGCGCCGCTGTCGGTAATTCGATCACGAATACTGTCCGCGCTAAAACCGCCGAAGACGACCGAATGCACCGCGCCGATGCGTGCGCAGGCCAGCATCGCGATCGCCGCTTCGGGAATTGCCGGCAGATAAATAATGACGCGATCGCCCTTTTTGATCTTGTTCCGTTTCAGCACATTCGCGAACCGGCAGACTTCCTGATGCAGTTGCTGGTAGGTGACAGTGCGCTTGTCGCCAGGTTCGCCCTCCCAGATTATTGCCGCCTTATTCCGGCGCGGTCCGGCTAGATGCCGATCCAGACAATTCTCCGAGATGTTGAGCTTGCCACCGACAAACCACTTCGCGAATGGCGCGTTCCAGTGGAGAACTTTTTTCCACGGCGCGCGCCAGACCAGCTCGCTCGCTTCGCGCGCCCAGAATTTGGCCGGCTGCTTAATCGACTCTCGATACATGCGCCGATATTGATCGAGACTTTTGATTCGTGCGTTTTTTGCGAAATCCTTCGATGGTTTGAAAACACGCTTCTCGACCAAGTGCGATTCAATATTGTTGTGCATGAGCAGTCCCTAATATGCCGAAGAGATTTGTTCGGCAAGCGTTCGGTTCTTCCGTTACGGGCAGGCTGTCCCTGGGCTCGAACGTTTCCAGATTCGCGCGTGAGCTACACCAGAGGATAGCTAAAGAAATTGCTTTTTGGTTTTCGAATTGCCGACGTCAGTGACCGCCGAGCGCGCGACGCAGCGGCGCAGCGCCCGGTGGCGGAGCTGTGACCCCACTCAGAATCTCATCGGCCCTGACCGGCCGCCCGTAATAGCGGGAATTGGAATCCCTTTGCGTTCCAATCACTGCGCCTTCTAGGGATACGCCGGCAAAGAGACCCTTACTCCTGCTGTAAGTGTAAACCGCAGCTGTGGGTGCGACCGCGCCTTCCGCAGTGCGACCCACTGGTCCTGCAGCGGCGCTGACATCCGCTCCGATCGTGACGTTTCCTCCACGGGAAAATGCTCGGACGGCGCTGTCATTATTAAGAACGATCACGAAATCGGTCACTTGCGCACCGATCTGAAGGCCCCATCCCGCGCCGCCTGTGCCGATAAATGATGGGCCAGACCAACCATGCCTTGTGCGAGCCACCACAACGCCTTGGCCGCCTTTGCCGCTAAAAATAAATGCGGCTTTGACGACGGTCATGATCGCGAGCCCTTTGGAATGTCGCAACACATCTCTTGGAATTCCTCTTTCTGGCATCTGGCGGAAATTGCGGACGATGGCAGCGCAGTGATCAACCGTCCCCTGCTCGGTGGCGCTGGCCGTGACGACTGACAGAGAAAGTATGGCAAGAATTGAGAATAATTTTGTCATCGGAGTACAATTACTTCGCCAGCATAACCGAGTGCGGATGTATTTCTGGCCGGAAAAGACTCGATCCAAAAGGGTCCGTTAGGCGTTAGGCGGCATAAGTTTTTATTGAATGAATTTTTACGAGAATCGCGATAGGGATGAAGCTTTCATGCGCGAAGCATTGCGACAGGCGCAAAAAGCTTACGAAGCCGATGAAGTGCCGGTTGGTGCGGTAGTTGTTCGAGCAGGAAAAGTTATCGGCCGCGCCTACAATCAAGTTGAGTTATTGAAGGACGCAACTGCGCATGCGGAAATGCTGGCGTTAACGCAGGCGGAGGCGGGCGTGGGAGATTGGCGGCTGGTTGACTGCGATCTATACGTTACCAAGGAACCGTGCGTCATGTGCGCAGGCGCACTTATCCACGTTCGCATTCGCCGGCTCATTTTTGGATGCGCCGACACGAAGAGCGGTGCGTCGGGGGGAATGACAAATTTACTCCAGCATCCTGGCTTGAATCACCATTGCGAAATCACTTCCGGCGTCCTCCAAAATGAATGCGCAGCGATCCTTCAGAATTTTTTTCGCAAGCGCCGCGACGAGCAAAACGTAACGCCGCAAGATCGACAAATCGAAGATCGTAAATCTGAAATCGAAAATTAGAGCGTGGTCGCCTCGCTAGGATTCAAATTGACTAGTTGCTTGTTGGGCTCGGGTGAGCGTCATGCAGAACAGTAACGGCAATTTCGCCGATTCCCGTGCCGTCTTTGCGGCTCCGAAACGTATAGGACTAAGGTCCCATGTACGGCTGTCGGGAGTGGTGGTAAAATCGTCTTCGATTACGTTATCCGAGGTTCCAACGCATCTTCGGCCGGCGTGAAAAGCTGGTTGGGAGCTTAACCTTCGCTGAGACACCGCTTAGCGCGATCTCCAGATTCAACTGGAGCCCCGAGTCGACCAAAACGAGGCCGCTGTTTAAAGCGCCTCGTGAGGATGGTTCCTCGTTCCGCGCGGATTTGGAGCAGTCATCCCCAAAATAAGAAGACGTTTATGAAATTCGTTAGTCTCACCAAGCCAATGGCTGTGCCTCACCAAATCCACACCTACACCGAGCTGCGGCAACAGATTCACGACGACCTGCGGATCCAACATCCCGAATGGATCCAGCCAAATGGCGAGTCCCCGATGTGCGATTCTTACGAGGCGCGCCTCATGGAATTACTCGACACTTTGACGCGAAGGGGGATCAACGAATGAAATACAAAATCGCGGCGAGATTTTCAGTGACAGGCGGAAAAATACCCGAGACTCTTCCCGTTATGGGGTGTATAATGCACAGACACCCCGATAGTCTATGAATGCAAAACTCATACTGTTCTTGAGTTGCATCGCAGCGAAAATCGGTAAACGCACACGAGCTGGCGGCAACGATACCTTAGTACCATGAAAACGTTCTTTTCGATCATTTTTGCGGTCGCCGTCTCCATTAGCACGGTTCGGGCGGGACACGGCGGACAGGGTGGACACGGCGGCGGACCTCGCGGACACGGCGGATACCAAGGAGGACAAAGCGGATACCATGCAGGACACAGCGGATACCATGGCGGATACGGCGGATATCATGGGGGACGTGGCGGATATCATGGGGGACATGGCGGATATCACGGCGGACATTTTAGCTCGACGTCCGCGCGAGGCGGACACAAGTTCAGCCGAAGCGGGTCGACATTCACCCGCGGCGGCAAATGGAGCGGCCGGAAATGGAGCGGCGGTAACTGGGGCGGCCGCAACTGGAGCGGCGGTAGCTGGGGCGGGCGCAACTGGAGCGGCGGTGACCGATTCATCTTCACCGGCGGATTTGGTTATCCGTACTACTGGAATTGGTACCCCTCTTGGGGCTGGGGTATTCCTTACGTGTTTAACTACGGCTATTATTCTTATGGGTATTATCCTTCGTATGGGTACGGATTTGGTTATCCGTACTACTGGGATTGGTATCCCTCTTGGGGCTGGGGCGTTCCTTACGCGTTTAACTACGGCTATTATTCTTATGGGTATAATTCTTCGTATGGGCACGATTATGATCACTATAGCGACCCCGCTTACGGTTACGGCTACGCCGATCGATCTTCCATTGCGCAGTTGCAGCGCCGGCTGGCTCAAGCGGGTTACTACTATGGCGCCATTGATGGAATCATGGGGCCGCAAACTCGTCGTGCGATTCGCGCTTATGAACGGGCGTACGGGGCACTTAGTATGCGCTAACTGCGATTTTGGTTGTCAATCTTTCGGTTGGTTGACCGGCGGACCCGTCGGTTATCCTATTTAGGTGCCATCCAAAAAGAATTAAAAAGATGTCTCTTAGGCAAAGCATGGCCGAGCGGCCTAACGGGAATTGTGCCGAATTATTCTGCATTTACAAGCGGATCAGACGACGCGCTTAGAAATCGGAAAATCACCTAAAACTGCGAATAGAGCGACAGTCGCCACGCAATTCGCCACTCGCGGACTCGTCTTCATCAGTAGCTGATCAAAAAGGCGGATGCGGCGCAAAAGCTGGTAAAACCAACAGTCGCCGAGACGATGACAATGAATCTGCGGCAACTCAACTTCGGAAGGTGAACGGGAGTCGTATTCGAACTACAACCGGCTGGCCATGTTTGCGCGCCGGGGCGAATCGCCAAGTTTGCACGGCATGCATTGCTTCCTTTGCAAATGAATAAGCTGTGGCCGTTATGGGGCGAATATTGCTGGTCGCACCATCGGCTGTGACGCTGAACTCAACAACGGCATAACCCCAATGACGCCTTTTGGATTCCGTCCCAGGAAAAAAAGGGGCATAGCCTTTCAAGAACTTCGGCGGCGTGTCATAAGCACTCGAAGGTGTAACGGATGTCATGTAGGTCGCGACTTGTTTTTCGGGCATCGGATTGCCTTCAACCGCCAGTTTTGGAGAGGAACAAGCGCAAAGAAGCAGCGTTGTTATTAGACTGAGTGCGGTAAAACCGCGATCAACGAGGTGTGTTGTCGCCGACGTCATTGCGTGGATTATATCATTTTGAGATTGCTGTGTGGAGAGCAAAAAGAACACAATCCATCCGTGTGAAGAATTGGGAAACCATCGCTGACAATCTCAGCAAAGTCGTTTGGACTTGGGGGCTGTGTCTCAGCCGTGGATTCAGACAGGCGAACGATTTTCGTTGGTGACGTGCATCGCGGCGACGGTTCAACGCTTCATTGTGCGTGCTGAGGAAAAGGTAACCGCTTTTGTGGAACTTGAATCGGCGATCCAACCGCGACGAACAATCAGATAAGCGCATGCGAACTGGCGGCAACGAATACCTTAGTACCATGAAAGGGTTCTTTTCGATCATTCTCGCCGTCGCCGTCTCCATTGGCAGCGTTCAGGCCGGCCCGGTCCACACGGCAGCCAACGTGGCGAAGAGCACTGCGAAGACAGTCAAGAATGTCGGGCACAGCGTTGTGAAGGGCACAAGAAGAGCGGTGCACACTGTAGTCGATACGCTCGCCCGATAGGTCGAGGCAATTCTTACCTCTTTGAAATCGCCCGCGTGCTGTGGGTGTCGATCACGTTGCCCGCTTAATCGTAAACGCGAATCACAGCATCACGTGATCGGCTGAAAAACTTGGCGTAGCCGATTGCGTTGCTGACTGCATCAGGGTCGTAATACCACAGGCGACCGAAGGGCAGCACATCGGAGATTAGATCGACGCCGCGTTTATCTTTGCGTGGGCGAACTTCGTAAACGTGTTGTGAGGTCATTCGAGAAGGCATGGGAATTAAATCTTCGCTGACTACGCCTAAGAATGAGACAGTGACAAGAGCAGAATGAATCACGATTTCCACTCAATACCCACACATCATTACATGAAAACGACCTGCCCTGTCTGCACGCAAAAAGTTAAAGTGATTCGAGTTGCCGTGGATCGTCGCAGACTTGCGGTGCATAGCACAAAACGCCACGGTTTTATTCAATGCCCGGGCTCGGCAAAGCCCTATCCACTGTGATGAAGATTGGATCGCCGCTGCTGTTGTCGAATCGTGGCCGATTCTCGTAAACGTGTGCAGGAATTGTCGGGGCTGGAATCTTGCTGCCAAATGGCAGCAAGGGTAGGGCGGGGATGTCATCGTGGCCGCATCATTTATCATTCGGCAATCAAAAGCGATTCTAGCGCGATCCTGTGAAGTGGGGAAGGCGTTTCGGCGAGTGGTGTGACTAGTTACCTATGTAGGTTGGTGTGACTTTAGAAAACTGCCTCGCTAGGACTCGAACCTAGACAAAGAGATCCAGAATCTCTGGTGCTACCATTACACCACGAGGCAAGGAGCGAAAAAATTAAAGCCGATTTGTCCTGCTGCAAGTCAAGGGTGCCCTCGCTTGCGATTCACGCCGCCGGCGTTTTCGCGCCGAGCAGGATCTCAGCGCCTTCTCGGGCCGCTTCCACTTCCAAGGGCTTTCCGCTCTTCGCCACCAATGCGCGCGCGTGTTCCACCATTTTGTCAATCATCTCGTCGTCGTGATTCGGATCGTGATGGAAAAGCAGGAGCTGGTGCACATCCGCATCAAGCGCCAGTGAAACCACGCTACTGAGCGAGCTATGGCCCCAACCGATGTGCTTCGCGTACTCCTCATCCGTATATTGCGTATCCAGGATCGCCAGCTCGCAGCCTTGAATAAACTCGACCATCTTTGCTCGCTCCGCTGTGGCAAAATCGCGCGCTTCGTCCTCACTGATTCCATCGCGTGAGGCCAATTGCAGCTTAAGCTGCTCGTACGGTTCATTGTCAGGAAAGTAGGCGATCGATCCCGAGCTTGTAAGGAGGCGGTACCCCGCGCAAATGCCCGGATGATTAGCGAACTTGGAGCGCACCTCGATGTTTCCGATTTGAAACTCCATCTCCTTCAGTTCCTCAATCGCCAGGTGGCTCGGGAGTTCGCGTAAGCTTACGGGGAAAAACGGCGTCTCCATTTGGCTGGCCAGGATCTTTGCCAAACCAGCGCGAGCTCCTTCGTAACCCAAAACGCGGATGAGATTTTTTTGATTGTACGTGGGAGAAAAGAAAGGCAGTCCCTGAATATGATCCCAGTGAGTGTGTGAAATCAAAAGAGTCAACTTCATCGAGCGAGATCCAAATTCTTTGTCCAAAGCAAGACCGAGCAGGCGAATGCCGCTGCCGGCATCGAGAATGATAGTCTCGCCATCGGCGCGCACTTCCACGCAACTGGTGTTCCCGCCATAACGGACTGTGCCCTTTCCGGGGACCGGAATTGAACCGCGAACGCCCCACAGTCTTATTCGCGCGGGGACTGACTCACCTTCGGCCGCCAATCTTGGTTTGGGGCGACGCGGGATCTCGGGCAGAAGCCGGTCAATCGCGCTGGAGAGCAGTTCCCACGTAACCGGCTTAAGCAGATATTCGTCGGCGCCGGCTTGGAGCGCACTGGTTCGATCGACTCCAAAATCACGGCCCGATAGAACAATGATCTTGGTTGGTTGCAGTTGCTCCCGGATGGTGCGGCAAACCTGAAAGCCATTCAATTTTGGCATTAACAAATCGCACAGGATAAGTTCGGGCCGGTTGTGCAACGCCAGCTCGAGTCCGGCGTCGCCGTCATTGGCTTCCAGGACTTTCCAATCTTCGCTTGTAAAAAGACCTGCGATTGCGTGCCGACTATCGGCGTCGTCCTCGATGATCAAAACAGTCGACATAGGCTGGGGCGCGGATTCTGACACGGGCTTTCCCCGAAACCAAGTGTTTTTGATCGTAGGAAATCAGTAGCCGTAGCCACGCCTGTTTTGTGGAGCTTACTACTTGTCGATCTTTCTTAAAAGAAAATCGGAATGATTAAGATCGCGACGATATTGACGACCTTAATCATCGGATTGATGGCGGGGCCGGCTGTATCTTTGTACGGATCGCCCACAGTGTCTCCGGTTACAGCAGCCGCGTGCGCAAAGGAACCTTTGCCGCCGAGATTCCCTTCTTCGATGAATTTTTTTGCGTTATCCCACGCGCCACCGCCAGAAGTCATCGCAATGGCAATAAACAATCCGGTCACGATCGTGCCAACAAGCATTCCGCCGAGCACCACCGGGCCAAGCGGCTTAATCATGGCGACCGCGACCACAAAAATTAACGGCAGAAGCGCCGGAATAATCATCTGGCGCAGCGCCGCTTTCGTCACGATATCAACGCAAGTGCCGTAGTCGGGCGTGTCTTGCCCGGTTAAAATTCCCGGTTTTGCTTTGAGTTGCCGTCGTACTTCCCGCACCACTGCGCCAGCCGCTATGCCAACCGCGTCCATACTGAATGCGGTGAAGATGAATGGGAGCAATCCGCCGATAAAGAGCCCAATAATTACTTTCGGTTCAGTGAGCGAGAACTGAAACGAAAATACCTCGCCGCGGGCGGTCACGTGATCGCGCAGTTCCTCAACGTATGATCCAAACAGAACGAGCGCCGCAAGTCCCGCGGAAGCGATAGCGTAGCCTTTGGTCACTGCCTTCATCGTGTTCCCGACCGCATCGAGCTCGTCGGTGATGCTGCGGATTTCTTTCGGCAGCTTGGCCATGACCGCGACGCCCCCCGCGTTGTCAGTAATCGGACCGAATGAGTCGAGCGAGATGATGATGCCGGCCATCGATAACATCGACATCACCGCGATCGCGATTCCATAAAGACCGGCGAAATGAAAACTGAGCAGTATGGCGATGCCGATAAAGCCAACCGGCAACGCGGTGGCATGTTGTCCGACCGCTAACCCGGCGATGATGTTAGTGGCGTGACCAGTCTCCGACGCATGCGCAATTTTTTGCACCGGCCGATACCGCATCGAAGTGTAATAGTTCGTGATGGCGACCACCACGGCGGTCATGACTAGACCGATAACCGAAGCGAAATAGAGTTGAGTAGGGGATCGCACCACACCACTGATGGTTATTCCTTCCGGAAACAAGTAGTGGGTTGCCGGCCAAAACAGAATCGCGGAGATCAAAGCGTTTGTTATTACCGCGCCCATCAGCACAGGCGCGGGTTTGCCGCCCGCAATATTGACAAAAAAAACTCCGCAAATCGCACCCAGGACGGAAATGCCTCCGAGCACAAATGGATAGATAATGGCGGCGGGCTCTGCGGCCAATGTTAGCGCGCCTACCAGAATGGCGCCGATCAGGCTTACGGCATAAGTCTCAAAAACGTCCGCCGCCATCCCGGCACAATCACCAACGTTGTCGCCTACGTTGTCTGCGATTGTTGCGGGATTTCGCGGGTCATCCTCCTCCAGGCCCTTCTCAATTTTTCCCACCAGGTCGGCGCCGACATCGGCCGCTTTTGTGTAAATGCCGCCGCCGAGTCGCGCAAACACGCTAATCAAGCTGCCGCCGAGGGCCAGACCCACCAGACTTCGCACCGCCAGAGCATGCCCGACCATCTGTTCCGCAACAGTGTAAAAGATCGACACCGCGAGCAACGCGAGTCCAACCACGAGCAAACCCGTAACCGCGCCGCCATTGAAGGCGATGCGCAAGGCTGCGGTGCGCGCGATACTTGCGGCCTGCGTCGTGCGGACATTTGCCAGCACGGCGATGCGCATACCGATATAACCGGCCGCCATGGAGCAAAACGCGCCGATCACAAACCCAATCGCTGTTGGATGATCTTTAAAAAAGAAAAGCAAAAGGAAAATAATGACTGCGATTGCGCTGATGGTGACGACTTGCCGGTGAAGATATGCTTTCGCGCCTTCCTGCACGGCTGCCGAGATCTGTCGCATTTTCTCATTGCCGGGCGAGCGGCGGATGACCGTGATGATCAGAAAAAAGGCAAATACCAGGCCGATGACGGCACATAACATCGACAACGGCACGCCTGAATTCAGAATCGTTAGGGCAAACAAAATCATTAGGAGTGGTCTGGCTGAAAGCCGGGGACTTTAGTGGCTTTTCCCCCACTCGCAATTGGTTATTTGCGACTACGCCAACGCGTTTTTCCTAAATATTTAACGAGCCCGTTAAAGCTCAAAAAAAGTCCGCAGCCGGTGCAGAAAGGTGGCCGTGTATTCGCGCTCCTTTCTCTGGTTCAGAGCGTGTGACGCCGCTTCTTTCAGGGCGCCCTCGTTTTCCAATTTGCGCCTGGCCAGCAACTCGCTCAGTCGCTCGAGACAATCGGGCGTATCACGAATCACATCCGCCATCACCGGCTTGCCGATTTCCAGTACGTAACAATCGCTTTCGGCCTGCACCGTCGCCGTCCGGCTTTCGCCAGTGAGCAAAGACATCTCGCCGAAGCAATCGCCTGCGCTCAATGTCGCGACGGGGATCGAAGTGCCGTTTTTTGAAACCCAAACCCGCGCGGCACCTCGCAACAAGACGAACATAGAGGCGCCCT
>Ga0209474_10000615_pt1 | contig 38169 bp, 39 predicted proteins | sample GraSoiAngelo_145_FD_185902 | JGI IMG/M metagenome (GOLD analysis project Ga0209474, IMG submission 185902) | Grasslands soil microbial communities from the Angelo Coastal Reserve, California, USA - 14_1009_05_20cm (SPAdes) (version 2) | ecosystem: Environmental > Terrestrial > Soil > Grasslands...
ACATACCCGGATAGTCCGGACTATCTGAAAGTGCGTCCTCGCAAAATCCCGGAGAGTCCGGACTAACCGAGGATCAAGGCAGGGACAGGATAAGCGCCTCGACCACGGTCCCAGCCTTGAACCCCTGATCCCCGGCGGGGATCCGGACCAGGGCATGCGCGCCCGCCAGCGACATCAAGCGCGAGGAGGATTGGGAGCCGGTCGTTTCGGCGACCAGCTCTCGGCCCTCGCGGCGCAGCACGACCCTCTGGTACTCAGTCCGGTCGGCGGTCGGTTTCGCGTCGTACGCGAGGCGGACCGCCAGCGTCGGACGATGCAGCTGGGCGAACCCCTGCATCTTGCGCAGAGCCGGCCGGACGAACACCTCGAACGTGACCAGCGAGGACACCGGAAAGCCGGGGAGACCGAAGGCCACCCGATGGTCTGCCAGCGTCGCGAACGTGAAGGGCTTGCCGGGCTTGAGCTTGACCCGGCCGACGTGGACGGTGCCGAGCGATTCGAGCAGCGGCTTGACCAGGTCGTGCGTGCCCACCGACACGCCGCCCGACGTCACCAGCGCATCGGCCTCCTTCAGTGCGTCGACCACGAGGCGGCGCAGCGGCTCTGCCTCGTCGGGCGCGATGCCGAGCACGTCCACATCCGCGCCCGCCTCGCGAAGGGCGGCGAGGAGCGCCCAGCGATTCGAGTCGGGGATCTGGCCTCGCCCCGGAGTCCTCCCCACCTCGACCAGCTCATCCCCCGTCGACATGAGGGCGACTCGCGGGCGGCGGCGCACGGGCAGCTCGGCGCGCCCCGTCGCCGCGGCGATCCCCAGCTCGGCAGCCCCCAGCTGCGCGCCGGCCGAGAGGATCCGGTCACCTTCGCGGAGGTCGTCCCCGATCCGATGGAAGTTGCCGCCGGCGCGCAGCGACGCAGGCACCGTGACGGTGTCGCCTGAGACATGGACGTCTTCCACCATGACGATGCAGTCCGCGCCGTCGGGCACGACACCGCCGGTCAGGATGCGCGCGGCGGTGCCGGCCGGCAGCGAACTGTCGAAGGGTCGCCCGGCCGCCGACTCACCCACGACGCGGAGGGTCTTGCCCGCATCCGCAGCGCGCACGGCGTAGCCGTCCACTGCGCTCGAGGGAAATGCCGGGAGCGGCGACTCCGCGATCAGGTCCTCGGCGAGCACGCGGCCCACAGAGCGCGCCAGCTCGATTCGTTCGACGCCAAGCACAGACGAGTGTTGGAGGACGAGCGCCGCCGCCTCGTCCGCGTCGATCAGCGGATAGGCCGACGCCCTCATTCGTGGCGCAGGGCGCGAGAAGGGTCCTGCCTGGCCGCCCGCAGTGCAGGCAGCAGGCCGCTGATCGTGCTCAAGATCACGGCGATGATCACGGCAATCAGCAGCACGGCGACATCGGTGCGGAACACGTCGAACGTCGTGCTCGTGATCGACTGCGTCAGCCGGTCGACTGCGCTGTTGCCAAGCCGGGCAAGCCCAACCGCAACGATCGCGCCGACCAGCCCGCCGGCGAGCCCGATGCCGGCCGCCTCCGCGATGAAGAGCAGCAGGACGTCGCGCGACCGGGCGCCCAGCGCCTTCAAGACTCCGATCTCCTTGGTTCGTTCGAGCACCGCGGTGTACATCGTGTTCGCGATTCCGAGACACGCAAGAAGCAATGCGACCAGGGCGAGTCCGAGAAGCGCCACACGCAGCTTGCCGAGAAGGTCCTCAAAGTTTCGGAACTGGTCTCCAAACGTCTGCGACTGGAACCCAAGGGACTCGACGCGCTGACGCAAGGTTTCGACTGAGAGACCCGAATCCGCCAGGAGCGTGACGCTGGAGTATTCGCCGCCCTTCCACCCGTTGGGCTGGGCTAGCGCGCTCCAGTAGCTGCGGACGACGCCGTAAGGCGCAAGCGCTCCGGGGGCGCCCGCCGGCATGTAGTTGCCGGACACGATGCCGACCACGAGCAGGTTCAGCTCCACTGGTTTCGCGACCTTGTTTCGGCTTGAAGCCGCGACCAGGTCGCCGTAGTCGGCGATGAACTTGACCTGCGTGCCAATCGCCCCTGAGGGCGACCGGTACCCCATGGCCACCGCTTCGCTGTCCGTGAGGAGAACCTCCGTCGCCGCGTCTGAGCGCGGCATGCGCCCCGCGGCAAGCGAGGGAAGCGTGCTCGAGGAGCCGAGGGGCGGCAGCGATAGCAGCTCGCCTGTGGGGGGCGCAGCGGGCTTTGCGGCACCGGCGGACGGGGCGTTCACCGCAAACGTCCCGGTCATCCCGATCTGCCCCCACGCCGCCCGCACGTGAGGCAGCCGGCCCAGTGTTGCGAGTGTCGCGGCGTCGAAGGCGGGGATGCGGGCGTCGGCGACGGGATAGACGGCCACCTGATGGACCTGGCTCGTAGCCAGCGCGGGCGCGTCCAGCGCCTGCTGGAGGCCGCCGGCCAGGGCGACGATCAAGCTCAGGGCGGCGATGCCGATGGCGACGCCCATGGTTGTCAGCCCGGTTCGCAGGGGGCGCCGGCCCGCGCTGCCCAGCCCAACCTTCACCGTGTCGCGCCAGTGCATCCGAGCCGGGGGATCGACCGGCTCCTGGCTGCGCACCGTCGGCCTGCCCGCATCGAGCTCGATCGCCTGGCCGTCGATCATGCGCACGACGCGGCGTGCGTGGCGGGCGACCTCTGGGTCGTGTGTGACCAGCACCACCGTCGCGCCGCGCCGGTTCAGGTCCTGGAGGAGGTCGAGCACTACCTCGCCCGCCGCAGAGTCAAGGCTGCCCGTCGGCTCGTCGGCGAGGATCAGCCCAGGCCGGTTGGCCAGCGCGCGCGCCACCGCGACCTTTTGCTGCTCACCGCCCGAGAGGCGCCCCGCGCGGGCGCGCGCACGCTTTTCAAGCCCAACCAGGGCAAGCAGGTGTCGCGCCCGCTTGCGCCTGTCCTCGAGCTCCACCCCGGCCAGGGTCAGGGGCAGCGCGACGTTGTCCTCAACCGTCATCGAGGGGATGAGATTGAATGTCTGGAAGATCGTGCTCACCCGCTGGAGCCGGTAGTCGGACAGGTCGCGGTCGGGCAGCTCGCCTAGCGGCAGCCCGGCCCCGTACACATGACCGGAGCTGGGGCGGTCGAGACCGCCCATGAGCGAGAGAAGCGTGCTCTTGCCGCAGCCGGAAGGCCCGATGATGGCCACGAACTCGCAGGGGCCGATGTCCAGGGTGACGTTACGCAGCGCCGCGACATGCATCTCGTCCCGGCCGCCGAACTCGCGCGAGACGGCGTCGAGGCGGAGGCCGACCGCCTGGCCGAGCAGATCCTGGAACTCGTCCTGGTCCGGAGGCGGCGCCGGAGCCTCGATGGCGGGGACGGGCTCCACGAGCACGGCTACGGGGGTCGTCTGGCCGTTGTGGCCGTTCTCCGCACTCGATGCGGCGGCGGCGGCCGCGACCTCTCGGCGCGCGCGGCGGCGTCGGCGCTTGGGACCGCTTGACTCGCCGGGCTCGGTTACTGCAGTGGCCACCCCGCCTCCCTTTTCCCGCAGTCTAAGTGCCGGGGACCTCTCTCTTTGCGCCTTACTTAACAGCTACCGCCCGGCTTTCGTTACTTGCCTCTCCATCCAGCTCAAGTACGCCGAAGACCCTCCCTCGATGGCCACCTGAAGGATCTCTGGGAGCTCGTAGTTGTGGTGGCTGCGGACGAAGTCCTGGACCTCGGCCGCCTGCGATTCCAGGGTCTTGACGAGGAGGAGAGACTCGTGCTCGCGCCGGAGCTGATCGTCCCAGTAATAGAAGGAATGGACCGTTGGGACGACCGAGCAGCACGCCGCGAGATGCTCAAGGACCAGCGCCTCGCCCAGCCGTTCCGCGTCATCGCGTCCGCCGCACGTGACCATGATCAGCACCGGCCTCTCCCCCATGCGCACTTAATTCTCGGCCTTTCGCGGACGGTCAAGCCAGACCGTGCCGGCGAGGAGCGCGATGGAGCCGAGGATCAGGCCGCCGATCACATCCGATTCCCAGTGAACGTTGAGGTACAGGCGATCGAACGCCATCACCACGATGATCAAGATCGCGCCCCCGACCGCGAGCCTGCGGACTCGCTCTGAGGCGGAGAGTCGGTTGATCACGAAAGCTATGAGGCCGTAGTCGATCACGCTGCGCAGCACGTGGCCGCTTGGGAAGCTGTTGCCCCCGGTGGCCGCGGGCAGCAGCTCGCTGATGCTGGGGCCGTCGGCTTCGGCGAGGGAACCCGGCGGACCCGGGTGATAGAGGTTGAACCTGTAGAACAGCTCGAACGCAATCGCGGCGAAAAAGACGACGAACACCAATGCGTCCGACCCAAAACCGGCGCGCCAGAGGTACACAGCAAGCGCGAGCATCAGGATCGTCGTCAGCTCGATGCCGCCCAGCTCCGCGATCAGCTGGAGGACCGGATGGAGCGGCGGCAGCCACGCGTCACGCATCGCCTGCGCGACCTGAACGTCCAGGACTGTAAAGGCGCCGGCCGTGATCGCTATCGTCAGCGCGACAAAGACGACGGCCAGAACGCCGATGGCTACGAGCCGGGGCGTTACCGCTGGCAACGGCGGCAGAAGACGGTGGTGCGGCCGGCGATGCGGATCGCGCTGAGCGGCCGGCCGCACGTGAAGCAAGGCTCGCCGGCGCGGCCGTAGACGAGCAGCTTCTCCTGCTGGCCGCCGATCTCTCCCCACGCGTCGCGATATGTGTCGACGGAGCTGCCTCGATTCGCGATCGCGGTCCGCAGAGATTCGCGAAGGGACTCATGAAGGCGCTGAGCTGATTTCCTGCTCACCGTGCCTGCCATGCGATCCGGCCGCAGTCGCGCCTTGTGCAGCGACTCGTCCGCGTAGATGTTGCCCACGCCGGCTATGGCGCGCTGGTCGAGCAGGACGGCCTTGAGCGCGGTGCGTCTCTTGCGAAGCCGGCGGTAGAGCTCGTCGGCGGCGAACCCAGGGTCGATCGGCTCTGGTCCAAGGCGAGGCATTTTCTTCGCTAAGAGCAACGCCTCCTCGGTTCCGAGCAGCAGCCGGCCGAAGCGGCGCGGGTCACGGTAGCGCAGATGACGGCCGTCGTCGAGAAAGAAGACAGCGTGCGTGTGCTTCTCCAGCGGTGTGACTGGGTCGACGAGGCGCAGCTGTCCCGTCATGCCCAGGTGGACGACCAGGAGCAGATTGTTCGCCGCCCCTCCGGCGGCTTCGCCGCCACCTCCCCATGAATCGGGAGGAGTCAGGGCCAGCAGGATGTACTTTCCGCGCCGGCGTGCCGACACGATCCGCTGTCCCACCACCGCGTCGATGAACTCCTCGGGCTCGGGGTGGCGGACGATGGTCGGAAAGTTCAGCTCGCAGCGAACGATGATGCGGCCAACCAGGTGCGGGCGCAAATCCGAGACGATCGTCTCGACTTCAGGTAACTCAGGCATCCGGCCTAAGCACGCACGACCGCCAGCTTTTTCATGTCGGCCCAGTTCGGACCGACTTTCATCTCGACCTCGATCCCGGTCTCGAGCTCGTACGCGCCGGTCATGATGCGGGGCACTTTCTCCGCGAACTGGTCCACCTCGGAGCGCGGCACCTCGAAAAGCAGCTCGTCGTGGACCTGGAGGAGCATCCGGCCTTCGATCTCGTCGGCTTCGATCTCGCGATGCAGCCGCACCATCGCGATCTTGATGATGTCCGCGGCCAGCGACTGCATCGGGAAGTTGATCGCCATGCGCTCGGCTGCGCCGCGCAGCTGGAAGTTGGGTGAGCGCAGGTCGGGGATCGCCCGGCGCCGGCCGGTCGCGCTGACCACAAACCCTTCCTCGCGGGCCTTGCGTCGCACATCGTCGAGGTACTCCCGCAAGCGCGAGTACGTCGACCAGTACTGGCCGAGAAACTCGCGCGCCACATCGCCCGTGATCCCAAGCTGCTGCGACAACCCGTACTCGCCCTGACCGTAGATGGAGCCGAAGTTGGCAACCTTGGCGAGGCGGCGCTGGTTCGGGTCGACCTGCTCGATCGGGATCTTGAACACCGCCGCGGCCGTGGCGGTGTGGATGTCCTGTCCGGCGGCGAACGCGCCGAGCAGCATCGGATCGCCGCTCAGGTGCGCCGCGATGCGGAGCTCGATCTGCGAGTAGTCGGCCGAGACCATCACGTGATCAGGCCGTCCTGCCTTGAAGGCGCGGCGAATGCGCTGGCCGAGCTCGGTTCGGATCGGAATGTTCATGAGGTTCGGATTGGACGATGCAAGGCGACCCGTCGCGGTGCTGGCCTGTCCGAACGATGTGTGCACCCGCCCACTCATCGGATCTACCAGCTGGGGCAGCGCGTCGACGTAGGTGGACTTCAATTTCGACAGCTGTCGATGCTCGAGGATCAGGCCGATGATCGGGTGCTTCTCGCGTAGAGCCTCGAGCGTGTCGGCGTCAGTCGAATAACCGGTCTTGGTGCGCTTGCCGACGGGGAGGCGCAGGTCTTCGAACAGGACTTTGGCGAGCTGCTGCGGCGCGTTGAGGTTGAACTTCTGGCCGGCGACCTCCTCTACCTCGGATTCGATCGCGGCGAGCTGCGCGGCGAGCTCGTCTTGCATAGCCTTGAGGTAAGGCACATCGATCGCGACGCCCTCCGACTCCATATCGGCGAGCACGCCGGCGAGCGGCAGCTCGATCTCGTGAAACAGGTAGTCGACACCGAGGTTCCGCATCTCGGCTTCCAGCCGGGGCCGCAGGTTGAGGATGGCTTCCGCCCGGCGCGCGGCGAACTCGGCGGCCTCGGTTTCGGCCACCGTCGACGGCTTGCGCGCGGCGCGTCCGGTGCCCAGCAGCTGCTCGCTGCTGACGAGCTCCACGCTGAGGAACTCGCGCGCGAGGTCTTCGAGCCGGGGATCGCGCGATCCCGCCCCCAGGAGGTACGCGGCCAGGAAGGTGCTGAACGCCCAATCGCGTTTGCCCCCGCCGAGGGAGCGCAGCGCAAGCTCGGTTTCCTTCGCGTCATGACCGGAGATCGGACGGCCGGCAAGCGTGCTGGCCACCGCATCCATGGCTTCCGGCTCGGTGACGTAGAACGTCTTGCCGGCCATCGACACGCCGACGCCGAGGATCCGGCAGCCGCGGCCGGTGCCTTCCGTGAACGTGAAGACCCCGACGTCCTGCGAGCCGTTGAGCAGGCTTGCGGCTTCGGCCGGATCCTGGACGATCCTGAGGCCGGCCGCCTGCGGCGCGGGCTCGAGGGCGAGGCTCGGTTGGACGGGTACCTGGTCCGGCGGCGGGAAACGGCTCAGGAGCTGGCGAAACTCGAGCCGGTCGAACACCCGCCGCGCACGCTCGTAGTCGTAGCGCGTCCAGCGCGCACGCTCGAGCTCCAGCTCGACGGGCACGTCGCGAACGATCGTCACCATCCGCTTGCCGAGCCGTACTTTGTCGGCGTTGGCCTTGAGCGAGGCCTTCAGCCGGCCTTCGGGAAGCTCGTCCACCCGCTCCAGGAGGGCTTCGACGGTGACGAAGTCCTGAACCAGCTTGGCCGCCGTCTTGTCGCCGACGCCAGGGACCCCGGGAATGTTGTCGGATGTGTCGCCGCGCAGCGCTTTGAAGTCGATCAGCTGCGGGGGCTCGAAGCCGTATCGCTGACGAACCTGATCAGGCCCGTACAGGAAGGTGTCGGTGATGCCCCGTCGGGGGACCAGCGCTTCCACGGACTCGGTCACCAGCTGAAGACAGTCGAGGTCGCCCGAGACTATCGTGACCGCGTGGCCGCGCTCTTCGGCGATGCGAGCGAGCGTGCCGATGACGTCGTCGGCCTCGAAGCCTTCGACTCCGTGGATAGGGATCGAAAAGGCTTCGAGCACCTCGCGGACCATTTCGATCTGCGGGCGCAGGTCGTCGGGCATGGCACGCCGGCCGGCCTTGTACTCCTCATATTCCTGGGAGCGGAATGTGGGCTTGCCAAGATCGAAGGCGGCGATCGCGTACTCCGGGCGCGAGGCAAGGACGATCGCGAGCATCGACGTGAAGCCGTAGACGGCATTGGTCACCTTTCCGTCCGACGTGCTCATCGGAGGCAGGGCGAAAAAAGCTCGATAGATGAGGCTGTGGGCGTCGATCAGAATCACCCGCCCCCGCCGACCCTTCGCCACGTTCGGATTCTACGTACGTCCCGAGTGACACCCACCGGAGGTCTGGAGCGTTCAAATAGGAGGGATGGCGAGGACCGAAGGGTAATATGGAACCGAGGATGAAGAACCTCATCGAGGTGTCCGTGGACAGCATCCGTATCCACATGCCGACCGCCCAGCACCTCGTGATTCTCAAGGAGAAGGAAGCGGATCGCTACCTGCCGATCTGGATCGGCTCGTTCGAGGCGCAGGCGATCGCGACCAAGATCTCAGGCAATGCGCTCGGGCGTCCGCTCACGCACGACCTGATGGCGACGGCGTTCGGCGACCTCGGCGTCAGCATCAAGCGGATCGTCGTTACGCGCCTGGCCGACCAGGTGTTCTACGCGCGGCTGTACGTCAAGCAGAACGGCCGCGACCTCGACTTCGACGCGCGTCCCTCTGATGCGATCGCGCTCGCCGTGCGCGTCGAGTGTCCGATCTTCGTCGCCTCCGAGGTGATGGACAGCGCCGGCATCATTCCCGAGGCCGACGAGGCCGAGGGCGGCAAGGACAAGGTCGAGACCGTGGTCGACGAAGAACGCCTCGCCGTGTTCCGCGACTTCGTGAACAGCCTGGACCTGCCGGAGCTTCCCGACGAGCCGGGTGCCAAGGACGAACCCGGCGCGCAGGACAGACCCGGAGGCCGTCCCGGCCGGGGCTGACAACACGCACCTCACCGGCGAGGTCGACCTCGCCATACGCGTCTGCGTCGCCCTCGCTCTCGGATTGATCCTCGGCGCCGAGCGCGAATTCCGCGGCCATCCGGCCGGCCTCCGCACCATTGCGCTGATCAGCGCCGGGTCGTGCATGTTCACCGGCCTCGGCTTGATACCCACGTTTGGCGCTCCAGTCGACCCGACTCGAATCGCGGCTCAGATCGTGACCGGTGTCGGGTTCCTCGGCGCCGGAAGCATCCTCCGCCAGGGCGAGGAGGTAAAAGGACTCACCACGGCTGCATCGATCTGGGTCGCCGCCTCGCTCGGGATGGCCGTTGGATTCGGCTATTACGGCGTGGCCGTCTTCACGACCGTGTTGGTGGTCGTCATCCTCGTCGCCCTCAAGCCGATGGAAGAGCGCGTCTTTCCCCTACGGAGAAACCGGCGGCGCGACGACCCCAGACCTGCGGGAATTCCCCCGGAGTGACCAATCACCGAATCGCAATCGTCACCGACTCCACGGCGGACCTGCCAGCACCGCTCATCAAGGCTCGCGGCATCACAATCGTGCCACTGACGCTCAACTTCGAAGGCCGCTCGCTGCTCGACGGCGTCGACATCAGGCCGTCCGAGTTCTACCGCAAGCTGCCCAACGCGACGACGCATCCAACTACCTCGCAGCCGTCTGCCGGGCAGTTCGCCGAAACCTACGCCGGCCTGCTGAACGACCACGATGACATCGTCTCGATCCACATCTCGGAGAAGCTGAGCGGCACGTACGCGTCGGCGGTGCAAGGCGCAGAGATGACGGACCCGACCCGAGTCCACGTGATCGACTCGCAGCTCGTCTCGATGTCGCTTGGATTGCTGACGCTCGCGGCATCTGAGATCGCCGGCCGAGGGGCCGCGGCGGACGCGGTTGTCGAGAAGGTCACCCAGATGCGCGAGCACGTGCAGACCTATTTCTCTGTGGCGACGCTCGAGTTCCTCAGGCGCGGCGGCCGCATCGGCCGCGCGAGCGCGCTGCTCGGCTCGGTGCTGCAGGTCAAGCCGGTGCTGTGCATCCGAGACGGGCTGGTCACGCCGCTCGAGCGCGTCCGCACTTTTGACCGTGCCCTGAATCGAGTCGTCGAGCTGACGCGCGAGATGGATCACGGTCAAGGCCTCTGCGTCATCGTCGGTCACGCTGACGCCGAGGGCGATGCCGAGCGTCTGGCGCAGGAGCTCGAGCCCGTCGCCGAGACTTTGATGATCCACCCGCTCGGTCCGGTGGTCGGTGCGCACGCCGGACCGGGAGTGGTCGGAGTCGGGTGCTACTCGGCAGACATCCTGCCGCTCGGGCTCAAGCGCTCGCCCACCGCACAGACCCGGGCGTGACCGACTTGCTCACTCGGCCTTCGACCGCAAGGGCCTGAAGGTGGGCAAGTCCCTCTTGCAGCGCGAGCCGCTTCTCGTAGAGGTTGTCCCGCGGACCCCATAGGTCAAGCGCGACCTGCCAACCGGATTTCTCTTCGCGACCGATGATCTCGAGGATCTGATCGAGACGGCGCTGGTGATGCGAGACCAGCGCATCGACGCGGCTCGCGATATCCGGGAAAGGACGGCCGTGTGCGGGCAGCACCAGCTTCGGTCTGCGACCGGCCATCCGCCTGAGGCCTTCGAGGTATTCGTGCAGAGGGTCGGGTGTGCTCTGCGGATGCAGACCGATGTTGGGCGAGAGCTCGGGCAGAACGTGGTCACCCGCGAACAGCAGTCCATCGGCGACGTCGTAAAGGCAGATGTGTCCCGGTGAATGACCGGGCGTCCACTCGACTCGGAGACGACGAGCTCCCATATCGATCAATTCCGCGCCGTCGAGCTGAACCGATGGATCGGCTGTCTTGACGACCTGGCTCAGGGCCCGCTGGGAGTTGCTGAGGACATCGGCGTCTTCCGCGGGCACTCCGTTCACGAGAAGGTAATGCCGCACCTCCTCGACGAGATGCTCGAGCTCGACGTAGCGCGGATGGACGAGGGGGACCTCGAGGCGGTGGATGTACAGGTCGGCGCGGCCTTCGCCGGCGAACGTTCCGGCCGCGCCGTAGTGGTCGGGGTGGATGTGTGTCACGACGAGCCGCCGAACCCGTTTTGCCCCGAGGTGCGCGAGGGCCCGATTGATGGCCTCGACCGATTCGTCGGAGTTCATCCCGCAGTCGAGCAGGTCCGCCTCACGGCGGTCCGGAAAGACGAAGACGTTGACCAGCCCGTCCTCGAACGGGATCGGCAGCCGAAGCTCGAAGACGCCTGCCGCAACCTCGCTCAATGCGAGTTCGATGGCCACCCCGGCATTCTCCCTGAGTCGGGAGCCCACTAAGATGAGTACCGGACCGTACTCGAACGTACTAAAAATGACCATTGCTTACGCGCAGAGCACGGCAAGGATGTGCCTATGAATGGAGTTGGAGGAGCCGATGTCTGAAGTGCAGATGAGCCCAGACCAGATCGTGGAGGCGATGCCCGAGTACCTCATCCCGGAGAAAGCCGCGACCACCAAGGCCACCATCCAGTTCGACCTCAGCGGCGACGCGGGAGGCAAATGGTGGGTGCGCATCAACGACGGCAAGGCCGAGTCCGGCAAGGGCGACCCGGGCGAGCCGGCGAACCTGACGCTGCTGGCGGACGCCAACGACTGGGTCAAGATCATGACCGGCCAGATGGACGCGACGGCCGCGTTCATGCAGGGCAAGCTGAAGATCAAAGGCGATATGGGCCTCGCGATCAAGATGCAGTCGATGTTCCGGAGACCGAACTAGGCTCGAGTCAGTAAGCGAACTTCCAGGTATTCAGCCTGGAGGACATCTCCGTCTCCAGATCGAGCAGGCCGGAATGCAGGTCCATGATCACGACGTGGTGCTGCGTCAGGGCGATGCGCCGCCCGTCCGGAAGGCGCACGGCTTCCACAGCGTTGCCCCAGGAGATCCTCTGCAGCTCGGGGACAGGCTTGAGATTTGCGCGCACCCACTGCGCCAGGTCGCCGGAGTCGCCCCGCTCGTAGGTCGAGATGATCATGAAGGCGAAGTCACCCGCGCATGGACTCGCGGCGGGCTGCGGTGAACCGGCGGCCGGCGTGGCGGGGCTTGCGCACGGCACCCTTGTGTCGGGCACGTACGTGACGTCGAAGGTGAGGTCCAGACCCGGAGGGCTCTGGCTGGCCTGGGAACGCTCGATGTACTTCCACGGGTGGGGGTAGCAGAACGACCAGCCGGCCTGAGGGTCCTCGTACCCGTGGTCACCCTGCCCGCACTTGAGATTGCCGCCGATCTGAGGTACGCTCGGCACCGGACGCGGCGAGTTCAGTTGGCAACCGGCCGCCGCGACCAAAAGCGCGAGCGCGAGCGCGACAAGGAATCTCCGGGGGAATGGCAGCGGGGTCGGCATCGGCGGCTAATTGTGCGGGAGCGGGTACGCGTACACATGCAGGCGTTCCAACTCTCGGAATCCAAACGGCACCGAACCGGGTAATGAGTTTGGAGGGGGGTTATCGCAATGGCGATGCGAAAGAAGTCGGAAGACGCTCCGCAGGAGAGGCTCGAAGCTGACAGGAGACGGCTGGAGCTCCTGGCCGCGCAGTGCGGCGAGGAGGCCGGCCTCCACCGTCCGCTGAACGATGTCACCGGCGGTGTGATCACGGGCATTCCCGAGGACACCGACCTGGCACAGGCGCTGTCCGACCGGGAGACGACGGACCTGCTCGTCCGCCTGCTGGACCAGAACCGCGAGCAGGTCGAGCGGGCGCTGGAGAGGCTCCGCGATGGCGCATACGGGATTTGCGAAGGCTGCGGCCGGCGCATCCCTGAAGCCCGCCTGAGGTTCCAGCCTGCCTCCACGCGCTGCGTCGAGTGTCAGGCCCATTGGGACAGGCTCAACGGCCGCACCGCCTAGCTCCTCCCCGTTTTTGGGAGGGCCGCCGGCCGGAGAGGCTGCAGCAGGATTAACCCTGCCTCGCCGGCCTTAGTAAGGCGAGCGCGCCCAGCGCAAGCCCGACCACGATCATCCCCGACCCGATCCAGAACCACTTCATGTCTCCGGTCATGTAGCTCCCGGGAATGAAACCGAGCCCCTGCCCGGCGAAAATCGCGCCCGCGAGCAGGATCAGCGCGCCAACGACCCCAAGCCCGCTCTTCACACCCCTCCGTAGACCACGGACTTCTCCTCGGTGTACTGGAGGAACGCCTCCACGCCATGCTCCTTGCCGAAGCCCGATTGCTTCGTCCCGCCAAACGGCAGCTCGTCGTGTGCGATGACGATCGAGTTCACCCACGTGTAGCCGGCCTCGAGCTCCTGCACCGCGCGATGGGCGGCTGCCATGTTGGCGGTCCAGATCGACGAACCCAGGCCGAACTGCGAGTCGTTGGCAAGACGGAGCCCTTCATCGAGGTCTTTGATCTTGCGCACCGGCAGCGCCGGCCCGAAGACCTCTTCCTTCCACATGCGGGAGTCGTCGGGCACCTCGCCGACGATGGTCGGCTCGATGAACCAGCCCTTCTCGTACTCGGGACCCTTCGGCCTGCCGCCGCCGAAGATCAGCTTCGCGCCGCGATCGAGCGCGTCCTTGAGCTGGGCCTCGACCTCGGCGCGCTGCGTTTCCGTGTGCATCGGGCCCATGCGGCTGTCCTTGTCGAGCCCATTACCCGGCTTGAGCTTGGCCGCGCGTGCCACAAGCTTCTCCAGAAGCGAGTCATAGACGCCCTCCTGGATGTAAAGCCGCTTCGTGGAAAGACACTGCTGACCGCAGTTGAAGAAGCGGCCTACCGAGATCGCGCGGGCGGCACCTTCGAGGTCGGCATCGTCGAGCACGATGCATGGATCGCTGCCGCCGAGCTCGAGCGTGACCTTCTTCAAGGTCTCGGACGCTTTCGCCATCACGCGCTTGCCCGTCGGCGTGGAGCCGGTGAGCGCGATCTTGCGGATCAGCGGATGCTCGACGATCGCCTCACCTGTCGCCTGGCCGATGACGACGTTGACCACTCCCTCAGGCAGGCCGCCTTCCATCAGCGCTTCTATGCACAACAAGGTGGACAGCGGCGTCGTGCTCGCGGGCTTGAGCACGACGGTGTTGCCCGCCGCAATCGCCGGCGCGACCTTGTTGGCGGCGAGTGTGAGTGGAAAGTTCCACGGCACGATGGCGCCGCACACGCCGATGGGCTTGCGGACGACGAGCCCGTAAGTCGTCAGATCTGGGAGGCGGACGTACTGGCCGTGAATCTTGTCGGCAAGGTCGGCGAACCAACCGATGTTTTCACCGAAGCGCCGTGCCTCGAGTCGCGACTCGAGCAGCGTCTTCCCCTGCTCCTTGGTCAGGACGGTCGCGATCTCCTCGACCTTCGACAGCATGTGCTGCGCCGCCTTGTGCAAGATCTCGCGACGCTGGTTGGACGGCAGCTTGGACCATGTGCCGAACGCTTTTGCCGCGGCCTGAGCCGCCCTGTCGACGTCGGCTGGTCCGCCGGCCGGCACCTCGTCAACGACCTCGCCGGTGGCCGGGTTGCGAATCTCGTACGTCTCGCCGGACGCGGCCTTGGTTCTGTCGCCTTCGATGATCATCGTCGCCATTGGGCACCCCTCTTCGGTATTCGGCTTGCTTGGATAATTATCTCTGTCGTCGGCAGCGCGCCGTTTGGAGGGCTGTGAGATGTCGGTGAGGCTCGAGAAAGAAGGCGGCGTCGGGATCATCGTGCTCGACCGCCCGCCCGCCAACAGCTATGACTACGCCTTCCTGCGGTCATTTGCCGGTGCGATCGACGATGCTCGCCTGGACCTCAGCATCAAGTCGGCTGTCGTGGTGACGAGCGCTTCAGAGAAGTTTTTCTCGGCCGGCGCCGACGTGGGCGTCTTCGCGGCGGGCAGCCCGAGGTCGCGATTCATGACCGCCCTCATGGCGCACGAGGCGTTTCGAAAGATGGAGAACACGCCGCTCGTATTCATCGCGGCAATCGCGGGCCACTGCCTTGGTGGTGGGCTTGAGCTTGCGCTTGCCTGCGACCTGCGGTTCGCGGCCGAGGGCGGTTACCAGATTGGCCTCCCGGAGGTGAACCTCGGGCTTTTTCCTGGATCGGGTGGCACGCAGAGGCTGCCCCGCCTGGTTGGGTTGTCCAGGGGCCTCGACCTCATCGCGAACGCGACGACGTTGAAGCCGGCCGAGGCGAAAGACCTCGGCATCGTCGACCGCCTGTTCCCAGACGCTGCCGCCTGCCGTGCGGGCGCGATCGAGTACGCGGCCAAGCTGGCGGCGGGTGCGGGCGTCGCGATCGGCCACGCCAAGCTGGCGATCACGCAGGGCTATGGCGGGCCTCTCGACCTCGGGCTGGCCATCGAACGCGAAGCGATCGGCCGGGTCTTCGTGTCTGACGACGCCGAGGAAGGCATCAAAGCGTTCACCGAAAAGCGCAAGCCGGACTTCAAGAGCAGGTAGTGCTAGGCTGGCGCCACCGAAATCCTGACAGGAGGTGGCGTTCGAATGGCTGAAGTTGTCGTGATCGTTGTCCGGCCGTCGGCCGCCTCCGGAGCTTCTTTCTAAGCATTCCTCCGCGGGCGGACCGACACCGCCCACCCGTTCTCACATGGAGGATGCGAGTTGCCTCGACTGACCTCCCAGCTCGCCATGCTGGGCTGGGATTCCTACTTCGACGAAAAGTTCGCACAGATCGGCCTACCGACCGCGACGCCGGCACGCGTCATCGCCGATTTCGGCGCGGACTACTTGATTCATGACGGAAGCTCCACAAAACGCGCCAGCGCGCGCCGAGTAGATCCGGCGGTCGGCGATTGGGTCGCGCTCAGCGGTGGCGTCATCGGCGCCATCCTCGAACGGCGCGCCGTCTTCTCCCGCCGGGCTTCGGGCACGGAAACAAAACAGCAGGTGCTGGCGGCCAACGTCGACATCACGTTCGTTGTCGTGGCGGCGACCGACGTCAATGTGCGCAGGGTCGAGAGGTACCTCGCCATCGGGTGGCAGAGCGGTGCGGTGCCGGCGGTCATCCTGACCAAGGCAGATCTCAGCGATTCGCCCGATTCGGTTCGCGTCGAGCTCGAGTCCGTTGCCGCGGGCGCACAGGTCATCGTGACCAGCAGCGTGACGGGCGAAGGACTTGATGAGATCCAGCTCCAACTACGCCCCGCTCGCACGTGCGTGCTGCTCGGGCCTTCGGGCGCGGGCAAGTCCACGCTCATCAACGCGATCCTCGGGCAGGATGTGATGCCCACCCGAGAGATCCATCGTTCCGGCGAAGGCCGTCACATGACGAGTCACCGCCAGCTGGTCCAGCTTCCGACCGGCGGCATGATCATCGACACGCCGGGCCTGCGAGAGGCGCAGCTCTGGGAAGGTGAGGACGCGCTCGGCGGTGTCTTCGACGACATCGAAGAGCTGGCGCTGCGTTGCCGGTTCAGTGATTGCTCACATGTGACGGAGCCAGGGTGCGCGATCACCGCCGCGCTGGCGGACGGCCGCCTGGAACGAGGGCGGTTCGACAGCTACCGCAAGCTGCAGCGGGAGCTGCGCGCGGTCGCGGTGCGCAGCGACGCTCGTCTTCGCCTGGACGAGCGGCGCAAGTGGAAACAGATCACGGTCGCGATGCGCGCGAAGGATCGCTATTTGCGACGGTGAACCTACTCCCATTCATGGGGAGGTGCCCCCGGAGTGGGCGGAGGGGCCGGTCCAAAACCCTTCCGGATCGAAGCGTCGAGACGCCGCGAGCTCCGCATCGGTAGGTGCTGACGTCTCGCTTACATCGTCGGCGACCTTCAAATCCCAACCCGTGTTGGCGCGAACGTCGTCGACGGTGTGGCCTGGATGCACCGAAGCGAGGTGCGCCTCGCCGCCACCTTCTGAAAATCGCAGCACGCCGAGCGTCGTGATGATCGCCACGGGTCCTCCTCCCAGCAAGCCGTTGCGCTTTCGCCATCCCGGCGTGCCGTCGCCGTAACCGGGCGACGTGATGAAGGAGACTCGCTCGACGAGCCTCCGCCGCTCGTGGCTCATGAGGGTGACCCAGCGCCGGCTCAGGATCGCGATGTCGGCTCCTCCCCCGCTCCCCGGCAGCTTCACCTTGGGTCGGCTCGGCTCGCCTATATAAGAGGTATTGAGGTTGCCGAACCGGTCGACCTCCGCGCCGCCGATGAATCCAAGGTCGACCCGGCCCTGCGCCATGAGAGCCATCACGTTCGACATCCGCGTCGCCCACAGGGCGCCGGTGACGTTCGGCGGATCGCCCATCGTGCCGAGAAACTCGGACGCGGGCTGGTCGCGCATCAACCCGACCTCGAACAGGCCCCGTGCGTTGGGCGCGTGCGCGTTGCGAGCCACCGCGTACGCCAGTATCGGCAGGCGCATTCCAACGAAGACCAGGTCGCCGTCACGGATCTCGCGCGAGGCGACCGCGACCATCAACTCTTGCGGAGTGTAGCTAGGTATCGCCAAAATCCGCCGGAGCTGAAAACTGGTGGTGCGTGATGCGGATCGCCTCGCCGTCGATTTCCTTCATGTATGACGCGCGATCGGGCACATCGAAAACCCAGCGGCTCAGCCAGGCCTCGAATCCGGCGACCGATCGCGACTGCTCGGCGTAGTCGCGGTAGAAGGCGTGGTCGCGCTTGAAATGGCCCTGAACCGGGGACGGGTGCGCGCCGCCAGGCTCATGCACGACCGCGACGACCTTCGTCTCCGGAAAGAGGATCCGGTTCGGGTCACTGAGCGTCACGCTCGAGTCCACGAGGTCCTCGCAGCTGACGATCACGCCGTCGGCCGCGAGTCCCGCTTCCTCGGTGATCCCGAGAGGCCCCCATGCGTGCGCGCGCCCATGCTCGTCGGCGCGCTGGACGTGCACGATCGCGATGTCGGGCCGCACGGCCTGCACGTGCACCAGGCCGTCAGCGGCGACGAGGTTCGGATTTGTGCGCAGGATGTCGCTGCCGAGGAGACTACTCGTGGGCAGGCTGGGAACCTGCCAGGCGGCCGCCCACAGGGCAAGCGAAACCGAGAAATTCGAATGGTCGAGCACCTCGAGCGGCGCGGGAATGCCCTGCTCGCACGCGCGCCGGTAGCAGTGGCCGAGACCTTCGGACACGTTGCCCACCCACGCCGCGGTGACCCGCCGCACGCAGCCTGCGCCGACGAGCTGATCGAACAGAGCATCGGAGATCGGCCCGACGAGCTCCAGATCGCGGCGCCGCTGCCGGATCAGCTCGTGGCCGGCCGCGAAAGGGATCAGCGGCTCCAGCGCCGTACCCATGGCCACCGAGGCGCCGTCGGGGACGAATCGCTGGATGGCTTGCGCCATCGTCACCACCTTGCCGCCCACCACGGTCAAGGTAACGGGCCGGCGCGGATGCGCGTTGTACAGGCATGACGCGCGTGAGCGCCCTCCTGCTCGCGTCCATATTCATGCTGGCCTGCTCAACCGGTGTCTCGCCCAAGACCGCAACATCGTCGAGCTGCGACACGGCATCGCTCGAGATGGCGCTGGCCGGCGGCGGGGTCGCAGCCGGAACGGTGCGGGCGGACATCGAGCTCCGGAACATCTCTGGGGGCGAATGTGAGCTTTACGGATACCTGAAGCTCGACCTGCTGGACCTCGAAGGCCGGCCGGTCCGGGCTCGAATCGAACAGAGCCGCAACGACCTGTTCCTGCTCACCCCTGCTCCATTCGCAACGGTGGCCCTACCTGCGCACGGCCGCGCCTACGCACCTCTGCGGTGGAACGACCAGGCCGAGCCGTGCGTGACGGTCTACAAGCTCCGCATCACACCGCCCGGCTCCACGGAACCCGCGGTGATCAGGGTCGGACCCGATGCTTTTGCGAACGTGGTGATCTGCTCCGGCGGGCTCGTGACGATGAATCCCGTCCGCGCGACGCCCTACTGAGCGATCGACTCGATGTAGGAGCGGTAGTTTCGCTCCAGCTCCGGCATCGAGTCGCCGCCGAACTTCTCCAGAAACGCATCGGCCAGCGTCAGGGCGACCACCGCCTCGCCGATGACCCCGGCTGCGGGCACGACGCACACGTCGCTCCGCTCGTAATGGGCTTCGGTTTTTTCCTTGGTTTTGAGGTCGATCGACTGCATCGGCTTCTTCATGGTGGAAATCGGCTTGATCGCGACGCGAAGATCGATCGGCTCGCCGTTGGTCACACCGCCGGTGATGCCGCCCGCCCGGTTGGTCAGGTGTCGGAAACGGCCTTCCTGGTAGTCGATCTGGTCGTGAAAGTCAGAGCCGCGCCGGGCCGCGCCCTGGAATCCTGCACCGAACTCGACGCCCTTGATGGCGTTGATCGACATCACGGCTTGCGCCAGCTTGCCGTCGAGCTTGCGGTCCCAGTGCACGTAGCTGCCCAGGCCTGGCGGAACACCTCGCGCGATGACGCGGAAGGTTCCGCCCAGAGTGTCGCCAAGTTCCGCGACCTCGTCGATCTCGGCCACCATGCGCTTCGAGGCTTCGGGGTCGGGGCAGCGCACGGGTGAGGCTTCCACGTCCTCGATGGTGAGGATGTCGGGGTCGCATCCCTCGAAACCGATGTCGACGGTGCCGATCGACTGCGTGAAGCTGATCACGTCGATCCCGAAATGAGCCAGAAGCTTGCGAGCGACGCCGCCCGCGGCCACCCGCGTCGCGGTCTCTCTCGCCGATGAGCGTTCGAGCACGTTGCGGATGTCGGTGTGGCCATACTTCAGCGCCCCGGCGAGGTCGGCATGGCCCGGCCGCAGCCGAGTCACGACCTTGGGGTCGAAGCCTTCCTTCGCCGCCGTCATCTGGGCGGTCCAGTTGACGTGGTCCTTGTTCTCGAGCACCAGCGTGACGGGGCTGCCGATCGTGAAGCCGCCACGCACGCCGCTGACGATGCGCGCGACGTCGGTCTCGATCTTCTGCCTCCCGCCCCGGCCGTGGCCGCCTTGCCTCCGCGCCAGATCCCTGCGAAGGTCCTCCTCCGAGATCTCGAGGCCGGCGGGCAAGCCTTCGATCACGACCGTGAGTTGGGGGCCGTGCGACTCGCCTGAAGTCAGCCAACGCATGGAGGCGATGATAGAGCGCGGTGCAGAGAGCCCTGGAGGTGGCGCTCATCGACGTCGGCGGCACGCTGTGGCCGAACTCATGGCCGATCCGAAAGGCGGACGCCGTCGGCCGTCGCCTCCGGATCCGCGCGGCGATGCCCGGGATCGAGCCGGCGACGGTCGAGGCGCTGGCGGACGATCTGATTGAAAGTAGCCGGCCGGGCGACGAGGCTCGCTCCATCTCGACGGAGAACCTCGCCTCGGTCAACTCGCCGGCGGAAATGCTCATCACCGGGTGCCTCAGCCGTCAGGGACTGCCGGCCGACGAGGACATGATCCGGCGCTTACGCAGCGCAATGTCGATCCCAATCTCCGACCAGATGCAGCCCTTGCCGGGCGCGGGCGAGCTGCTGGCTGAGATCCACAGTCTCGGCATGCGCAACGTGATCGCCAGCAACACGTACTGGCGTGACGCGAAAAGCTACTGGGAGGACTTCCGGCTCCTCGGCATGGCGGAGCACATCGACTGCATCATCACGTCCGTCGACGCCGGACATCTCAAGCCGCATCCGGCCGTGTTCGAGATGGCGATGCGATGGGCAGAAGTACCGCCTGAGCGTTGCGTCGTGATCGGAAATCGCGAGGACAACGACATCGCGCCCGCGCTGGCGCTCGGGATGTCGACGATCCTCGTCTATCCCGACGACCCCAAACCGTTGGCGAGCCGGGCGAACGCCGTGGCGCCCGACCTGTGGGCTTGCGCCAAGACGATCAGAGACATGTGCCGGACAGTGTGATGTTCAATGACCTTGGGATCCAGAGGCGGTCTTTACACTGTCAAACATCGACGTGAACCAACTGCATCGCGAGGCCATGCGTGCAGTCGAGCGACTGGTGCTGACGCTCGACGTCAATGGCGAATCGCGGCAGATGCTGCTGCCTTCGCACAAGACGCTGCTCGAGGTTCTGCGCGAGGACATGCAGCTCACCGGCACGAAGCACGGCTGCGAGCTCGGCGAGTGCGGCACGTGCACGGTGCTGATCGACGGCAAGCCGGCGCTGAGCTGCCTCCTCCTGCCGGTCCAGCTCGAGGGCCGGGCGATCACGACGATCGAAGGCATGGCGGCCGGGTCCGATCTTCATCCCCTCCAGGTCGCCTTCGCGGAGTTGGGCGCGGCGCAGTGCGGCTACTGCACGCCCGGCATCCTGCTGTCCGCAAGATCGCTGCTCGAGGAAAATCCGCGCCCGACGCGCCAGGAGATCCGCGAGGCGTTGGCGGGCAACCTGTGCCGGTGCACCGGCTACACCAAAATCCTGGAGGCGGTCGAGCTCGCGGCCGGCCGGTCGCAATGAAGCTGGTAGGCAGGCCCCTACCGAAGGTCGATGCTGCGACGAAGGTCACGGGTCGCGCCCTCTACGCCGACGACATAGTGCTTCCGCGCACTCTGCACTGCAAGATCCTGCGCAGCCCGCACCCGCACGCGCGCATCCTCTCCATCGACACCTCGGGGGCGAGGCGCATTCCAGGTGTGGTCGCGGTGATCACGGGCACCGACCTGCCGATCAAGTTCGGGATCCTGCCTGTGACCCAGGACGAGCGCGCCCTCGAGCACGAGAAAGTGCGCTACGTCGGCGACCCCATCGCGGCGGTCGCGGCCCTCGAAGAGGAGATCGCGGCGGCCGCGTGCGACGCGATCGCGGTCGAGTACGAGGTCCTCGAGCCCGTGATGACGATCGATGCCGCGCTCCAGAAGCCCAAGGACGAGCCCATCCAGGACTACGGCGGGCCGAACAACGTTCACAAGTTCGTGGCTCTCGAGTTCGGTGACGTCGATGCTGGATTCGGTCGTGCGGAAGTCATTCGCGAGGATGTCTTCTTCTTCCAGGGCAACACGCACCTGCCGATGGAGCAGCACAGCGCGATCGCGACATACGTCGATGGCAAGGTCACTCTGTGGTCGTCGACGCAGGTCGTGCACTACGTGCATCGCGCGCTCAGCAAAGTGCTCGAGCTGCCGATGCATCGCATACGCGTCATCGGCGCCGCGCATGGCGGCGGCTTCGGCGGCAAGACCGACCCCTTCGCGCACGAGATCATCGTTTGCAAGCTCGCGATGATGACGGGCCGCCCCGTCAAGTGCACCCTCACACGCGAAGAGGTCTTTTACGCCCACCGCGGCCGTCACCCGGTGCTGATGTGGGTCCGCACCGGCGTGACGCACGACGGCCGAATCACGGCCATGCACTTCCGCAGCGCGCTCGACGGCGGCGCATACGGGTCGTACGGAGTCGCCTCCACCTTCTACACGGGGGCGCTGCAGCCGGTCACCTACGACATCCCCGCATACCGGTTCGAGGGATGTCGCGTCTTCACCAACAAGCCGCCCTGCGGTCCCAAACGCGGCCACGGAACTCCCCAGCCGCGGTTCGCACTCGAGCTGCACCTGGAGAAGATCGCGCACGACATCGGTCTCGATCCGGTCGAGCTGAAGCAGCGCAACTTCGTCAAGCCCAACACGCGCACCGTCAACTGGCTGCGCGTCACGTCCTGCGGTCTCGACGAGTGCACCGAGCGCGTCATCAAGGCATCGCGATTCCATGACCGCAAGACGCGGGTGGGACGCGGTATGGGTTTCGCGATCTCCAGCTATCTGTCCGGCGCCGGCACCGCGATCTACTGGAACGATATGCCCCACTCCGAGGTCCAGATCAAAGTCGACCGCGGAGGCGTCACCGCGTATTGCGGCGCGATGGACATCGGCCAGGGCTCTGACTCGGTGCTCGCGACGATCATCGCCGAGGAGCTCGGCCTGCAGCCGGCTGACATCAGGTTGGTCACGGCCGATACGGACACGACGCCAATCGACCTCGGCTCGTATTCATCCCGTGTCACGTTCATGGCAGGCAACGCCGCGCTCGAAGCCGCACGCAAGATGCGCGCCATGCTCGTCGAAGCGGTTCAAGCAAGCGGCCGCGCCATCGATGACGTCACCTTCGAACAGGCCAGCGTGCTGGCGGAAGCACGCCTCGGCACCTTGACGAGCGCCGGAAGCTACACGCCGCCCAAGATCGCCGGACCTTACAAGGGCTCTGGGGTCGGCCCCAGTCCTGCGTACAGCTATTCGGCATGTGTCGTCGATCTCGATGCCGACCCACGCACGGGATTGATCCACGTGAACAAGGTCTGGATCGCGCACGACGTCGGGCGCGCGATCAATCCGCTGCTCGTGGAGGGCCAGGTCGAGGGAAGCGTGTACATGGGCCTCGGCGAGGCGCTCATGGAGGAGCAGACGTTTCGCAAGGGACTTCATAAATGGCCGTCGATGCTCGAGTACAAGTCGCCGACGTTTCTCGACATACCGGAAATTGAGACGTTCATCGTCGAGACCATCGACCCCGAAGGCCCGTATGGGGCCAAGGAGGCCGGGCAGGGCCCGCTGCTGCCAGTGCCACCCGCGCTTTGCTCGGCGGTGTTCGACGCGCTTGGCGTGTGGATCGACGAGATCCCTGTCACGCCGGAGAAGGTGCTCGAGGCGCTGCGCCGCAAAGAAAAAGGCGAGCCGGCGCGCTACGGGCCTCCCCTCTTCCCAGCGATCCCCTACCCGCCGGTCATCAAGGTCGATCCGCCGAATGGAGAAGCGCGTGCTGCGACTGCCGCGATTTAGCTACCTCCGGCCGAAGACGGCGCGCGAGGCCGCGCGCATGGCTGCCGACCTCGGCCCTCGCGCGATGTTCGTCGCGGGCGGCACCGACCTCTTCCCGAAGTTGAAGCGCAGGCAGTTCGAGATCGACACGGTCATCGGTCTCGACTTCCTGTCGCACGCGCTACACGGCCAATCAGATGCGTGCACCATCGATGCGGGCGTGACGCTCGCCGAGGCATCCCACGACAAAAATCTAAATGCACGATTCAACGGCTACGCGGAAGCGGCCGGCCTCGTCTCTTCTCCTCCACTGCGCAACGCGGGCACCATCGGGGGGAATCTCTGCGTCGATACACGCTGCAACTACTACGACATGACCTATGAATGGCGGAAGGCCGCCGGGTTCTGCATCAAGAAGGACGGCGACATCTGCCTGGTCGCGCCGAGCAGCCCGCGCTGCTGGGCGGTCTCGTCCTCTGACACCGCGCCGATGGCGATCGCGCTCGACGGCATCGTCACACTTGTTGGGGCCGACAGCGAGCGAGAGCTCCCCGTTGCCGCGCTGTATCGCGACGATGGAATTCTGTACATGGCCAAGCGCCCCGATGAGGTGGTGACCGGTTTGCGCCTGCGCAGGTCGCCACGGACACGGAGCGCGTACGTCAAGTTGCGGCGCCGCGGCTCGATCGACTTTCCCATCGCGGGCGCTGCGGTCGCCGTCGAGCTCGAAGGTGACATGGTCGAGGCCTGCCGGATCGTCCTGTCCGCGGTCGCGTCCCACCCGCTCGAGGCTAGGGCGGCTGAAGAATTCCTGAAAGGAAAACGCCTGCAAGCAGACACGATTCGCGAAGCGGCGGAGATCGCTTCGAAGCCGGCCAAACCGCTGGATAACGCCGATCTCAGCCACTTCTGGCGCAAGAGGATGGTGCGGGTGGTCGTGGAGCAAGCTCTGGAGCGAGTAAGCGACCAGCAGCCGGGGCTCGACGGTTAAGCTTTCAGGTCGGTAAGTCTGTTGATTCATTTTCGATTCATCCAAAAGGGCCAGGGAATGGTTGAGTACGCGCTCATCCTTGCTCTGGTCGCGCTGATCGTGCTCATCGCGCTCATCGCGACGGGCGGTCAGCTGCTGAACCTTTACTCGAACATCACCGCGACCATGTGCAGCTACCACGTAGGGTGCTGATCTAGAAACAAAAACTTCTCCCCATGCATGGGGAGGTCGCGCAGCCCGCCGGAGGGGCTCCCGAAACCTAGTCCCCTATAGCCGCGGCCGCCGCCCTGGCCGCGCGCTCGGCGTACTGCGAGATCTGATCCATATCCCTTCTCGCGAGCGCCTCGGGCGGGAACAGCGCATTGGTCAGCCCGACCGCCTTCACCCCCAGGCGCAGGTAAGCGCCGACGTCTTCGATCGGCACCCCGCCCGAGACCCAGAAGGGCACCCCTCCCAGCGGCCCGTTCAGCGACTGGATGTAGCGCGGGCCTCCCACCGGAGTGATCGGGAAGACCTTGACGAGGGCCGCGCCCGCCAGTCGGGCCTGGTAGATCTCGGTCGGGGTCAACGCGCCCAGCACGCAGAGGATGTCCTCCTGTCGGCAGGCGTCGGCGACCTCGGGCAGAAGGACGGGCGTCACGACAAACGACGCGCCGGCCTGCCTGGCCTCTTTGACCGCGCCTGGGTCCCAGACCGTGCCCACCCCGACCGGATAGCGACCCATGGTCGTCGCGATCAGGCCCTTGATCAGGTCGAAGCATGAAGGGACCGTCTTCGTGATTTCGATCGTGTGCACGCCCGCCTCCATGGCAGTCAGGCACGCCTGGAAGCCGGCGTCCGCGTCTTCGGTGCGCAGCACGCCGCAAAGACGGTTGGGAAATACCTCGGCGATGGACCGCACGCCGTCGGGCATTATCCCGCAGTCGTCGACCCGACCCCATCTGCACTTTCGAGCCTGCGTATGCTGGTACATACGTATGACCGGGGCGACCGCCACCGAGAGCACCCGAGAGTTGATCATCCACGCGGCGGCCGACTCACTCCTCGAAAACGGCTACTCCGGGACGAGCGTGAGGTCAATCGCCTCCAAGGCCGGCGTGGCGATCGGCAACCTCCAGTACTGGTTCCCCACCAAGTCCGAGCTCCTGGTCGAAGCGTGGCGCTACCTCACGGCCAAATCGGTCGAGGAGCTTCGCCTGACCTTGAATCAGCTCACCGATCCGCTCGAGGTCCTGGAGATCGGCGTCGAGTCGCTTTGGGATTCGCTCCGCCGACTCGGTGACGTCCAGCTCGCGGCGTTCGATCTCCTGGTCCAGGCGCCCCGCACGGAGCGGTTGCGGGCCTACCTGCCGGAATTGTTCACCCGCTACCGCGAGGTGATCCAGGAGCAGCTCGACCGGCTCGAGGAAGACGGCCGGATTCGCCTCACCGTGCCTCGCGACGTCCTCGTCCCGCTGGTGCTCAACACCGTGCTTGGCTTCGGGCTGTACTACGTCGTCACCCGCGACGACGAGTCCTGCCTGCGCGCGCTGTCCGCCTTCAGGCAGCTTGCAGGCAGCGTCATCGAGACCGTCGAATGAGCGTCCATCTGCTGGACCGCGAGCTCGACCGTCTCGAAGGCCTCTGGTCGGACGGCCTTTCGGAAACGTATCGGTCGTACCTGGACGCGGTTGACCACTTCGACCCCGAGCTGCGAGCGAAGCTCGCTCTTGCGGCCGCCCTCATCGAGTCGGGGATCCGGCTGCAGGGCGTCGGCGGCCGAGCCGCCCCACCGACCACGCTCTTGATGGGCGATCTCTGCCTGGCCCGCGGCTCGCGCCTCCTCGCGGACAACGCGCCGCTGCCGGTGCAGGTTGCGTTCGCTCGAGCCATCGAAGCGACTTCGGCCGCGGCCGCGGCCGAGCAAGCCCCCCCGGCGCTCCGGCAACTGCTTCGCAAGTCCCTGACCGCGACGCTGTGAGCCACCGCCTCGAGTTCGCGACGGCACACGCCACCGAGTTCGTTGACATCACCGACCGAGTCCGCGAAGAAGTGCGCCGCGCAGGACTGCGCAATGGGCGCGTCCACCTCCAGTCGCTGCACACCACTCTCGGCCTGGCGGTCAACGAGAACGAACCTTTGCTGCTGCGCGATTTCGAGGGCCTGCTGGATCGGATCGCGCCAGCCGGTGCGGCCTATGAGCACGATGACTTCGCGCGGCGTTTCGACGTCCCGATTGACGAACCGGCGAACGGGCACGCTCACTGCCGCCAGCTGCTGCTCAGCGCGTTCGCGACTCTGATGGTCGAGGACGGCGAGCTCGTCCTCGGTCGCTGGCAGTCCCTGTTCGCGGTCGAGCTCGACGGCCCCCGTCGCAGGCAGCTCGCGCTGCAGCTCGACGGAGAGTTCGCGCGAGGAATCGAGAAGGAGTCGCTCCAGGCGCTCGTCGAGCTGGAGCTGGCCCGGCAGTTGATGGTTGATCCCGAGCCGGTTGCGTCCCCGATGCGGCGCCTGGTCGAGGCCGGCGGCAAGCGGCTCAGGCCGAGGCTGGTTCAGCTCACCGCAGGCATCGGACCCCACAACGATGCGCTGCGCGCCGCCGAGCTGGCGGCCGCCGTCGAGCTGCTGCACAACGCCACGCTCATCCACGATGACTACGTCGACGAAAGCACGCACCGCAGAGGCCGTCCGACGGTGGCCGCGGCCGAGGGACCCGAGCGCGCGATCGCGGTCGGCGATTACTACTTCGCGAAGGCCACGCGTCTCATCGCGCAGATAGGCAATCCAGGCGTCACCTCTGCACTCGCCGAAGCGCTGGAGGCCGTTTGCGCCTCTCAGATCGACGACGTCGCGATGCGGGGCTCATACCCGGGCGACCGCGATTCATATATGCAGGTGATCCGCGGCAAGACAGCTTCGCTTTTCGCCGCCGCGTGCGAATCGGGCGCGCTGCTTTCCGGCGCGACGCCCCAGGTGGTGGAAGCGCTACGGCGGTTTGGCGAGCTGCTGGGCACGGCCTTCCAGATGGCGGACGATATGGTCGACTTCAGCCCGAGCTCCGGGAAGCCGGTCGGCCTCGACATACGACAGCGCGTGCTCTCGCTTCCCCTCATCTATGCCGCGGAAGATCGGGTCGTGGGTCCCGAGGTGCGGCGCCTGCTTGCCGGCTCGCTCGGCGATGCAGAAGTCGGCCGCGTCGCGGAGCTGGTGATATCGAGCGAGGCGCTGCCTCGTGTACGCCAGGAGGCGCAAGGTCTTGTCGATGCGGCCGTGCGCGAGCTCGAGGCAGTTGAGCTGGACGGATTGCAGCCGGTCCTCGTGGGCCTCGCGCGCTCAGCGGTGGACCGAAACTCTTAAGCAGGCCGCCCGGAGAGAATCCCAACCGTCCCCATGGCGAGGCTCTGGAAGCGGACGCCGGACCATCCTGCTCCAGCCGCCATCGCGGTCAGCTCCTCAGGCGTCCTGTACGAATCGACCGTTGCGCTCAGATATCGATACGCGGACGGCTCACCCGACAACAAGCCGCCGATCGCCGGCAGCAGGGTTCGCAGATAGAGGCGGTAAGCGCCACCCACGAATCCCCGCGGCGGGCGCACGAATTCGAGCACGACCGCGCGACCGCCGGGCTTGAGCACGCGAAGCATCTCGCGCAAACCGAGGATCGGGTCGGCGAGATTGCGCAGGCCGAAAGCGATTGTCGACGCGTCGAAGATCGCGTCGTCGAACGGAAGCTTCAGCGCATCGCCCTCCTCGAACTCGATGTCCGGATGGTCGTGGCGCGCGACCTCGAGCATCTGGGGGCTGAAGTCCAGACCCACGATGTGGCCGGTGGGTCCGGCGATCCGGGCCAGCTCGGCTGTCAGCTTGCCCGAGCCACACGCCACGTCGAGGGCCGATCCACCCGCACCGATTCCGGTCTCGCGAGCTGCCCGGCGCCGCCAGCCGGCATCGGTTCCCCCGGACAGCACGGTGTTGACCAGGTCGTAACGACGAGCGATCCGGTCGAACATCGACCGCACCGCCTGAGGGTCGCGCTCGCTCAGATCCTCTGCCAGATCGACGCGATGCCCTGGCCCACCCCGATGCACATCGTGGCCAGGCCGTACTCCGCATCGCGATGGTCCATCTCGCGCACGAGTGTGCTGACCAGTCGCGCGCCGCTGCTGCCGAGGGGATGGCCGAGCGCGATCGCCCCGCCGTTGACGTTGACCCTGTCCGCATCCAGTCCGAGCAGGCGAATGCATGCGAGCGACTGCGAGGCGAACGCCTCGTTCAACTCCACGACTTGCATGTCGGAGGGCTGCAGGCCGGCCTTCTCGAGCGCTTTGAGCGACGAGGGCACCGGTCCAATTCCCATGTAGTCGGGATGCACTCCGGCGGGCGCTGCCGACACGAGCCGCGCCAGCGGCTTCAGGCCTCGCTCCCTGGCCTTCGCGTCCGACATCAAGACCAGCGCTGTCGCGCCGTCGTTCAGCGGCGATGCGTTACCCGCGGTGACCGATCCGTTTTCCCCAAACGCGGGCTTCAGCTTGGCGAGCGCTTCCAGCGACGTGTCGGGCCGCGGTCCCTCGTCGTCCGTGATTGCGTCCATCTGCACGATTTCTTCGGCCAGACGTCCTGACTTCTGCGCCGCGATCGCGCGCTGGTGGCTGCGCAGCGCGAAAGCGTCCTGGTCCTCGCGGGACACCTCGTATTTCTGGGCGACTCGCTCGGCGGTCTCGCCCATCTGCAGCGTGCCGTACATCGCCGCCATCTTGGGATTGACGAGGCGCCACCCGAGCGCGGTGTCGTAGACGGTTTGTGGTCCGCGTGCGAAGGCTGCCGAAGGCTTGGGCAGCACCCATGGCGAGCGGGTCATGCTTTCCACGCCCCCCGCGACCATGATGTCGGCGCCGCCCGACTGGATCTCACGGGCCGCGGCGATGGTCGCCTGCATCCCAGATCCACACAGCCGGTTGACCGTCTGGCCCGGCACCTCGATGGGAAAGCCCGCGACCAGGAGTGCCATGCGTGCGACGTTGCGGTTGTCCTCGCCGGCCTGGTTGGCGCAGCCGAGGATGACGTCCTCGACCTCCTCGGGTTTGACGTGCGCGCGTTCGCAAGCTTCCCTGAGGACGATCGCCGCCAGGTCGTCCGGCCGGACGTCCTTCAGCTGTCCGCCGTAGCGGCCCATCGGCGTGCGCGCCGTCGCGACGATTACGGCCTCTGGCATCTATTTACTTTTTGGAAGCGCGCCTCGCGAGGAAGCTGGCAACGCCTTCCGCGAACTCGGGGCTTGCCGCCTGCGCTTCTTGCAAGTAGGACTCGAACTCGAGCGCCTGCTCAAATGTCGAGTCGAGGGCGTGGTTGACCGCGCGCTTTGCTGCCGCGAGAGCCCCGCGCGGCTGACTCGCCAGGTGCGTGGCCAGCTCGCGCACCACCTCATCCAGCTGCTCGGCGGGCACCATTCGGTTGATCACGCCCAACCGCTCAGCATCAACCGCCGGCAAGGGACGCCCCGCGAACAACATCCAGTACGCAACACCAGTACCCGCAAGTCGGGGCAGCAGCCAGCTGACTCCGCCGTCGGGCGCGAGCCCGATGTTGATGAACGCTTCGAGGAGGTACGCCTCAGGGGTCGCGATCCTGATGTCGCAGGCGAGCGCATAGCTCGCGCCGATGCCTACGGCGGGACCGTTCATGGCCGCGATCACCGGCTTGGGCATGGTGCGGAGGCGGGTTAGCATGGGCATGTACTCGTTGCGAAGGACGTTGCCTACGTCCTCCGGCGTGCGCATGCCTGAGCCTTCGGCCATCTCCGTTACGTCGGCGCCAGAGCAGAATGCACGGCCCGACCCGGTCAGGACGACCACGCGTATCGCATCGTCGCGCTCGGCTTGTTTGATCGCCTCCCCCAACTGCGTGCGCGTGACGGCGCCGATCGCGTTCATCTTGTCCGGCCGGTTGAAGCGGATCCAACCAACCCCCCCTTCCGTATCGACCTTTATGTGCTGCTCAACTTGAGTCGCCACGTCTGTCACCTTCCTTTGAAGACGCCCTTCCGCTTTTCGAGAAACGCGTGCATGCCTTCCTTCTGGTCCTCTGTCGCAAACAAGAAGTAGAAGCTCTTGCGCTCGGCGGCAAGACCGTCGGACAGCGGCGCGTCGAACGCCTTGAGGACAGCCTCCTTGGCCAGCCGGACCGCAAGCGGAGGTTTCGCCGCCAGGTCCCGCGCGATTCGCTTGGCCACGGCGATCGTCATCTCCCAAGGCACGACCTTGTTGACGATGCCCAGCTCGTAGGCGCGGAGGGCGGTCACCGGTGCGCCGGTGAGCATGACCTCCATGGCGACGTACTTGCCCGCGGTGCGCGGCCAGCGCTGGGTTCCTCCGGCGCCCGGGATGATCCCGAGGTTGACCTCCGGCTGGCCAAACCGCGCGGTGTCGCCGGCGACGATCAGGTCACACATCAGTGCGACCTCGCAGCCGCCGCCCAGCGCGTAGCCGTTGACGGCGGCGATCAGGGGCTTTTTGAAGCCGGCGAGAGGCGCCCAGCGCCCGGTCTGATCGCGGAGCAGCTGGTCGACGGCACCCTGGTCCGCCATGTCCTGGATATCGGCCCCCGCGGCGAATACCTTGGGGCCTCCGGTGAGCACGGCCGCTTGCACGTTGCCGTCGGCTTCGAGCTCGGAAAGCGCGGCGCACACCTCGCCGATCACAGCGGGGCTCAGGGCGTTTAGAACCTTGGGCCGGTTGAGCGTCACGGTCGCGATCGGGGGCTCGATCTCGACCAGGATGTGCTCGTACCCCATCGCGGCTATCATCGGCTAAATGCCGAATCGGAGACTTATGGATTCATACGGCCGCGTCGCCGACGATCTGAGGATCTCGGTCACCGACAGGTGCAACTTCCGCTGCATCTACTGCATGCCCGCGGAGGGCTTGAAGTGGCTCAAGCGAGACGACATCCTCAGATTCGAGGAGATAGTCAGGCTTGCCCGGATCTTCGTCGCACGCTACGGCGTGCGCACGATCCGGATCACAGGTGGGGAGCCGCTGGTGCGGGTCAAGCTCGAAGAGCTCATCGCCATGATCAACTCGATCGACCCGACCCTCGACATCACGATGACCACCAATGGCGTTCTGCTGCGGCAGAAGGCACAGGCGCTGAAAGACGCGGGGCTCAAGCGCATCAACATCTCGCTGGACACGCTGCGCATGGACACGTTCAAGGACATGGCGCGCAGCGAAGCGTTCGAACGCGTCATGGACGGCATCACGGCGTCGCGGGAAGCCGGCTTGTGGCCGATCAAGCTGAACATGGTGGTCATGAAGGGCCACAACGACGATGAGGTCGTCGACTTCGCCCGCCTGGCTCGAGCCGAAGGGTATGAGGTCCGCTTCATCGAGTTCATGCCGCTCGATGGCGACAACATCTGGACGAACGAGCAGGTCGTGCCCAGCCGGCGCATCCAGGAGCAGATCGAAGACCTATTCCCGCTCGAGCCGGTGATCGACGCGCGGCCCGGCCCCGCGACCCGATTCAAGTTCGCCGATGGAACGCAGGGCGGGGTCGGCTTCATCTCTTCGGTCAGCCAGGCCTTCTGCACGACGTGCAACCGGGTCCGGCTGACCGCGGAAGGCGGCCTGCGCACCTGCCTCTTCTCGTTGTCCGAAACCCCGCTCCGCGACCTGATGCGGTCAGGGGTGTCAGATGACCACATCGCCGGCGTGATCGAAACGGCGATCTGGCGCAAAGAGGAAGGTCACATGATCAACAAGGCCGGCTTCATCAAGCCGGCGAAATCGATGTCGCAGATCGGGGGCTGAGTAACCTAACCAACGTGCTCCGACCCGAGGAAGCTCAGCGGCCCTTCACGGTCACCGAGCTCGCCAACGAGATCCGACGCGAGCTGCGTCCCCTGACCGCCCTCCTCGTCAAGGGCGAGGTCAGCGGCATGAAGCGCGGCACTGCGGGGCACTACAACTTCTCCATCCAGGATGGGCTCAGCCGGCTCGATGCGGTGCTGTTCGCGGACGACTCGCGGCGCGTCACGACGCTGCCCGAGGACGGCCAGGTGTTCATCTTCCGCGGCAGGGTCGATTTCTTCGGCAAGACCGGACGGCTCAGCTTCATCGTCGACCAGGTCGAGTTCGACGATGTGGGCAAGCTCCGCGCTCGCCTGGAGGAGCTCAAGCGTCGCCTCGAGCTCGAAGGCGCGTTCGACGCCAACCGTAAGCGCCGCCTACCGTTTCTGCCTCATACCGTCGCGCTTCTCACCTCGCCGACGGGCGCCGTGATCAACGACCTGCAGGAGACGATCTGGGACCGCTATCCCAACATGGGCATCGTTGTGTACCCCGTTCAGGTCCAGGGCGCAGGCGCGCCGATGAGCGTCGCGCGCGCCCTCCGACGCTGCAATCAGGAAGGGCTCGCTGATGTGATCGTGCTGGCGCGAGGCGGTGGGAGCTTCGAGGAGATGTACGCATTCAATACAGAGCTGGTCGCCCGGGCGATCCTCGAATCAAGGCTGCCGGTGGTCACCGCCCTCGGGCACACTTCTGACCGCACGGTGGCCGACCTCGTCGGCGACGCTGAATGCCGCACGCCAACCGAAGCAGGCGCACGTGTGGTGCCGAAGAAGGCAGACCTGCTTGCTTCGTTGAGGGAGCGCGAGCGGCGGATCGAGCGCGAGATCGGGCAGCGCTTCAGCCAGGAGAACGACCGTTTGAACACCTATCGGATGCGCCTGGTGAGACTGCTGGCGAATCTGGTCCAGAGACCCGCCGATCGCCTGGCTCGCGCCCAGACCGACCTCGCAAAGCTCAGCCCGGTCCATCAGATCGAGAGGCGCGAGCAGGCCTTGCGCGAGCAGCAGCGGCGGCTGCACAGCGCTCTGACCTTGAGGCTGCAGATGAGCCAGTCCAGGCTGAACGCCACCCGGGGGCGGGAGCGAATCGAGCGAGCGCTGGCGAACCGCTTCGCGGAGCAGGGTCGAAAGCTCGAGAGCCAGCATCAGCGGCTCGTCGCGCTGAGCCCCGAGTCAGTGCTCACCCGCGGCTACAGCATCACCCGCGACGCCGCGAGCGGCGCCATCCTGCGCTCTGCTGCGGAGGCTGCGGTGCAGCAGAAGGTCACGATCCAGCTGGGTTCTGGAAAGCTCGCAGGTCGCGTCGAGGAGGTCTCGCCATAACCGAAGAGCTGACGTACGAGCAGGCGATGGACAAGCTCGAGGAGACCTTGAAGCGAATGGAGTCGGACAAGCTGACCCTGGACGAGGCAGTCAAGGCTGCGGAAGACGCGCAGACATATTTTCGGATCTGCGTCCAGCGCCTCGAGGAAGCACGCAAGAAGATCGAGGTCCGCGCGGAAACCGAACCTACGGCGTAGCCGGGAGGGATTCCTCCGACTCCGCTACCTTCTCGTCCATCGCCCGCAGGCGCTGGCTCAGGTTTCTGACGAACTCCAGCAGCACCTCCGGATGCTCGTGCACGATCGCGTGCAGGCGGTCGCGCCGCAGCACGCGGACCGTGGTGTCGCTGGTCGCCTGCGCGCTCGCCGATCTCGGCTCGTCGTCAAAGACCGACATCTCGCCCAACACCGTTCCGCCACCGTGCTTCGCCAGCGTGACCTCACGGCCGTCATGGTCGAGGTGGACGCGAATCTCGCCGTCGACCACGACATAGAGCTCCGCGCCGACATCTCCCCTACGAAACACCGATTCGCCCTTTGCGTAGTGCCGGGTGACCATGAGGCGGTCGATGCTCGCGAGCTGCTCCAGGGTCAGCGTGCTGAACAGAGGCACCCGCTTCAGCGCGATGAGCTCCTTCATATGTTCACTGAGTCCGTGCGCCGCAGCTTCCGCCGTTTCGCGGACCCACTTGTCGGAGTGCTGCGTGAGAGATTCGAGCTCGGCATGCGACAGGGGACGTGCCAAGACGGGATCGAACGACTCCGGTTCGAGCAGCCGTGCCAGCGGTCCGGCGAGCCAACCCGGGCCGAAGTTTAACAACGTTTCCAGCGCCTCCATCCTCGTCGGCGATTGCTCCGACGCGAGTCCGCGCTCCACAGTCGCGAAGCCTCTCTTGCCATGCAGCGCGCGCATGGCCGCGAGACCAGACGCGGCGGCGCTGCTGACGTAATCGTCGAGGCCGATGCGGAGGAGGGCGTAGGCCGCGGCCGTGTTGCCGTCGACGTGACGCATCGCGCCGCTGACGCGCGAGGATAGCCTCGCCAGCTGGACACCGCTCGCCAAAACTGTCTCCAGGTGGCCACGCGCGTGCTGGAAAAGGTCGGGCCGGCCGCTCCGCACCAGCGCCTCCACCGCTGCGGCCGACGTCTCGTCACGGGCGAGGAGCAGCGGCAAGGCGAGCGCCAGCGCCTCCGGCGCCTGTGCGGCCATCGCCTCGGCGGCGAGCCTGCGGACGTCGCGGTCGCCACTCGCCAGCCCGTCGGCCAGCGTCTCGGCGTACCGCTGCTGCCACTCGGCCGGCGGCGCCCAGCGCACCGCCTGGCGGAGTGCCTCTCGCCGCACCGCGACCTGTGCATCGCACATGCAACCGAGGAGAGCCTCCGCAACGCCGGTGACCTGCCCTTTCATGCGGGCCAGGCTCCGGATTCCTTCCAGCCGCACCCCGGGATCGGCGTCCCGAAGGGCCGTGACCACGGTACCGTCGTCCGCCACGAAGGCGGCCGCCCATGCCGCCGCAGCGCGGTCGCGCGGCGCGTCCGAGCCGGCGAGCGCGCGAAGGACCTCCTGGGAACCCTCCCAACGATCCTTCCGGATCACGCCGGCGATTGCCGCCGCGGCCCGGACCCACCCATCGTCGTCATGCGCCGCCGCCAGGAGCTGATCCGCCGTGATGGATTCGGGAGGCGCCATCTGGAGCACGATTCGCCTCACCGTCACGTCTTGCGATGCGAGCAGCTCCGGCGCCATGGAGGCAAAGGCTTCGGGCGACGACTTGGCAAGCGCCGCAGCGGCAAACTCCCGGGTCTTCGCGTCCGTGCCGCGGATGTAGCCCTGCAGCTCGATGACCTGGTCCGGGGTCGGGCGCCCGACGGCCTGCTGAAAGTCGGCGAGGCTCAGCGCGTGCGTGCGAAGCCTTGAGTAGATTGCGTCGACGTACAGGCTCCTCACCCACCAGGCCGCGACGATCAGGAGGACCGCAAGCGCAATACCGGCCGCGGCGAGAACCTCGACGCTCGCCGTGACCGCCGCCTGAAGCAACAGCAGACCGGCGCCGGTCGCGACCGCGGCGCCCGGCAGCACCGCGTTGTCCAGCAGATAGAGCAGCCGGGGCACGACCTGCGCGGGCAGCGCGCCGCCGAGCACGTTTTGCGCCGGGTCGTCCAGACCCGTCTGGAGCCCATTGCGAACGATGAACAGAAACAGGGCAGTACCAAGGACCGGATTGACGGCCACGGCGGTGAAGCCGATGAGCGTGAAGATCGGCAACGCCATGATCGCGTTCTTCACGCCGAGCCGGTTCAGCACCCACGGCGCCACGAAAAGACTCACGACCAGCTGCACCACGTAGCTGACCAGCCACGCGTTGCCGATCAGGATGGTCAGCTCCTGCAGGTTGTTGTGCGTGGCTGCGACAAAGAGGACCGCGACGAGATAGTCGCCCACCCGACTCGCGATCTGGAGGACGAAGGCCAGCATGACGAGGGCCAGCACGAGGCGGCTGCCGACCACATGCTCGAACGCCCGCCTCAGGACCGCGATCGCCCCGTGCCGTTTGCGCTCGACCTCATGAGCGACGAGAAACTGGTCCGCCTCATCGCTGAAAGCGGGTCGGAACAGCGTGCGCTCGAGGCTGACCGACATGATGGCGGCCGCGATCGAGCCGAGCGCCCAAACGAAGATCAGCGGCTCCGTGGCGAAGACGGCCACGATCGTGGTCGTGAAGCCGGAAAGGATGTAGCCGACGCTCGAGCCGGCCGCGATCACGGGAAAGATGCGCTTGCCTTCCAGGACGTTGAAGTGCTGGGTGACGAAGCTCCAGAAGTTGAGCATCACCAGCTCGAACGCGACGGAGTAGACGACATAGGCGGTGAAGGCGACCGTGGCGTCCTCGCGGAGCGTGTATGCGGTGAAGATGCCGATCGCCATTACGGCGTTGGCGATGAGGGTGATTCGAAATGCCCGCCCCACGCCGAATCGCCTCGTCAACGCGCCTTGCAGCGCGGCTATCGGCCATACGGCGAGGGCCAGGACGATGAAGAAGAGCGGGTACGCGTGCGGCCCCGCCTTGGTGAGAAAGATCGACTGGGCGGCGCTGAACGCCGTGTACATCGCCCAGCCGATGACGATCGCGAAGCCGGCCACCTGGAGAGTGCGCCTGAGCTCGGTGCGCCGAACGTGAAGGATCTTCGCGAGGAGAGGCGATACCGCCTCCTGCCGCTTGCTTTGACTAGGTCTGCTGGACGCTGGCGATCCTCTGCAGGGCGGCGATGCGCTCTGCGATCGGCGGGTGCGTGTCGAACAGGCGGCTGAAGAAGCTGCCGTGGTGCTCTTCGGGGTTGTCGATCATCATGGCGGCGACAGCGTGGTTGAACCGCTCGGGCGGCTTGTCGTTGCTTGCGATCTTCTGCAGCGCGGAGATCAGACCCGTCGGGTTGCGCGTGAGCTCCACACCGCTCACGTCCGCAAGCGACTCACGCTGGCGCGAGAGCGCCAGCTGCATCAAAGGTCCGACAACGAACGCGATGAGCGTGAACAGGACGCCGATCACCAGCACGATCAACGCTCCCTGGCCTCGGAGGCGCATGCGACCGACGCTGTTCCAGAACGCGCTGGCGATCAGCGCCGCCATTCCGATCATGGTCGCGACGACGAGTAGCAACCGGACGTCGAAGTTCTTGATGTGGCTCATCTCGTGCGCCAGCACGCCCTCGAGCTCTTCGCGGTTCATCATCTGCAGAAGTCCAGTTGTCACCGTGACGGCGGCGTGGTTGGGATCACGTCCCGTCGCGAACGCGTTCGGACTCGGGTCGTCGATGACGTAGACCTTGGGCAGAGGGAGGCCATCGCCGATCGCAAGCGCTTGCACGATGTTATGGAGTTGCTGGAACTCGCGAGGGTCGGCCGGCCGCGCTCCCATGGCGGCCAGCACGGTGGCGGAGCCGAAGTAGTACGCGTACAGCGCCGCCGCCACACCCAGCAGGCCGAGAACGATCGCGCCCGCCACGGCGCCGCCTTGCCCGTATGCCAGCCAGCCGATGATCAAGCCCGCGACCAGCCACACGGCGAGAAAACCGGCGATCACGATGATGCTGTTTCGCTTGTTGCGCGAGATCTGGTGGTACATCTCGATCTACGTGGCCGCGCGGCTGTTTGGTCTCACCGCGTCGCGGACCCGTTCGGCGAGGTAGCGGCCCCAGATCTGTGCCCACACGAGCCCGTTCCCGAATGCCGACACATCCTCCGAGTGATGCTTGAAGTGGTACGTCCACATCGCCCGGGAGCGTTCGTACGAAACCTGCCGCCTGCGCTCCGGTGGCGTGGGTTGTGCCCGATGCGTGGCGCTTGCCGAAGGCACGTAGAAGATCTTCCAGCCGCCGAGCTTCAGGCGGTAACAGAGGTCGAGATCCTCGCCGAACATGAAGTAGCGTGGGTCAAAGAAGCCCACGCGGTCGAGCGCAGACGTGCGCAGCATCAAACACGCCGCGGTACCGGCGTCCATCTCGTGAACATCCGATTCAGATACGTGTCCCATGTTGTGGCGGCCGAAACGCGGGCTCCTCGGG
>Ga0209474_10000616_pt1 | contig 38159 bp, 28 predicted proteins | sample GraSoiAngelo_145_FD_185902 | JGI IMG/M metagenome (GOLD analysis project Ga0209474, IMG submission 185902) | Grasslands soil microbial communities from the Angelo Coastal Reserve, California, USA - 14_1009_05_20cm (SPAdes) (version 2) | ecosystem: Environmental > Terrestrial > Soil > Grasslands...
CGTCGGGATCTCCCAGAGCTGCACCGTGCTCGAGGTCACCGTGCTGGAGGTGATCAGGTCCGAAGTCTGCGCCAGGATCATTCCGGTGGTCGAGAAACCGTCGAGCGCCGCGAACCCGGCTGCCGCCGCGCTCGAGCACGCGCCCTGCGCGCTCAGTGTTCCCCCGGCGAGGGTGCACGCCGCGAGCGGCGTCAGCTTCCCCGTCGATGGATCGCGGAGAAGATCGATCGGGAGCGGGACGATCCCGCGCCCCGGATCCACTTCGACCACCGTCGCGGTGACGGGCGCGACGGTGAAGGCCGTCAGCGCCGCGAGCTCCTCGTGCGGGAAGACCTGGTTCACCGCCGTATAGACTCCGCCCAGGGTATAGGCGTCGATGAGCGCATTGAGCTGCGCAGCTGCCGCCTGCGCTTCTGCTTCCGACCCTGTCTGTGCGCGAATGGCCGCGAGATCCTGATCGGTGACCAGCTTGTGCCCCTGTGCGACGAAATAGAACGTCGGCGCGGCGTGGATCTCCTCGCCCTCCTTCGTCTTGACCCCGTTGGGCCCGCCGCGAAGGCCGACGACGTACTGGCCGGGTGCCCAAGGCGCGCGATTGCGGTTGTGGATGCTGAGGACGCCATGATCTCCGGCAGAGACGTAGTTGGCGTCCGTGATCGGATCGATGGCGACGAGCCCGCCCGACGTCGCCGTCTTCAGGAACACGACCAGGTTCCCCGCGTTCACGCTCGCCGGGTCGAAGGTGGGGGCAGTTTTGGTAGCGACTCCGCTCTGTCCGACGGTGGTCTTGACCAGCGAGATGGTGACCGGCAGCTCCTGGTCGCTGGGAAAGCCTCCCTGGGAGTTGAAGAGAGTGAGAAGCTCCTGCTGCGCCGCGGGAAGGGCCGGCGTTCCGGGAGGAGCCGGCGCCCGCGCGAGGTCGTTCGGAAGCGGAATGCTCGCAGTGGTCGGATCGAAGACCGCCGTGACCGCGGGCTGTGCCGCCGTCTGCGGAACGTTCCCAGGCTCGCCGCAGGCGGCCGCGAGGGCGAGTACGACGAGAGCGCGCGTCTTGGGCATGGTCATGGGGCGGTGAACCTCTGCGTGGAGAGGCCCTTGTTGTCGACCTGGTGTCCGTAGAGGAAGTCGAAGTACTGGTTCAGCACGTACATGTTGAGCAGCGTCAGCGTGTTCGTGAGCACGGCGGGGGCGTCACGCTCGGGACCCGGAAGCTGCATCTTCACCTGCGCGTTGGCCGCGGCCGGATCCATGACGGAGATGAACCGCAGGTTCGATCCGCTCGAATAGGCAAACGCCAGCGGGCTGGACTGCGAAGAATTCGGATTGCCGACGTCCACCGTCAGCGCGCCGCCAGGACGCGCATACGGACCGCCCGAGAAGGCGCCGGCGATGAGCGGGGCCGCCGCGCTCTGCGTCGTCAGCGTATGCACCCTGCCCCAGAGCCACTTCGTCGTGTCGGCGCCGTAGGCGGTCTGCAGCGTGCCGTAAGCGGTGAGGAGCGCCGTAATCGCCTGCTCCTGACAGGTATGGGCCTTGGTCTTCGACGGATCGAAGGTCCTGTCGACGTCGTCGCAGAAATGCGTGTCCGACGACGGCGTCGCCGCCTGGAGCATGTAGAGGATGGCGCGAATCTCCGCGCCGGTATCGCCGGAGAAGGACTGGCCCGTCGCCGCCGAGACCACGGCGAAGTCGTCGTCGAAGACGCTGTGCAGCAACTTCTGTAGGAAGGTGTGGAAGAGAAGGCAGGCAGCGGAGTCCCTGAGCTGCGTGGCATCGGTGACGGCCGCGCTCTTCGGATCCATTCCCGTCAAACCCGTGGGGCAGTCGTAATTATCGCTTCCCCATTGCGTCAGCAGGCCGCGCGCGCTGGTGTAATTCACCTGGTTGACCACCGCCGTGGACGGGTAGAGCGGCTCGAACAGCTTGGCGAGAAGCACGGCATGATCGCTCTGGAGCTTCTGGATGTCGTCCAGCGAGACCTTGCCGCCGCCGGTGGTCTTCGTGCGCAGAACGTCCGCGATGCGCGCGTAACGGACGTCGGTGGGATCGGACCAATCGAAGCTGAGGTAGGAATACAACGACGAGTCGATAGAGCTTCCGAACGGGCTGAATGTGTGACCGGTGTACCCTGCCGGATCGCTGTTCGCCGTTGCGTAGTACCCCTTGAAGGGATTGACTCCCCTCGGCAGCTGGTTGTCCGGCACCCAGCACGGCCCGGGAACCGCCGGCGCCGTCACGCAGTCCGCGCCGCTGCCTGCGCCCCATTCTGCAGTTCCGTCACCGGGAAGCGGCAGCCACGGGAAGCGCGTCGTGGCCCACGGACGCAAAGGTACGATCGCGTGGGGGTCGTAGCCGATGTTCCCGGCGTCGTCGGCCAGGACGAAATTCTGCGCGCCGACAGAGTAGTTTTTCAGAGCGGCAAACGCGCTGTTCCCGGCTGCCGAGAGATCGCCCACAGCGTCGGCGTTGTCGAGATCGAGAAATGCCTTGATGTCCTGGGTCGTCTCGTGGCCGGTCCAGCGCATGCTGATGACGTGCGTCGAGTCTACCTGCGCGATGATCGGACCGTGCTGGCGCACGATCAGGACCTGGAACGGAACGTCCGAGCCGCCGCGGACCTTGATGGAATACGTGGCCACCGCAAGTGGCACGCCGTTCACGCACGGCACGGGCAATCCGCAACTGGCGAGCGTATCCTGGTACAGATCGGTTACGTCGTAGCCCACGACGGTGGCCCCCCAGGCGACGTGCTTGCTCCTGCCGATCAGCGCGCCGGGAATGCCGGGAAAGGCGCCGCCCAGGAGATTGAGACCGCTGCTGTCGCTCGCGGTCAGGGCTGCCAGATGGAACAACGGCGGATACTGCAGCGACAAGTGGGGATCGTTCGCCACCATCGCCTGGCCATTCGCGGAATGCGCGGCATCAACCGCCCAGTTGTTCGAGCCCGCTCCCTCGCTGATCGAGCCGAACGTGGCTTTCATCTCGCTCATGCGGCCGTGGATTTCGGCCAGGGCAGGCAGCCACGCCGTGAGGTCGCCATTCATTCCCGGCGCTGGCCGAGCGGGAATGTGCGGTACCGAGGAGTCATCCGGCGCGAGCGTGAAGCCCTGGATCGGCTGCACCGGGCGGATGTACGCGTTGATCCGCCCTTGTTCGGGATGGATGACCGAAAACGTCTGGCCAAAGAGGCCATACGCAGTTTCCTCCTCGATCGTTTCCGAGAGCTGGAACTGCTGCAGCCGGCCAACGGCGAGCGTGTCCTCGGGCAACCAATCGAGGATGTCGTTGGGCGTGATGGCCGCCGAGATCTGGGCATACTCCTGCGGCATCAACGCGACGTTCTGCTTGAGGAAGGCGATATAGGCGTTCACCCCGCTGGCGAAGGCGTCCAGCTTGGCCCTCGTCGAGGCGTCCAGCGCTGCGACCAGATTGTTCTCGATCCGATTGGCGTCCCGCGTAACGAACAGGGTGAGGATTTGCTTGTCCTGTCCGAGCTGCACCGAACCAACCAGCTCGGCGAGCTTTCCCCGCGCGATCCGCCGGAACAGATCCATCTGGAACAGCCGGTCCTGTGCCTGGATGTAGCCCTGCACCGCGTAGCAGTCGTTCTGGTTCGCGCAGAAGATGTGCGGGATGTCGTACTGATCGTACGTCACGTCGACGTTCCCGGTCAGGCCAGTGACGGTGTGCCCCGGAAGCGCCGTGCCCTGCGTGGTGAACGTCACGGTCTTCGTCTGCCCCCGCGCCGCGGCGGTGACCGTCACCGGCTGCGTCGAAGGCGGCGGGTGGTACACCACCGACGGCCCCTTGTCGCCGGAGATCGTTCCGGGAACGGTGGTCGACCACGTCACTTCGTTGGCGAGCTCCACCGGCCCGGCGGTGATGGTCACCGGACCGGATGCGGTCTGGTTTCCAGACGGAGTGATCGTGAGTGTCGGCTGAGGCTCGCTTCCCGCGCAGGCAGCGAGGACTGCGTACACCGCCGCCAACATCCGAGTGCGCATCGACGTCTCCATGAAAGTGGGGCTGCAGGAGTGGCCACAGAACTGTCGGGTTCTCTCCTTTTCCTTGGAAGTCGCCCGGTGTCAACTATCGTAGGACAATGTTCCGATGGACCCCGCGCTCGCCGACCTGATCCGCCAGCTCGATCTCGAGCCGCTCGAGGTGAACCTCTTCCGCGGTCAGTCCAGCGATCTGGGCGGAAAGAGCGTCTTCGGCGGCCAGGTCATCGGACAGGCGCTGGTGGCGGCGACGCGCACGGTGGAGGGCCGCGCCCCGCATTCGCTGCACGCGTATTTTTTGCTCCCGGGCGACATGGCCGCGCCCATCGTCTACGAAGTCGATCGGATCCGCGACGGACGCAGCTTCACGGCAAGACGCGTGCAGGCCATCCAGCACGGCCAGCCCATCTTGTCGATGCTCGCTTCGTTCCACGTCGCCGAGCCCGGGTTGGAGCACCAGGACCAGATGCCGCAGGTGCCGCCGCCCGAGTCGCTGCCCACCAGCGAAGAGACCCGCGATCGCTGGTTGGCGGAGTCAGGCGTGGAGCTGCCGGAGCGCTTGCGTGAGACGCTGCTGCGGCCACGGGCGATCGAGTTCCGCCCGGTCCATCCATGGAACCCGCTCAAACCGCGCGTCGCCGAGCCGCGCCAGGCATTCTGGCTCCGGGCCGTGGACCGGATGCCGGACGATCCGCTGCTGCACACCTGCATGCTGACCTACGCATCCGACTACAATCTGATTCCGACGGCTCTCCGTCCCCACGGCGTCAGCTGGATGCGCGGAGAGACCATCCTGGCGAGCATCGATCACGCCATGTGGTTCCACCGGCCCGCGCGCGTCGACGAGTGGTTGCTCTACACGATGGACAGCCCTTCGGCCCAGGGCGCGCGCGGGCTCGCCCGCGGCTTGATCCACGACCGCGCGGGACGGCTCGTCGCCAGTGTCGCGCAGGAAGGGTTGATGCGGCGGGTGACGCGCAAGTAGGGTGCGCGGATGCTCGCTCTCGTTCTCGTTCTCGCCGCCGCTACACCCTTCCAGGAATCGCTCGCCGAGCTCGCCCGCAGCAAGGCGAAGGACCCGCAGAAGCTCCACCGGCTCTTCGATCTGGCGTGGCAGTACGACAACGCCGAGCATCCCGAGCTCGCGACCTCGCGCGGCGTCGCCGGTTACAACAACCGCTGGACCGACGAATCGCTCGAGGCCATCGAGCGACGCAAGCACGAGACGGTGTCGCTCGGCCAGGCGCTCTCCGCCATCGACCGCAGGAAGGTCGACGCGCAGGATCAGGTCAACTACGACCTCTTCCGCCGCGACGTCGACGACGACCTCGCCGCGCAGCGCTTTCCCCGCGAGCTGCTCGCCATCACGCAGCTCGCCGGACCGCAGTACCTCTCGAGCACGCTGGACATCATGCCGGCGCGCACCGCGCGCGACTACCAGGACATCGTCGCGCGCCTCGACGCCGTTCCGCAGCGCATGGCGCAGGTCGAGGCGCGACTGCGGCGCGGAGTGGAGACTGGCGTCGTCTCCCCTCGCGTGGTCCTGCGCGACGTCGCCGCTCAGCTCGATGCGCAAACGCCGGAGGATCCCCTGCAGGCCCCTCTGCTCAAGGCGTTCGCCAAGCTGCCGGAGGGGATTTCCGAAGAGGCGCGCACGGACGCCGTGCGCATCTACCGCGAGAAGATCGTCCCTGCGTACCGGAAGCTGCGGGAGTACTTCGTCTCCGCATACCTGCCGCACGCCCGCGAAACCGTTGCGCTCTCGGCGTTGCCGGAGGGCGTCGACTGGTACCTCGAGCGCGTCCGGCGCGAGACCACCACCTCGCTCACGCCGCACGAGATCCACCAGCTCGGCCTTTCCGAGGTGAAGCGGATCCGCGGCGAGATGGAGAAGGTGCTGGCGCGCGTCGGCTTCAAGGGGACGCTCGCGGACTTCGCCACTTTCCTGCGGACCGACGCACGCTTCTACTTCACCGATGCGCGCGAACTGGTCCGCGAGTACCGCGACATCGCCAAGCGAATCGATCCGGAGCTGACCCGCCTCTTCGGCAAGCTCCCGCGGCTGCCCTATGGAGTCGTGGAAATCCCCGCTTTTTCAGCACCTTCGCAGACGACCGCGTACTATCGCCAGGGCTCGCCGGAGGCGCATCGGCCGGGAAGCTACTTCGTCAACACGTACAAGCTGGATACCCGACCGAAGTGGGAGATGGAGGCGCTGACGCTCCACGAGTCGGTGCCGGGCCATCATCTGCAGATCGCCATCTCCCAGGAGCTCACGTCGGTGCCCGAGTTCCGCAAGACGTCGCGTTACGTTGCCTTCGTCGAAGGCTGGGGACTCTACGCGGAGAGCCTCGGACCAGACCTGGGGATGTACCAGGACCCGTACTCGCAGTTCGGTCAGCTCACCTACGAGATGTGGCGCGCGATCCGTCTCGTGGTGGACACGGGGATGCACGCGCTGGGCTGGAGCCGGGACCAGGCGATCGACTACTTCCGCCAGAACTCCGCCAAGACCGAGCACGACATCGTGGTCGAGATCGACCGCTACATCGTCATGCCTGGCCAGGCGCTCGCATACAAGATCGGAGAGCTCAAGCTCAAGGAGCTGCGAGCGCTTGCGTCAAAGGAGCTGGGAGCGAAGTTCGACGTGCGCACCTTTCATGACGCAGTGCTCGGGAGCGGCGCGCTTCCCCTTGACGTTCTTGAGGAAAATATTCGCGCGTTCATCGCCCAACAGCGGCGATGAAGGAGAAGCTGGACGCAAGGCGGGGTTTATCCGGTATGCTATGCCGCAATGCGACTCGCCCTTACTGCGCTCATTGCGCTCACGGCCGCCGCCGCTTCCGCCCAGGAAGGTGTCACCGCGACGGAAGGGGATGCTCCAGAGGAGGCTGAATCAGCGACGGCAGAGCCGGTGGGCCCTGCCCTCCTCTATACCCGGGAGCTGACGGACCAGGACCTGGCGCGAAAGTTCCGGGACGACCTGGCCTCGCTGGGCAGCGTGTCCATCGGCTTCGCCGACCGGGGGCGGGTGCTGAATGCCGTGCAGATGCCGCAGGATCCAGCCTGGATCGTCGAGCGGCCGAACGTCGCGTACGCGACGCGGGAGACGATCGACGCGCTGGCGCAGGTCTTCCGGTCCGTGCACCGCCGGTTCCCCGCCTCGGCGCCCGCCCGGCTCAGCCACGTGGGAGCCAAGGATGGCGGAAATCTGAGGCCGCACCGATCGCACCAGAGCGGCCGCGATGCGGATATCGGGCTCTTCTATCGGGGAGATCGCATCCCGCCGCGCGGTGTCGCCCGCGAGAGCGTGATGGATCCGGCGCGCAACTGGGCGTTGCTCCGGGCGCTGATCACCGAGACTGACGTCCAGCTCATCCTCGTCGACAAGCGGATTCAGGCGGTCCTGATCCGGTACGCGCTGGCCATCGGCGAGGATGCGCGATGGCTCGGGCAGATCTTCGGGCGCATCGTCAGGCACGCACGGAGCCACCGCGATCACTTCCACGTCCGGTTCTACGCGCCTCGTTCGCAGGAGCTGGGCCGGAGAATCCAGCCGCTGCTCGCGCTAGGCCCGGACGACAACGTGGTCCTCCACCTGGTGCGTTCGGGGAACACGCTCGGACAGCTCGCGGCGCGCTATAAGACGAGCGTCGTAGCCATCCGCAAGGCGAATCGCATCCAGGGGCGATCGGTCTTGCGGCTCGGGCAACACCTGGTGATTCCAGTGCGCAGCAACTGCACGGTCTGTCCGCTGCCCCCGCCGCTGGCCATCCCGCCGCGCTTGCTGCCGCCGGAGCGTTCCTCCAGCGTGGCGCAGTCGTGGGTGGGCGGGATCAACCCGGAGATGGCAACGGCCGAGTAAGGGCTAAAAGGCCCATCCCGCGCCGGCGGTCAGACCGAACAAACCGAAGCCGTCGCTGAGGAAGTCGTATCCGATCTGCGCTTGCGCCGAGAGATTGGGGTGCAGCTGCGGCAGCGGGTAGAGCACCGTTCCCATCAGGCCCACGCCGACCGGAGTCGGAGCGCCGCTGAAGGTATTCGGCATGAACGCAAAGGCCACGCCGCCGAGGAGCTGGACAGGGCCGGCCCTGTCGTAGCGCACTCCGGCACCGAGCTTGATCGGGAAGATCGTGCCTCCGGTCGGGAATCCCAGGGCGACGTCCCCCCAGGCGATCAGCGGCAGCTCGGGCGTCAGCGAGATCAGGCTGACCGCGCCGCCGGCGTGCAGGCCGAAGGCGCCCGAGCTGTTGCCCGCGCTGACGTTGTAGAACCCGACTCCGCCCCAGCCGATGTAGGGCGTGCGCCTGGTCCCGGCGATCAGCGATTCCGTCGGGGCGACCGAGCTCGCCGCGTCGGAGGCGGCCCTCGATGCGCGCTTGACGCAGGTGCCGTTGGAGCACACCTGCCCGGAGCTGCAGTCTGCGTCCTTCTTGCAGGAAGCAGCCTCTGCCGCCGCGCTCGCGAAAAGCGCCGCCCCCAGCGTCACCGCGAAGATCGACTTCCAGGTCATTCGCCCCTCCCTTTCGGCGCGAGGATTGCGCCCGACACCCAATAAATGACTGGCGGTGAAACTCCAGTTCCATGTCGGCCCGTCGTCCGCGAGTGTGCATCGGCGAAATGCCGGGCGGGCTGCTTCGTATCGAGACCTCATGCCCAGCGCTTTCGTCCTCGTCGCCGTCCTCGTCGCGCAGATCGCTCCCGGCACCGTCGATTCCCGGCGCCAGCAGCTCGCCGACCTCTTGTCCGAGCACTGGGAATACACGATGCGGACCAATCCGGAGTACGCATCGGTCCTGGGCGACAAGCGCTACAACGACAAGATCACCGATTTCTCCGAGAAGGCGATCTACACGGACATCGAGGCGCAGACGCAGTTCCTCGCCCGTTTCCTCGCCGTCGGCGTGCAGGGATTTCCCGAGCAGGAGGCGCTCAATCACGCGCTGATGGTGCGGCAGATCCGGGTGCAGCTCGAGGGAGTGCCGTTCAAGGACTGGGAGATGCCCGTCTCGCAGTTCGGCGGCATCCACATCAACGCGCCGCAGCTCGTCTCCGTCCTCTCCTTCGAGACGGTGAAGGACTACGACGACTACATCGCCCGGCTCCGGCTGCTTCCCATCGCGTTCGCGCAAATCACCGAGCTGATGCGCAAAGGCGTCGACGACAAGCTGGTGCCGCCGCGGATTTTGCTCGAGCAGGTGGCGCGGCAGTCGGCGAAGATCGCCGACGCCGAGCCGGAGGCGAACCCGTTCTTCGAGCCGGCGAAGAAGATCCCCGCGGGCTTCCCCGAGGCGGACAAGACGCGCATCCGCGAGCAAATGCTGGCCGCGATCCGCGACGGGATCCGGCCCGCGTACCAGCGCTTCACCAAGTTCGTCCAGGAGGAGTACGTCCCGAAGGGCCGCGCGGAGCCTGGCATCTGGGCGCTGCCGGACGGCGCCGCGCGCTACGCGTACGCCGTCGAGCAGTCGACCACGACGAAGATGTCGCCGGAGGAGATTCACCAGCTCGGCCTGCGAGAGGTCGCTCGCGACCGGGCGTTGATGCTGAAGATCGCGAACCGGCTCGGCTACAAGGATCTGAAGTCGTTCGACGCCGCCATCGCGAAAAACCCGGATCTCCATCCGAAGTCGCGCGAGCAGATGCTCGAGCAGTACCGGAAGTACATCGATCAGATGTCGGCGCGCTTGCCGCAGTACTTCGGGCGGCTGCCGAAGGCGAAGGTGGAGGTGATGCCGGTCGAGCCTTACCGCGAGAAGGAAGCCTCGGGCGCGCAATACGTCGACGGGACGCCGGACGGCAAGCGACCGGGCCACGTGATGGTGAACACCGGCGACTTCGAGAAGCGAACGACCGTCGACATCGAGACCACCGCGTACCACGAAGGCGTTCCCGGGCATCATCTTCAAGTGTCGATCGCCCAGGAGCTGCCGAGCTTGCCCCCCTTCCGGCAGCACGCGTTCTACGTCGCGTTCATCGAAGGATGGGGCCTGTACTCCGAGCGGCTGGGACAGGATGCGGGCTTCTTCCAGGATCCGTACAGCATGTACGGACACCTGCAGGACGATCTCTTGCGCGCGATCCGGCTGGTGGTGGACACAGGTTTCCACTTCAAGCGCTGGACGCGCCAGCAGGTGGTCGACTACTTCCACGCCAATTCCGGCATCGACGAGCCCACGGTGCAGAGCGAGACCGACCGGTACATGGCCTGGCCGGCGCAGGCGCTGGGATACAAGATTGGCCAGCTCAAGATCCTCGAGCTGCGCGATCGCGCGAAGAAGCAGCTGGGGGCGCGCTTCGACATCCGTGGCTTCCACGACGAGGTGCTGGGCGGCGGCGCCATGCCGCTGGACGTGCTGGAGAAGCGGGTGGACGGCTGGATCGCCCAAACCGGCCAGGCCGGGGTCTCGGGCACTGCGCTTCACTAGCCGGCCGGGGCGGTATCCGAATGGCGAGATCCGCGCCAGAATGAGCCGCATTAGCTTTTCCTGGGAACCTGCGGACCCATCGCGCACTCCAAGTGTCCGAGGCGGTTCGCACCCCGAGGAGAGACCATGAAAACGGCATTGATTTCTGCAGCCTGCGCGCTGGCGGCTTGCGGAGGGTCGTCAGGGCCAGCCACGAAGTTCACCGCGACAATGAGCAGCGCCAACGAGGTTCCGGCTTCGCCTCATCCGAACGCGTCGGCGACGGGAAGCGCGACGTACACAGTCAGCGGCTCGACCGTCAGCTACACGGTCACGTTCAGCGGTCTGTCGGGGAACGCCACCATGGGCCACATCCATGTCGGCACCTCGACCGAAGGCGGTACGGTGGTAGTGCCATTCACGCCGCCGGCCGCCACGTCGGGAACCTTCACCGGGTCGTTCACGGGTTCCGACGTGCGGGCGGGGACCACGCCGAGCCAGACCATCGTCGCCGGCGACATCAACTCGATGCTCTCCGCCATGCGCGCCCGCGGCACGTACACGAACATCCACACCAGCTCGAATCCGGCCGGCGAGATCCGGGGACAGAACCAGCCCCAGTAACCTCCCTCAGGCGCGGAACGTGGTGGATACGGTGACCGTCGTGCCGTCGAAGGCCACTACGTACCGGAGTAGGCCTCCTCCCGCCGGGCCCTGCACGAATCCGCCGGCGAGATTGAAGATCGAGCCGTGACACGGACAGTCCAGCTCGCCGGCTCCGGGCAGGACGGTGCACCCGAGGTGCGTGCAGATGGCGTCGATCGCCGCAACCGCATCTGGCCCGCTTTCCAAGGGGAGGCGGGTGATGAGCAGCGGGCTGGGGAATCCGGTCGGACGGCCGGCGACGATGCCTCCCACTGTCGCCAGGGCGGGAAAGTCCGCGATCGCAAAGCTGAACTCCCCGTCGCTGACGCGGAGATCCTTCAAGGCGCCCGTGCCGGCGAAGAGCTGAACGATGAGGTTCCCCTGCCCGTCGGGCGCCACCGGATAGGTTGCGAGATCGCTCTGTGCGGGAGGATTCAGGACGGTCCCGTCTCCGGCAAAGCGGGAGCCGTGGCAAGGGCATTCGGCCTCGCGATCTTCCGGGACCCACGCGACGGAGCAACCCTCGTGCGGACACGTCGCTCCCAGCGCGACGAAACCGGTACCAGTATTCGCGATCAGATATCCCCCAGGCTCGCCCAGCGGCTGGGCGATGACGGCGCCGCCGGCGGTCGACAACTCGGACGCCTGCGCCAGCGGGATCGTCACGTCGCCATCGACCGGCGCGGGAACGCTGAGGGAACGGTTGGGCGAGATGCGGCGCACGCAGCCGACCTTCGCCGCCAGGGAGACGAGCGCCGCGGTGCGGATCATCGATCTTCGCGAGAAGTCGGCCATTTCAGTTGTCCGGGGCCCCGCTCTGGATCCACTGCTCGATCGCCGCCAACGCATCCGCGCAGGTCGAGCCCGGCGCGTCTGCCGGCTGGCCGCCTCCGTACGTCGGATCGAGTGCCGAGGTCAGGCGCAGCTTGGTGAGCAAGAACGAGCCCTGCGGATCGCCGGCCTTCACCAGCACGAGTCCGGGGGCGCTTCCCAGCTGATTCGCGGCCGACGCGTTGACGAGGTTCGCATACGGGTGTCCGAAGAAACTCGGCCCACTGTTCACGTTCGCTGAGTCCGTGGCGTGGCAATTCAGCTGGCGGACGCCGCAGCCCACCTGGATGAAGTGCAAGTTGATGCTCGAGAACGTGGGCTGCAGAACGGGGCAAGTCCTCGTCCCTTCGATGCATGTGCCCTGCGCGCAGAACGCGGGCTGGGCGCAGTCGGGATCGATGGCGCACTGCGCCCGATCGACGCCGCCGATGCATCCGGCGACGAGAAGCGCGGCGATGGGGACGCGCAGCAACATCGAGCGCGCATATTAATGCGCACTCTGCGCGCGCGCCGGAGAATGAATGCGCTCCAGCGTAGGCGCAAAGCCGCACCTTCGGTGCGGCAGCGCCTAACCGTCAGAGTCCGGCGGCGCGCAGGACGACGCCGGCGCGAACTTCCTGGAACTCCGGCGCTCGCTGCACCGCGCCAGAGAGGCCCAGCTCGAATCCTCCGCCGAGGCCGATCCCGAGAAAGGCGCGCCCCGTAAACGAAAATCCGCCCTCCGTCTTGCCGGCATAGAACCCGCTGTTCGGATCGAACGGCAGGATCGGCGCGTGCGCTTCCTGGTACCAATCGTAGCCGGGCTCCGCCGCGGCGTCCCACCTCACCGCTCCCGGGTGTTGCCAGCGGAGGACGCCGGCCCCGTGGAAAAAACGCTGCGGGCTGAAGTAGCCGCCGTTGCCGAAGGTGAAGAAGCGCTGGTTGTTCTCGAACGCGAGCGCGGTGAAGGCCGGACCGAGCCGGAACTCTCCCAGCGGACCCGCTCCGAGCGCCAGCTCCGCTCCGCCGCCTCCGGCGAAGCGCCGGTTTTCGAGCACGCGCAGGCCGATCAGCCGTCCGCCTTCGCCGTACGCGTAGATCGACCCGATGCGGCCGTTCACCGAGAGATCGAGCCGGCCGCCTTGCAGGAGCACGCCGCCCCACAAAGTCCCGGTCGCCGGATCGCGGGCCGCCGCCATGGAGACGAAGCTGTCGGTGACGCTGCGGCTCGACCCCTCTGCCGCGACGAAGAGCGGACCCATGTTGCCGCGCAGTCGTACGCCGCCCACCGCCGCGAGGATGGGGAACCCGAGCGGCGTCGCACCGACATCGGCGACGAGATGGCGGCTCTCGAACGTCGCATGGAGCTCCGTTCCCAGCGCCCGCTGCGGGCCGGCGCCGCCCACCGCTCCGGTTCCGAAACGGGATCCCGCCGAGGCCGATACGGATCCCGCATCGAGCTGGACCTCGGAGATGCGCAGCGTGAGCCTGCCGGACAGCGCGATGGGCACCTCGACGTTCGCGGCGCCGCGATATTCGCTGAGCGCGCTCAAGCCCGGCTCACCCTTGCGCTGCCGGAATCCGACGTCGCCGCCGATGGCGGGGCGATGGCGGCTCTCGATACGCTGCATGTCGCGGGCGATCTCCGAGTGCAGGACCTCGGGATCGGTCCGCGCGGCGAGCCGCGGCGTTCCTTCCAGGTTCATCCCGCGGCCGATTCCTTCCTGCGGAATCTGCGTGGTCCGGAACACCTCGCTGCGCGCCAGTGCCGAGGCGCGGCGGAGCAGGCGCATGGCCTCGGCGTCGTCGCCCTCGCGTTCTTCGAGGTGGGCGGCGAGCTGCAGGAGCCTGGGATCGTCCGGTTGCCCGGGGGCGGTCGCGCCGCGCAGCAGCCCTCGCGCCTCGTCCACGTCGCCCCGCGCCAACGCCGTGTCGACTGCGCCTCGCAGCGCGTCGCCGTCGTTCGGAACCGCGCGCAGCACCTCGAGGTAGAGGCCGTGCGCCGCGTCCATGTTTCCCTCCTGCTCCCGGGTCCGCGCCAGCGCAGCGAGCAGTAGGGGGTCGCGCGGATAGTCGCGCAGCGCCGCGGACAGAGCAGCTTCCGCTGCGCGGAGATCGCCCTGCTCGCGCTGGCGATCGGCAAGCCGAACGGCATGCGCGACGCGGAGGTCGCCGAGCGAGCGGCGCTCTGCCGGCGTCAGCGAGGGATCCCGATCGAGGCCGCGCAGGATCTCTCCGAGGAAGGCGTCGTCGTCCGAGTCGAGCAGGGTCGAGGCGAGCTCCAGACGCGCGGCGCGCGTCGCCGCCGGACCGCGTGCCATGGCGTCGCGCATGAGCGCCGACGCCTTTGCGCGGTCGCCGATCTTCGACCAGGCGACGGCGAGCTGCGCGACGAGCTCGGGCTGTCCTTTGGCCTCCGCCTCCATCGCTTCCAGCTCGCGCACCGCCTCGTCCCGCCTTCCGGTGATGGCGAGCTCCAGCGCCGGCGGGATGCGGACCTGGAATTCCAGGCGGCGCCGAAGTGCCAGCACTGCCGGATCGCGCGGAGGCGGCGACAGGGACCGCAGGATCGCCAGGGCCTGGATATCCTGGTGGGCGGCAGCGAGCACGCGCGCCTGCGCCACCCGCGCTTCCGGCAGCTCCGGGGCAAAGCGCAACAAGGCGGCGACCGCGCTCTGCGCTTCGGGGAGGGCATTCAACTGCAAGAGGACGTTGGTGAGATCGTGCAGCACCCAGACGTCCGACGGATCGGCCTCGCGCGCTTCGCCGAGCTGCTGGCGCGCCCGGGCGAATTCGTGCGCCTGCCGGCTCTTCGCCGCCTCGGTGCGCAGCATCTCCGCGCGCAGCCAGCCGGCCCGATAGGAGTATTGCGGCGCCACCTTGGCGAGGCGCTCGTTGACGGGAATCGCCTCCTCGAACCGGCGCTGCTGCACGAGCAGACCGGCGAGAGCGCGCAGCGCGGAGGTCTCGTCCGGCACGGAAACCAGCACTTCGCGCAGATTCGTCTCCGCTTCGCCGGGCCGGCCGCTCTCGAGCATGAGGTCGGCGAGCGCCAGGCGCGCGTGCCAGCGCTCCTGTGGCACACCGCCGTCGATGGCTGCCCGCAGCGCGGCCTCCGCATCGTTGTCGCGACCCTCCTCCCGGGCGATGCGCGCGTCGCGCAACCGGGACCAGAAGACCACGCTCTGGAGCTGTCGCTCCCAGACGTCGCGCCGGTCGGGAACCAGCCTGCGGGCGCGCTCGAGGAGCTCGCGCGCCTTGGGGAAGTCCTCGTTGCGCTGCGCTTGCGCCGCCTGCTTCTGGGCGATCAGCGCCAGACCGAGCCGGGTGTCGGCATCGGCGGGAATCGAACGGAAGTAGGACTCGGCAGCAGTGAGATCGTCGCGGTCGAGCGCCGCGAACCCTGACTTCTTCGCCTGGGCAGCGCGGCGGCCGGCGATCAGCGCGCGGCCGTGCACTGCGTCGGGATCCTTGCCCGCCAGATCGAACAACCTCTGCGCCTCGCGCATGTCCCCGCGGTCCAGCGCGGCAAATCCTTCGCGGATCGTGGCCGCGTTTCGCGCCCGCTCGAGGTGGAGCTTGACCTCCATGTCCTTCGGGCGTCCCCTCAGCCAGTCGCGGTAGAGGGCGACGTCGCGCTCGGTCGGCGTGAGCCAGAGAAGCGCCTGCCGCCAGCCCGCGGCGGCGTCCTTGCCGATGGTCGGGTCGCGCGCCAGCGCCGCCAGCATGGTGATTCCCTCGCGGCGGGTCTCGTCGCGATACGTGAGGAGCTTCGCGAGCGCGAGCTTGTATCGGACCTCCGCGGGCGCGCGCCGCACCAGCCGTCGCAAGCCGTCGCGGGCCTCCTGCCACCCTTCCGGGGCGCCGCTGGCGGTCTGGTAGTACTCGAGCGCGAGATCTCCAGGCGGCCCTGCCGGGCCGAACAGCTCGCGGTATTTCGCCGCTCCTGCAGCCGGGTGGCCTTCGTGGATCAGCTTGCGCGCGTCCAGCAGCAAGGCGCCGAAACGGGGGCCGAGCTCGATCTGCCGTCGCAGCACGGGAACGTCGGGATGGTTGGGCGCCACCTTCTCGAGCCGCGCGAGCATCTCTCGCGCCTGCTGCATGCGGCCGGCGCGGGCGCTGAAGCCGCCGACTGCCGCGAGCGCCTCGGCATTGTCCGGCGCCACCTCCAGCACCTGCTTCCAGGCATCGTCGGCCTTGTCGGAGCGGGCCCGCGCCTGCCAGTACCAGGCGTTGCGGACGAGGCCGCCGAGAAGGTCGTCCGCGAGCGCCGCGGACGCCATCGCCAGGATGGCAATCAGCGTGCGCGCCCGAGGCATCGGGTCTCCCAGGCAGGTGCGAGCGAGCCGTCGCCGCCGAACCGGTAGCGCGACTCGCTGAATCCCTGCGCGAACAGGATGAGGTTCTGGTCGTAGTAGGCCGGCGGGTCGCCGTAGAGGCCGTCCTTGCGGGCCTCGGAGACGCGCGCCTCGAGCGCGCGGCGCGCGTCGGGGGGCGCGATGGGGATGAGCGCGGCGTAGAACCCCGGTGGAGCCGACCCGCGCGCGACGAGCGTGCGCGCGTCGATGCGTTCGGGCAACGCCGCCGTCTTCTCCAATTCGCGCAGCAGGCCCTGGGCAATGCGATCGAGCTGCGGATCGCGGTCGGGCATCGTGCCGACCCAGAGGTAGACACGGATGGCGTCGTAGCTGCCGACCCTGCCGTGCACCGGGTCTTCGACGAGCGTTCCCGCCTTGGCGAACGCCCAGTCGGGAGCAGCGCCACCCTGGGCGAAGAGGTGCAACATCTGCACCGAGCTTTGCAGCACGCGATCCCAAGGCGCGCCCAGCTGCGCGAACCTGCGCAGGAGCTGCGGCGGGGCATAGCTCGGATTGATCCGGAACCCCCCGCTGACGGAGAAGCCGCTCGGTCCGGGAAGGAGGATCGTGCCGAACTGCGGGGCCTCCGCGAGATCCCTGGAGGCGACGTTCGAGAGAACGCGCCGGCCGAGCGCCGTGTACCTGGCGTCCGCCCACAGCCGTCCTGCTTCCAGCAGGCTATAGGCGATCCAGAGATCGGCGTCGCTCGCTGAGTTCTTGTCGATTACGCCCCAGGTGCCATCGCGCCGCTTTCCCCAGTGCCAGGCCGGGAGGTTGCGCCCGAGATCTCCGCGGGCGAGGTTTTGCTCCGTCCAGGTGAGGAGGCGCTGGAACGATGCCCGGTCGTTGGCGACCAAGGCGAAGAAGAGCGCGTAGGCCTGCCCTTCCGATGTGCTCCGCTCCGATGCGCTGCGGTCGATCACGCGGCCGTCACCTGCGATGAACCGCTCCGAGTACCGGGTCCACAACGGCCACGAAGCGTCGCAGGGAGAGGCAGCGAGCAACGCTCCGGCGACCATGGCCATCATGCGGCCTCCCCGACGGTCAGCCGGGCGCGCATCCGCCGCGCCAGGAAGCGCCGGCCGTGCGCCGCCAGCAATACCGCGCCGACCAGCAGGACCGGCGGCAACGCCAGCCAATGCGTAGCGAGGAACCAGCGCGCCCGGGTCCAGGTATCGAGCTCGCCCCGGCCGAAGGCACCGCCGATGCGGAACATCGCGCGCTCGCCGTTGGTGAGCATGAGGAGATCGCCGCCGCGGCCGCGGCTCTGCGCGTATCCGAGGAAGTCCGCGAACCGCGGCATCGCCGTCCCCGTGATCACCACCGCGACGCGGCCGGGTGAGACGGGAGACTCGATGGCGGCGATGGCGGCGACATCGGCCGACCGCGAGAGGAGGTCCCCGGCGCGCTGCGCGTCGAGCAGCGGCTCCGGCCCGCCGAGCAGGTCGAGCGGCCGGAACGTGCGCTGCACCCGCGCTGACTTTCCCTGCAGCGCGATGGGCAAGGCGACGGACCAGCGGGAGATCAGCGCGTTGTCGTCGGGTGTACCGATGGCGAGGACGTCGCGGTCGCGCGGCATCTCGGACGAGGGAGGGAACGTCGCGCGCGTCGCCACCCTGCCCGTGATCTGCGCGAGCTGCCCGAGCACCGAGAGCGCCATTGACAGCTCGGCGGGAGACGGCCGCTCCGGCAGCACCACGGCGGTGTCGCCGAGATCCGGCACGCGCGTGAACGGAAAACCGTCGAACGCGAAGGCCGAGACGTCGGGAAGGTTCGAGAAATGGCTCAGGTGTTCCACGTGCAGGACGGAGTCGCCGGCGATCTCGACCCGCGGCGACTCACCGGACGTCCACGCGGGGACCGCGGCGCATGGATCGGGATCGGGATAGTGGACGTGGACGAGGAGCTGGTTGAACCCTCGCATGTGCTCTCGGGGAATGCGCAGCCGGACTCGCTGCGGCTTCCCGGGCGACGCCCGCGGCAACGTGGCGAGGAAGTATCCGTTGATCTCCGCGTCCAGCCGCGGCGGGAGCGCGCCGCGCGGGATCCGTTCTGAGTAGCCGAGGTCGAGCACCACGAACTCGGCGGGCCAGATCCACAGATCCGGAGCGACGCGGAACCGGACCGCCAGCGTTGCTGGGGTGCTGCCTTCGTGGGCGAACACGCTGCCCGACGGATACTGCGAGAACGGCACCGGCCGTCCGGAGGGCACCCAGCGCGGGGCGGAGTACGGCGCTGCGGGCGGCTGCGGCGGAGGTCGCGGCAACATCGCCTCCGGTCCCGCCAGGCGCGCGCTGCGGGCGACGAGGCTCTCGACAGCAACCCGCAGTTCTTCGGGAGTGCGGCCGCCGATCACGAGCAGCTTCACGTTCGACTCGGGATGGTCGGGATGGTCGATCATGCGGATGGACGGGCCACGCGGCGGATCGATGCCCAGGCGCGATGCATCGGCGCTGCCGGCGACCAGCACGATCGCGCGCGAGTCGGGAAGCGTGCCGACACGCGCGTCGAAGGCGAGAGGGATCGGCGCGTCTACCGCGAACCAGCTTGCCACCATGGCAGCGAGCCGCACCTCATCGTGGGAAGGCGCATGGCCGAGGACGACGGGAACCGTCGCGCTCGTGTCGTATCCGCGGTCGAAGAACGGCAAGGGGAGCAACGCCATCTCGTTGGGGAGAGGCACCGGGTTCGCCTGCAGGACGACGCCGATCGAGCGGACCGCCGCCCAGGCACCCTGCCTCGCGACGCAGCGGCCTTCGCGATCGCGCAGCCGCAACGAAAGCGTGTTGCGGTCGGCAAGCAAGGTGCGGGCGACAGGGATGTCCGGCGGGCGGGGATCGTCTCCGGTGAGGAGGGCGACCCGCTCGTCGTTCACCAGCACTTCCATCGACTCGATCGGGCCGGCGAACGCGATGCGGACCGCCGCGCCCGTCAGCTCCTCGTCGGCGCGGGCCGTGAAGGGAAAGTCCAGCGCGGGCACGCTGGAATCGCGCTGCGCACGCGTCGGACCGAGCTCCACGAATCTCTCCGCCCGAACCGCTCCGGCGCAGAGCAGTACGGCGGCGGCGGTCGCGAGCCTCATGCGTGCCCCCGGGCCGGCACCGGCAGGCGCGAAGGCAGCGCGCGGGGAGGTGGGCGCATCGACAGCGCCAGTGCGCGGCCGACTCCGGCCGCTCCGTGGCGGGCAATGGACAGCAACGTGAGCAGGGGCCGGTCGCGGCGGTGGCCGTCGGCCCAACCCAGCCAGGCATCCGCGCGCGAGAAGATGGCCCGGACGAGATGCGCTTCCTGCTCGAGGGAGAGCGACGTGAAGCGCACCCGAACGGAGCGGCCCCCGGCGTCGAGTACCTCGGCGGGGAGCGGCTGCTCCGCATCGAAGCAAAAGAGAGAAAGCCAGACCTGCTCGCGCTGGGACATGGGGACTGGCGCGCGCAAGGTGACGCTGGCGCCATCGCGTCCAAGGTCGCGGGTCTCCGCGGCTGCCGTCGTGCCGTCGGCGAAGCGGAGCATCGCCGGGAGCCGCGCCGGCACGCGCTGCGCGGCGCGGACCTGCGGCCGCTCGCACGCCGCACCGATGGCTGCCGCGAGCACGATCAGGTTGTGCAGCGCCCAGGCGGCGTTGATGGCGAGCGAATCGAGCTCGCCGTCACCCATCCGCAGCTTCCAGGCTCCGGCGGCGATGGCGGTCAGGTTCACGGCCGCGAGCAGGATGTAGGGCAGCGCGATGCGGCCGTCGAAGTACGGGACGTCGACGCGGCCGCCCTTCGCGGTGACGTTGAACTTCCCGGTGCGGGGCGCGATGAGCGCCAGCGTGGTGGGAATGGCGGTGTACCAGGCGAGGCACGTCTCGTAGACCTCGGACCAGAACGAATGACGGAAGCGGCCGTGGATGCGCGCGTTGCACGCCGTGGAATGGATCAGGTGCGGCAGGCCGTACGCCACCGCCGCGAGCGGCAGCGCGTTGAAGATGTGCCAGCCAAACACCAGGTAGCCGACCGGAGCCAAGAGGAACACCAGCCGCGGTACTCCGGAGAAGAAGTGCAGCATCGCGGCGAAGTAGCTGAGACGCTGGGAGAGCTTGAGCCCGCGCCCGAACATCGGGTTGTCCACGCGGAAGATCTGCGCCATTCCCCGAGCCCAGCGGATCCGCTGCCCGACATGTGCCGCCAGGGTCTCGGTGGAAAGACCGGCCGCCTGGGGAACGTCGAGATAGGCCGTCCGCCATCCGCGCCGGTGCATCTTCAAGGCGGTGTGAGCGTCCTCGGTGACGGTCTCCACCGCGATGCCGCCGACGTCGTCCAGGGCGCTGCGGCGGAGGACCGCGCACGATCCGCAGAAGAACGACGCGTTCCAGGTATCGATGCCGGGCTGGATGACGCCGTAGAACAGCTCGCTCTCGCCCGGCACGCGCGGAGCGGTGCCCAGGTTCCGGCCGAACGGCTCCAGCGAGTAGAAGTGGTGCGGCGTCTGCACCAGCGCGAGCCTGGGATCGCGCAGGAGCCATCCCATCGTGGTCTGCAGGAAGGACCGGACGGGCACGTGGTCGCAGTCGAAGATCGCGACGAACTCGCCGTTGGTCTTGCCCAAGGCGTGGTTCAGGTTGCCGGCCTTTGCGTGGGCATTGTCGGGTCGCGTGACGTACCCGACGCCCGCCTCGGCGGCGAACTCGCGGAATCCCGGACGGCGGCCGTCGTCGAGGACCCAAACGCGCAGGCGGTCGCGGGGCCAGTCGAGCGACGCCGCGGCGAGGACGGTGGCGCGTACGATGTCCAGCGGCTCGTTGTAGGTGGGAATGAAGACGTCCACGCTCGGCCACGATGCGAGATCGTGCGGCATCGGCACCGGCTTGCGCCGGAGACCGGCGATCGACTGCGCATACGCAAGCAACAACATCGCGCAGGCGTACAGCTCCGCCGCGAGGAGGATGCCGCTGAGCACGGCGTCGAAGGACCAGTCCGACGACAGCGTCGTTCCCAGGCGCCACCAGAGGTAGCGGCCGGTGGTCGCCACCGACAGCAGCACCAGGGAGAGCGTGGCGAGTCGACCCTGCGAGCGGCCGAGGATCAGCGCGGCGACGACGAGCGAACCGGCGAGGGCGAACTGCGTGCGCAGATCGAGCGGGGTGACGACGAACAGCGTGATGCAGAGCCCGGCGAAGATGGCGGCCAAGGCTCGCGGGATGTCACTCGACCCACGCATGCCGTTCGGTGGCCCTCCCCCCCGGGTGGAGCTCCTTCGCCAAGGCGTCCAGATCCGCCACCACCTGCGCGGCAGGCGCGAGATCGCGGACGGCGCGGTGCTCGAGGAATGCGTCGTGGAGGGCACGGTCTTCCTGGATGACGGTCGCGAGCACGCGCGGACCGAGCGCGCGCCGCATCGCCGCGAGGACTTCGCGATCGGTTCGTCGCCGGCCGTCGAATGCATTGACCAGCCAGCGGGCGCGCGGCTTGCGCCAGGAGCGCATCCGCGTCCGCACCAGGAGCGCTTCCATCTGTGGCACCGCCGCAAGGCAGGTGGCGTCGGGGCGAGCGACCACCAGGAGCTCGTCGGCCTCGCTCAGCACATCGGCGGGAGGAGGCGAGCCGGTATCGACGAGCAGGACGTCCCGCTCGAGGGCGAGATGCTCGATGCAGCCGGAAGGATCGCGTCCTTCGGATCCGAACCAGGCGGTGAGCGCGCCCTTGGGATCGACGTCCACGGCGCCGGCACGCGCACCGGCCTGCGCGAAGGCCCGGATGAGATTCGCGCAGAGAGCGGTGCGCCCGACGGAAGGAACCAGCGAGACGAGCCCGATTGTGACGACCCCCTGTCGTTGCTCCGTCCGACGGACCGGTGCGGGCGCTGCCGCCCTGAAGTCGCGGTAAGCGAGCCCCGGCACGCGCAGATGGCGTAGCAGGTTGCGGACGTCTGGCGTCAAGGTCCCTCCGGGTAAGGCAAGGCTAGAGACGACGGTGCGGGATCAAAAGGGTCGGGCGTTCGCGCGAGCGCCCTCGCGTCCGTGTGTCGCACGGTCGGGGGAGTGGTGGTGTGAAACTCGCGGGCCGCTGCGCGGATGAGCAGGTTCCGCCCACCCGGAGGCATGAATGTGGAAATCTTTTCTCCTCGGATTGGCTGCCGCTTGCGCGTGCGGCCCTATCGAGCAAAATGGGATCAGTCCTTCGACGGGCTTCGCCAATGACGGCGGCGTTCCGCCGGACGGCGGCGTCGTGGCGGACGGTGGCGTCGCGGCGGACGGTGGCGTCGGCAGCACGGATGCCGGCGTAGCGGACGGCGGCGCAGCGGCTGCGCTGGACTGCAGCGGGGTGATGCCTGACAACCTCGGCGCCGCGGTGACCGTAACGACGCCTCACGGCCGCCAGGACGTGTGCTGGAACGCCACTGGAGATCTCAGCGGCAACGTCGCCGGAGAGGCGCATCCCGGATCGATGGGCGACAACTGGACCGGCACGTGGCACGTCTGGAATCCGGGCGGCACGGAACGCGGCAGCTTTTCCAGCGTTGGCGGAGACGTCTTTGGCCAGCAGGACGGCTTCCAGAGCACACAGGGCAACCAGCATGTCGCCTGGTCGGCGAACGGCCAGGCGGTGCGCCGCTCGGCCCTGTCAAATAAGTGTTCCGAGGAGGCGTTCTACTCCTCGCTCGGCGGCTCGCTGGTGCTCGAGCGCTGCGGCTCGAAGCTGAACGCATACCGGTTCGACACGCAGGGCGCGCGCGCGGCGTCGATCGAGGTCGGCCAGGCGAACAACGCGGCCGCCGGCGTGATCGACGCGCAAGGGCGGGCGCTCATCGTGATCGCGCACGGGAACGGATATGCGGCGCGCTGGTACGACCTGAACCTGTCCGCGATCTCTGCCCCATTCGATCTGTCGCCGAAAGGGAAGTCGAAGCCGATGGTGCGGCCGCTGGTGGGCGGCGGGGCAGGGATCCAGATCGACGGGTCGTGGGTCACGACGGTGCGCAGTGGCGTGGGCGCGGCAGACAATCCGCCCTCCTGGCTTTCGTCACATCGCAACTACGATCTGCAGATCATCCGGCAGGGCCGCGCATACGCGCTGATCCCGCGCGACGACGTTTCCCCGCACGACACGCTCGATTTGTACTCCGGCGCGGGCGACCGATGCGGGTCGCTGAAGTTCCCCGCAGCCGGACTTTCCATGGGCCCGGACGGGACCGTCATCGGCCACGCGGGCGAAGGCGGCTGCACGCATCCATTCTGGAGCGGCTTACTGCGGTAGCGGATTTTTTGCGTTCGCCACGAATCGGTGGGCCGGCGCGGCCATCATTCTGGCCCAACCGGCTCGTTTTCTGCCCATTGACTTCACAATGCCCGGCAATTGAGTGTGCGCTGTGGGGGATGACCGATGAACGGCGCTCACTCGCCAAACTGGCTCCATCGAACGCACCAACGCTGGAAGGTTGCCGTGTTTGGCCTCGGGATCGGCATCGCCTCCCTTCTATGGGTCGCCAGTTACGCAATTTCGACGGGGACGCATCCGCTTTGGCTGCATCTCGCCGGTGTGATGGCGATGGCAGGGGCTTTCCTCTGGTTCGTGTCATCGGTGAGGTGTCGGGCTTGCGGGAAATCTGTGTCAGGTTGGGCACTCACGAAAGTCCCCCTGCCGGCATGGTTCCCGTCGTTGGCGCGGCTCCAGCAGTGTCCTCTTTGTGGAGATGATGGAGTGACCGCTCAGTAGCAATGATTCGCGCACAGCAGCGCGCGTCAACACGTCAGCGCGAGGATGGCGCCGGCAACTAGCCCCGCATCGCGTCGGTTACCTTCTTCCTGAGCGTCTTACTGGCTGGCCTGGAGCACGCCGCAGGCGATGCGATTTCCAGAGTTGCCTGCCGGGTCCGACTGCAGATCGTCCGCCTTCTCGTGGACGACCACCGCGCGGCCGGATGCATTGTCCATCGTCAGGTCGGACACGGTCACGGCCAGCAGGCCGCGGCCGCTGGAGCTGACCTTCATGTTCCCGAGGTCGCCGCCGTGGCGGACTGGCGTGTTCGCGCCGCCGTGGTGCGCCGCCGACTTGGGATTGAAGTGAGGGCCGGCGTTCTGGGCAGCAGGGTCGCTGCAATCGCCGTTCTCGTGGATGTGCACCCCGTGCTCGCCGGGCGTGGCATTCTGCACCTCCACCAGGACGACGACGCCGGATCCTCCCGGAGTGACACGCGCGATGCCCGACACGTTGCTGCTGCTGCGCGGCTCGAGCCTCGCCGTCAGCACCGACGGCGTCGTGCCCGGCATCCCGGCGTCCGGCGCGCCCATCGCGCCAGCATCGCCGTACATTCCGCCCGCGTCGAAAGTTCCGAACATGCCCGCGTCGGACGAGACGGTGCCGGCGTCCGCTCCGCCGGCGGTGCCGCCCGATGGCGCACCCGTCGTGGACGTCGTAGTGGCGCAGCCGCAAGCGAGGATCAGGAGCAGCGTCGCGTACCGCATGAGCACCTCCGGAAACGGGGCGCCGAACCTAGCAGGTCCGGCGCCGTTGTCGACCCGGTCAGCTCACGAAGGTGAGCCAGGACGCAGAGCGGGGATGCTCTCCACGCACCACCGCGTGGTACGCCTGCTGCAGCGCCCGCGTGACGGGCGTTCCGCGGCCGGAGCCGATCGGACGAAAGTCGATCTCCCGCAGCCCGATCACCTCCGCCGCGGTCCCGGTCACGAAGACCTCGTCGGCGATGTAGAGCTGGTCGCGGGAGACCGGCTGCTCGACAACTTCGTGGCCCAGATCGCGCGCCAGCGTCATGATCGAGTCGCGGGTGATGCCCTCCAGGATGGCCCCGGGAGGCGGCGTGACCAGGCGCCCGCGGCGCACCACGAAGATGTTCTCGCCGGTGCACTCCGCCACCATGCCCTGCGCATCGAGCATGATCGCCTCGTCGAATCCGAGGCGCAGCGACTCGGTCTTCGCCAAGACCGAGTTGGGATAGTTCCCGCTGATCTTCGCCTTGGTCATCATCACGTTCGGGTGGTGACGGGTAAAGGTGGAGACGTTGGCGCGAACGCCCTGCTCCAGCGCCTCTGCCCCCAGATACGCCTTCCACTCCCAGACGGCGATGCCCGCGTACGCCTTGCCGCCGTCGACCGTCAGGTTCCAGCCGCCTTCCGCGAGCCAGATCAGAGGGCGGATGTAGCACTCCTCGAATCCGCTCGCGCGGACCACGTCCGTGCAGCCTGCGGTCAGCTCCTCCAGACTGAAGGGCAGCTCGCGCCAGCCGAGGACGCGCGCCGAATGGATCAGCCGCTCGACGTGCTCCTCGAGCCTGAAGATGGCCGGCCCTCGCGCCGTGCGGTAACAGCGGATCCCCTCGAAGGCCGCCACTCCGTAGTGGAGCGCGGGCGTGAGGAAGTCCAACCGCGCCTCCGAAGGCGAGACGAGCTTGCCGTTCAGCCACATGCGCGGAGGACCGGCCGCCGTCGTTCCTCTGGATCCGGCGGTCGACCGGCCTTCGAGCTCCGTACTCTGGACGCGTTCCACCCTGCCTCCGGCTCTTACGCCTGTGCAGCGGGACGCGGCTTGCGCGGCGCCTCGCTGGAGTCCTTCTTCGCATCGCGCAACCAGCTCATCAGCTCGCGGATCCGGCGACCAACTTCCTCGATGGGATGCGCCTTCGCTTCGGCGCGCAGCTTGTCGAACGACGGCCGCCCGGCCTGGTTCTCCAGGATCCATTCGCGCGCGAACTGCCCGGTCTGGATCTCGCGGAGGATCTTCTTCATCTCCGCCCGCACGCCCTCGTTCACGATCCTCGGCCCGCGGCTGTAGTCGCCGTACTCCGCCGTGTCGCTGATCGAGTAGCGCATCCAGCCCAGGCCGCCCTCGTACATCATGTCGACGATCAGCTTCAGCTCGTGCAGGCACTCGAAGTACGCGCTCTCCGGCTGGTACCCCGCCTCGACGAGCGTTTCGTACCCGGCGACGACCAGCGAGGAGATGCCGCCGCAGAGCACCGTCTGCTCGCCGAACAGATCGGTCTCGGTCTCCTCGCGGAAGGTGGTCTCCAGGACCGCGGCGCGGGTCGCGCCGATGCCGCGCGCGTACGAGAGCCCGAGCGCCTTGGCCTGGCCGCTCGCGTCCTGCTGCACGGCGATCAGCGCCGGCGTCCCCTGCCCGCTCTCGAAGAGCCTGCGCACCATGTGCCCCGGCGCCTTGGGAGCGATGAGGACGACGTCGACTTCCGGCGGCGGCTTGATCTGCCCGTAGTGGATGTTGAATCCGTGGGCGAAGAAGAGCGCCTTGCCCGCCGTGAGATGAGGCGCGATGTCCTCCTCGTAGATCCTCCTCTGCTTCTCGTCGGGCGCGAGCACCATGATCAGGTCCGCCTCGCGCGCCGCCTCGGCCACGGTGAGGACGGACAGGCCCGCCGCCTGCGCCTTCTGGCGCGACTTGCTCTCCTCCGGAAGTCCGACGCGGACGTCGACGCCGGAGTCCTTGAGGTTGAGCGCGTGCGCGTGACCCTGGCTGCCGTATCCGACCACCGCGACCTTGCGGCCGCGGACGAGGTCGAGGGTTGCGTCCTTATCCGTGTAGATGGTGGCCATCGTTCACTTCCTTCGCTTCTGCTTGCGTGGGACTGCTGCTTGCGGAACTTGCGGAAACAGCGGGAACCTGCGTGACCGCGCCTTCGGCGGCCGAAGAAACCAGAGCGACGTACTTGGCGAAAACGCCGGAGGTGTAGCGCGGCGGCGGCGGCTGGAAGCCGCGCATCCGCGCTGCCAGCTCGGCGGCGGAAAGCTCGACGGACAGCGTGCGCCGCTCCACGTCGAACACCACGCTATCGCCCTCGCGCAGGGCAGCGATGGGCCCGCCGACGGCCGCTTCCGGCGCGACGTGCCCGACCATCAGGCCGCGAGTCGCGCCGCTGAACCGGCCGTCGGTGAGCAGCGCAACGGATTCGCCGAGGCCCTCGCCAACGAGCGCAGCAGTGACGCCCAGCATCTCGCGCATCCCGGGACCGCCGCGCGGGCCCTCGTAGCGGATGACGACGACGTCCCCGGCCCGGATGCGCCGATCGCGGACCGCGGCGAAGGCGTCCTCCTCGCGTTCGAAGACGCGGGCGGGGCCGCGATGGAACGTCCGCTCGTGCCCCGCCATCTTCAGCACGCAGCCGTCCGGCGCGAGGTTGCCGCGCAGGATCACGAGGCCACCGGTCTTGCGCAGCGGTTCGCCGTGGGGGCGCACCACGTCCTGGCCGGGCGGCTCCGTGGCGGCGTTCGCATGCTCCTTCCAGGTCTTTCCGTCGGCGGTGGCTGCATCGCCGTGGAAGCGATTCGCTTGGAGGAGGCGCTGGACGATCAGCGGCACGCCGCCTGCGCGGTCGAGATCCACCGCGGTGTACCGCCCGCCAGGCTTCAAATCCGCAATCAGAGGAGTGCGCCGGCTGACCTCGTCGAAGTCGTCGAGCGCAAGCGGAATCCCCGCCTCCCGCGCCAGCGCCAGCAGATGCAGCACCGCGTTGGTCGATCCCCCGGTGGCGGCCACCGCCGCGATGGCGTTTTCGAACGACGCACGCGTGATCACGTCGGCCGGCGTGCGATTCTCGCGCAGGAGCCGCACGAGATCCGCTCCTGCGGCGCGCGTCGCATCGTCCTTGCGCGGGTCTTCCGCCGGAATCGTCGCGTAGCCGGGCGGCGAGAGGCCCAGCACCTCCATAGCCAGCGCCATGGTGTTCGCGGTGTACTGGCCGCCGCAGGCGCCGCTGCCCGGGCAGGCCACGTCCTCGAGCTCCTTGAGCCGCGCGAGCGGGAGGTGTCCGGCGGCGTGCGCTCCCACCGCCTCGAACACGTCCTGGATGGTCACGTCGCGCCCGTCGAAGTGTCCTGGCGCAATCGACCCGCCATAGAGCAGGAGCGAGGGCAGGTTCAGCCGCAGCAACGCCATCGCGCCGCCCGGGATCGTCTTGTCGCAGGCAACCAGCGTTACCATCGCGTCGAAGAGATGCCCGCGCCCGACCAGCTCGATGGAGTCGGCGATCACTTCCCGGCTCACCAGCGACGCCTTCATCCCTTCGGTGCCCATGGTCACGCCGTCACTGATGGCGATGGTGTTGAACTCCATCGGCGTGGCGCCCGCCGAGCGGATGCCCTCCTTCACCCGCTCGGCCAGGCGACGCAGGTGGAAGTTGCAGGGCATCGTCTCCGTCCAGGTGCTGGCGACGCCGACGATGGGGCGCGAGAGGTCCGCGTCGGTGAAGCCGATCGCCTTGAGCATCGACCGCGCCGGCGCCCGGTCGGGGCCTTCGGTGATGGCGCGGCTGTGGGAGCGCGGATCTTCGGCCATCAGCGTGACTCCTTGTGCCGCGACAGCGCGTGGACGACGGCATCGCCCACCTCGACAGTCTTGCAGGTGCGATCGTCCCGGTCGGCCACGTCGGCGGTGAGCGCCCCCGTCTCCAGCGCGGCGCCGATGGCGGCGTCGACCGCGGCGGCCTCGTCCTCGAGATGCAAGGAGTGGCGGAGCAGCAGCGAGACGCTCCCGATCGCTCCGTAGGGATTCGCAAGCCCACGGCCGGCGATGTCGGGCGCCGAGCCGTGCACCGGCTCGTACAGTCCTGGTCCGCGCTCTCCGAGCGATGCCGAGGGCAGCATCCCGATCGAGCCGCCGAGCACGGCGGTGAGATCGGTGAGGATGTCGCCGAACAGGTTCTCGGTGACGATGACGTCGAAGTCCGCTGGCCGCTGCACGAGGCGGAGCGCGCAGGAGTCCACGAGCTGGTGCTCCAGGCTGATCCGGGGATACTCCTCCTGGACGATGCGCGTCGTCACCTCGCGCCACAGCCGGGAAGTCTCGAGCACGTTCGCCTTGTCGACCGACGTCAGCCGGCCGCGGCGCGACTGCGCAAGCCGCGCTGCGACGCGGACGACGCGCGCGATCTCGTCCTCGCTGTAGGTGCAGTGGTCCTCGGCCCAGGCCGCCTCGCGGCGCTTCTCGCCGAAGTAGATTCCGCCCGTCAGCTCGCGGACGATCAGCACGTCCACCCCGCGCAGCACCGCCGGCTTCAGCGGCGACGCCGCAACGACGCGCGGATGCGGCGAGGCGGGCCTCAAGTTCGCGAACACGCCGAGCGCGCGCCGCAGCTCGAGCAGTCCCTGCTCCGGCCGGACCGGCGATGAAGGGCCCCACCGCGGTCCGCCGACGGCGCCCAGCAGGACGGCGTCGGCGCCGCGGCAGAGAGCGGCGGTCTCGTCCGGCAGCGGTACACCCGTTCGCTCGATGGCGACTCCCCCGACGGTTGCCTCGCGAAGATCGAATGCGTGCCCGTACAGCTCGCCCACCGCGGTGAGGACGCGTACCGCTTCCGCTGTCACTTCCGGACCGACGCCGTCGCCCGGCAAGACCGCGATCAGCGCCCTCATCCTTGCTCCTTCTCGTATGCGGCGATCGCGTCTTCCTGCTCGAGAAGGTACCCGAGCTCGTCGACGCCCTGGAGCAGGCAGCGGCGGGAAAAGGGGTCGATGGCGAAGCTGACGCGGGCGTCGCCGAACGCGAGCGTGCACGACTCGAGATCGATGCTGACGCGCACCCCCGGCGACGCGAGCAGGATCTCGTGCGTCGCCGGATCGACGATCACCGGCAGGAGCCCGTTCTTGAGCGCGTTGCCGCGGAAGATGTCGGCGATGGACGAGCTGACCACGGCGCGGAAGCCGTAATCGAGCAGCGCCCAGGGAGCGTGCTCGCGCGATGACCCGCAGCCGAAATTCGCTCCGGCGACCAGCACCTGCGCGCCGTGGGCCTCGGGCCGCGAGAGCGGGAAGTCTGCCCTCGGACGGCCCTGTTCGTCGTACCTCCAGCCGGCAAAGAGCCAGCGGCCAAGGCCGGCGCGCGTCGTGCCCTTGAGATAGCGCGCCGGAATGATCTGGTCGGTGTCGATGTCGGCGCGGGCAAGAACGGCGGTCCGGGAGTCGAGCTTGCGGAAGGGTTGCAGCGCCGTCATCGCAGAAGCTCCCGCGGGTCGGCGATGGCGCCGGCAATCGCAGCCGCTGCGGCGGTCAGTGGGCTGGCGAGGAAAGTCCGCGCACCGGGACCCTGGCGCCCTTCGAAATTGCGGTTGCTGGTGCTGACGGCGGACTGTCCCCGCCCGACCTGATCGCCGTTCATCCCGATGCACATCGAGCACCCGGGCTCGCGCCACTCCGCACCGGCATCGCGAAAAACGCGATCCAGGCCCTCTGCCTCGGCCGCCTTCTTCACCTGCCGGGATCCGGGCACCACCAGCGCGCGGACCCCTGCCGCCACCTTCCTTCCTCGCAGAACCGATGCCGCAGCGCGGAGATCCTCGAGGCGCGCGTTGGTGCAGCTTCCGATGAAGACGACGTCGATAGGATGGCCGATCAGCGGCTGTCCCGGCCGCAGGCCCATGTAGCGGAGCGCCCGATCCAATGCCGCCCGATTCGCGGCGTCAGTGGCGGACCCCGGATCCGGCACCTCGCCGCGAATCGGGACGGACATTCCCGGATTCGTTCCAAAAGTGATGGTCGGCTCGACGGCGCTGCCGTCGATCTCGACCGTGCGATCATAGATCGCTCCCGGATCGCCGGGTAGCGTCCGCCAGCGAGTGAGCGCGCGATCCCAGTCCGGGCCCTGCGGCGCCCGCGGCCGCCCGGCCAGGTACTGGAACGTGACGTCGTCGGGCGCGATGCAGCCGGCGCGGGCTCCGGCCTCGATGGACATGTTGCACACCGTCATCCGCTCTTCCATCGAGAGCGCCCGGATGGCGCTTCCGGTGTACTCGATGACGTGGCCGGTGCCGCCGGCGATGCCGATGCGGCCGATGATCGAGAGGATGAGATCCTTCGCGGTGACACCCGGCCGCGGCCGGCCTTCGACCCGCACTTGCAGCGTTCGCGGCCGCCGTTGCAGCAGGCATTGCGTGGCCAGCACGTGCGCCACTTCGCTGGTGCCGATCCCGAAAGCAAAGGCGCCGAAGGCCCCGTGCGTGCTGGTATGGCTGTCGCCGCAGACGATGGTCATCCCCGGCTGCGTCAGACCCAGCTCCGGCCCGATGACGTGCACGATGCCCTGCTGCTCGCTGGAGAGCGAGTGCAGCTCGACGCCGAACTGCGCGCAGTTCGCCTCCAGCGCGCCAAGCTGCGCCGCGCAGTCGCGGTCCTCGATGACCAGCTTCGTGCCCCGCGGACGCGGCGTGGTCGGCGTCGAGTGATCCATGGTCGCGAGCGTCCGGCCGGGACGTCTCACGCCGATGCCGCGCTCGCGCAGCACCGAGAATGCCTGCGGCGAGGTCACCTCGTGCACGAGGTGGAGATCGACGTACAAGACCGCTGGCGCCTCGTCCGTCTCCGGACGGACGAGGTGCGCGTCCCAGAGCTTGCCGAAGAGCGTGCGCGGCTCAGACTGCGCCACACACCACCTCGGGCTCGGGGGGCGTCTTGCGCTGCAGGCGTCCCGCGGAGATTCGGTTCACCACCTCCAGGTAGGCCTCGGCGCTGGCGAGGACGATGTCGGTGCTCAGGCCGCGCCCGCGATAGGTGCGGCCCTCGTGCTCGACGACGACGATCACTTCACCCTGCGCATCCTCGCCGGCGCTGACGCTCGCGATGGTGAAGTCGCGCAGACGCGCTTTCACGCCGGTGATGCGCTCGATGCACTTGAAGACGGCGTCGACCGGACCGTCGCCGGTGGCCGCCTCGTCGAGCTTCCGCCCGTCGCGGGTGAGGAGCGACACGGCGGCAGTGGGAGGCGTGCCGGTGCCGCTGACCGCGTTGAGGCTCGCCAGCTCCCAGCGGCGCGCCGTCCCGTTCTGGAAGAGGCCGACGAGCAGCGCGTCGAGGTCGCCGTCGTAGATCTCCTTCTTCTTGTCCGCGAGCCGCTTCAGCTCCTCGAATACCTTGTCGATCTGCTCCGGCTCGAGCTGGTAGCCGAGATCGTGCAGCCGCGCGTTCAGCGCATGGCGGCCGCTGTGCTTGCCGAGCACGAGGTTGCTGCTCTTGAAGCCGACGTCCTCGGGCCGCATCACCTCGTACGTCTGCTGGTGGTTGATCATCCCGTGCTGGTGGATGCCGGATTCGTGGGCGAAGGCGTTCTGCCCGACCACCGCCTTGTTGCGCGCGACGTGGAATCCCGTCGCTCCCGCCACCACCCGGCTCGCCGAGCAGAGCTGCTGCGTACGGATGCCCGTGCGCAGGCCGAAGAAGTCGTGGCGCGTGCGCAGCGCCATCACCACTTCCTCGAGCGAACAGTTCCCGGCGCGCTCGCCGATCCCGTTGACGGTACACTCCACCTGCCGCGCCCCCGCCTGGAGCGCCGCCAGGCTGTTGGCTACCGCCATGCCGAGATCGTCATGGCAGTGGACGCTGAGCACCACGCGGTCGATGCCGCGGACCTTGGCGCGCAGGTTCTCGATGATGGCGGCGAAGTGCGAAGGCACCGCGTACCCGACGGTGTCGGGGATGTTGATGGTCGTGGCGCCCGCCTCGATGGCGCGCTCCACCACTTCGACGAGGAAGTCCGGCTCCGTGCGTGCCGCGTCCTCGGCGGAGAACTCCACGTCGTCGCAGCGCTCGCGCGCGTACTCGATGGCGCCGGTGGCGACGCGGACCACTTCCGCTTGCGTCATCCGCAGCTTGTGCTCGCGGTGGATCGGGCTCGTGGCGAGGAAGACGTGGACCCGACGGCGCGACGCGGGCGCCAGCGCCTTGAGGACGGCGTCGATGTCCGGCCGGTGCGCGCGCGCGAGCGCGCAGATGACGGGGCCCTCCACTTGCCGGGAGATCGCTTCCACGGCCTGGAAATCGCCTGGCGACGCGACGGGAAATCCGACTTCCATCACGTCCACGCCGAGCGCCGCGAGAGCCTTCGCCACCTGCATCTTCTGCGAGAGGTTCATGCTCCCGCCTGGGGCCTGCTCACCGTCGCGCAGCGTGGTGTCGAACACGATCACCCGGTCGCTCGTCTCGTTCCCGTTCCTGTTCATCCGCGTCGCTCCTGCTTCTGGTTTGAAAGTCATGCGGCTACCCCGTCATCCGATTCGGACGCTTCGTCCTGCGCGCCGCCCCCCGGTCCTCGCTGCATCGCCACCGCTCCAGTGCGCACCAGCTCGAGGATCCCGAAGGGGCGCAGCACCTCGACGAGCCCGTCGAGCTTCTCCTGCGTCCCGGTGGTCTCGACGATCACCGACTCGGGACCGAGGTCCACCACACGGGCGCGGAAGGTCTGCACGAGCTGAAGCAACTCGGGGCGCCGGTTCTGCGCGGCGCGCACCTTCACGAACGCCATCTCGCGCGTGACCGACGGCGCGTGGGTCACGTCTTCGACCGAAAGCACGTTGACGAGCTTGTAGAGGTTCGCCTCCAGCCGCCGGGCGGTCTCGTCGTCCGCACGCACCACCACGGTGATGCGGGAGATGCCTTCCCGTTCGGAGCGGCCGACCGTGAGCGACTCGATGTTGAACCCGCGCCGCCGGAACAGCGAGACGATGCGGTTGAGGGTCCCGGGCTGATCTTCGACGTAGACGATGAGCGTCTGCGCCGTCCTCCGGCCACTGGGAATGGAAAACGCGGAGTCGTGCGGCATCACTCCTCCTCGGCGAATGCGGGTCGCCGGATCATCTCGCGCAGGTCGGTGTTGGCCGGCACCATCGGGTACACCGAGTCTTCCTGCTCGACGCGGAACTCGACCACCACCGAGCCCGCCTCGGCCCGGGCCCGCTCGACGGCCTGAGGGATCTCCTCCCTGCGCGTGACGCGGAGTCCCGGCAAACCGTGCGCCTGAGCCAGCATCACGAAGTCGGGGCTGCGCAGCGGCGTGGCGACGTACCGGCGGTTGTAGAAGAACTCCTGCCACTGTCGGACCATCCCCAGATAGCCGTTGTTGACGATGGCGATGTTGAGCTTCAGGCCTTCCTGCGCGCAGGTGATCAGCTCGCAGGCGGTCATCTGGAACCCGCCGTCGCCCGCCACTACCCAGATCTCGTCGTCCGGTCGGGCAAAGCGCGCGCCCATCGCCGCGGGAAGCGCGAACCCCATCGTGCCGAGGCCGCCCGAGGTGATCAGCGACCGGGGTCGCTCGTGCTTGTAGTACTGCGCCTCCCACATCTGGTGCTGGCCGACGTCGGTCACGACCAGCGCCTTGCCTTCCGTCAAGCGCCAGAGATCGTGCAGCACGTGGGCGGCGAAGAGCTTCCCGCCCGAGGGAACCGACTGCACGTCGCGGCGGGCCGCTTCGCTCCGCCGGGCCGCGATGCGATCCAGCCAGGGCTTGCGCGTTCGCGCCTGTACGACCGGAAGCAGCGCCTCCAACGTCCGCCGCAGGTCTCCCGGCAGGGCGACGTCCACCCGGACGTTCTTGTTGATCTCGCTGGGGTCGATCTCCGCGTGGATCTTCTTCGCGTTCACCGCGTAGGTCTGCAGCTTGCCGGTGACCCGGTCGTCGAAGCGCATCCCCAGCGCGACCAAGAGATCTGCTTCCTGGATCGACGTGTTCACCCAGGCTTCACCGTGCATCCCCATCATGCCCAGGCTGAGCGGATGCGATGCCGGGAAGCCTCCGAGGCCGAGCAGCGTGGCGGTCACCGGAACGCCGGTCTTCTCGGCAAACTCGCGCAAGAGCGCCGTCGATCCCGACGCCAGAACGCCCTGGCCCGCGAGGATCAGGGGCCGCTCGGCCGCGTCGATCAACAAGGCTGCCCGGGCGATGGCGTCGGAAGTCGGCGTCGGAATCGGGCGGCTGCGCGCCGCCCGCGTCGGCAACCGCGCGTCGAGGCGCGCCACTCCCTGCTGCGCGTCCTTGGTGATGTCCACCAGCACCGGACCCGGCCGGCCGGAGCGGGCGATGAAGAAGGCCTCGCGGAGGGTGGGGGCGACGTCCTCGGCGCGCGTGACCAGGTAGTTGTGCTTGGTGATCGGCAGCGTGATGCCGGTGATGTCCGTCTCCTGGAAGGCGTCGCTGCCCAAGACCGTCGAAGGCACCTGCCCCGTGATGCAGACGATGGGAGAGGAATCCATCATCGCCGTCGCGATGCCGGTAACGAGGTTCGTCGCGCCCGGTCCGGAGGTGGCGATCGCCACTCCGACTTTGCCTGACGCCCGGGCATAGCCGTCGGCCATGTGGGCGGCGCCCTGCTCGTGCCGGACCAGGACGTGCCGGATGGGATAGGCCGGCATCGCGTCGTAGGTCGGCATGATCGCGCCGCCCGGGTACCCGAAGACGACGTCGACGCCTTCGCGCACGAGAACTTCCCAGACCATCTGCGCGCCCGTCCTCTGGACCGGTTCGGCGTCGGGGCTTCGGCTCTGCTGTGCAACTGCGGGCTGCGACGACATGCGGACCTCGGGGGCAAAAAAAAGCCCCCGCACCGGGTCGGGTGCGGGGGCCAGGTTCCTTCCGGAAATCTTCCTCGGTCAGGACGGCGGCCCGCACCCGCTGCTAATGAGCGGAAGCAGTCCGATGACGCCAAGAAGGAGCGAGGAGCGAAGCTCCGGCGCGGAAGCGAAGAGGACGGCGGCGCGCGGGAGCCGGGATTTCATGGCGCACATGGGTAGCGCCCCTTGCCGCGGTTTGTCAAATGCGTTCGCAGGGATGGGCCCCGGTTCACCCAATCTTCACATCCGGGCCGCCGTTCCGACGAATTCGTCGCTTCCCTCGGTCGAAATGGCAGGATCGTCGCAACCTTCCAGCACAGCTGCATAGATTCAGTATGATGCGCGCCCTTCCTCAGGGTGACTCCGTGGACCCCGGAGACTTCGGCGGCAACGCGCGGTTCCAGGTCCTCTCGCGGCTCGGCGCGGGACCGATGGGTGTGGTCTATCGCGCCCGCGATGTCGCCCAGGGCCGCGAGGTCGCGCTGAAGACGCTGCAGCGGTTCGATCCGGCGGGGCTATACCGGTTCAAGCACGAGTTCCGCTCGTTCGCCAACGTCTCGCACCCGAACCTCGTCACCCTCTACGAGCTCATCTCGGACGAAGACCGCTGGTTCTTCACCATGGAGCTGGTGGAGGGCGTCGATTTCCGGCGTTGGATCGCCAATGGCGACGTCGACCGGCTGCGCGACGCGTTCCGGCAGCTCGCGCTCGGCGTCGAAGCCCTCCACGCGACCGGACGCCTGCACCGGGACATCAAGCCGTCGAACGTGATGGTGGATAGCCGAGGCCGGGTCGTCCTCCTCGACTTCGGTCTGGTGAGCGCCCGGCGGTCCGCGTCGGCAGGCGATTCGATCCTCGATCCGATGGGAGGAACGCCGGCGTACATGTCACCGGAGCAAGCCGCCGGCGCGGAGTTGGGCCCGGCCTGCGATTGGTACAGCGTGGGCGCGATGCTTTACGACATCCTCGCCGGGCGGCTGCCCTTCGAGGGCACGGTGATCGAGGTGCTCGACGCAAAGATCCGGCGAGAGGCGCCTCCGTTGCGTCGCGACGGCATTCCGGAGGATCTCGCCGAGCTTGCGACCGCGCTCGTCCATCGGAACCCCGACGAGCGGCCGAAGGGCTCGGAAGTGTTGCGACGGTTGCGAAGTGCCCACGTCCCGACCGGCATGCCCGCGCAGGGGCCTGCACCGGTCTTCCTTGGGCGGCAGTCCCAGCTCGAGGCGCTGGAAGCCGCGCAAGCACGAGCGCGCGAAGGCACGCCCGTGACCGTCCTCGTCCAGGGTCGTTCGGGCATGGGCAAGACGACGCTGGTCGATCGCTTCCTCGGCCGCATTCGGGCGGACCCTCGGGCAACCGTGCTGGCCGGCCGCTGCTACGAGCGCGAGTCCGTCCCCTACAAGGCGCTCGACAGCGTGATCGATTCGCTCTCGCAGCGATTGCGACGTCTGAGGGACCAGGCTGAAGTGCCGCTGCCGCGCGACGTCGATTCCCTGGTGCGCCTGTTCCCAGTGCTGCGGCAGGCCCCGGCGGTGGCGACCGCGTCCAGACCCGCCGTCGAGATTCCGGACCCCCAGGAGCTGCGACGCCGAAGTGCGCCTCGCGCGAGAGCAGTGGGTGACCGGCGGCTTCGACATCCAGCACATGCTCCTGTTGCTCGGCGAGGCATTCGTCGACCGCTACGAGGGCGACGGCGATGCCGCCTCGGCGCGCGTCGACGCGGCCTGGCCGGCGTTCGAGCGATCGATGCTGGGTCGCGTGCGCGTCGTGCGATCGCAGATGGTGCACGTCCGCGGCGCCAGCGCCCTCGCGGCGGTGGCGGATGCACGCGATCGGGCCGCGAGAAGTGCTCTCCTGAACGTCGCGGATCGGGCTGCGCGCGAGCTGATGAGCGATCCCATCGCCGCGTTCAGGCCGGCCGGCGAGTTGCTCCGCGCCGGGATCGCAGCCCTTCGTGGCCAGCCGGAGCGGGCTCTCATCCTCCTCGAACGGGCCGCGAGCGAGTTCGATACCGTCGACATGGCGCTCTAGGCCGCCGTCGCGCGACGCCGCCACGGCGAGTTGTCCGGCGGTGAAGCCGGTGCCGCTCGCATCGCGGCCGCGGACGCGTGGATGGCGCGTCAGGGAATCCGCAGTCCCGAGAGCTTCAACCGCATGCTCGCCCCTGGGTTTACATAGCGCAAGCGACGAATTCGTCGGTCGCCCACCGGGAAACCACGAAAACGTCAGCCGTTCGCCCGGCCAACTGCACGACCGTGAACCATCGCGCGCGGACCGACGCACGGTTTGTCGAGGACGCGCGCGACGTTTTTGTCGTCGCTGACCCATGCATCCGACGATTTCGTCGGGCGACTTCTCCAGCTTCGGCGGCTCGCACGAATGAAGGGCAGCCGTCGCCGCGCCGCGGCAAGTGGTCCCGCTGTTGCACTGACCGGGCGCAGGTCCGACCGGGCCGAGGAGAACCCCAACCCATGTACACCCGGAAGCTCATCTTCATGCTGTCGTCCGTTCTCTGCGCCGTCCTCTTCGGCGCGCCGCCGGCTCGCGCCGCGGAGACCATCAAGGTCGGCATTCTGCATTCGCTGTCGGGAACGATGGCGATCAGCGAGACGTCGCTCAA
>Ga0209474_10000619_pt1 | contig 38060 bp, 31 predicted proteins | sample GraSoiAngelo_145_FD_185902 | JGI IMG/M metagenome (GOLD analysis project Ga0209474, IMG submission 185902) | Grasslands soil microbial communities from the Angelo Coastal Reserve, California, USA - 14_1009_05_20cm (SPAdes) (version 2) | ecosystem: Environmental > Terrestrial > Soil > Grasslands...
GATGCAGGGTGTCGCTGAGGGCGTTCGATTGCAAAAGCTGCGCGCCAGTCGAAGCAGGCGTCCAGTTCGCCGGTAGCTCACGTACTCACGAAGCACCACGGCAAGCTGTCGGCAGAGGTCCACTTAGCGAGTCCCGTTCTTTGTTTTTCAGGTATGGCTGAATCTCCCCGCGCTTTGCCTTCTGCAAGATATAGAGGTGCGGAAGTCTTCGGGTACAGCCATTTGTCCAGGGCATATCGGCGGTTGTCGATCGTCGTCTGTTCGACGGATGACGTTTGCGGTTGGCGAGAGACTTAAGCCAGAGTTTCGCTTGCTGTTTGAGAGTGATTGTGCTGGTTGATTCAATAAAATGCTGAGCGGAGTTGATGCCGAGCGTTTCGATTTCCTCCACGTATCTGCGCTCGCCGTCATACCGTCACCTCACCGCCGTCGGGGCTCACATCTTTAATTCCTCCCTCCCTTTTCCCTGTAGGGGGTTAATAACGCCATACCGCCACAGGCCCCATTTGACGCGGGTCCTTGCGAATTTTGATCGGCCACAGCCGGATCCGTGTGGCGTTTTGTTTTTCGTTCCATCTCCTCTGAAATGAGCGGTGTGGCGGCTGTGGCCCTTTCACTAGGGGTGCAGGGCGAAGTAATGCCAGAAATCCGCAGAAACCGCGGCCACGCATCCCCGAAGCCCCGGTCAGGTCGTCTCCGATGAAATTTTAAGGTTTTCACCTCATAGTAAAGCACTTCCGCTCAGCTTAGCGTAGCCTCGGGGGGTGCCCCCTCTTTCGACCAATGAACCCGGGTCCTGGCCCCGGACGATTAGGCCCCGGACAACTTGGTTTGACGTGACTTAGAAAACCAAGCCCATGAAAACCAATCTGAGGCCCGGGAAGCCAGTCAGAGTGTTCATTGCTGATTCAAGCAGCATGGGCTGTCAATTGATGGTGCGGGCCCTGCAACAGAGCCGCCGAACGATTCGGGTTGTCGGTTCTGCTACTGAGTCGGCTGAGATCCTCAAGGGGCTGGGCGAAAATCCCGCAGACGTTGCCATCATCAGCGCAAATTTGAAAGATGGCCCAACCAAGGGCTTTCAGGTGGTGCGGGGAATACGGGTTTCTCGGCCGCAGATTCGTAATATTGTACTGATCGATTCTCCGGATCGCTCCATGGTTGTGGAAGGGTTTCGCGCTGGGGCTGACGGTGTATTCTCCCGCGGCGAACCCTTTGAAATGTTATGCAAGTGCATCCATGCAGTCGGCCGGGGGCAAATTTGGGCTGGAAGCGACCAACTGCGCTTTGTCATTGAGTTTATGGCTACTAACGGGACGAGGCCTATCAAAGACGCCAATGGTACAAAACTGCTGACCAAAAGAGAGGAAGAGTTGGTGCAGTTGGTGGCCCAAGGTTTGACCAACCGGGACATCTCTCGTCAGCTCAATCTGACGGAACATACGGTCCGCAATTACTTGTTTCGCATCTTTAACAAACTGGGCATTTCGAGCCGTCTCGAACTAGCCCTTTACGTAATAAGGCACAGAGGACCAGATCACGGCTCACAGTTTGCCCGCGCGTTTCTCAACGAGCCGGCGCCCGTGATGAGCGATGGGCGGCTTCGGACGTCTGGTCCTAACGTCGAGCCGCAAAGCCTCAAACACGCGTTACCTCCGGTGAGGCCAACCCTCAACGGACGCACCTACCAAAAACCAACAGCTAGAAACTGAAGAAGTCCCATGTCGTTGCGGATGTGGCAGCAGCACCTGGGAGCACGGTGACACCCAAACTCTCCAGCGCAAGCCGAAGAATGGTTTCGTGTTGATAGAGCGTCGTCGATTGATACGCGACCTTAGAACATTTTGGGCTAATTAGCACTGCCGCGACGCCCCCCGCCATCAGTGTTACCTTGGCTGACTCGTCGAACACAACGATGAGCAGGCACTCTGCCCCGTCATCACGGTCTGATTTGTCGGCTGGGTCGTGATCGAGGGAGGTGACTGTGTGAAATGTGCGTTTAAGCTGGTTGCTCCGGTGCAGCCCGACAGACCTATGGCCATTAATAGTAAAGGTGCCCCTACGACCCAGCTTCGGAAAGGCATAAGAAACCCCCGCGAGAAAATCTCGCAACTCACTTTTGTTGTATGGCTGAGTAAAACCCCGCACGAACAAAACCTCTTTGGCCGAGTTACATCCGTTGTTCCGAACTCGATAACCAGTCCTTTCCCTTCGGGGAGCTACCTTGTCAGGTCTCTCTAGTTCAACGGACCGTCGAGGTGAAGCAGCCGGGCGCGTCGCTCCCTAAGGGCGAATCCGTGACTGTACGCAGGTTTCCCCCGAGCACAAGGAGCGAAATGTCTCCCTAGATCACAGGGCACGACGAAGGACTTTTGTACCTGAGACCGCATTGACTTTCGTACCCAGCACGTTGTGGAAAACAGAAGCTGTTTCTATCCTCAGGCAAATGTCTTCCTCCTCAGAGGATATTTCGCTTCTTGTGATCAGTTCAGAGGCGCACATACTCTCTTTCCTGGTGAATTCTAAAGCCTTCGGTTGAGGTGACCCGTGGGAACGCCGGAAAATGCCCGAAAAGCCATTCGGTTCCCGTTGGAAGTGCCGATTGTGTTTTGGTGGGTGGACTGTGGAAATGAGAAACGGAGTGAGGGCCGCACGCGTGACATCAGCGAGATGGGGGCATTCATTTTTGCCCCTGCTTATCCGCCCATGGGAACTCAGGTTTGCTTCAATTTCCTCCTTCCGATGCTCCCCGGGCTGGAAGCCAAAACACAGGTGGACGCAGAGGGCCAAGTTCTGCGGGTGGAGCGGCCCAGCGTTCGCGAAAAGCGCAGCGGCTTTGCGATTTCAACTCGACGCACGCTCTTGCGCATTAACAACGACACTCATTAATCGGGAGAGAGCGTAGCAAGAAGTCGCGTTTGAATTGAGTTGTTGGTTTTGATGCGGGAAAGTTCCAGTCATTGCCATCGGCCCAGGTTGATCACCCGGAACAGGGACCGATGGCCGGCCGGGATAAACATGGGTTCTGTAAGTCACAGGGCGAAGCTATGTCCATTTGGGGCTCTCAGGAACGTAGAAACTAAAAAGCAACGCAACTGCTTCCAAGAAGCAGCTAGGGGAAACCGTATGGTGGAGCAAGATCTTGATTATGAATGGTACGCGGTTTGCACTCGTCACCAACACGAAAAAGTTGCAGCCCGAGTTCTAGCGTATAAGCAACTTGAGGTTTTTCTGCCGCTCTATAAAGCGCGCCGCAGATGGAAAGATCGCTTCAAGGAAATTTCTCTACCCCTTTTCCCTGGATATTTGTTTGTCAGGGAAAGGCAAGAGAGATGGCTTCCGATCCTCACCGCACCTGGCGTCTGCCATATCGTCAGTTGCGGCGAACGGCCAGCCGCCATTCCATCTTCAGAAATCGAGGCGCTACGGCGAATTGTTGAAAGTACTTTGCGCATTGAGCCTCATCCCTTCCTGAAATCCGGTGATTGGGTCAGAGTAAAGTATGGCCCCATAGCAGGGGTGGAAGGCATATTACTCCGGAAAAAGAACATCGATCGGTTGGTTCTTTCCGTGGATATGCTCGGAAAATCGGCTGCCGTGGAGGTCGACGTAACCCACGTCGAGCGCATACCTGCGCGAACGCCTGAAAATTATCCCGTTCCTCAAATCAATCCTATTTCTGTGCCGACAAGCGGTCGGCCTGCCCTTTCTGCGGCGTAAGCGAGCCGAGGTGTTTTCTGCAATGTCCAATTCCATGGTGCGTCCCCAGCTGATAGACGAATCCTCGAGTGTGTCCCCGTCTGTTGGTGGGGAGTAACTCGTCAGCGCACCTGCAAATCGACGCACGTTGCAAATAGCAAGAGCGTGCCTCATGAAGAACCTGGAGCAGTTGCATCGTCAAGATGGGAAAATGGTCTGTCTTGCAGTCCTCTTCGCTCTCTCAGTTGGTTCGTACCTCGTTTTGAGTAGACTTACAGCCCGACAAGGGAAAGATCGCGGGGCGCTTCTGCGCTCCCCCGATACAAGGCTACCCTGGAGCTCGTCTGCTCAGCGGACTTCAGCCTTGGTGGAACCATCGATTCTTTTGGCAAAACCTGCGCCAGGATCTCGCGCTTCCCTGCAGGAAAGCTATGGCAAAAACCCTTTGGCTTTCGAGGCCAATCAGGGCCAGGCGGACGCAAGGGTGAGGTTCCTTTCACAGGGCACCGGTTATGCCCTCTTTTTCACGGCGAAGGAAGCTGTTGTAGTGATGCGTAAATCGGCAGCCGAATCCTCAACCACTAGCTCTGTTTCTGAACCACAGCCCTTTGCTGCGATGCGGATGCGTTTCGTAGGTGGTAACCGCTCTCCTCGCGTCTCCGGCTCGGACGAGCTTCCAGGCAAAGTGAACTATTTTATCGGCAACGATCCCAAACAGTGGCGTTCCGGGGTCTCCACCTTCGCCCGCGTGCGCTACGAAAACGTGTACCCGGGCGTCAGCGTGGTCTACTACGGAACACCAGGACGTTTGGAATATGACCTCGTCATTGCCCGCGGTGTCGACCCAAAGATCATCGCCCTAGACTGTCTGGGGGCAAGCCAGGTGAGAATCGATTCCCAAGGCAATCTTCGCCTCGTGATCGCCGGCAGCGACTTGCTCTTGAGCAAGCCCCACATCTATCAAATGACTCCAAACGGACCAGCGCGGCGAAAGAGTATTCCTGGCGGGTATCTCCTCAAAGCCGGAGGGCACGTTGGATTTCAAGTCGGCGAGTACGACCGGAACCAGCCACTTATCATTGACCCTGTGTTGACCTACTCCACGTATTTGGGAGGAAGCGGATACGACGCAGGGACCGCGATTGCTGTGGACACTTCGGGCAGCACGTACGTTACCGGCTTCACTCGATCCACAAATTTTCCGGTGACAGCGGGGGCTTTGCAAACCAGCTGTGGAACGACCGGCACGTGTAATGGATATTTTTGGGACGCTTTCGTCACAAAGTTAAATTCCACCGGACAGTTGGTCTACTCGACTTACTTGGGCGGGAGCGCAAATGACATAGGAAAAGCCATTGCTGTAGACGCTTCTGGCTCCGCATACATCGCCGGCCAGACTTTTTCGACCGACTTTCCGACTACGGCGGGAGCTCTTAATACGGCTTACGCCGGAGCGGGAGATGTGTTCTTAACCAAGCTGAGCGGCACGGGAACATCACCTCAATATTCGACATACCTGGGAGGCACCGGAATTGACAATGCCGAAGGCATAGCTGTTGATGCTGCCGGCAACGCCTATGTGACGGGTCAAACGTACTCCACGGATTTTCCTACGGTCGCGCCGACCCAGGCCTTTTATGGCGGCAACCAGGACTCGGACGCCTTCGTCACGGAAATCAACAGCACCGGCTCAGCTTTGGTGTATTCCACTTATCTTGGCGGCAGCAGTATGGATTGGGGTAATGCGATTGCCTTGGATGCTTCCGGAGACGCCTATGTCGTTGGCTTCACAAGATCAACCGATTTCCCCTTGGCAGGTTCACTTCAGCCCGTCTGCCGTGGATGCCCGGGCTTCGCAGACGCTTTCATAGCCGAATTGGCACCCAATGGTACCTCCCTGCTCCATTCCACTTACTTGGGAGGCAGTGGTGATGACCAAGCTGCCGGTATCGCCGTCGACACAGACGGCAATATTTATGTGACTGGCTTTACCTATTCCACCGATTTCCCGACCATCTCCGGCGCTTACCAAACCACTCTGACAACTGGGCAATCCGCCGCATTTGTAACCAAGATTGCGCCCGGCTTCTCTTCCCTTACTTGGTCAACATACCTTCGAGGGACCGGGCTGAACTACGGAAAGAGCATCGCGGTGGATACGGGAAATGTCTTCGTTGCGGGAGTGACGTATTCTCCAGCGTTCCCGGTTTTGCTTCCCACCCAAAGCACGTGTGCCCCTTCGAACTGCTATTACGGCACTGGCTTCATTGCCGAGCTAAACGCCTCCGCCTCAGGCCTGATTTTCTCGACCTACCTGGGTGGCTCGCACGGCGATGACATTGCCGGAATTGCGCTCGATCCGTCCGCAAACATTCAGTCGACAGGACAAGCCGCTTCAACAGATTTTCCAGTGGTGAACGCCGTTCAGGCCTCCTTCGCTGGCAGCTACGGCGATGCGTTCGTTACGAAGATCTCGCTCCAACCCGTGGCTACACCTTCCCCAACCAGCTTAACCTTCGGCAGCCAGACTGTGGGCACCACGAGTTCTCCGCAGACAGTTACACTTTCCAGCAACGGCACCGCTCCTTTGCATATCACAGGCGTATCTATCAACGGCGATTTTGCAGAGACCGATAACTGCACTCCTGGAGTCGCCGCCGGATCCACATGCACGCTCAATGTAACCTTCACTCCGACAGCGAGCGGCACGCGCACCGGCACGCTGACGATCAATGACAACTCTGGCAGCCCGCAAGCGGCTACGCTTACGGGCACAGGTACATCTGCGGGGGTGCCCGTCGCGAGCTTGTCAACTTCAAGCCTTTCGTTTGGCAATCAGCCGCTGGGCGCAACCAGCGCACCTCAAAACTTTAACCTAACAAATACGGGTGACGCGCCGTTGTCAATCACTAGAGTCACCATCAGTGGTCTGAACCCTGGTGACTTCGCGCAAACCAATGATTGCGGGACTACGGTGGCAGTCGGAGCAAGTTGCACCTTTAGCGTCACGTTTACTCCTACTGCAATTGGGAACCGCTCTGCGACTATAAACATTACGGACAACGCTAGCGGCAGTCCGCAGCATGTAAGCCTGGCCGGCACAGGTTTCGGGCCGATGGTGACTCTGAATCCGACTAGCCTTCCCTTTGGCAATCAGAATGTTGGCACTACCAGCAGCGCAAAAGCCATACAACTCAAGAACACAGGCAATGCGACACTCACCGTAAGTAGCCTCACCATTACCGGGACGAACGCCACTGATTTTACCCAGACGAGCAATTGCCCGAATTCGCTAGCTCCGGGCGCGCAATGCAACATAAGCGTGACCTTTACTCCCACGAATATTGGAACGCGCGCCGCAGCCGTGAGTGTTTCTGACGACGCGCTTAACAGTCCTCAGACGGCTAGCCTGACAGGAAGTGGCAGGTCTGGCTCTACCAAAGTAACTCTGACCCCCAACAAACTCTCTTTTGGCAACCAAGCGATGGCATCAACAAGCTCCGCTCAGACCGCGATCCTCAAAAACACTGGTCAAGCCATCTTGGTCATCTCAAGCATCGCCATTGCTGGTCCCAATTCTGGCGATTTCGCGCAAACGAATGATTGTGGAAATACGATGGCAGTCGGAGCCAGTTGCATGTTCAGTGTCACGTTTACTCCTACTGCAAGCGGGAACCGCTCCGCGACCATAAGCATTACGGACAATGCGGGGGGCAGCCCACAGCACTTAAACCTCACCGGCACGGGTTTCGGCCCAATGGCAACTCTGAATCCGACCAGTCTCTCCTTTGGTAATCAGAACGTGGGCACAACCAGCGGCGGAAAGGGCATCCAGCTGAAGAACACAGGCAATGCCGCGCTCACGATCAGCAGCATTGTGATAGGCGGGACGAACGCCACCGACTTTGCACAAACCAACAACTGCCCCGGCTCGTTGGCTCCCGGCGCGCAATGCAATATAAACGTGAAGTTCTCACCAGCCGCGTCGGGAGCCCGCACGGCAACGCTTACCATCTCGGACAATGCTACCAACAGCCCCCAGACAGCAAGTCTCACAGGAGCTGGCCAGTGATGACCCTATGCGTTCAATAGAGGCTGAAGGGAGTCTGCTGATGAAAAAATCAATAGCCGTTCTATGTTGCGCGTTGCTCTTAGTTCTTTGTTTTCCTGCAGGTGATTTCAAAGCGCAAACTCAGGATGTCATTCTTGTCGGAGCCGGCGACATTGCCCGTTGCGGCCCGGAAAACCTTCACTATCCCCAGGCCACCGCCACGTTACTCGATTCCCTTCCCGGCAGCGTCTTTGCCATCGGCGACCTTGCGTATGTCGACGGACTGGAAACCGAGTTCAACAGATGCTTTGACGCCACTTGGGGGCGCCACCGTGGTCGCCTGCATCCGGTCCCTGGCGTGCACGACATGATCGCGCCAAACGCTTTTGGCTACTTCAATTATTTCGGGCCTTCCGCGGGCGATCCCACGAAGGGCTACTACAGCTTTAACTATGGTGCCTGGCACGTGGTGGTCCTCAATAGTGTGTGCACCAAGGCGCCTACCTTACCTGGCGCTTGCACAGCCACTTCGCCCGAGGGGCAATGGCTTCAAGCCGACCTGGCCGCGAATCCCACTGCCTGCACCGTGGCTCTCTGGCATACCCCGCTCTACACTTCCTCGACGGCCGACGCAACTCCCGCCGTGCAGCCTTTCTGGCAGATTCTCTACAACGCCAGAGCCGACCTGATCATCAACGGCCACGCCCACAACTATGAACGTTTCGCCCCGCAAGACCCCAACGGCAATTTGGATACAGCCAGCGGCATTCGCGAATTCGTCGTTGGGACCGGTGGCGAAACTCTGATGTCCTTTGACACCACACTCGCGCCAAACAGCGAAGTCCGCAACAGCTCGACCAACGGCGTCATTCAAATCACTCTTCATGCAACCAGCTTCGATTGGCAGTTCATACCAGTCGCAGGTCAAACCTTTACTGATTCGGGTTCCCAGGCGTGCCATTGACGGTAGACCCGCTGCCTCTTGTGGCGCCACCGAAAATCACACCTGGAGAGTTCGAGGAGAAAATGTCCATGCATAGCAAAATTCTTTGTTTTTTCGGAGCTTGGATTCTTCTTGTGACGGCCGGGCGTGCATGCGCGGGCCAAGGAAAGCCAGAGGCGTCCACAGCCGACGCACTGACGGCAGCGGGTGGTCCCAAGACGACTCCAGAGGCGGTGGACCGCCCTGAGCTACATCGACGGAATCCGCGATACCAGTTGAGCAAAGACGATGTCCTTCAGTTGAATTTCGCTTTGACACCAGACTTAAATCAAACGGTCAGTGTCCAGCCAGATGGCTACATCACTTTGCTGGGTGTGGGTGATCTACATGTGGAGGGACAAACGATTCCAGAGGTCAGGGAATCGATTCGCCTGGCTTACGCCAAAACGTTGCACAACGCCATCATCACCGTCCGCCTGATGGACTTCGAGAAACCGTATTTCATCGTGGGTGGAGAAGTGGGACATCCAGGCAAATTTGAATTGCGTGGAGACACGACTGTGACGGAGGCGGTAGCCATCGCGGGCGGTTTCACAGAAAGCTCGAAACACTCACAAGTCTGGCTTTTCCGCCGCGTTTCGAACGATTGGGCGGAGACACAGCGGTTTGACTTAAAGAGAATGCTCAAGAGCGGCGATCTGCGGGAAGACGCGCATCTGCGTCCTGGCGACATGTTGTACGTTCCCAAGAATACACTCTCGAAGATGAAACGCTTTATCCCCGTCGCTACTTTAGGAACGTATCTCAATCCGGGCCAGTTTTAGCCACACGACTCGAATGTCCTTGGAGGAGGTCGATCATGGACGAAGCGAAATCAGAAAAAAAACACAATGGTAACAATGGCGCGTCGCCCTCTTTTTCTTTGCGGGATTTGCTTGGTGCGATTTTTCGCCGCAAAAGACTGATCCTGCTCTCCTTCATGGGAGTTTTGCTGGGCGCCCTTCTCGCAATTATCATCCTGCCTTCCACGTATGAAGCGCAGATGAAAATCCTGGTGGAGCATGAACGTGTGGACCCGGTCGTATCTCCTCAGGGCAACGTAGTTGAATCAGACCGGTACCTCACTCCCGACGAGGTTTCCTCGGAAGTCGAGCTGTTCCAGAGCCGTGATTCCCTAAAACAAGTCGTCGTGGATCACGGACTTCATGAAATCAAGAATCCGTGGTCTCTGGCAGGCATCAAGATGCGTGTGCTGGGAACCCTCGGACTTGCGCCCGGCAAGGATGAGCGGATTTTTAAGGCTGTCCTTAAGCTGGAAAAGGACCTGCATGTCATTCCGCTGAACAACTCAAATATGATCCGGGTGACGTACGAGGCGCGCTCGCCCCAGACCGCTGAGCAGGTGCTTACCGGGCTAGGGAACCTCTACCTAGCAAAGCACGCCGAGGTGCATCGTCCAGGGGGGACCACTGAGTTCTTCGAGCAGCAAGCCGATCAATACAAGAGAGAACTGGCCAGCGCCGAGTCGCGGCTGATCAAAATGAGTCAGCAAACCGGAGTCGTTTCCGCGGACTTCGAGAAACAAGCCACTTTGCAGAAACTCAGCGATTTCGACGTTTCGCTTGAGCAAACACGCGCCTCCATCGCCGAGACAAAACAACGGATCCAGGCCTTGCAAGAAAAAGAGGAATCCATTCCTTCCCGCATTACGACCCAGGTTCGTAACGCGGATAATCCCGAACTCATGGCAAACCTTAAAACGACCCTGCTGAATTTGGAAATCAAACGCACGGATTTGCTCGAGGCTTATGAGCCGGGCTATCCACTGGTTCAAGAAGTTGAGAAGCAGATTGCCCAGGCAGTGACAGCAATCGCGGACGCCAAGGCAGGTGCAGTTCACGAAGAGACCACTGATCAGAATCCCACTCATGAGTGGGTCAGCACCGAGATGGCCAAAGCCCAGGCCGACTTAATGGGCTTGGAAGCGCGCTCTTCCGCGCTTTCCCGAGGCCTCAACACTCTTCATCAAAAGGCCTTGAAATTGGACCAACAATCGGTGGTTCAGCAGGACCTCTTGCGCACGGCTAAAGCGGACGAGGACAGCTATCTGCTGTATCACAGGAAGCGCGAAGAAGCGCGCATTGCCGATGCGCTCGACCGCAGCAAGATTATCAACGTGGCCGTAGCAGAAGCGGCAGCCGCTCCATTAGTCCCCACGGGGCTTTCGTTGACGGTAAAGCTCATCTTAGCGATTGTCATCGCTGCCCTCGCAAGCTTGGGAGCAGGCTTGCTTCAAGAGCATCTCGATCCCTCCTTCCGGACAACCGCCGAAGTTAAGGAGTATCTGGACATTCCCTTGGTGGCTGCTGTTCCAAGAAACGATCATAGGTAGAGCCGATGTTCCTCGATCATTTCGGTCTGCGCGGGCAACCATTCGGGGTTACTTCGGATCCCCAGTTTCTCTATTTCGGCCCGTCCCATCAGGAGGCTTTGGCTTCCCTGTTTTATGGGATTCAGACGCAACGCGGATTCATAGCCCTGATTGCAAAACCGGGGATGGGCAAGACCACCCTGCTCTTCCACCTATTAGAGCATTTACGAAGCTCCGCCCGCACCGCCTTTTTGTTTCAAGCGCACAGTGACTCGCGGGAGTTTCTGCGCTCTCTTGTCGCCGATCTAGGGGTCAATGTCGAACAGGATGACCTTCGGGGGATACACCGCAAGTTGAATGACCTTCTGATCCAGGAACTGCGCGCTGGCAGGCGCGTTGTCATTGTGATTGATGAAGCGCAGAACCTCGACGACTCGGTGCTGGAAACGGTACGAATGCTGTCCAACTTCGAAGTCCCGGGAACAAAGCTCATGCAGATCCTCCTCGCCGGCCAGCCGCAATTGGCCGACAAACTGGCAAGCAAAAATATGGTTCAGTTGCGTCAGCGAATCTCCATTCTGTGCAGCTTGGCGCCGTTCAGCGCGCCTGAAACTGCAGATTACATTGGCCATCGCCTGCGCGTCGCGGGCTACCGCGGCAAACCCCTCTTCACTGCCGGGGCGCTGGCGTTGATCCATTCCCGAAGCGAGGGAATACCACGCAATGTCAATAACCTCTGCTTCCACGCGTTAACTTTAGCGTTCGCCAATGGCCAAAAGACCATCGACACCTCGACCCTGAACGAAGTGTCTGAGGACCTGGCTATGGAGATGCTCGGCTCCTCTCCTGCAAATCAAACCTCTGCGCAGTTGCAATCCAAGCCCGGAGACGCGGCGGATCTGACTCAGATCACAGCGGAACAAAATGGGGAGGCTTCCGAATGGCTAGAAGAAGAGGGCGTCTCCGGCACCCAGGTCATCTCGGGTCGTGTCAAACTGCGTCTTTAATTTCAGCGCGGAAGGGAACGCAATGAAGTGTGCTGAGGAATACTTCTTCACGGTCAAGTAGGGTCTTGGCAGCTCGCAAGCGAATGGGAGGCACATCGTGAGCAAAAATATTGAAGTACTTCTGCGGGCCAAACAAACAACGGAGCTGTTCAAGCCCAAAAGCGTTCCTCAGAAGTGTTCGGAACCCCGGCTCCCGTCCAAACCCACCGAAGCCGTCGGTTCTGCGGAAGAAGCCGACTTGGTCCAACAGGTGTTCCTCCTGCCTGCTCGGGAGGTGCCTCGCGTTGTGGTGTTTTATGGCGTCGGGGAGGTAGATGGAGCGATTGGTATTTGCGCCCGCGCCGCGGAAAACCTTGCCAACCAGACCGGTTCGTCGGTGTGCGTTGTCGAGGGACATTTTCATGCTCCCTCTGTGCATGGATATTTTGGTGTAAGTAACTCCCTCGGACTTACGGATGCTATCCTGGAGCCGGGGCCGATCCAGGATTTCGTTTGCCCTCTTCCAGAAAGCAACCTCTCCGTCCTATCCGCCGGCTCTCGTTGCGGAGAGGCGCATGCACTTTGGAAATCCGAGTCGTTGCGAGCCCGCATGGAGGAGCTTCGCTCTAAGTTTTCCTACGTGTTGATTTATTGCTCTCACGCGAATCGCCACGTTGACGCGATGCTCCTAGGTCAAATCGCGGACGGAGTCATCCTAATTCTTGAGTCTATGGTGACTCGACGTGAGACCGCGCGAACGGTCAAAGAAAATCTAGATGCTGCAAATGTGAAAATTCTGGCGGCAGTACTGAACAACCATTCTTATTCCATCCCGGAAAACCTTTATAGAAAGCTCTAATAGAGAGCTGTGCCGAGCGCGTGTTTGCGCCAGTCCCGTTCGCTCTGCCGGCCGCGCCTGACTTTTTCTGGATTCCGAGAATTCTGCAGGAACCAAGTGAAGCCCGATTTGGTTAGACATAATCACACGGAGAGATCGGCAGCCACACTCTCCAAGGATTTGCAGAGAACGGAGTTTGACATCCACGGGGTTTTGGGGGTTGCGCTCGTCGATCCTTCCTCTGCGGATGTGAAAGCGGTTATCAAGCATCTTGGACCTCTTCGGGGGCCTTTGCTGCGCGAGCCGGACATCACCATCCGCTTTGACAAAAATCTGGCGCCCCTCTGCTTACGGCACTTAGGTCAGAAGCAAAACGCCTTCACGGACGATGCATTCTTTGTTTTTGATGAGACAGACAGAAGCGCCATGGCGAAGATTCCCTTCGACCAAGTAGGAAGTCGCTGTGAAATTGTTTGCACGCGTAGCCGCGGGTCCATGCCCCTTCTGGTGCCCCTCTTGAGTTTGATTGCCTTGGCGAAGGGCTTTGTCGCGGTTCATGCATCCGCTTTTGTTCATCGTGGCGTAGGCATCCTGATGGCCGGATGGGCTGGAAGCGGAAAGACCACGGCGCTTCTCGGGTTTGCTAGCGAAGGAGCGGAATTTATTGGAGAGGAATGGGTTCTCCTCAGCGGAGACGGACAAACCATGTGTGGGCTTCCGAGGGAGATCGAACTCTCGCCCGCCCACTTGGACACCGTGCCCGAAGTTCGTCGCGCGATTAAACGCTCGAGGCTCTGGGGATTTGAAAGCCTTCGTCACCTAACCACAATGCAAGACCTTCTTCCCAGGAAAGCCGATGGCACAACTCCCGCGAAGGCCCTGCGAAAAGTGATTTCCGCGGCACAGCGGCGCATTCTCCCCACAGTGCGCCCACAGGCGCTTTTTGGCGACCGCGTCGCTTCGTTGACCGCAAGGCCCGACAAAGTCTTCCTGCTGATCAGTCACGATGATCGCAACGTAGAAATAATACCGACTCCGCCCCGGGAAATGGCGCGCCGCATCGCTCACATGATGCAGTATGAGCAGCGCCGGTTTATGGAACACTACCTCGCCTTCCAATTTGCATTTCCTGAAAGGAAGAACGCCTTCGTAGAAGAATCGTCGAGCTATCGATATGAATTACTCTTGAGCGCTCTCCAGGGAAAGGAAACTTATACGGTACGGCACCCGCATCCGATAGCCTTTTCTTCGCTGTATGAAGCAGTGAAGCCATTTTGCGGAACCACGAAAAGTATTCAAACCGAGGTGGTTTGTGCGGTCCCATGAGTCTCAACTGCGGGAGTAGTGGAGTTTTTGCCAGATACACTGTCTTTGGAACACAAGATTGCTTCGCTTCGCGGACAAAGAAAGAACGCAAACGGATGAGCTGGACTGGGCATCGGTCCAAAGCTCGGGTGCCAGGGCAGGCATGTGTCCCGGTCCGGCGAGCCAATAGGAACAACGAAAACTAAAGATGGCTTCCATAGCTGAAGTGATCCCGGCCGAAACTCAGTGCGCGAGGGATGCGACGCGGACGCAGATCCGCGGGTCCAGCCTTTTCCTCGCGGGTAGGTTCCTCTCAATGGGAATCAATTTCTCGGCACAGGTGTTGATGATCCGCTATCTCGCCACGTCAGAGTTTGGCGCACTTGCTTATGCCCTGGCAGTTGTTGCGTTCTTCCAACCCTTCGCCACGCTTGGATTACACGAAGCAGTTTCCCGCTTTGTTCCCATCTATCAAGAGAACCGCGAATTTCCAAAGATGCTCGGGACGATCCTGCTCTCCATCGGCACAGTTTTCTCGACGGGCCTGCTGATCATTGTGGCCATCTGGAGCGGCCCCGCCCTTCTCACCCATTTCATGACGTACGAAAGACTGCCCCGCCACCTTCTGTCCATCCTAATAATGGTCGTGCCGCTGGATGCGGCCGATGAGCTGTTTAATTCGCTCTTCGCGAGTTTTGCCAAAACACGGGCAATCTTTTTCCGCAAGTATGTCTTAGGCCCAAGCCTCAAGCTGGGCGCCGTGCTTCTGCTCATCGGGTTAAGAAGCTCCGTCGTTTTCCTGGCGTACGGCTATCTAGTTGCCAGTGCAGCCGGAATCGCGATTTACGGTTGGATGCTTGTACGCCTCTTGCAGCAACAACATCTCTTGCAGCAACTACGGTTAGGCCCAGTGAAAATCCCGGCTCGTGAAATTCTGGCATTTGTTCTACCAGGAATCACTTCCAGCTTGGTTACGGTGGCTATTCACTCGGTCAACATTTTTATCCTGGGTTACCTGCACCCGATGACGGAGGTGGCCTACTATCGGGCGGTGGTTCCCGTGGCGCAATTAAACGGTGTGGTTATGGCTAGCTTCACGCTTCTCTATATGCCGGCGGCCGCACGTCTCTTAGCCAAATCGGACTATCATGGAATCAATAAGCTGTATTGGCAGACGGCTGCATGGATGTCCGTGATGTCTTTTCCGGTTTTTGCACTTACCTTCTCGTTTGCGCGGCCGCTGACTGAGTTTCTTTACGGCGCCCGCTATGCGCGGTCAGGCCCCATCCTAGCGTTGTTAGCCCTGGGGAGCTATACGAACGTTGCCCTCGGCTTCAACCTGCAAACACTCAAAGTTCTGGAGAGGTTGCGTTACATCATTGTGGTGAGCTTGGTTGCAGCGTTGGTGGACGTTGTCCTGAATCTCCTGTTGATTCCCGGTCATGGAGCCCTTGGCGCAGCCATCGGCACGGCGGCAACACTTATCATTTACAACATACTCATGCAGGTGGGATTGCTTCCGGCCTCGAAGTTCACCGCGTTTGACCATCGCTATCTGCCCGTCTACCTGAGCATCGCGCTAGGCGCGGGAGGGCTGTTCTTGGTTCAATCGTTGCGCTCGATGAGTTTGTACCTTGCTGTGCTCTTGGTTGCCTCTATGTCGTTCCTAGTATTTTCCGTGACTAAGAAGACGCTTAGAATTGCCGAAACGTTCCCGGAACTATTGAAGGTGCCTTTGATGCGTCTGATTTTTGCTTGAGGGCGTGGATTCTGTCCCTCTGCTTATTACTTTCCGCCGTAATCCTATCAGTCGGGTTCGCACAAGTTTGGGTGTTTCAAAATGGGACGCGTACGAGCCTTTGTTCAGGATGACATTCCAAGAGTAGCGGAGTTGTACTGGCAATTCCTTCAGAGCCAGAAAGGCCCGCATCCTCCAGGCTTGGAGGAGTATTTTCAAGAAGTTTTTCTTCACAACCCGTGGTTTGACAGTTCCATTAGATCGCTCGTTTATGAGGACGGAAGCCGGATCGTCGGCTTTCAAGGCGTCGTGCCGCGGCCAATGTTCATGAACGGAAGAGCCATTCAGGCAGCTTTTGGGAGCAGTCTTGTGGTTCACCCGGAGAGTCGAGCGACGTTGGCGGGGCTGAAATTGCTCGTGGCCTTCATGGACGGGAAACAAGACGTGGCCATGACTGACACCTCGAACCGGTTGAACCAGCAGCTCTGGGAAAGATTGGGAGGAAGTACATCAGCCGCATATGGCATGAAGTGGGCGCGCCCCTTGCGGCCGGGCTTGTACGGGCTCTACACCATGTCCCGCCTTGGAAAGGAACGCTTCTCGGGCGCTGTCAGTCACCTGTGTGGGGTCCTCCAAGAGACCATCAACGTCGTGGCCGCAAGAATTCCCCGAGGCCACCTCCGCCGGCCGCCTGATGACGTCACGGAAGAAGAACTCGAGATTGACACGCTGCTGCGTTCCTGCCTCCCAGGTACTTCTGAGTGTTATTCGCTGCGGCCCGAGTATAACCGGGAATCACTGAGATGGCTTTTGGATTTCATGAGCCGGATGAAGGCATTCGGAAATCTGCGCAAAGTCGTCTTGCGAGGCGCAACGAAAGAAATCATCGGTTGGTTTATTTACTACGCGAAATGCGGCGGGATCGCTGATGTGGTGCAGATGGGGGCGGCAGAGTTCCACATGAACAAAGTCTTAGACTACTTATTTTGGGATGCATGGAACCGCGGAGCGATAGGTGTCCAAGGCAGGCTCGAAATTCGTTATGCGCAGGAATTATCAGAGGCGCGCTGCTTCTTTTGGGGGAGCGTTCCCTTACTTCTCCGTACTCGTAATCCGGAACTGGCGCGACTAGTTCAGCGGGGTGACGCTTGCATCTCGCGACTGGATGGCGAGTGGTGCCTGAGATATGGCGCGCCAGGGCACGAGGGCGCGAGTGCCGCATTGGATCTCGCCAGCAAGCAGGAATCGAATCCCGAAACCACAAAGAAGCTCGCGCCAAGCAACTTTCAGCCTTCGCAGCCACTGCAACCGAAGGCGGCCGAATAAATGGAAGTAGCCCTGGAAACCACCAAGACGCCTGGCGAACAGGACGCCACACGCAAGCAGATCCGTGGCTCCAGTCTATTTCTCTTCGGTCGCATGTTGTCTCTGGGCATCAATTTTTTTACTCAAGTGCTAATGGTGCGCTACCTCTCGACGAGGGACTACGGAGAGTTGGCTTATGGACTGGCGGTGGTCAGTTTTCTCCGAATTTTTGCTTCGTTGGGTCTGCAGGATGCAATTCCGCGTTTCGTGCCGATTTACAGGGAAAACCGCGAGTACGGAAGGATGTTCGGTACGATTCTCTTGGCCGTAGGAGCAGTTCTAGTTACCGGACTCCTTATCGTCGTCGTTATATGGAACGCACCCCTGTTTCTCATGCCCTTCATCACGCACGAGGGCCTGCCTACCTTGGCTGTATTTTCGATCTTGATTGTCTTGGTACCTGTCGAAACGGCGGACGCACTGTTAGATGGTCTTTTTGCCAGCCTCGCGGGCACTCGGGACATTTTCTTTCGCCGGTACTTGCTGGGACCGGGGCTTAAGTTTGGTGTCGTGGCTCTTCTCTTGTGGATGAAAAGCACAATTATTTTCCTGGCGTGCGGATATCTCCTGGCGGGCGCAACGGGAGTGTTGATCTACGGAGTTCTGTTCATAAACCTTCTGCGCAAGCAAAACCTTCTTCAGCACTTGCGGCTTAAGGAGATAGCCATTCCTGCCCGAGAGACACTTGCTTTCGTTCTCCCGGGCCTTGTTTCCACTCTAGCCACGTGCATCGCTCCCGTGCATGTCTTCTTGCTGGGTCGCCTACGGACCATGCCGGAGGTCGCATTTTATCGAGCCGCGGTTCCGATTGCTGATCTAAACAGCATTGTTTTTGCGAGCTTCACACTGTTGTACACGCCCCTTGCAGCGCGCCTTTTCGCCAGGTTGGACTACCGCGGCATCAACGGCCTTTACTGGCAGACGGCCGCGTGGATGTCCGTATTGTCCTTTCCCATCTTCGCCGTTACCTTTTCTCTCGCAAAGCCTCTCACGGTGTTGCTTTACGGGGCGCGTTACGCACCGGCTGGTCCCGTGCTGGCTGTGCTTTCGTTATCCGTTTATTTCAACGTTATCCTCGGCTTCAACCTCCAGACGCTGAAGGTCTTTGAAAGACTGCGCTACGTCATCGGCGCGAGCGTCACGGCGGCGCTTGCCAACCTCGTGGTGAGCGCAGTCTTGATAAAGCTATATGGAACAATAGGCGCTGGGATCGGTTCAGCCGTGACGCTGATTGGGTACAACTTGCTGTTGCAAGTGGGTTTATTACCGACCGCGGATTTTCATGTCTTTGATCGGCGCTATTTTTGGCTCTATTTGACGATCGCATTGGCCGCGTGCGGTCTGTTTTTTGTGGGCTGGCTTACTTCATTAAGTTTGTATGTTTTACTTCCTCTTGCAGCGTGTGTCTCCTTATGCGTGCTTGCACTGGCAAAGAAGAAGCTCAGCATTGCGGAAACTTTCCCGGAGTTGCTTACCTTGCCGTTCGCGCGGCTCCTTACGTGAAACGCGTCTCGAAGAAGTCGGGATGCGCGACTCTTTCTTTCGTTCGCGCCTGACTTGGATCGTTGAACGCTATGAGAACCATGTCCATAGATGCCTTCGCGGTACGTGATGCGAAGGCTCTGCTGCCGTTTGCCGTTGGCGGCTTCGCTATTTTCTTTCTGCTGCAACTCAACGTAGTGGTGGCAGCAGGCGCGCTCATCCTCGTTGGCGTGCTGGCGTTAATGCTTCGTCGGCCGGAGCTGGGAGCGGCTGTAGCTCTTTTCGCCATCTACTCGAATATCGCCGTTCTCGCCATGCGGTCCGAGAGAGCAGTTCAAACCGCGGCGGGATCGGCCGGCCAGAATCCGCGAATCGCGATGGTGCTGGCGGCGGTGTCGTTGCTTCTCTTGGTGCCTTTGGTCCACCAAACAATGGTCCGCAGACAAAAATTGATCTTCGATCGCGGATTTGTTCTCATGCTCGTCCTCGTTGCGGCTTTACTCGCATCTTCCTTTTTTGCCCGAGACTGGCAAATCGCGGAATCGCAGGTTGCCGACTATCTACTTGAGGGCCTCGTTCCCTATTTTCTCTTGACCAACGTCATCCGCGATTTCTCGACCCTGAAACGAGTTACCTGGAGTTTGCTTCTCGCCGGTAGCTTGATGGGCGGGCTCACTCTCTATCAAAGAGCGACACATACCGAGGAAAAAATTTACGGCGGCCTCGCCCAGATGGGCGTGGACATTACCTTGAGTGAAAACGGGCAGGAACGTTCGCTGCGGCCCGTCGCTTCGGCCGAAGAAAACGGGCAAACAAGAGGCCAGTTGCGAGCGGCAGGTCCCATCGGCGAGCCGAATCGGTATGCACAGATTCTGCTGGTTCTTCTCCCGTTAGCTGCTCTGACATTTCGCATGGAGCGCTCCCGCAGGCTGCAAGCACTCGGCTTGGCTACGGGCGCCCTCATCCTCGGCGGTCTCCTGCTGACATTCTCGCGATCCGCTATTCTCGCGGGATGCGTGTTGTTCGCCATGATGGCGTACCTGCGATTGCTAAAACCTCGCCAAGTTCTTGTGTCCGGGTTCGGCCTGGGCGTGGTGACCCTAGCTTTTGCCCCAGGGGTGGTTGGCAGGCTGGCAACTCTGGAGAATTTGAAGAGCCTGGTGCTCCATACGGACTACACTTACCGGGCGCCGGACAGTTCCGCGGTCCACCGCTATGTATTGAATTCCGCGACGTGGCATGTGTTCCTGGATCACCCGATCCTCGGGGTTGGCCCAGGGCACTTTGCCGAATATTACGCGATACCCTATTCCAATCGCGTTGGCTTGATCGAAACAAGAAAAAAGTATCGAGGCCATAACCTTTACCTGGAAACGCTGGCGGAAACGGGTGTTATCGGCTTTGTCTCGTTGCTAGCCATTCCGTTCGTCATCATGCGCGAGCTCTGGAAAGAACACCGCTCGTTGGAGCAAACCCATCCGGAACTCCGAAACTGGGCGGGGGCGTTCTTTCTCTGCCTTTGTGGCTACGCCATAACGGCTATCTTTGACCATTTATCCTACCAGAGGTACTTCTGGCTGCTGGTGGCAGTCTGCAGCGCCGCAGCTCGGATTGTGCGTTCCGAGCGCAACGCGCAGGACGTGAAAGGATCCTTTTCGTTTCAAGGAGTTTGAACTCCTGATGTGGCAGAGTTGGAGTAAGCCGCCACTCCACTGAGGAGGTTCGCCATGACTATATGCGGAGTGAGTGATAAAAAGGGCGGCGTCGCCGGTCGGGTAAGGTTCTCTGTATGGCTGCTAAGTCTGGGAGCGGCCACGGGTTGGCTTACGGGTTGCGGAGGAGGCCAGGCGTCCGAACCCGTTACCTTGGTTTCCATCACCGTGACCCCGGCCAACGCTTCCCTTCAAGCGCCAGCGAGTCAGCAGTTTACCGCCACTGGCGCCTTCAGCGACGCTTCGACAAAGGACATCACCAATTCTGTGAGTTGGACATCTTCGGACACCAGCAAGGCGACCATTCAGAATTCGGGACTCGCGACCGTTGTCGCGGCCGGTTCGGTAACCATTGCAGCCGCATCCGATGGCAAAACCGGAACGGCAACGCTCGCGATCACCGCGCCCACTCTGACTTCAGTTGACGTAAGCCCCCTCAATCCCACGATCGCTGCCAATGGAACGCAACAATTCTTTGCCAATGCCAGATACAGCGACAACTCCCTCCAAGATGTCACGCAAAATGCGACCTGGACATCTTCAGATCCGAATGTCGCCACGGTTCAGAGTACGGGCCAGCAGAACCCCGGCCTGGCCATGGGCGTAGCGGCTGGGACGGCGACGATCACAGCCGCTTTCAATGGCACGAGCAGCTCAACCTCCCTCACGGTAACCATTCCAGCCGGCAACGGCACCAAGATACCCTTGATGGACATGACACCGTCAGAAAACTATTTGACTTTCCAGGGAGGGCTATACGAAAACAGCAGCGGCACAGCCTCCCCGGATCATGACAGGGCAGGCTTAGCAGCGGCCGCCACGATTCAACCCCTGGATATAAACGGGAACCCAAGTGCGTCGGGCAAGATTGTCTTCGTCGCAGTTGGCAGGTCCACCACTGTGGACGAGTTTGCGGCCTTCATGAACCAAGCCGCGGCCAATTCTGGCGTCAATCACGCCACGCTGGTAATTGCGAACGGAGCACTCAGCGGAGCCATGCCCTGTGTTTGGACCGTGGCTAGCGGACTGCCGCCGTGCGACCCGAGCCTGGGGAACCAGTATGATCGCGTTCGGGATTCAGTCCTCGCTCCACTAGGGCTCACTGAAAAGCAGATACAAGCTGCCTGGATCGAAGAATACAACGCTGACCCGGCCGGTGACGGCTTCCAATCCTTGTGCGATCCCACGGTCGCCGGGTGCTCGAACAGCGCGAGCCAAACAGAGGCATTGCGCTACGAGCAGCAGTTGGGAGGCGCCTTACGAGCTGCCAAGACGCGCTGGCCAAACTTGCAACAGGCTTTTCACTCCAGCCGCATTTATGGCGGATATGCGACCACAAACCATAGCTCTGAGCCATATCCGTACGAGTATGGCTTTTCCGTGAAATGGCTGATCCAAGCGCAGATTCTCCAAATCCGCGGCGGCGGAACGTCCATCGATCCCACAGCCGGCGATTTGAATTACCAAGTTGGCGCGGTTCCTTGGACGGCGTGGGGTCCTTACACCTGGGCCAACGGTGACACACCGCGCTCAGATGGCTTGGTCTGGTGCAACGGGCAAGCCGGCTCGCCGTGCAACGGCGAAGTGGACTTCCAGACCGATGGCACGCATCCAAATCCTCAAGGCGACACTAAGGTGGCGAATCTGTTGATGAACTTCTTCCTGAATTCTCCTTACACCCCCTGGTTCCGGCCATGAGTTTCCACACCCATGACATCGGGCAGCAGTGCACGAACTCAGTGAATGATGGAGTCGGTGTTTGCCTCGGAAGTTGCAATTTCCCGAATCGAGCAAAGACCTCCAGTGAACCGGGTCACGCGTAGCCTGAAAGGCTTCTGGGCAACGCGCCTACCATAGTTTGTTTCACAAAAAGGTAAAAGGAGTCTAGCCATGAAGAGAAACATTAGAAATGTCGAAATGCACGTGCTCGCCGCTAGAGTTACGGCGGCTCGCCATTCACGGTGGAGTCGGCGGCGTTGCCTACTATCACCTCGTTCTCGCCGGCGAGCTTCACCGTGGTATCGGACACGCAGATCACGGCGACGGTGCCGGGCGGAGCGCTAACCGGCTGGATCAGCATGAAGACGGCTGACGGCACCGCCTGGAGCAGCAGCAACTTCGCCGCGACCTCGGCGGGCGCGCCCACGATCAGCAGCTTCTCGCCCGCCAGCGGGTCGGCGGGCTGGACGGTGACGCTGACAGGGACGAATTTCACCGGCACGACGGGAGTGAGCATCAACGGTACGGCTGCCACCACGTTCTGGGCCACCTCGGACACCCAACTCAAAGTAAGCGTGCCGAGCGGGGCGACGAGCGGACCAATCGCAGTGACCAACACAGCAGGGACAACCACGAGCGCGAGCAACCTCACAGTGAATTAAAGGGCGAGCGAGGCAGGGACCCGTATTTCTCCTGAGGCCCTTTTTTCAATCTCCGAGCTAAAACCTGAAACGACGATCCTCTTGCTGAGAATCCTGGCATACCATCGAGTCGCTGAATTACGGGACACACCTACGGTAGATTCCCGGAGCGTCAGTGCGACGCCTGCGGTTTTTACTCGGCAGATGCAGCATCTGGCGCGTCATTATCATGTCATCGGTATGCCCCAACTCTTGAACAGCATTGAGAGCGGGGCGTCCCTTCCCAAACGAGCCGTGCTGATTACTTTTGATGACGCATATGCCGACTTCGCCGAAATCGCGTGGCCAATTCTGAAGCGATTGGGGCTGCCCGCGACCATGTTCGTTCCAACCGCTTATCCAGACCATCCCGAAGTGCCCTTTTCGTGGGACAAGCTGTATCAGGCGTTCAAAGCTACTGCTCGAACAGAATTGTGCGGAACGCCGCTTGGCCATTTGCCGCTCCGCGACTTTGAAGAGAAGCGGCGCGGCCTACGCAAAGTCCAAGGCTGCTGCACCACCATCCCACACGATGAGGCGATGAGACTGGTTGATTCGGTGTGTGCTGAACTCGTGGAAGGACAGGAATATTCAGGGAGCGTCTTGACCTGGGACCAACTCCGCAAACTGACAAAAGAAGGACTTACGCTGGGATCACACACACGAACACATCCCATCATGACCCAAGTGACGGCAGACACTATGCGCGAGGAGGTCAAGGGATCTCAAGAAGATCTCAAAAGAGAAATGGGAACTGCTCTGCCAATCTTTTGCTATCCCAACGGGAATCATAACAACACGGTCGTTTCGGTTGTGAGAGACGAGGGTATCCGGCTAGCTTTTACAACACTCAGCGGAGAAAACAAGTCGGAATCGCTGGACCTCCTGCGGTTGCGACGCGTCGTTATCACTCCCCGAACATCGATTGCTGTTTTCTATGCCCGCCTCTTCCGGATAGGCGCCTACCTCGATGCCTGGCGCCATGGAAGCTTGAAAAAGAATCCAATTGCAACGTGGTCCAAGCATCGAGCCAGCGTCGTCTAGGCCCGCACTAGACTCCACTATTAAGCATGAAAAGAGTTCTGAATACGCTCTTAGGAAACTGCTGACGACTAACCGGGAGGGTCCGGAATTTCCGCATAGATACTCACATCCGTTGGACTAACGACAAATGAATAGCCAGCCCCTAACATCTGGGACGCTCATGTTTGACGGCGGAATCGGGACGACGATCTCGCCGTCGGACGCCCCATTGAAAAGGCCGGACTCGCAGTCAAGGTTAGACAGGGTCCTGATATTGGATGGAAACACCAGAAGCGCGCTCGCGGCAACGCGGTCTCTGGGAATGAAAGGAGTGCATGTCGTAGTCGCTGACGAGAACAAAAGAACCTTGGCGGGCGCCTCGCGATACTGCAGCGAGAGGTTTACCTACCCGTCCCCAACCGGCGATCTGGAAGGCTTCCTGGCGACCGTTAAGAGGGAATGCTCCCGGCGCGAGATCGGGGTGATCCTGCCCATGACGGATATTAGTACCTCGACGGTGTTGAGACATCGCGAAGAATTTGAACCTTTGCGAGTGCCGTTCGCGGAACTTAAAGCTTTTGAAGCGTTGACTGACAAATGGAGGCTGTTCCAACTCGCGCAACAGCTCAATCTATCGATGCCAAAAACGCAGTTCGTGAGGGACATCAACTCACTCGGCGATGTCTTTCAAGCGCTGAAGTTCCCCGTAGTCCTGAAACCCCACCGTTCCATGATCTCGTCCAACGGACGCTGGATTGCAACCTCCGTACGGTACGCCCGGTCGGTCGAGGAGCTAAAAGCGATTGCGGCGCGATATGAGTACTTTAGCCGGCACCCTTTCATGATCCAAGAATATATCTCGGGCCAAGCCGAGGGAGTATTTGTTCTGTGCGATCAGGGCAAACCGATTGTTTTTTTCGCGCACCGGCGCTTGCGAGAAAGACCACCAACTGGCGGAGTCAGCGTTCTGAGTGAAAGCATCGAGCCGAATCCGGAAGCGCAGAGGATAGCGCGCACCATACTCGAACACGTTGGATGGCACGGCGTGGCCATGGTCGAGTTCAAGGTTTCCGCTGAGGGAACTCCGTACCTCATGGAAGTGAATGGGCGCTTTTGGGGATCGCTGCAATTAGCAATCGACGCGGGCGCAGACTTTCCTTGGCTCCTCTATCAATCGGCGATTGGAACAGATTTAGACAAGGTAAAACCATACAGCACCGGAGTCAAATGCCGATGGCTGCTGGGTGATTTGGTCAGCCTTTGGAAGGTATTAATCAGCAACGGATCAGGTCCCCACCCGTTACCTTTCGGGAAGGTCCAATCGATTCTGCAGTTTTTGAATTTCTTCGAAAAAGCCTCGCGATGTGAAGTAAACCGCTGGGACGACCTTAGGCCTTTTTGGTTGGAAATGACCCAGTACGCCAGGGAATTGGGATCCAGCTTTGTAAAGCGCATCGTTCGACCCCGCATTTAAGTCTAGGACCTTTTTCGATCAAGCAATCTAAATATGTGAGCAATTTCCGTCTTCGAGCAGGCCTCATTCCACAAGGCTCCATCGCTGACAGCCACACATCTGGAGAAGCTACTCCTATGACAACTTCGACGGTCACAAAATCCGTGCCTTTCCACGTTCCCTCGATTGGAGAAGAGGCGATCCGCGCCGTGACAGAAGCCTTAGAGAGCGGGTGGATCACAACAGGGCCCAAGACGAAGTGCTTTGAAGAATCATTCGCCCGTTTTATTGGCGTGCGGCACGCTCTCGCCGTGAGTTCCTGCACGGCGGCGCTACATCTTTCTCTCGATGCGGCGGGCCTCAGCGAGGGCGATGAAGTATTGATTCCCACGCTGACCTTTGCGGCGACGGGGGAAGTGGTGACGTACCTCAAGGCAAAGCCGGTGCTGGTAGATGTCGACCCTGTCCATTTCAATTTGAACGTGGAAGATGCCAGGCGAAAAATCACAGCAAAAACCAAGGCCGTCATTCCGGTGCACTTTGGCGGCCATCCGTGCCCCATGCATGCCATAGGCGAATTCGCCGTGGCGAATAGCTTGACGGTCATCGAAGATGCGGCTCACGCGATCCCCGCAAAGTTCCGAGGCCAAAATATCGGAACGCTGAGTCCCCTGACGGCATTCAGCTTTTATGCCACGAAGACGCTGACAACCGGCGAAGGCGGAATGGTGACGACAAACGATGACGCGCTGGCAAATCGCGTCGCCCTCATGCGGCTGCACGGAATGAGCCGCGACGCCTGGAAGCGATACACGGCGGAAGGAACGTGGCGATACGACATTACGGAGGCCGGGTACAAATACAACCTGACCGATCCGCAAGCCGCTCTGGGGCTGGTGCAACTCGCCAGGTGCGAGGAGATGTGGCGGCGGCGGGTGGAAATCGCGGAGGAATATGACAAAGCTCTGAACTCACTGGAGGCGTATCGCACGCCTCAGGTGGCACAGGACGTACAACACGCCTGGCACCTGTATGTGGTCCTCGTCGAACGGTCTGCTCTTCGCATTCATCGTGACCAAGTGATTGAAGAGCTACGCCAGCGTGGAATCGGGACGTCGGTTCACTTCATTCCGCTGCACTTGCACCCGTATTACCAAAGAGTTTGGGGATATCGAGGGGGCGAATTCCCCGTCGCGGAAGATTATTTTGACCGGTGCATTTCGTTGCCTATTTATCCCGGCATGACCAATGAAGATGTGCAGTATGTGATTGAAGCCTTGCGCGATATTTCCAAACAGTTTCGCAGATAGCTAAACGCAGGCCCGGCGGGACTTACGCCCAACGTCACGCCAAAAACAAACACAGGACAAATGGAGGTTACAAGCCATGAGCAGAGTTCCACAACTTCGCCGGGGCTGCGCGCAGAGTCGCGGCGCAAGCGGCTTGCCGGCCACCCGCGCGGGAGAAACCAAGAACCGCGTAAGCCCAGAAAACTTGGGGGCGAGAAGTGGGTTCTACGTGCGTTTTGGCAAGAGGATATTTGACTCCGCCGGAGCCGCCGCGGTGTTGGTGATCGCAGCTCCTTTTCTCCTCCTTTGCGCACTTGCGGTGCGACTAGAGTCTCGAGGTCCAATCTTCTTCCGGCAATGGCGAGTCGGCCAGAACGGCAAACCTTTCCAGGTCATCAAATTTCGGAGCATGGTTCGTGGAGCGGACAAACAGGGACTGAAAATCACAGCCTCGGGCGACCCGCGAATCACCAAGATGGGTAGACTTCTTCGACGAAGCAAAATGGATGAACTTCCGCAACTATTCAACGTACTTCGAGGCGAAATGAGCCTTGTAGGACCGCGCCCGGAAGTGCCGGAGTACACGGCGAAATACAGTCTCGCCGAAAGGAAAGTTCTGGAGGTGAAACCCGGAATCACCGGACCCGCCTCCCTGGCTCACATTGACGAGGAGCAGCTTCTCGCTGGCCGGTCGGACAAAGAGCATTTCTACGTCAGCACGATCATGCGGCGCAAACTGCAGATCGATCTGGCGTACTGCCGGAACGTAGGCTTTGGCGAAGACGTGAAGAACCTATTGTTGACCGCGGGAGCCTTGTTTATGCCGGGAAATTTTCGCGCGAAGAGCATGGAGACCGCCCCGGAAGGCATCGAGTAGACGGATAAGCAAGCGCGAAGGTCCCCGCAAAGGGCTTCGCACGGGGCTGATGCGTGAGCATGCTACTTCGAAGGAGAAGAAGGCGATGTGGAATGCAATGCGAACGACGTTTCAGAGTATCAAGTGGCGGAACGTGGCTCCTCGAATCGTCGCGGATTTCGCGGTGATCCATTGCGCCATGCTGGTTGCGTTCGGCATTTCGATGGCCTATCAGACGCGGGCGGACGATTTGTCGAGCGTGTCGAATCTGGCAAACACTTTTCGGCACTATTACCTTTCGCAATTTTTGTTTTTGTCGCTCCTGTTCCCGGCGGCCTTCTTTGCGAACGGACTTTACACACACGTGCGTTACTATCCGACCAAGGCAAAGCTGGAACGATTTACCCTGGTGGTTTTCCTGTCGCTGACGGTTTTTCTCACCGCGAATTATCTGGTGATCCAGTATAGGAATCCGATCGGCCGGAGCGTCTCGCTCACGTTCGGAGTGGTAGCTCTGTTGGGATTAGTGGGAATCCGAGTGGGCAAAGAATGGTTCATCGGCGGCGAGCGAATCGAGAGAAGAAAGAGCTCGCGAGCGCCTAAAGACGGCTTGGTGCTGGTGATCGGCGGGGCCGGGTACATCGGGTGCTGTCTCGTCAGGCGCTTACTCGAGCAGGGCAAGCGCGTTCGCGTATTGGATACTGCGGTGTACGGGTTGGAACCAATTCAAGATCTTTTGAATCACCCCAACCTGGATTACGTGTATGGCGACTGCCGGAATATTCAGGATGTTGTGAAAGCAATCCGTCACGTGTCGCGGATTGTTCATTTGGCGGCAATCGTCGGCGACCCGGCCTGCGAGCTCGATCAAAAGACGGCGATTGAAATTAATTACGCCGCGACACGGATGCTCATCGAGGTCGCAAAGGGTTGTGGAGTCGAGCGTCTCTTGTTCGCGTCAAGTTGCAGCGTCTACGGCGCTACCGATGAATTCATGGACGAACACTCGAAGGTGCAGCCAGTTTCCTTGTATGGAGAAACGAAAGTGTCTTCCGAACAGGTACTGCTGGAAAGCGCCAGTTCGGGCTTTCATCCCGTGATCATGCGGTTTGCCACGGTCTTCGGCCTTTCGAACCGGCCACGGTTCGACCTGGTTGTGAACCTTCTTTCCGCGAAGGCGATGCAGGACGGCCGAATCACCATTTACAATGGTCAACAGTGGCGGCCGTTCATTCACGTCAGGGACCTCGCCGAGGCGATCCTGCTGCTTCTCAACGCACCTCTGAGCGCCGTGGACGGGGAAATCTTCAATGTGGGTGACAACCACTTGAACCATACGCTCGCCGAGGTCGCCGAAGTTATCCAGCGTGTGTTTCCGGGGGCCTGCGTCGAACATCGCGAGAATGCGGACCGGCGCAATTATCGTGTTGACTTTACGAAGATTGAGAAACGGATCGGATTCCACTGCAAGTACGGGCTGGAAGATGGTGTTCGAGAGGTCAAAGCCGCGATCGATTCCAACGAAATTGAGGATTACCGGGACATTCGCTTCAGCAACATCGGGTTTCTCCGTGAAATAGGAACGCCCGAGAACAAGAGCGAATTCGACGCCGCGGTAATGGCGGCCCTTGGGACCGAGCAAAGTCGCGCAGGTACCGCGGGGAAAATGAGCCAGCAATATTTCCAAGTAAAGACAACCCCAGCTTTGCCAAGTTAGATTCCGTTGCAGAGGTCTGTATGTTTTCCGTGGCACTCATTGGCCCCGATGGAGCAGGAAAGTCGACGATCACCCAGGCACTCGTCGAGACATCGCCGTTCGCCTTCAAGGCCATTTACATGGGGGACAACATCGACGCTTGTAACTTCGCGTTGCCTACTTCCCGGCTCGTCCAGTATTGCCGAAAGCGCCGCCAACGTGGAAACACTGAAAGAACAGCGGGAGGCGAGCCTCCTGTGGGGAACGGCAACCGGAAACCGTCACGTGGACAAATGCTTTGGTCCGCGTGCCGACTCGTCAATTTCTTGGCCGAAGAGTGGTACCGGCAGCTATTGTCCTGGAGCTACCAGGCGCGTGGATACATCGTTTTGTATGACCGACATTTCCTTTTTGACTTTTGTCTGGATGGAGTCGACAGCGATGTGTGGCCTCTCGAAAAGCGCCTGCACCGCTGGTTCCTGACATGGCTCTACCCCGCGCCCAATTTGGTGGTTTATCTGGACGCACCCGCAGCGATCCTCTTCGCCCGCAAGGGAGAAAAGACTCCCGCGGAACTTGAACATCGGCGACAAGCGTTCCTTCGCCAAGGAACACGAGTCCGGAACTTTGCGCGAGTGGATGCGACGCAGCCACTCGAGAAGGTTTGTGCCGCGATCTGCAGACTCATTTCTGAATACTCCGGCCGCCCCAGTACAGCAGACGCCTTTGCCGACTTGTAAGCATCGTTGGGTCGCTTAACTGCACCGACTAACTATGACAATTCCCTGGCCTTCGGCGCCTTGACCAAAGTTCTCCCACAGTTCCAAATGCGCGGTCCTTATGTCTTCAATTCACTTCGCGATCAATTCACCGCTCGCCTGAAAGCCGAGCAGTTACAAGCTGAGGAACGTTCAATGAAAAGCCAAAGCGACCTTGTGCGCTCAGTCTTCCAGACAGCTGAGTGGCATCTCAAGGCAGCGTACAACATCCGGATTCGAAGAGAAACGGTACAAGCATTTCTCAAATACGAATCCTTTACGCGAATCTTGGACATCGGATGCGGTGATGGATCACTCTCGCTGCCTTTGCTCACTGCCGAGCGTTATCTCACGCTGCTTGATTTTTCCGAGACCATGCTTTCGTTGGTGCGATCGCGAATTCCGAATGAACTGGCCGACCATGTTGAATTGCTCAATCAAAATGTACTTTCCGCGACCTTGAGGCCGCACAGCTACGACTTGATTCTCTGTGTCGGCGTAATCGCGCATGTGGAGTCGCCTAATGCCCTTCTCGAAAAGATCATCTCTTGGCTGAAACCGGGAGGGAGCCTGATCCTGCAGAATACAGAGGCAGATCATGTCCTGACCAGCGTCGCACGCTTCTTGGAAAGGATACGCTCCGTTCTCCGTCCGAAGATATACGACCGAAACCAGCTTCGAAGCTCTGAACTTCTTGGCGCTCTTACTCGTAAGAACTTTGATTTACAAGCAGCGTTTAGCTATGGCTTGCCGTTGTTGGGGATGCGACGAATCGCTAGCCAAGAGACGCTGTATCGGGTGGTCCGACTCGCTTACGGCGCCTATCCGGATGCACGACTGCCGTCATGCGGTAATGAATGTCTTTATTTTCTCAAGGCTAGGCCTTAATCCCAAAAAATGGATGCCGCGAGCCGGGATGCGAGAGGGTTCTCTTCTGCCTTCGCCGTTTTGCAGGCCGATGCGCTGCGTCCTAGGTTTTATGAGCAGGTAACGATGATGTTTCGCGGTCAAGCACGTCAGCTATGGGCGCGTACACTTACGAGCTGCGGTGCAGTGCCTAGTACGATGGCTTGCGCGGTGGAGCCCCACGCAATTGAGCTGGGAACAATTGAGCTTCCAGAACAAAAGCGGCCCATCCGGGTTCTTGCCGTCACCCCGCTGCCTAGCTCCAAGTCCTCGATGATCTACGTCACCAGACAGGTGGCGTCTCTCGAGGCCGTGGGAGTCACCTGCCAGACCTTCAGCGTTGCCTCGCGCACGTCTCCATGGGTGGTCCTAGGCGAGTGGCGCAGATTGCGCAGAGAGATTCGGAAATTCCAACCTGAGCTAGTGCATGCGCACTACGGAACGGTGACAGCATTCTTGGCCGTTCTGAGTACAACCCTCCCAGTCGTAGTCACGTATCGAGGAAGCGATTTGAACCCAAATCGCGGGCGGGGATGGCTGCGCGAGGTTGTCGGCGTGCTGCTTTCACAAATTGCTGCACTACGAGCGGCACGAATCATCTGCGTGAGCAAGCAGCTAAAGAACAAACTTTGGTGGCGACGAAACCTCGCCAGCATCATCCCCACGGGAGTGGACATGACTCTCTTCTATCCTCACGACTTGCAGGAAGCGCGCCGGGAGCTTGGATGGGGGCTGAGCGAGCGCGTGGTGTTCTTCAACGCAAGCGATCCCCTTTGCAAGCGTTTGGATTTAGCCAAGGCGGCCGTTCAATTTGCAGAGTCTTTGTGCGGAAGAATCCGGTTTGCGGTCCTGAATGGCAATGTTCCTCCCAATCTCATTCCGCTAATGATGAGCGCCGCTGATTGTCTATTACTGACGAGCGACTGGGAAGGTTCTCCTAACGTGGTCAAAGAGGCGCTTGCTTGCAATCTTCCTGTGGTTTCTGTGGATGTGGGGGATGTCCGGGAACGATTGGACGGAGTCTGGCCATCGCTGATTGTTCCGCGGGATGCCCGCGAAATCGGCAAAGCAATTTGCGAGATTCTGGGGCGGGGCCAGAGGTCTAATGGCCGCGAGTCAGAAAAGGATTTGTCAAGCGAAGCCGTCTCGGAGCGAATTGTCTCGGTCTACAGAGCGCTTCAAATCGATGGTCTAAAGTCTGACTCTGCAGTCTTGGAGACGACCAAATCACCGTCCTCCTTACGAGCCTGACTTTGAGGAGTGAAGAACTGCTTCACTCACCTCAACTCACGTTGCTGATATCTATTTTTACAGAGCGGCTGGCAGCCGATGCCTATGCCAATTGGCCGGTCCGAGAAGCGTGCGCCGATAGAAATGACTGTGACGCTCACTCGCGTGAGCAAAAGGTCATTCACGGAAAAGACTATCACAGAGAACGTGAGCTCCCATGGCGTGCGCGCCGTTACAAAAAAGATATGGGAGGCTGGGGCTGGCTTGCTGATTTGCTTTGCTGGCAAGGACATCCCGGATCAGGCCCGCGTTGTTTATTGTCAACGCCTGACAAACAAGAGGTTTGCTGTGGGACTTGCATTATGTGTGAAGGAGCAGAAATCGGACGACTGATCCTCGCAACTGCACTGCGTTTCACTTTTTTGACCTGGGGCCTACCGCACCATGCGAGCGCTGTGAGCCAGACCTGACCGGAACAATGGAGGCCGCCGCATCCCTATGAAAATCGTCATCCACACGCAGTATTTCCCCCCGGAGATTGGAGCAGCTCCGAACAGGCTAAGCGCTTTAGCTCACGGCCTGGCGGATGCCGGCCACCAAGTTACGGTGCTCACAGCGATGCCCAATTATCCGATGGGCCGCTATTTTCCGGGCTATTCAGGATTAGTCCGGCGCGAAAATCACAATGGCCATGGTGTGATTCGCACATTTATTTACCCGACTCAAAACGCGGGAATGATAAAGCGGCTCCTGTGCTACTTTTCGTTCGTTTTCTCTTCCGTGGCGCTGGGAGGCCATTTTTTAGATGAGCCGGATTACATCCTCACAGAAAGTCCGCCCCTCTTTTTGGGAATTTCCGGATTTTTGCTTAGCCGATGGAAACGGGCGCGGTGGATATTCAATGTTTCGGATTTGTGGCCTGAGTCTGCCGTTCGCCTCGGAGTCCTGAAACCGGGATTGGCGTTGCGCCTCAGTGAATGGCTGGAGGCTTTTTATTATCGGCGGGCTTGGCTTGTTAGCGGACAGTCTTCCGAAATTGTCCAAAACATCAAGAAGCGCTTCCCGAGCGTACCGACTTTTTATCTTCCAAATGGAGTTGATACTCAAAAATTCCGCCCGGACTGCGGCACGCCGGAGGCTCGCGCTCTGCTGAGATCGAAACCAGGGTGCGTTGTGCTTTATGCGGGTTTGCACGGTTTGGCCCAGGGATTGGAGCAGATTATAGAAGCGGCAGATCAGCTGAGAAACGACACCTCAATCACATTCGTATTGGTAGGCGATGGCCCCGTGAAGCGCGCGCTGGTTGCTGATGCAGAGGCGAGAGGACTGACCAACATCAAGTTTCTCGATCCTGTTCCCCAACATCAGATGCCCGCCCTAGTAGCAGCAGCGGACATTGTGCTCGTTCCCTTAAAGATGCACATTCCCGGTGCCGTACCTTCCAAACTCTATGAGGCAATGTCCTCTGGACGAGCGCTGGTTGCCATCGCCTCGGGGGAAGCCGCCGAGATCGTATCTCGACACAGGGCTGGCGTTGTCGTGGCCCCTGGCGACACACCAGGCCTTACAAGAAGCCTTGTGGATTTAGCTCACAATTCGTCCTATCGCGAGCAGTTGGGAGCAGAGGCTCGCCAAGCCGCAACTACGCAGCTCGACCGCTCCGTGGCCATTGCTCGTTTTGTCCGCTACCTTGAGGAGCAACTGCGCGTGGTACCCCCGCGAAGGCTGGCCATGCGAGTTCAGAATGATTCCATATCAAATCTTGCAACGAACCAATATGACCAATCGCAAGGAAGCGAATCACGCCTAGTTTAAGCGATCTGAAGGGAAGTTTTGGTCGGATGCCGTGGCAGGACGGTCCAATACACGTGTGGCCACCCAAGACCCGATAGAAGCGGTGAGAGGGCTGTCGTGCCTTGACGTGTTTTCTATCCAGCAAAAGACCCACCAGCGTGCGCTTTGGGGTTCGACGGATGCAGCATGCCTATCGCAACGTTTAGGTTCCGACAGATCACAGAACTAGAAAGGGAGTATGACCATGAAGAAAAATACCTGGATGCTTGGATTCCACGGGCTCGCAGCTGTCGTTACCATGCTCATGTGGCTGTGCGTTTTGTCCCCCCCTTCCGCACAGGCCACTCAAACCCTTGTCATCGACACAATGAGTTTGCCGGGCGGGACAGCAGGGCAGGCGTATAGCGCGCAGCTAAACACTTGTCTCTTCGACACCAAAGCCTCACCTCCTCAATGTACGGCCGACACTTCTACATCTACCTGGTCGGTCGTGTCCTTTTCTCTGCCTCCGGGTCTCACTCTCACGAGTTCGGGAACGAATGCGGGCCTCATTTTCTGGGACGCCAACGAACGCTGCGACCTATTCGTTCACGGTCCAAGCGACGAATGGTACATTTACCACTCAGAAGATACTTTCCATCTCTATCGCAACACCGGCGAGCACAGCATGCGGTGCGCCCACCGGCCATGTGTGCTGGTATGTTTCCACGAGCGGCAATAACAGCAATCCACCGCTATAGAGAACAATATCTTCTATCAGGGAAATACAGCGGCTATCTACTTCAGCCCGGCGACAGTGTGTCCAACCAACGTCTGTTCGCTGACCATCAAGAACAACATCAGCTCAAACCTCTGGGGAGTTGACTCGAATGACGTTCACGACCCGCCGATTTCCGGGGTAACCGTCACAGGCAACCAGGAGAACACGGATCCACTTCTCTTCTCGCCAGCAATTTATGACTTCCACCTGACGCGTAATAGCACGGCCATCGACGGGGGACTAACACTTTCCGGCGTGACGAACGACTATGAGGGGGTCGCCCGGCCACAGGGAGCCGCGTATGACATCGGTGCGTATGAGTTCCACGTGCCTTTCTACTGATCGCTGCGAATTGTGCGTCGGACTTGGTGAGCTGCAGATCCTCTTGACGGCCCGTCGGGCCGGCGCTTCGTATTCACATAACCGTTAATTATATTACTGATATATATAAACGATAAATAAACCGCGGGGCACGGGATAAACATAGTTGCTTTCTTGAAAGGAGGTCGGACCAATGGCAAACACGGGCACAAACAGCAGGGTCTTTGAGGAAAAACTGTCGCCTTCGTTGCAAAGGTTGTGGGCGCGTTTTTACCCGGGCCATTATCCCTGCCGGTTTCCTGAACTCCTGTTTCAGCATATTCATGCGAGCGATCATGTGCTGGAAATTGGAGCGGGTTCTGGAAGAGGCCGCCAGAACCACATCGCGATGCGCGGCAAGGTAGCTCGCTATGTCGGTATTGATCCGGCCGCGAGCGTTCTCACCAATCCCTATTTGGACGAGGCTTACCAATGCAAGGCGGATTCATTGCCTTTCGCGGAGGAGTCTTTCGACCTTGTTTTTCACTGTTTCGTTGCAGAACATTTTGAGTTCCCCCTCGCCTGCAACCGGGAAATCAGGAGAGTTCTCAAACCCGGGGGGCTCTTGCTCTTTCAGACGCCAAGCCGCTACTACTACCCGATGCTGGCCGCTCAGATAACACCGCACTGGTTCCACGAATTCTACGTACGCCGTTTCGGGTCCGGCCGAACGGAAGAAGAAGTATTTCCTACCTTTTACCGGCTCAACGACGACAGAACGATTGCCGGGCAGTTGCACAGCTGCGGCTTCACCTGTGAAATCGAACATCACAGCATACCGCCCGGTTATTTAAGGTTCAGCGCGCCTAGTTTTTTGGCGGGGGTACTGTTTGAAAGAACCATTGAAAGGAAGTTTCCTGCGCTGCGCGGGTGGATCATCGTGCTAGCCAGAAAAATTGCTTAGCAATTTAGGATTTGGAAGGCCGATCCCATGTTCCGAGTAGCGTCCCTTGCGTTCCTTTTGGCTTACGTTGGTTTTGCTCAGACCTTTTTTTTGAAGATGAAAGCATCTACGGCGGCGTCCGTTCCCGCCGAGCAGTTGCAAGCCTGCACGTATTACATCTCTCCAACGGGATCCGACACAAATTCGGGGACCATCCAAGCTCCGTGGAAACATTTGCAAAAGGCCTTTGACACGCTCGCAGATGGACAGGTCGCGTGTTTGCGCGGTGGGACTTACGAGCCCTCTGGTGCCTACGACACTCCAAGTTACAGGCAGACTATGCTGCGCTCTGGTGAGCCTGGCAACCCTATCGTCATCCAAAATTATCCTGGGGAAACTGCCATCGTGCTCGGGTTAGTAGTAGTCAGGGGAAATTACTTGAAACTCTTGGGCACTCCTCCGTCGGGCGGCCTGGTCTTTCAGGGCCCGCTGGGACCAGATGCCAGCGGAGTAAAAGGAAAGGGAGCGGGCCAGGTTTGGCTTGATAAGTGTCACAACGTGGTCTTGGATCATGTGGAAATTCGAAATAACGATTTCCACGCGGGGCTTTACGTAAGTGAAGTCAGCGATGTTCAGGTCTTGGGCTCCTACGTCCACGACAACGGGAGGTTCGATGTAGACACTGACGCAATGGGTCAGCATCCGATAAATGTGGACCAGGGCATCTATTGGGCCGCCAGCAGCGGGACCAATCGGATTGCCAACTGCCTGCTCGAGCATAACCGAGCCGCGAATCTGCAGCTTTTCGCGGGCTCCGGCAAGATAACCGGCCTGACTGTCGTTGAGAACACGATCGTCAAGGCGATGAACAGCGGCGTCCTCATCGGAAAGGGGGCCGACGGAAACGTATTTGCAAACAACATCGTTTCCATGAACAGCCAGCAGACCAACAACGGCCAGATACGATTAGCCGACGACGCGAGCAACAATGTGATTGATACGAATATTGCCTGGTGCCGGAAGAACAACTTAAACGGAGTGGATAAATCAACTTTAAGTGGAAGAGGTAACGTAGTTCGAAGTTTAATGGTTGAAGATCCGCGCTTTGTGAACTTTCCAGGTGGCGATTACCGCCTGGGCCCAGGCAGTCCCGCAATCAATGCCGCTCTCTCGGTCGACGGAGAGAGTGTCGACATGGACGGGGTAAGGCGACCCTCTCGACCCAGTTTGGGAGCTTACGAGTACAAATCATCTCCATAAACTCCCCAAATCTTCGATCCTTTAGGATTGCCCACTTTCACTCTAGGTTCTCAAGACCGCTTTCCATCGCTCAGGGATGATACTCGAAAGCGCCGATATCAAATTTAATTCCCTGAGGGCGCGGCGTGCCCGCGTAGTCTATTGGAGCGTCGGCAAGCGTCAGCCCCATGTCGATGGCCGGACTGCCTAACGGCAAATGGGCATCCGGGATGGACGCCGCGTCCACCGTACAACTTGGCGCCGACACCAGTCTCGGATCGATATTGTCCAGATTACCTGAGAGACTGATCCCCCCTAGCGTAGCCTCCGCTCCTACCGTACCTTGGTACGTCAGGTTGTTGGCCACACTTAGGTTCGAGTATCCAGAAGGATTGGAATAATCCAGGAAACCTGCCGTGGGCTGCCAGGAAATATTGTTCTCGATGGCTGAGTTCGATACCATTGCCCCTAAAGTGATGTGCCCATTCCGGTAGGGGTTGGCGCACAGAAATGTGTTATTAAGAACCCGCAGATTGCTCACCGCCGCCGGATAGATCTGAATGCTCCAGCCGCGCTCGTTGCGATAGAAAACGTTGTTCTTGATGGTCAGGTTGTTCGCACTGGTGAACCCCGCGTCCACGTAAATCCCGTGGTCGTTGTTCTGATAATGAAGAGTGTTTACCGAATCGATGCACGTGACGCCGGAGAGTACTTCTCCTGGCGCCCCGCGCCCAATGTCGTGAATCTGATTCCCCTCGATGGTCACATTATCGTTGCTGACAAAGATGCCGACGCGGCCGTTGGTGGTGGTGGTGCAGTAGCGGCCCACATCGTGGATATTGTTCCCCGCGATGCTGATGAACTGCCCACCGCTGGAGGAACCCCCGTTGTAGTTGTCCATGCACGAGTCGCTGAATCCCTCGC
>Ga0209474_10000620_pt1 | contig 38020 bp, 32 predicted proteins | sample GraSoiAngelo_145_FD_185902 | JGI IMG/M metagenome (GOLD analysis project Ga0209474, IMG submission 185902) | Grasslands soil microbial communities from the Angelo Coastal Reserve, California, USA - 14_1009_05_20cm (SPAdes) (version 2) | ecosystem: Environmental > Terrestrial > Soil > Grasslands...
CCTCCCTGACCTGCCCGACCTGCCCGACCTGCCCGGCCCACGCGATCCACCTGACCTATTTGGCCCTGTCGAGGTAATCCTGCAAGATGATCGCCGCCGCCGCCGCGTCGAGCTTCGCCTTTCTCTTGCGCCAGTCGCGCTCGCGCTGCGCAAGCCGGCTCTCCGCTTCACGGCTCGTCAGGCGCTCGTCTTCAACGGCGATCGGCAGCGCGGTGCGGTCCGCGAGCGCGGCGATGAACGCGCGCACGCGTGCCGACTCGTCCGACGCGCGGCCGTCGAGCCGCGCCGGCAGCCCGACGACGATCGCCGCCAGCCCATCGTCCTCGCGCGCGAGCGCCGCAATGCGATCGGCAACGCGATCGACGGCGTCGAGGTCGCTCGCGACGGCGAGCGTCTCGAGCGGGCGCGCGAGCGTTGCGCTCGGGTCGCTGATCGCGAGGCCGACGCGGCGCGCGCCAACGTCCACCGCGAGAACCCGCCCTGCCATCACCCGATGTTATAATTTCGCGCTCCCTCATCAGCTGTGAAACGACTGCTTCCCGTGCTGCTCTTCGCCTCGCTCGCCGCGCTCGCGGCGTGCGGCCGGGGGCGTCCGCCGGAGCTCGTCAAGCAGAAGCTCGTCATTCTCGGCTTCGACGGCATGGACCCCCACCTCGTCCGGAAATGGATGGACGAAGGGCGGCTGCCGAACATGAAGAAGCTCGGGTCGCGCGGCAGCGGCGTGCGCACGCTCGGCACCACGCACTCCCCGGAATCGCCGACGGCCTGGGCGTCGTTCGCCACCGGCGTGAACGCCGGCAAGCACAACATCTACGACTTCCTGATCCGCGATACGGCGACGTATCTACCCGATCTCGGGATGGTGCACTTCGAGCCGCCGCACTTCATCCTGAACTACTTCCCCGTGTCGAAGCCGGTCGTCGAATCGATCCGCGGCGGCACGTCGTTCTGGGTCACCGCGGGGCGAGCGGGCGTGCGTTCGAGCATGCTGACGGTGCCGGTCACCTTTCCACCCGAAGACGTGCCCAACGGCGAGCTCCTCTCGGGGCTGCCGCTGCCCGACATCCGCCGGACAATGGGCACGTTCTACTACTTCGGAACGGATCTCAGCCGCTACGAAGAGGGCAACACGGAGTTCGGCGGGATCCTGAAGCGTCTGGTCTTCGATGGCGACGTCGCGCAGACGGAGCTCGTCGGCCCGCCGAACCCCATCGTGAAGCAGCAGCTGCGCGCGGCGCGCGCGAAGACGAGGCCGTCGGCGATGACCGACGGCGAGAAGATGACGATCGCCGAGCTCGAGGCGCGCGAGGACGTGCGCCTGCCGGTGACGATCCACTGGAACCGCGCGGGGCGCTCGGCGACGATCGACATCGGCGACAACACGGTGCACCTCGACGAGCACCAGTGGAGCAAGTGGATCAACCTCGATTTCTCGATCAACCTGCTGCTGCGCGTGCACGGCATGGCGCAGATGTATCTCATCGGCGCCGGCCCCGAGCTGCAGCTGTACATCTCGCCGGTGAACTGGAAGCCGGACAGGCCGCCGGCGCCGATGTCGTCGCCGCCGTCGCTCTCCGCCGATCTGTACGAGCGGCTCGGGCCGTACCGCACGCTCGGGTGGGCCGAGGCGACGTGGCCGCTCAACGAGGATCGCATCGACGAGAAGACGTTCATGGACGATCTGTACCGCGCGTTCGACGATCGCGCGCAGGTGATCCTCCAGCGGATCGACGCGAAGCAGTGGGACCTCGTCGTCGGCGTCATCGAGTCGACCGATCGCGTCCAGCACATGATGTGGCGGCTCATCGATCCGTCGCATCCGATGTACGACAAGACGCTCGCGGCGAAATACGGCGATGCGATCGAGCGCGTCTACCGGCGCTGCGACGACTTCGTCGGGGAGGTGATGTCGCGCATCGATCCGGCGACGCCAATCCTGATCGTCTCGGATCACGGCTTCCACTCGTTCCGCCAGTCGGTGAACCTCAATACCTGGCTCGTGCAGGAAGGGTTCATGGCGATTCAGGGGCAGCAGCCCGGCGAGAAGAAGCTGCAGGATCTCTTCGGCGGGAGCGGCACCTTCTGGGAGAACGTCGACTGGTCGCGGACGAAGGCGTATGCGATGGGCCTCGGCCAGATGTACGTCAACCTCAAAGGCCGCGAAGGCCGCGGCATCGTCTCATCGGAGGAGTCGAGCGGCGTGCAGGATGCGCTCGTCGCGCGCCTCCTGACGATGGCCGATCCGAAAACGGGCGCGAAGATGGTCGACGCGGTCTACAAGCGGGACGACATCTACCGCGGCGGCTTCGTCAGGAACGCCGCGGAGCTCCAGGTCGGCCTCGCCGACGGCTACCGCGTCTCGTGGCAATCGACGCTCGGCGGCTCGCCGCCGGGCCTCGTCTACCCGAACATGAAGAAGTGGTCGGGCGACCACGGCTCGTACGACTATAAGCAGACGTCCGGCACGCTCATCTCGAGCCGCCCGATCGACGCCGGCGACGTGGACATCATGGACATTGCGCCGACCGTGTTGAAGTACTTCGGGGTGCCGATACCTCCGGATATAGATGGCAAGCCGATCTTCTGAACGGAAGAGAACGCAGAGCAGGCAGAGGCCGCAGAGGCAGAGGCCGCGCAGAGGCAGCATCGCGCGCGTTGTGATCTTGGCGTTCTTCGCGATCTTTGCCTGCTCTGCGTTCTCCAGTCAGGCGCAGCCTCCGGATCGCGCGCGCACGGAGGCGCTCGCGCGGCGCGCGACCGAGCGGCTGCAGGCGCTGCAGCGCGAAGCCGATCGGCTCGCGTCCGAGGAGCGATCGCTGCTGAACGACGTCAAGAAGCTCGAGGTCGAGCGGCAGCTGCGGGCCGAGGAGCTGAAGCGCGTCGAAGCCGACGCCGCGCGGGTGCAGGCCGACCTCGATGCGACGAGCGCGCGCATGGCGGCGCTCGAGGCCGCGAGCCGCGCCGAGACGCCGGAGCTGCGCGCGCGGCTCGTCGAGATCTACAAGCTCGGTCAGGCGCGCTACCTGCGGCTGCTGCTCGCGACGTCCGACCTGCGGCAGCTCGGTCAATCGACTCGCACCGTCGCCGCGCTCGCCAAGCTCGATCGCGATCGGATCGCGTCGCACGCGCGCACGCTCGCCGAGCTGCAGCGCGAACGCACGGTGCTGCAGGATCGGCAGGCGCAGCTCGCCGCGGCGCGCGCCGCGGCGGAACGGGCGAGCGCCGCCGCGCAGCGCGCCGCGATCGCGCGCAACGATCTCATTCGCGACATCGATCGCCGCCGCGACCTCAACGCGCAGCTCGCCGGCGAGCTCCAGTCGGCGCAGCAGCGCGTCCAGGCGGCGCTGCGCGATCTCGCGACAGGCGCGGCGGCCAACGACAGCGTGTCGCTGCCGCTGCGGCCGTTCCGGGGCGACATCCCGTGGCCCGTCGCCGGCACCATCGCCCGCCGTTTCGGCCGCACGACGAGCGTGTCCGGCGCGTCCAACGGCATCGAGATCGCGGCGGCCGAAGGCGCCGAGGCGCGCGCCGTGCACGACGGCGTCGTCGCGTTCGCGGGCACCTTTTCGGGATTCGGGAATCTGGTCATCCTCGACCACGGATCGCAGTCGTTCAGCCTGTACGGCGATCTGCTCGATATCGCCGTGAAAAAGGGCGTCCGCGTCGAGCGGGGGCAGCGCGTGGGCGCGGTCGGTCCGACCTCGTCCGGGGCCGACGGCCTCTACTTCGAGCTGCGCGTCGACGGTCAGCCGGTCGATCCCTTACAATGGCTTAGGAAACGGTAGGTGTTATGAGCGCTCGCACCCGCGTGATCGTGATGTCCATCACCGCCCCCGTGGTCGCGTTCGCGATGCTCGGCGGCTTCCTCGGCAAAGTGATGGCGCGCGAGGAGACCTATCAGCACCTCCGTATCTTCGACGACGTCGTCGGGATGATCGCGAACTACTACGTCGAAGAAGCCGACATGGACAAGGTGATGCTCGGCGCGATGCACGGGCTCGCCGATTCGCTCGATCCGGACAGCGCGTATCTGACGCCCGCCGAAGTGAAGCAGGCGGAGAGCGGCACGCCGCTGCCGCCGGCCGGCGTCGGCCTCGAACTGACGCGGCAGTACTATCTGCGCGTGATCGCGGCGCGCGACAACTCGCCGGCCGCGAAGGCCGGGCTGCGCACCGGCGACTACGTGCGCGCGATCAACGACAAGCCGACGCGCGAGATGTCCGTGTGGGAGGGCATGCGTGCGCTGCGCGGCGCGCCCGGATCGAAAGTGTCGCTGACGATCATCCGCGGCAACGCCGCCGATCCGCACGTCGTCGAGCTGACGCGCGAACCGGAGCCGGGTTCCGCCGTCAGCGCGCGGATTGCCGCGCCGGCCGTCGGCTACGTGCGCGTCGCCGCGCTCGGCCGCGACACCGCCGATCAACTGAAGGCCAACGTCGACGACGTCGTGAAGCGCGGCGCGGCGAAGGTGATCGTCGACGTGCGCCGCGTCTCGAGCGGCGCGATCGACGACGGCCTCGCGATGGCGCGCCTGTTCGTCGCGAAGGGCACGCTTGCGCAGCGCGAGTCGAAGAGCGGCGCGCATGAAACGATCGCCGCGAGCGCCGGCGACGGCGCGATTACCGTTCCGATCGTCGTCCTCATCGACACGGGCACGTCGGGCGCCGCCGAAGTGTTCGCGTCGGCGCTGGCCGGCAACAACCGCGCGGAGCTCATCGGCGAGCACACGATCGGCCGCGCCGCCGCGCAAAAACTGGTCCGGCTGCCCGACGGCGCCGGCCTCTGGCTGTCCACCATCCGCTACCTGACGCCGTCCGGCGCACCGCTGAACGAAAAAGGCCTCGAGCCGACCGTCGCCGTCGACGAGTCGGACGCCGTCGAGTTCGGGCAGCCCGCGCCGACGACCGATCCCATCCTCGACAAGGCCATCGAGCGCCTCACCGAAAAGAAAGCGGCGTAGCGCCGATCCATTTACCAGGCTACCCGATTCACCGTATACTGATCGTTCGTCTAACGTCCGTCATTGCACGATGTAGGCGCGTAGCTCAGAGGTTAGAGCGCCTGCTTGACACGCAGGAGGTCGGTGGTTCGAGTCCACCCGTGCCTACCATTCGACTCGCCTCCGTCCTGCCTTCGGCGAGCCGGAGGCTCGCTCATGGCGGGCCGGCAACAGGGAGAATGGTCCTGAGCGAGCGGACAATTCGGCGCGAGTCGAAAGACCGCGCGGATGGCAGGCGGACGAGTCGATTGGCCTTACCTTCACGATTCTCATGAGTCAGATCACCATCACGCTTCCGGATGGATCGAGTCGCAGCGTGCCTGCCGGCACGTCCGTCCGCGACGTGGCGGAAGCGATCTCGCCGCGCCTCGCGCAGGCGGCGCTGGCGGGTGTGGTCGACGGCAAGCTCACGGATCTCGGGCACCCGCTCCAGCGCGACGCCGCCGTCCGCATCGTCACGGACAGGAGCGCCGAGGCGCTGCCGCTCTATCGCCACAGCACGGCGCATCTGCTCGCGGCGGCCGTCACCAATCTCTTCCCCGGCGTGCAGTGCGGCATCGGCCCGGCCACCGACGAAGGCTTCTTCTACGACTTCGTCGTGCCGCGGCCGTTCGTCCCTGAGGATCTCGACGCCATCGAGCAGAAGATGAAGGAGCTTGCGGCTCAGGATCTGCCGTACGAGCGGCAGATGTGGCCGCGCGAGGAAGCCAAGGCGTTCTTCGCGAAGCGCGGCGAGCCGCTGAAGGTGCAGTTGATCGAGGAGAAGACGGAAGGCCAGCAGGAAGTGTCCTGCTACACGATCAAGGACAAGGAGACCTTCGTCGACTTCTGCGTCGGGCCGCACGTGCCGTCGACGGGCAGGCTGAAGGCGTTCAAGCTGCTCAACACGTCGAACGCCTACTGGAAGGGCGACGCGCGCAACCAACCGATGCAGCGCGTGTACGGCACGGCCTTCCTGTCCGACAAGGACCTGAAGGCGCACCTGACGCAGATCGAGGAAGCGAAGAAGCGCGACCACCGCAAGCTCGGTCGCGAGCTCGGGCTGTTCACGTTCCACCAGTGGGCGCCCGGCGCGGCGTTCTGGCAGGACAAGGGCACCACGCTGTACAACACGCTCGCCAACTACATGCGCGGCGTGCTGCTGCCGAACGGCTACGTCGAGGTGAAGACGCCGATCATCTACAACAAGGCGTTGTGGGAAACCTCCGGCCACTGGTCGCACTATCGCCAGAACATGTTCCAGGTGCAGGGCTCCGAAGGCGAGGAAATGGCGCTGAAGGCCATGAACTGCCCGGGGCACTACCTGCTGTACGGAAGCACGGTGCACAGCTACAAGGAGCTGCCGATCCGCTTCCACGAGCAGACGCCGCTGCACCGCAACGAGCTGGCGGGGGTCCTGTCCGGGCTGACGCGCGTCCGCCAGTTCGCGCAGGACGACGGGCACTGCTTCGTCATGCAGGAGCAGATCGGCGACGAGGTCGAACGGCTGCTCAAGCTCGTGCAACGCGTCTACAACGATCTCGGCATGACGTACCAGCCGAAGCTCGGTACGCGTCCGCCCGAATTCCTGGGCGAGATCGAGAAATGGGATCAGGCCGAGGCGCAGCTCAAGGCGGCGCTCGATCGCGCCGGCATGGACTATCAGCTGAACGAGGGCGACGGCGCGTTCTACGGTCCGAAGATCGACTTCGACGTCACCGATGCGATCGGCCGGAAGTGGCAGTGCGCGACGATTCAGCTCGATTATGCGATGCCGGAGCGCTTCGATCTGAAGTACGTCGGCGCCGACAACGCCGAGCATCGGGTGGTGGTGATCCACCGCGCGATCCTGGGCAGCTTCGAGCGCTTCATCGCGATCCTGATCGAGCACTACGCCGGCGCATTCCCGTTGTGGCTGGCGCCCGTGCAGGCGACGGTGCTGCCGATCGCCGATCGGCACCTGCAGTACGGGGCGTTCGTCCGCGACCAGCTGCAGACGGCCGGCCTGCGCGTCGAGCTCGACGACCGGCAGGAGAAGGTGAACTACAAGATCCGCGAAGCGCAGCTGCAGAAGATTCCCTACATGCTGGTCGTCGGCGATCGCGAGGTCGAGAACAGCACGGTGTCGGTGCGCGAGCGCAGCGGCGGCGACAAGGGCGCGAGCTCGATCGACGCATTCATCGCAGCGGCGCAGGACGAAGTCGCCCGCAAGGGGCAGGTTCCGGTTACGACGTAAGGAGGCCTTATCGCTTTCGACAGAAATCCCCGCCGCGACGACCGCGTGCGGGTCAACGAACGCATCCGCGTCCGCGAGATCCGCGTCATCGACGACACCGGATCGCAGCTGGGCATCATGCCGCCACCGCAGGCGCTCGCCATCGCCAAGCAGAAGGGGCTCGACCTCGTCGAGATCTCGCCGACGGCCAACCCGCCGGTCTGCCGCATCATGGACTTCGGGAAGTACCAGTACCAGGAGCAGAAGCGGGCGCGCGAGGCTCGGAAGCACCAGAAAGTGATTGAGGTCAAGGAGATCAAGTTCCGCCCGAAGGTCGACGAGCACGACTACCAGTTCAAGAAGAAGCACATCGAGCGCTTCCTCGAGGACGGCGACAAGGTGAAGGCGACGATCTTCTTCCGCGGCCGCGAGATGGCGCACCCCGAGATCGGCCGGCGCATCCTCGAGCGGCTCGTCGACGAGCTGCGCGACGTCGCGATCGCCGAGACGATGCCGCGGATGGAAGGCAACCAGATGCACACGATCCTGACGCGGCGGCCGCAGACCGGCGGCGGCAAGGCGAAGCCGGCGGGCGCAAAACAGGTCACGACGGCGACATAGGAACCCGAGATGCCGAAGAAGCTGAAGCTCAAGACCCACCGCGGGGCCGCGAAGCGGTTCAAGCGCACCAAGAACGGCAAGTTCCTCAGGGGAAGCGCGTTCAAGCAGCACATCCTGAGCAGCAAGACGCGCAAGCGGAAGCGCGGGCTCAAGGGAACGACCACGGTGGCGGAGGTCGACGCGCCGAAGCTGGCGCGGATGCTGCCGTATAGGTGAGATGACGCAATTAAGAATTAAGAATTTGGAATTAAGAATTCGTGGTCTGCGTTTGGAATCGCGAATTCTTAATTCTTAATTTCTAATTCTTAATTTCGGGTTGCTGGGGAGCGAACGAATGCCGAGAGTGAAGAGAGGCACGGTCCGACGCGCCAAGCGCAAGAAGCTGCTGGGGCTCGCGAAGGGCTACTACGCCAACAAGAGCAAGCTGTATCGCGCCGCGAAGGAATCGGTCGACACCGCGCTGAAGTACGCGTTCGTCGGCCGCCGCCGCAAGAAGCGCGATTTCCGCCGGCTGTGGATCGTCCGCATCAACGCGGCGGCGCGCGAGCACGGCCTCACCTACGGTCAGCTGATCAACGGCCTGAAGAACGCCGGCGTCACGCTCGATCGCAAGAGTCTCGCGGAGCTCGCGGTGAGCAGTCCTGCCGCGTTCGCGTCGGTCGCGAAGCAGGCGAAAGCCGCCGTGAAGACCGCGGTGAAGGCCGCCAAAACCGCCGCTCGGGCGTAAAGAACCGCGTCGCGGCCAGGGGCTTGGGGCTCGCTGACATCAGAAGCGCGAACGGCTAGCCCCCAGCCCCGACGCACCGTCCGCCATGTCCGAACTTCCTCCCAGCGAAGACGCCGTCGCCGCACACGTCGCCGCGTTCGAGCGCGAGCTCGCGGCGGCCAAGGCCGGCCGCGACGCCCAGACGGTCCGCGACCGCTACCTCGGACGCAAGAACTCGATCGTCGCGTCGTGGATGCAGCTCGTCGGCGGCGCGCCTCCCGACGCGAAAAAGACGATCGGCCGCTACGCGAACGAGCTGAAGCAGGCGATCGAGACGCGCTGGAAGGCGTACGAGCAGAGCGCGCGCGACCGGGCCCCGGCGGGCGCGGTCGACATCACGCTCCCAGGCCGCATCCCGCTCCTCGGCCGCCGGCATCCGCTGACGATCGTCCGCGACCGGATGGAATCGATCTTCACGCGCATGGGATTCACGATCGTCGAGGGCCCCGAGGTCGAGGACGAGTGGCACTGCTTCGATGCGCTCAACATGCCGGCGGCGCATCCCGCGCGCGACATGCAGGACACGTTGTACCTGGCGTCGCCGATGCCGCCGCTCGCCGGCGACGACGATCCGCGCACGATGCTGCGCACGCACACGTCGGCGGTGCAGATCCGCTACATGCTCACCCACCAGCCGCCGGTCCGCATCGTCGCGCCGGGCAAGGTGTACCGCAAGGACGACCTCGATCTGACGCACACGCCGAACTTCACGCAGATGGAGGGGCTCGTCGTCGGCGAAGGGATCTCGCTGGCGGATCTGAAAGGCACCCTGCTCGCCTTCGGCCGCGACATGTTCGGCGACCGCTCGCGCATCCGCCTGCGTCCGAGCTTCTTTCCCTACACCGAGCCGAGCGCCGAGGTCGACATCAGCTGCTGGTCGTGCGACGGCGCCGGCTGCGCGATGTGCAAGCGGAGCGGATGGATCGAGATCCTCGGCTGCGGCATGGTCCACCCGGCCGTCTTCGAGGCCGTCGGCTACGACGCCGAGAAGTACACCGGCTTCGCCTGGGGCATCGGCATCGAGCGCGTCGCGATCCTGCGCTACCAGGTCGAGGACATCCGGCTGTTCTACGAGAACGATTTGAGATTCCTCGAGCAGTTCCCGTACTAGATGCGACTCGTTCTCTCGTGGCTGAAGGAATTCGTCGACATCGACGCGTCGGCTGACGACGTCGCCGGGAGGCTCGGGCTGCGCGGGTTCGAGGTCGCGTCGGTCGAGGCGCTCGCCGGCGGCGACGCGGTGATCGACTTCGAGATCACCGCGAACCGGCCCGACTGCCTCAGCGTGCTCGGCCTCGCGCGCGAGGTGGCGACGGCGTTCGATCGTCCGCTGCGCCTTCCCTCCACCGACGCCGACGCGCGCGTCCGCCTCGCCGAGCTGCCGGTCGCCCGCGCCGACGGCGTCCGCGTCACGATCGAGGACGAAGAGCTCTGCCCGCGGTACGCCGCGCTCGTCGCCGACGTCTCGCTCGGACCGTCGCCGGCGTGGCTCGCGGCGCGGCTCGAGGCGGCCGGCGTGCGGCCGATCAGCACGATCGTCGACGTCACCAACTACGTGAACCTCGAGATCGGCCAGCCGATGCACGCCTTCGACGCCGCGCGGATCGCCGGCGGCGAGATCCGCGTGCGCCGCGCGAAGCCGGGCGAGACGATCACCACGCTCGACGGCGTCGACCGCAAGCTCGATCCCGACATGCTCGTGATCGCGGATCGCGATCGCGCGCAGGCCATCGCGGGCGTGATGGGCGGCGCCGCCTCCGAGGTGTCGGCGTCGACGACGCGCGTGGTGTTCGAGAGCGCGTACTTCAAGGCCACGTCCGTGCGGCGCACGAGCAAGCGCCTCGGCCTGAAAACCGAAGCGTCGACGCGGTTCGAGCGCGGCGCCGACATCGGCGCGCAGGTGACGGCGATTCAGCGCGCCACGGCGCTGATGGAACGGCTCGGCGCGGGGCGGCCCGCCGGATCGATCGTCGACGTCTTCCCGCGGCCGCGGCCCGCGGTCGCGCTGCACCTGCGGCGCGATCGGCTGGCGCGGCTGCTCGGCGCCGCGGTGCCGGACGGCGACACCGAGCGGATCTTGCGCGGTCTCGGACTCGGCGTGGCGCGCGCGGCCGACGGTTGGGACGTCGTCGCGCCGACCTTCCGCGTCGATCTCCTGCGCGAAGTCGATCTCATCGAAGAGGTCGGCCGCCATTACGGCTTCGACTCGCTCGAGCCGAGGTTTCCGCCGCTCACCGAGCTGGCGCCGCCGCCCGACGCGCGCGTCGCGCGCGATCAGCTCGTGCGGCGCCTGCTGATGCCGGCCGGCCTCTCGGAAGCGATCACGTTCGGCTTCATCGAGGCGAAAGCGGCGGAGCTGTTCGCCGACGGCGCGATTCGCGTCGCCAACCCGCTCTCGGGGAAATTCGACACGCTGCGCCCGTCGCTGCTGCCGGGGCTCGTCGACGCCGTGGCGCACAACCGGCGCCACGGACGCCGCGACGTGCGCCTCTTCGAGGTGGGCACGCGCTTCGCCGCGGCCGGCGAGACGCGCAGCGTCGGCGTCGCGTGGACCGGCGCCGCGACGATCGATCACTGGTCGGGCGCGGCGCGCGAGGTCGACTTCTTCGACGTCAAGGGGATCGCCGAGCACATGGCCGCCGCGTTTCGCGTCGCCGTCCGCTTCGAGCCGTCGCGCGCGCCGTATCTCGTCGCGGGCCAGGCGGCGGCGATCGTCGTCGCCGACGGCGCGGAGCGCGGCGCGCCGCTGGGCCTCGCCGGCGTGCTCGCGCCGAACGTCGCCGACGCGCGCGGACTGCCGCGCCAGGATCGCGTCTGCGTCGCGGAGCTCGATCTCGATCTGCTCGATCGCGCGCGCGCGATCGCGAGCGACGCCGCCGTTCCGCTCGCGCGGCACCCGTTCGTCGTGCGCGACCTCTCGATCGTCGTGGCCGAGACCTTGCCTGCGGAGATCATTCGTGGCACCATTCTCACCGCCGGAGGCCGTCTGCCGGCGCCGCTCGTGGCATCGACGTTCTTCGATCGATATCAGGGCACAGGCGTGCCGGAAGGCGCGGTGAGCGTGTCGGTGCGGCTGACGTTCCAGGCGCCCGACCGCACGTTGACCGACGCCGAGGTGAACCAGAGCGTCGACAAGGTTCTGGCCGCGCTCGTCCGCGAGCACGGCGCGATACAGCGATAGCCGGCACCTGCCGAGAGTTGGCGATTCCATGGGACCCGTTATGGCGAAGACCGCGACGCGAAGTGTGGAGCTCGAGCCGATCGATCGCCTCGAGGAGAAGGTGAAGCAGCTCGTCGGCATGGTCGAGCGGATGAAGTCGGAGCAGGCGCGCGCCGCCGACGAGAACCAGCGGCTGGCGCGTGAGTTGGACGCGATGCGCGCGCGCGTCGCGTCCGCCGAATCAGTGTCGACCGAGCTGTCGGCGCTCAAGCAGGAGCGCGACGTGATCCGCACGCGCGTCGCCGACATGCTCGAGCAGCTCGAGGCGCTCAGCCTCTGACCTCCGCGTTGGCACCAGACAACGGCTCGGTCGTCTCGGTCGACATCCACGGGCAGCGCTATCCGATCCGCAGCGCGCTCGACCCCGAGTACGTCGCGCGCCTCGCGCTCTACGTGGACGAAAAGATGCGCGCCGCCGCCGAGACGACGCCGACGGGCGACTCGCTGCGCCTCGCGATCCTGACCGCGCTCAACGTCGCCGACGAGTTGTTCCGCTGCCGGGCGGCGAACCGCGAGCGCACCGGCGAGCTCGCCGAGCGCGCCGGCGAGCTCGAACGCCTGATCGATCGCCTGCTGATGGCGTGAGCGCGCCGCGCAGCCGCGCGCAGACGTGGCAAATCCGACGCTTGAACGCCGGCCGGAGAACCGCTAGGATGTTGCGCGAGGGTTCGAGTTCCCTGCTTTGCGCGTGATGGCGGTAGGCTCGTTTGAGCCAACGTTTTACCCAAGTGAGTCGCGACGCCGCGTGGTGTGCATGCCTCTGTAGCGAGGAAGCCTGAAGCGCGGCTTTTTGAGCGGTTCCACCTGCTTACGCAGGTTCATCGACCTCCCCACACGGCAAAGCGGGGCCGTTTCTCCGTAACTGAAGATCGAGCACAAGGGGTCGGTCTCCGACCCCTTTTCTGTTATCGAACCGCGCGGCTTCCCGGGGCGGCCCCCGACTGGAAAGGACGTCACGCGTGTTACCGATTGTTGCGAACGTCGTCATCCCGGCGATCGTCACGGCGGTCGTGGCGGCGGCGGCCTTCGCCGTCTGGGTCGCGAACCGCAAGCGCATCGCCGCCGAGACGATCGGGCGCGCGGAAGAGACCGCGCTCCGCGTCGCGCGCGACGCCGAGCGCGACGCCGAGACCCGCCGCAAGGAAGCGCTCCTCGAGGCCAAGGAAAAAGCGCACGAGATCCTGATGGAGGCCGAGCGGCAGGCGCGGCAGGATCGCCAGCAGGCCGCCACGCTCGAGCAGACGCTCGGCCGCCGCGAAGCGGCCGCCGCCGAGCGCCAGGCCGCGATCGAGCGCCTCGAGAAAGAGTTGAACAGCCGGGACCGCGCGCTCGTCGATCGCGAGCGCAGCGCCGCAACCGCCGCGGCGAAGTACGAGCAGCTCGTCGCGCACCAGAAGCACGAGCTCGAGCGCGTCGCCGGCCTCACCGCCGACGAAGCGAAGGAGCTGCTGATCAAGCAGATCGAAGGCGAGGCGCGCCACGACTCGGCGAACCTCCTCAAGCGCCTCGATGCCGAGGCGCGCGAGACCGCCGTCGATCGCGCGAAGCACTACATCACCGAAGCGATCCAGCGGTGCGCCGCCGAGCACGCGATCGAGACGACCGTATCGGTCGTCGATCTCCCGAGCGACGACCTGAAGGGCCGCATCATCGGCCGTGAAGGGCGGAACATCCGCGCCCTCGAGATCGCCACCGGCGTCGATCTCATCGTCGACGACACGCCGGGCGCGATCATCCTCTCCGGCTTCGATCCCTACCGCCGCGAGATCGCGAAGAAAGCCATCGAGCGCCTGATCGCGGACGGCCGCATCCATCCGGCGCGCATCGAGGAAGTCGTCCAGAAAGTGAAGGACGAGACCGAGGAAGAGGTCCGCAAGCAGGGCGCCGCGGTCGCCTTCGAGCTCGGGCTCCACGATCTGCACGCCGACATCCTGCGGCTGATGGGACGCTTGAAGTTCCGCACCAGCTACGGCCAGAACGTGCTCGCGCACTCCGCCGAGGTCGCGCGGCTCGCGGGCATCATGGCGAAAGAGGTCGGCCTCGACGCGCACGTCGCCGTGCGCGCGGCGTTCCTGCACGACATCGGCAAGGCGATCGATCGCGAGATGGAAGGGACGCACCTGCAGCTGGGGATCGATTTCCTGCGCAAGCACGGCGAGAGCGAGGCCGTGGTGATGGCGATGGCGGCGCACCACATGGACATCGACTGGCCGTCGCTCGAGGCGATGATCGTCCAGGCGGCCGACGCGATCTCGGCGGCGCGGCCCGGCGCGCGCCGCGACATCCTCGAGTCCTACGTCAAGCGGCTCGAGAAGCTCGAGGGGATCGCCGACTCGTTCAAGGGCGTGTCGAAGTCGTTCGCGCTGCAGGCCGGCCGCGAGATCCGCATCATGGTCGAGAGCGAGAAGATCTCCGACGAGGAAGCGGTCTGGCTGTCGAAGGACATCGCGCGCCGGATCGAGAACGAGCTCGAGTATCCGGGCCAGATCAAGGTCACCGTCATCCGGGAGACGCGGGCGGTCGACTACGCGAAATGACGGTCGTCTCGCAGCTCACTGAGCGCGAGCTCGTCGCCCGCATCCAGCAGCGCCTCGCGCCCCCGCCCGACTGGCTCCTCGTGGGCATCGGCGACGACGCCGCCGTCGTGGAGCCGGAGCGCAACCGCGTCGAAGTGCTGACGGTCGATGCGATCGTCGAGGGCGTCCATTTCGATCGCGCGTTCACGCCGCCGGAGGCGATCGGCCATCGCGCGCTCGCGGTCAACCTGAGCGATCTCGCCGCGATGGGCGCCGCGCCCCGCCTCGCGCTGCTCTCCATGGCGCTGCCGCCCTCGCTGCCGCTCGACGACTACGACGGCATCGCGAACGGGATCGCGCAGCTCGCCGCCGCGCACCGGCTGCACGTGGTCGGCGGGAACCTGACGAAGTCGCCCGGGCCGCTGGCGATCGACGTCACCGTCGTCGGCACCGTGAAGCGGCGCCAGGCGCTGCGGCGCAGCGGCGCGCGCGCCGGCGACGACGTCTACGTGAGCGGCACGCTCGGCGCCGCCGCCGCGGGGCTCGCGCTGCTGAAGCAGAACGGCGCGTCCGCGGCGGCGCCGCCGGCGGATCGCGAATCCGCGCTCGTCGAGCGCTATCTCCGCCCGCAGCCCCGCGTGCGCCTCGGGCTGATGCTCGCGCGCAACCGCGCGGCGTCGGCCTGCATCGATCTGAGCGACGGCCTCGCCGACGGGCTGCACCGGATCGCGGACGCGAGCGGCGTCGGCATGGCGATCGACGCCGACGCGCTGCCGATCGATCCGTCGGCGCGCGCGCGCTTCGACGCGCGCGGCGACGATGCCGTGCGCGCCGCACTCTGCGGCGGCGACGACTACGAGCTGCTGTTCACGGTCCGGCCGCGGACGCGCCGGCGGCTCACGGCCGCCGAGCGCCACGGCGGCGCGCCGCTGACGCGCATCGGCACGTGCACGGCCGATCGCCTCGTGGTCCTGCAGCGCGCCGGCGCGTCGACGCCGGTGCCCGAAGGGTACAGCCACTTCGCTCCATGATTCATCTGACGCGCGCGCTGATCCGGCGCTGGCTCGACGCGCTGCTGCACATCGAAGACACACCGGAGCGGACGGCGGCGGCATTCGCGCTCGGCGTCTTCTTCGGCTTCTCGCCGTTTCTCGGTCTGCACACCGCGCTCGGCATCATCGCCGCGTTTCTACTGAATCTCAACCGCGTCGCCGTGCTGCTCGGCGTGTACTCGAACCTGCCGTGGATCATCGCGCCGTACTACGCCTTCGCGACGATGGCAGGCGCGCGCATAACCGGGCACAAGCTGCCGCCGGGGCTGCGATCGCAGCTCGGTGCGCTTTTCGAGTTGACAGTTTTCGGCACCGAATTCTGGCATCGACTGATCACAATCCTGAAACCGCTGCTGTGGCCGTACACGGTTGGATCGACTTTTGGCGCGCTCGTACTTGCAGCTTTGGCGTACCCGCTCGCGCTCGCGTTCGTGACAAGTCGCCGCCGCATCCATGACATCATTCATCACAAGAAATAAGGAGGCCATTGATCATCTCAGGTCGATTCTGGCGACGTTCGATCGTGACGGCGATTGCGGCGTTCGGCTTCGTCTCCTACTACGAGGTGACGGCGCTCGATTCGCGGTACGTCGCGCGGCTCGCGACGCTGCACGAGTCGGTCGCGCTGCCGCAGCCCGGATCGCGGCTCGCCTTCAGCGCGACGGCGTACTGCAAAGGGATCGTGACGAGCTCCGGCGTCGCGGTGCAGAGCGGCGTCGCGGCAGCCGATCCTGAGCTGCTGCCGGTCGGATCGGTGATCGACGTCGACTCGCTGCCGGCGAAATACAACGGCGTCTACACCGTAATGGACACCGGGCCGGCGGTGCAGGGGCGGCAGATCGACGTCTACATGTGGAGCTGCAACGAGGCGCTGCAGTTCGGCCGCCGGCCGATCCATTTGAACGTCTTGCGCCTCGGCTGGAATCCACGCGCCTCGACCTCGGGCTTCCTCGATCGCTTCCTCCGACGGCCGCAGCCCGAGCCGCTGCCGGCGCGGCCGCTGCCACAGGCGACGTCGCAGGGATCCTAGCCGCCGGGCCCTTCGCGGGGCACGCGATCGCCCGACGGTCGTCAGCCGTGACCCTATGCCGAAGCCGCCGGCCGCGCTGATCGAGTTCCTGCATCGCTACGAGCCGCCGACGCAGACGCTCGCGCTCGGTGCGCGCGCGTTCGTCCTCTCCGAGCTCGCGCCGTGCCACGAGTACATCTTCACGATGCGATCGAAAGTCGTGCTGCTCTACGGCCCGACCGAGCGAGCGATCGCCGACGCACTCTGCTCGCTCGCCGTGTTCGCGCGGCACGTGACGCTCACGTTCCACCGCGGCGTCCGCCTGCGCGATCCCGAAGGCCTGCTGCGAGGAAGCGGCAAGATCATGCGCCACGTGACGCTGAAGACGCCCGCCGACCTCGAGAACGCCGGCGTGCGAAAGCTGCTGCGCGAGGCGAGAAAAGAGGCTGGCCTGAAGCGGCCGCGCGGCGCGTCGGCCGCCGACGTCGTGACGAGGATCAAAACGGCGTCGCCGGCGCGGCGTTCGCAGCCGCCCTGGGACGCGTTCGGCTTCCGCGACGACTCCCGGTAGCCTCGCCCGCTATCCTTCGACGGCCGCCTGCTCGTCGCGCCGGTCGCGATCCGGCGCCTCGCCGCCCTTGTATTGCAGCTCGAAGAGCTTGAAGTAGATGCCGCGGTGCGCGAGCAGCTCCTGGTGCGTTCCCGACTCGCGCAGCTGCCCTTTGTGCAGCACGAGGATCTTGTCCATGTCCTGAATCGTCGAGAGCCGGTGCGCGATCGCGATCGTCGTGCGGTTCGCCATCAGCACGCGCAGCGCGTCGCGGATCACGAGCTCGGTTTCCGTGTCGATGCTCGACGTCGCTTCGTCGAGAATCAGCACGCGCGGATCGAAGGCGAGCGCGCGCGCGAACGACAGCAGCTGCTTCTGCCCCACCGAGAGCGTCGCGCCGCGCTCGGCGACCGCGATCGCGTAGCCGCCGGGCAGCCGCTCGATGAACGGCTCGGCGTGCACCGCGCGTGCCGCGTGCCGCACGCGGTCGTCGTCGATCGCCGGGTTGCCCAGCCGGATGTTGTCGGCGACGGTGCCGGAGAACAGATGCACGTCCTGCAGCACGAGGCTGAAGAGGCCGCGCAGATCGCCGAGGTCGAGCGACCGGACGTCGACGCCGTCGATCGTGATTCGCCCGCGCTGCACGTCGTAAAACCGCAGCAGCAGGTTGACCAGCGTCGTCTTGCCGGAGCCGGTGGCGCCGACGATGCCGACGCGCTCGCCAGGCCGCACGTCGAACGTGACGTCCTTGAGAACCCAGTTCGGGGCCGCGCCGGCCTCCGCGTTGTATGCGAACCAGACGTCCTCGAAGCGGATGTGCCCCTGCGCGGGCGCCGGCCGCCGGGCCGGCTTCGCGGGCGGCATGACGGCGACCGGCTCGTCGAGCAGCTTGAAGATGCGCTCGGAGGAGGCCATCGCCGACTGCAGCACGTTGAACTTCTCCGACATGTCGCTGATCGGCCGGAAGAAGCGCTGCGAGTACTGGATGAAGGCGACGAGCGCGCCGAGCGTCAGCGTATTGCGCAGCACGCTCGCGCCGCCGTACCAGATGATGAGCGCCGTCGCGAGCGTGCTCACGAACTCGATCGCCGGGTAGAACACGGCGTAGTAGAAGATCGAGTCGATGTTGGCGTCGCGGTGCTTCCGATCGATGTCGTCGAAGCGCGCGAAGTTCAGCCCCTCGCGCCGGAACAGCTGCACGGTGGACATCCCGGTGATGTTCTCCTGCAGGAACGCGTTGATCCGCGCGATCCAGCCGCGGACGACGCGGTACGAGTCGCGGACGTTGCGGCGGAACCACTGCGCAACCGCCACGATGAGCGGCAGCACGGCGAAGGCCACGAGCGCGAGCCGCCAGTTCATCCACAGCATCATCCCCATGATGCCGACCAGCGTGAAGACGTCGCCGAACACGGTGACGACGCCCGACGTGAACAGATCGTTGATGACGTCGACGTCCGAGGTGACGCGCGTCATCAGGCGCCCGACCGGGTTGCGGTCGTAGTAGCGCAGATCGAGCCGCTGCAGGTGGCCGTAGATCGCCATGCGCAGGTCGAACATGATCCGCTGCCCCGTGAGCTGCATCGTCCACGTCTGCGCGTACTCGGCGACGAAGGCGACCGCGAGGACCGCCAGGTAGATCCCGGCCAGCCGATCGAGGCCGGCGAGCTGACGGGCGGCGATGAAGCGGTCGATCGCGATCTTGATGAGGTACGGCTGAACGAGCGACGCGGCGCCGCCGACGAGGATCGTGACGAAGGCGGCGCCGACCGACCGCCAGTACGGCCGCAAATACTGCAGCAGCCGCCGCATCAGCCGCGCGTCGTACGCCTTCCCGAGAACGTCGTCGTCCTGCACTCGCTACAGATTACAGGGATTGGGGCTTGGGGATTGGGGATTGGTGAGATCACGACCGTCACGCCAGAACCGAAGCAACCTTCCGCCTCCTGTGGCCGTCAAACAGGAGCGACATGGGCGGCTCGAAGTCGGACATTCTCCAGGGGACGCTCGATCTGATGGTCCTGCAGACGCTCGAGGCGATGGGACCGCTGCACGGCTACGGCGTCGCGCGGCGCATCGAGCAGATCAGCGACGACGTGCTGCAGCTCAATCAGGGGACGATCTACGCGTCGCTCCTTCGCCTGCAGCAGCGGCGGTGGATTGCCGCGGCGTGGGGCACGTCGGAGAACAACCGGAAGGCGAAGTTCTACACAATCACCAGGGCCGGGCGGCGCCAGTTGTCGGCCGAAACGGAGCACTGGGAGCGGATCGCCGGCGTCATCGGCCGCCTCCTCCGCCTCGCGCCCCGGTGACGCGATGCTGACGCGGCTGTTCGTCCTCATCGCCCGGATTCGCGGTCTCTTCGGCGCCGCGCGGCTCGACGACGACTTCGCAGCCGAGCTCGCGGCGCACGTCGACCTGCTCGCCGACGACTACGTTCGCCGCGGCATGACGCGCGACGACGCGCGCCGCGCCGCCCTCATCCGCCTTGGAGGAACCGTGCAGCTGAAGGAACAGCATCGCGAGGATCGCGGCGTCCCCTTCATCGACGCCGCGGCGCAGGACGTGCGATACGGCCTGCGCGCGCTGCGGCGCCATCCGGCGTATTCGATCGTCGCTGTGGCGACGCTGGCGATCGGCATCGGCGCGGGCACGGCGGTGTTCAGCGTCGCGCGCGCCGTGCTGCTCCGTCCCCTGCCCTACGCCGATCCCGTCGCGCTGGTCCGCGTCTTCGAGACCAACCCGCTCAAGAACTGGACGCGCAACATCGCCGCGCCGGCGAATTACGCCGACTGGAAGGCGCGCAACACGTCCTTCACCGACATCGCGGCCTACGAACAGTTCAGCGAGAACGGCAGCGGCGCCGGCGATGTGTTCCTCACCGGATCGGGCGAGCCGCAGGGCCTCAAGGCGCTCGGCGTTACCGGCAACCTGTTTCGCGTGCTGGGCGCGCCGCCGCTCGTCGGCCGCACCTTCACTGATGCGGAGACGTTCGAAGGCCAGGCGCGGGTCGTCGTCCTCAGCTACGGCCTGTGGCAGAGCGCGTTCGGCCAGGATCCGAACATCGTCGGCCGCACGGTCACGCTGAGCGGCCGGACCTACGACGTCGCCGGCGTCATGCCCGCCGACTTCTTCTTCCCGGGCCGGGACGTGCAGCTCTGGCTCCCCGTCGCATATCAGCCGTCGATCTTCACGACCGCGCGGCGGCCGCACTGGCTCGGCGTCGTCGCGCGGCGGAAGGCCGGCGTCTCGCTCGAACGGGCGCAGGAAGACATGAACGGCGTGGCGCGCGCGCTCGAGCGCCAGTATCCCGACACGAACACGCAGATGGGCGTGCGGCTGGAGCGCCTGCACGACAGCTTCGCGTTCGCGCCGCGTCCGGCGCTGCTGATGCTGAGCGGCGCCGTCGGCCTCCTCTTCCTGATCGTCTGCGCGAACATCGCGAACCTGCAGCTGGGGCGCGCCGCGGCCAGAGCCCGTGAGATCGCGATTCGCAGCGCGCTCGGCGCCGGCCGCCGCCGGTTGATTCGCCAGCTGTTCACCGAGTCGCTCGTCCTCTCCGCCGTCGGCGGCGCGCTCGGGTTCGCGATCGCGATCGCGGCGCGCGCGGCGCTGCTGCGATTCGCCGCGTCGACGATTCCGCTGCACGCCGACGTCCGGCTCGACGCCGGCGTCGTGCTGTTCGACGCCGCGCTGACCATCGTCGCGCCGCTCGTGTTCGCGGTCGTCCCGGCGCTCCGGTCGGCGGCGGCCGGGCGCTTGAACGATCGCGGCGACGGCGCGGCTCGCGAGACGCGCGCCCTCCGCAACGCGCTGGTCGGCGCCGAGGTGGCGCTGTCGATCGTGCTCGTCGTCGGCGCCGTGCTGCTGTCGCGCAGCCTGCTGCGGCTCGAGGCGGTCGATCCCGGGTTCGATCGCGCGCGCGTCGTCGCCTTCACGGTCACGCTGCCGTCGGCGCGCTACCCGACCCGGCCCGATCGCCTGCGCGCCCTCGAGGAGATCGAGCGGCGTCTGCGCGCGCAGGCCGGCGTGCAGGCGGTCGGCGCGGCGAGCACGCTGGCCCTCCGCGGCTTCACCTGGACCGGCGACGCCACGGTCGAAGGGCGCGCGGCCGACGACTACGAGCGCGAGCTGCGCCACAAGTCGATCACGCCGGACTATTTCCGCGCGATGGGCATCCGGCTGCTCGCCGGCCGTTTTCTCGACGAGCGCGACGCCGGGGATCGTCCGCTCGTCGCCGTCGTCAACCGCGCGCTCGCGCAAAGGTACTTCCGCGGCGAAGACGCCATCGGCAAGCGAATCACGTTCGGGCGGCCGCAGGATCGCGCGCCGTGGGTGACGATCGTCGGGGTCGTCGCCGACGAGCAGCAGGACGCGATGGACAAGGCTGCGCAGCCGCAGGCGTACGTGAGCATCCGGCAGCAGGTGCAGAACCCGATGACGTTCGTCGTGCGATCGTCGCTCGATCCGTCGGCGGCGATCGCGTCCGCCAGGCGCGAGGTGCAGGCCGTGGACCGCGACCTCGCGCTGACGGCGGTGACGACGCTCGAGCGCGTGGTGTCGGAGGCGATGGGCGATCACCGGTTCCGCACGGCGCTGCTGTCGGCGTTCGCGGGCGCGTCGCTCTTCCTCGCGGCGCTCGGGATCTACGGCGTGCTCGCGTATTTCGTGTCGCAGCGCGCGCGCGAGCTCGGAATCCGCCTCGCGCTCGGGGCGAAGCCGCAGGAGCTGTTCGGGATGGTCGTCGGCCAGGGCCTGCGGCCGGTGGCCGGCGGCGCGGCGGTCGGCGTCGCGGGCGCGATCGCGCTGACGACGGTCGCGCGCTCGCTCCTGTTCGGCGTCCGGCCGCTCGATCCGCCGACCTACGCGGTCGCGATCGGCGTGCTCGCGGCCATCGCGTTCGCTGCGTGCGCGATTCCGGCGCTCCGCGCGACGCGCGTCGATCCGCTCGTGGCGCTGCGCGACGAATAGGCTCGCAACGCTCTTCGAACGATTACGGTGGCGCAGCAGGAACGTAGGGCGACCCTTTCAGGGTCGCCGCCCGGCGAGGCTGAAAGCCTCGCCCTACATCTTTCCAGTTCTGCACACTCGTCTATGCTCGGAGGGCCGTCGCGCCGATACGCATCGAGAGCATGCCGAATCGTCATCTGCCGTTCAGAACTCTGGCCGCCGTCGCGTTCGCGATGGCGACCCTCTCGTCCGTCGCCATCGGCCAGAGCGCCGAAGGCCGCGTCCACGGCGTCGTCGCCGACGAATCAGGCGGCGTGCTCCCGGGCGTCACCGTCGCCGCGACGGCCGCGAACGGAACGGTCCTCGCGGCCGAAGTGACGAACGACGTTGGGCGCTACGCCTTCGCGCTGCCGGCGGCGCCCGTCGCGCTGACCTTCTCGCTCGAAGGGTTCTCCCCGGCGACGGTCGACGTCGACGTCGCGGCCGGAGAGGACGTGCGGGTCGCCGCGCAGCAGCTCGCGCTCGCGCCGAGAGCCGAGACGGTCGTCGTGCGGGCCGATCCGCACGTGGACATCGCGCCCGCGCCGGCGCGTCCGTCGCTGCCGCCGCCGCCGCCGCCGCCGGTCGTGATCCCCGTGCCGGCACACGACCACGATTCGATTTGCGGGCCGGCGAAGGCGGACGCGTCGCCGGAGTCGCTCGGCACCGTCCTGTCTCAGTCGAGCGCGTACGAGCACGAGCACGACAATTCGCTCTTCGCGAGAAACGATCAAATCGTCGTCGACGGCGGCACGCAGAACGGCCTGGCCGTCGGGCAGAACGTCGTGGCGCGCCGGAGCTATCGCCCGACTCCCGACATGCGCAGCGCGATCGGCGAGCACACGGCCGGCGTTCTGCAGATCGTCAGCGCGAGCGACGAGTCGTCGATCGCGGTCGTGATCTACACGTGCGATGAGATCATGCGCGGCGATCGGCTCGCGGCGTTCACGCCGGAGCCGGTGCGGGCGCCTGAACCCGCCGGGACGCCGGCGTTCGACGAGGCTGCGCAGATTCTGTTCGCTGACGCAGGACAGCTGCTCGGCGCGCCGCGGCGGTTCATGGTCATCGATCGCGGCGCCGATCAGGCGATCCATCCGGGACAGCGCCTGACGCTCTTCCGGCGCGAAAGCCGCGGCGAGCGGAAGCCGATCGTCGTCGGCGACGCGGTCGTCGTCGCCGTGAGGCGCGATTCGGCGACGATCCGCGTCGACCGCGTGAACGATGCGATCGCATTCGGCGAGTTTGCGGCGCCGCAGCGGAAGGCGGAACCAGCGCCGGCATCGGCGCGTCACCAGTAGACGAGCTCGCGCGCGTCATTCGTGGCGCAGCGCGATCATCGGATCCATCTGAATCGCGCGCCGCGCCGGGATGTAACACGCGACGACGCCGACCGCGATCAGGAGCGCGGCGACGCCGACGAACGTGGCCGGGTCGGTCGGCCGCACGCCGAACAGCACGCCGGCCATCAGGCGCGACACGATCAGCGCACACGCCAGGCCGACGATCGCGCCCGCGACGGTGAGCTTCAACCCCTGATACAGAATCGTCCGCAGGATCGTCCGCTTCTGCGCGCCGAGCGCGAGACGGAGGCCGATCTCGCGCGTGCGGTCGCCGACCATGAACGAGACGACGCCGTAGATGCCGAGGCCCGCGAGCAGCAGCGCCGTGAGCGCGAACGCTCCCACGAGCTCCATCGAGAACCGGCGCTCGGCGAGCGACGCCGACACGGTTTCCTTGAGCATGCGCGCGCCAAATACCGGCAGCGTCGGATCGATCGCCTGCACGAGCTCGCGCACGGCATCGGGGGCTGCCGCCGGATCCATGTAGCCGCGCAGGAATATCGCGAGGTGCTTCGAGCGCCGCTGATACAGGCTCGAGAACACGAGCGGCACGCGTGGGTCGGTCAGCGATTCGGTCCGCGCATCCGCGACGACGCCGACAATGGTCGCCCACGACGCCGCCGTCGGGGACAATTTCACGTGCTGCCCGAGTGCGTCCTCGTTCGGCCACAACAGTCGAGCCGTCGCCTCGTTGACGACGGCGTCCTGCCACAGATGATCGCGCCAGACCCAGCGCCGCGATTCGTAGAAGCGCTCGCCGACGAGCGTGACGTTGCCGAACGCGCGCCGCGCGGCCGCCCGCGCCTCGTCGGCGCTCAGGCCTTCCTCCTGCAGCCGCTCGATTTCGAGTTGCAGATGGGCGTCGACCTCCGCCCTGAAGTCCTCGTCGCTGCGCGTCGGTCTGAACATGGCGCTCGCCTCCGCCGCCCCGCCTAGCCGGCGCCTGCCGGGTAGACATTCAACCTGAGGATGGCGGACCTTCGGGTAGGATGTCAACCCGAAATGCGCAGTCGCCGTTCGGCGCGCGTCACCGCGCGGTGAACGGCGCGCTGCCCATCGTCTTGCCCCACATGAGGGCCAGGCGTCCGCCGTCGTTCGTCATGTCGACGAAGCTCCACGTGAGCTCCTCGACGGCGAACGGCAGCGTGTCCACCTTCATCGGAATACGCGCAACGTCCTTGTCGGGCGTATAGCCGTACGCGCCCCAGAGCGCCGTCTTGTCCTGCGGATCGAACTTCGCCTGCGCGGGCCAGCTCGACACGATCAGCGTCCACTGCGACGGCTTCAGATCGATGAACAGGGTGTATTCGCCGGCCGGGACGGTCTTCCCGCCGAAGGCGAGCGCCGCCTCGGTCTTGAGGCGCGTCGAGACGTTCGCGCCGGCGCGCCACACCGGCGGCGGCGGAAACCCTGCCGCGCCGACGTCGAGCGCCGCCTTGCCGTAGTTCTCGCCGGATCCGAACACGTCGCGCCCGCGCTGCAGCGGCCGGCCGTAGGTGACCTCGATCCACTTGCCGCCCTCGTAGTTCTCGCGTCCCAGCGTGAAGGCGGGCCGCGCCGGCTTCGCCCACGCGCCGAGGACCTGCGCGTGCGCGCTGCCGGGGGGACTCATCGGCCGCGGCGGCGCGGTCTGCGCGAACACGAGTGCGCCGGCTGCGACCGCCGCGAGCATGATGATCGACACTGTTCGCCGCATGTGCTCCTCCAGACATGAACTTTGCCGGATCGTGCCGCGGCGATGCTCTGCGTGGCCGATCGCGCTTACGAGGCCGCCAGCTCCTCTTCGAGCAGCTGCTTCTTGTGGAGCGCCGCGTAGAGACCGTTCCGGCGGATCAACGCGTCGTGCGTCCCTCGCTCGGCGATGCGGCCGTCGTCCAGCACGAAGATGACGTCGGCATCGCGCACGGTCGAGATGCGGTGCGACACGATGAGCGACGTGCGCTCCCGCATCACGCCGCGCAGGCGCGACAGAATCTCCTCTTCCGTGTACGTGTCCACCGCCGACAGCGCATCGTCCAGAATCAGGATCCGCGGATCGACGACGATCGCGCGCGCGAGCGCCGTGCGCTGCTTCTGCCCGCCGGAGAGCGTGATGCCGCGCTCGCCGACCATCGTCTCGTAGCCGTGCGGGAAATCGGCGACGTCCTTGTCGAGCCGCGCGACGGCGGCGGCGGCGCGAATGCGATCGGCGCGGTCGCGCTCGTAGGGCGAGCCTTTCAGGCCCGCCTCCGGCAACCCTGAAAGCGTCGCCCGAGCGTGGTCGTTGGCGTCCAACCCGAACGCGACGTTGTCGGCGAGCGTGTCGGAGAAGAGGAACGCCTCCTGGGGCACGAAGCCGATCGCGCCCCGCAGCGTGGCCAGCGGAATCTCGCGCACGTCGACGCCATCGATGAACACCGTGCCGGGCGGCGGATCGTGCAGCCGCGCGAGCAGCGAGATCAGCGTCGACTTGCCCGATCCTGTCGGGCCGACGAGCGCCGCCGTCTGCCCCGCCTCGATCGCCGCCGACACGTGCTGCAGAACGCGCGCGCCATCGCCGTACGAAAACGTCAGGTCGCGAAACTCGATCGCCCCACGAATACTCTGCGGTCCTGGCTTCCCTTGCGCTCTTGGCTCGTCGGCGATCGCCGGCTGCGTCTCGAGCACCTCCAGCATCCGCTTCCACGACGCCATGCCGCGCTGGAGCATGTTCGTCACCCAACCGAAGGCGATCATCGGCCAGCTGAGCATCGTCAAGTACGCGTTGAAGGCGACGAACTGACCGAGCGTGATGCGTCCGGCGATCACCGCGCGGCCGCCCAGCCAGAGGACGACGAGCGCGCCGAGGCCGAGGAAGAAGCTCATGCTCGGAAAGAAGAATCCCTGGATCACAATCAGCCGGCGGTTGCGCGCGAGGTACTCGTCGTTCGATCGGCGGAACCGTTCGATCTCGGCGTCCTCCTGCCGGTACGCGCGGACGACGCGGACGCCGGACAGCGCTTCCTGCGCGACCGCGCTCACCTCGGAGAGCTGCGCCTGAATCTGCTCGAAGCGCTTGTGGATCGCGCTGCCGAAGTACTTCACCGAGATCGACACGAACGGGAGCGGCACGAGCGACCAGAGCGTGAGCCGCGGATCGATCGACATCATTACCGCCAGCGCGACAGCGAACGTCAGAATCGTGTTCGCGGAGTACATCACCGACGGGCCGATCATCATGCGAACCGCGTTCAGATCGTTGGTGGCGCGCGACATCAGATCGCCGGTGCGGTGCGACTGGAAATACGCCAGCGGCAGCTTCTCCAGGTGCGCGAAGAAGTCGTTGCGCATGTCGTATTCGATGTCGCGCGACGCGCCGATCATGATCCGGCGCTGCAGGAACTGGAAGAGGCCGCCGACGCAGCCGATCGCGAGGAGCAGCGCGCCGTACGCCGCGAGCTTCGTCCGCGTGACGCCGCGCGTCAGATCGTCGACGGCGTAGCCGAGCACGGTCGGCCCCGCCAGCCACACCGATCGCGTGACGACCACGCACGCCAGCCCGGCGACGAACTTGCCGCGGTAGCGGACCGCGTATCGAAAGAGGCGGCGAAACGGCGACATCTTTTCGAGTATAGTGCCGGCGCGGCAGCGGAACCTTATCGGTTACTTACGAAATACCGCTCCCTGCTAGAATCCATTTGATATGCGTGCCCTGTACATCATCGTCCCCATCCTCGGCATTCTCGTCATCGCGTACCGCTACTACAGCGCCTTCATCGCTGCCAAGCTCTGGGTGCTGGACGATACGCGCGTCACGCCCGCGCACACCAAGAACGACGGCTCGAATTATTTTCCGACGACCCGGTGGGTGCTCTTCGGCCACCATTTCGCCGCGATTGCCGGCGCCGGGCCGCTCGTCGGCCCCGTGCTCGCCGCGCAGTTCGGCTACGCGCCCGGGTTCATCTGGCTCGTCGCCGGCGTCTGCCTCGGCGGCGCGGTCCAGGATTCCTTCTGGCTGTGGGCGTCGGTGCGCCGCGGCGGGCGCTCCCTCTCCGACATCGCGCGGACCGAAGTGAGTCCGCTCGCCGGCCTCACCGCGGCCATCGCGGTGCTCTTCGTGCTCGTCATCGCGATGGCCGGGCTCGGCATCATCGTCGTCAACGCGCTCGCGGAGAGCGCGTGGGCGACCTTCACGATCTTCGTCACGATCCCGCTCGCGCTCGTGATGGGCTTCTACATGTTCCGCTGGCGCAGGGGATCGGTGACCGAGGCGACGATCGTCGGCATCACGGTGATGTTCCTGGCCGTGGTCCTCGGCAAGAACGTCGCGGAGTCGAGCATCGGCCACTGGTTCGTGCTCACCCATCATCAGGTGACGTTCGCGATGGCGCTCTACACGGTCGCGGCGGCGACGCTGCCGGTCTGGATGCTGCTCACGCCGCGCGCGTACCTGAGCACGTTCATGAAGATCGGCGTCATCGGCTTCCTCGTGCTCGGCGTGATAGTGATCAACCCGCCGCTCCAGGCGCCGGCGTTCTCGCAGTTCATCGGCGGCGGCGGCCCGGTGTTCCCCGGCGCGATGTTCCCGTTCGTCTTCATCACGATCGCGTGCGGGGCGATCTCCGGCTTCCACGCGCTCGTCTCGACGGGCACGACGTCGAAGATGATCGACCGCGAGACCGACATCCGGCCGATCGGCTACGGGGCGATGCTGATCGAAGGCGTCGTCGGCGTCGTCGCGCTGATTACGGCGGCGTCGCTCCATCCGAACGACTACTACGCGATCAACACCACGCCGGCGGTGTTCAAGACGCTCGGCCTGTCGGTCGTGAACCTGCCGGAGCTGCAGCGCGAGGTCGGCGAGATCGTGATCGGGCGCACCGGCGGCGCCGTCTCGCTCGCCGTCGGCATGGCGCAGATCTTCAGCGGGCTGCCCGGCATGCGCAACCTGATGGCGTACTGGTACCACTTCGCGATCATGTTCGAGGCGGTCTTCATCCTGACGACGATCGATTCGGGGACGCGCATCGGCCGCTTCCTGCTGCAGGAATTCGGCGGGCGCGTCTGGAAGCCGCTCAGCCGCACCGACTCGGTGCCGGCGTCGCTCTTCGCGACCGTCGTGATCGTGCTGTCGTGGGCGTACTTCATCTGGACCGGCAACATCGCCACCGTGTGGCCGATGTTCGGCGTCGCCAACCAGCTGCTCGGCGTCGTCGCGTTCGCGGTCGGGACGACGCTCGTCATCAACATCGGGCGCCAGAAGTACGCGTGGATCACGTTCCTGCCGATGTGCTTCCTCTCGGTGACGACGCTCAGCGCCGGCTTCCTGAACATCCGCGACAATTTCTGGCCGCTCGTCGTCGGACCCGATCCGGCGCTCGTGGCGCAGGGCTACATCGATTCGATCTGCATGGCGATCATGATGGCCTGCGCCGTGATCATCCTCGTGACGACGTCGATGCGCTCGCTCAGCGTCCTGACCGGCCGCCAGCCGATGCTCTCGCTCGCGGACGCGGAGGTCTAAGAGGCCTGGCAGGCCGGGCGGGTCTGGCAGGCCGGGCGGGTCGCGCCCTTTATTTGTTATCATCGGAGCGTCATGAAGAATCTTGCGATCGTTGTTGTTGCCGCGCTTCTGGCGATCACCGCGGCACCGCGCGCGGCCGAGCAGACGTGGAGCGGAAAGATCAGCGACAGCGCCTGCGGCGCGAAGCACGAGGAAGCCGCCGAAGGACAGGGCGTGATGGCCGACCGCGAGTGCACGCAGGCGTGCGTCCGCGGCGGATCGAAATACGTCCTCGTCGTCGACGGCAAAGCGCTGCAGATCGCGAATCAGGACTTCAAAGATCTCGCCGCGCACGCCGGCCACGCTGTGAAGGTGACGGGCGAGTTGACCGGCGCGGCCATCAAGGTCACGAAGATCGAAATGTGAGGGGACTGCGCTAGTCCCCTAGTCCCCTGGTCCCCTCGCTGCTCACCGAGTCCCACGTCCCTTCACGCTCTCGCCTGCCGGCGCGCAGGACGCCGAACACGATCCAGTAAAGCGCCGCGCCGATCACGCCGAGCATCGCCCACCGCAGCACGCTTGCCAGGAACGCCGCGTCGATGGCCGGCCACTCGAAGCGGTACTGCCGCAGAACCGCGTAGCGATCGGCCATCCAGTGCCACGCCGTGTGCCCGACGATCGCCGAAAGAATGATCGTGCCGAGCCGCTCGGCGACGGCGAAGCGGAAGAGGACGCCGAGCGCGGGAATGAACAGCGCGAGGACGAGCAGCTGTCCGAGCTCGACCCCGATGTTGAACGACAGCAGCGACGCGAGCAGGTGCGAGCCGGCGAACTGCAGTGTCTGCCGCAGCGCGAACGAAAAGCCGAACCCGTGCACGAGGCCGAAGCCGAAGGTGACGAGCCAGCGGCGCCGCACCGCGCTCTCCGGCTGGCGCTCCGCCGAGAAGACGATGTTCTCGAGCGCCATGTAGACGATCGACGTCGCGATCAGCGTCTCGATGAGCGGCGGAAACCACAGCGCGTCGGGCGCGAGGTTGTACGCCGACGCGATCAGCGTGATCGAATGCGCCACCGTGAACGCCGTGACGATCGCGACCAGCGGGCGGAAGCGGCGGAACGGGATGACGAGGCAGCCGAGGAACAGCAGGTGATCGGTGCCGTCGAGGATGTGGAAGAACCCGAGCTTGATGAACTGCCATGCGGCCTGCCGCCAGCTCGGGTCGAGCCGGACGAGCCCGGGATCGCCGTAGAATTCGAAGGCGCGCACCGCGCCGCCCGGCGGCAGAAAGCGGATCACGGTCAGCGTGCGGATGCCCAGCCGCGCGAGCCGCGGCTCGATCGAGAAGTTCGAGCGCTCCGATTGGATCGGATACTCGAACAGCACGTCGAGCAGCCCCTGGCTCCAGACGAACTCGGTGTCCGGCGCGAGCGGCGGCGCGCCGACGTGCGCCAGCGCCTCCTCGTACGACGTGAACGAGCGGTCCGACGGCAGCGAGGCGCGGACGGCGGCGAGCGCCGGCTTGCCGAGCGGGACGTCGTTCTCGTAGGCGTCCACGAAGTCGCCCACCCAGAGCGTCGCGGCGTCGCGCAGCGTGCTGTCGGCGCGGCCCAGGTCCATCAGGTCGGCGCGCGTCGTGCCGCGCGGCTTCGGGTAGTCCATGTCCCGCATGGCCTGCAGCGGCACGCGGACGAGCAGCCGCAGGCGCTGCCCCTCCGGCTTCAGGAACATCTGGGCCGTCACGTCGTTCGGGATGTCGTGGGCGCGAACGGCGGCGCCCGCGCACAACAACAGAACGGCGACGATGCCGGCGATTTTCCGATCCCTGGTCCTCAATCCCCAATCCCCTGGCTTTTGCCCAGTAGTATACTGGCGCCCGTCGAGCCGGCCCCATCGCACAAGTGGGGCGCTCGAGAGGGAGACGTATGAGATCACAGCGTCATCTCTGGATCGGCGGTGCGTTCGTCGCGCTCATTGTCGCGCTCGGGATCGGTCAGCTCGTCGTCGAGCGCGCGGTGAACGCGCAGGCGAAGAGCGGCACGCAGGCGCCGCGCTTCGAGGTCGATCCGATGTGGCCGAAGCCGCTCCCCAACCACTGGCTGCTCGGCTCGACGATCGGCGTGTCGGTGGACGCGCAGGATCACGTCTGGATCATCCATCGCAGCTCCGCGACGCTGAACAACAACGAGCGCGGCGCCGAGCTCGATCCGCCGACCGGCGAGTGCTGCAAGGGCGCGCCGCCGGTGCTCGAGTTCGATCAGGCCGGCAACCTGCTCCGCAGCTGGGGCGGGCCGGGCCAGGGCTACGAGTGGCCGCAGTCGAACCACGGCATCACGATCGACTACAAGGGCAACGTCTGGATCGGCGGCAACGGCGCCGACGACGGCCAGGTGCTGAAGTTCACGCAGGACGGCAAGTTCATCAAGCAGTTCGGCATGGAGTGGGGCAGCGCCGGCAGCAACGACACGTGGGCGTTCGGCCAGGTCGCGAAGATCTTCGTCGACAAGCAGGCGAACGAGGCGTACATCTCCGACGGCTATCGCAACCATCGGGTTGCCGTCATCGACGCCGACTCGGGCCAGTTCAAGCGTGTGTGGGGCGCGTACGGCAACAAGCCGGACGACACGAACCTCGGACGCTACAATCCGGACGCGCCGCCCGCGCAGCAGTTCAGGAACCCCGTGCACTGCGCCGAGATGTCGATCGATCGGCTCGTCTACGTGTGCGACCGCGTCAACGATCGCATCCAGGTGTTCTCGCCCGACGGCAAGTTCGTGAAGGAACAGTTCATCGCGAAGCGATCGCTCGCCGACGGATCGGTGTGGGACATCGCGTTCTCGAAGGACGCGCAGCAGAAGTACCTGTATCTCGCCGACGGCCGCAATCAGAAGGTGTACGTCATCGAGCGGCAGTCGCTGCAGCTGCTCACGAGCTTCGGCGACGGCGGGCGGCAGCCCGGGCAGTTCTTCGGCGCGCACAGCATCGCGACCGACTCGAAGGGCAACATCTACATCACCGAAACGTATGAAGGAAAGCGCGTCCAGAGGTTCGTCTACAAGGGTCTCGGTCCGGTGACGAAAGAGAATCAGGGCGTCGTCTGGCCGACGCGAACCAGCTCGCATTGAGGAGGACTATGACACGGAGCCGCAATGTCGTCATCGGGAGCACGTTGATCGCGCTGCTCGCGGCGCTGGCCGTCGGCCAGTACCTGCTGCAGCAAACCGCCGAGGCGCAGGCGAAAGGCGGCGCTCAGGCGCCGCGCTTCGAGGTCGATCCGATGTGGCCCAAGCCGGTGCCCAACCACTGGGTGTTCGGCAACATCATCGGCGTCGGCGTGGACAAGAACGATCACGTCTACATCATCCACCGCGGCGCCGGCTCGCTCGAGGCGAAGGAGATCTACGCGGCGGCGAACCCGCCGCAGTCGGAGTGCTGCGTTCCCGCGCCGCCGGTGCTCGAGTTCGATGCTGAAGGCAACCTCGTGAAGGCATGGGGCGGACCGGGCCAGGGCTACGAGTGGCCGGAGAGCAACCACGGCATCACGCCGGACAGCAAAGGCAACCTGTTCATCGGCGGCAACGGCGGCAACGACGGCCACATCCTGAAGTTCACGCGCGACGGGAAGTTCGTCAAGCAGTTCGGCTTCGCCTACGCGAGCGCCGGCAGCAACGACATGTGGGCGTTCAACAAGGTCGCGAAGATCTCGCTCGACGAAGCGGCCAACGAAGCGTACGTGGCCGACGGCTACGGGAACAAGCGCGTCGCCGTGATCGACATGGACACCGGCAAGATCAAGCGCTACTGGGGCGCGTACGGCAACAAGCCGGACGACACCAATCTCGGCAACTACAACCCCGAGGCGCCGCTCGCGCAGCAGTTCCGCAATCCCGTGCACTGCGCCGAGCCGTCGACCGACGGCAACGTGTATGTCTGCGATCGCCCGAACGATCGGTTGCAGGTGTTCACGAAGGCCGGCAAGTTCGTGAAGGAGACGCAGGTCCTGAAGAACACCCGCGGCGACGGATCGACGTGGGACATCGCGTTCTCGAAGGATCCGCAGCAGAAGTACCTCTACCTCGCGGACGGCGCCAACGAGAAGATCCACGTGTTCGATCGCCAGTCGCTGACCGAGCTCACGAGCTTCGGCGACGGCGGGCGTCAGCCCGGGCAGTTCTACGCCGTGCACAGCATCGCGACCGACTCGAAGGGCAACCTCTACACGACCGAGACGTATCGCGGGCAGCGGCTGCAAAAGTTTGTGTACAAAGGTCTCGGACCGGTGACGAAGCCGAACCAGGGAACGGTCTGGCCCACGAAGACGTCGACGCACTGACGCCGACGATCGTCATGGCTAATGGCTGAGGGCTGATGGCATAGGGTTCATGGCGTCATTAGCCATTAGCCATTAGCCATTAGCCATTAGCCATCAGCCATCCTCGCGCCCGCCATCCGTTATACTCGGCGGCATGAAGCGTTCCCTCGTCTGTAGCACCTTGCTGTTGATTGCCGCCGGCACCGCGTTCGTGGCGGGCCAGCGTGCGCAGACGCCGAAGCTCGACGTCGATCCGCTCTGGCCGAAGCCCTTCCCCGTCGCGAAGCACTGGATTCTCGGATCGATCACCGGCGTCGCCGTCGACGCGCAGGATCGGGTGTGGGTGGTGCATCGCGGCGTCGACTCGCTGCAGAACAACGAGAAGGGGCCGACGCTCGAGCCGTGGGCGAGCTCGTGCTGCTACGCCGCGCCGCAGGTGCTCGCGTTCGATGCCGCCGGCGCGCTCGTCGCCAACTGGGATCCGAAGAGCGGCAGCGGCTACGACTGGCCGCGCGATGTGTCTGGCGTCGCCGTCGACGGCACAGGCAACGTGTGGATCGGCAGCGGCCTCGCGCCGTCGGCCATGCCCGCGGGACGCGGCCGCGGCGCGCCTGCTGAAGGCGCGGCCGGTCGCGGCCGCGGCGGCGCGGCGGCGCCGGCAGGGCCCGCCGATGCCCAGGTTTTGAAGTTCGACAAGAACGGCAAGTTCCTGCTCGCGATCGGCAAACCGGGACAGACCGATTCGAGCGGCCAGTCGAATCTGAGCCGGCCGCTGGCCGTCGCAATCGACGATGCGGCGAACGAGGTCTACATCGGCGACGAGGGTCACAACCGCGTCGCGGTGTTCGACGCGGCGAGCGGCGCCTTCAAGCGCGACTTCAAGGCGAACGGCGATCCGTTCAAGACGGTCAGCTGCGTGAAGCTGTCCAAGGACGGCATGGTCTACGTCTGCGATCGGCAGAACGATCGCATCCAGGTGTTCCAGAAGGACGGCAAGTTCGTGAAGGAGGCATTCGTCTCGAAGTCGACGGCCGGCGACGGATCGGTGTGGGACGTGGCGTTCTCGCCGGATCAGCGCCTGCTCTACGTCGCCGACGGCCACGACAAGAAGGTGTGGATCCTCGATCGCACGTCGCTCGAGACGATCGGCAGCTTCGGCCAGGGCGGCCGCTATCCCGGCGAGTTCTACGGCGTCGGGAGCGTCGCGGTCGACTCGAAGGGCAACGTCTATACGGGCGAGACCTACGAAGGCAAGCGGGTGCAGAAGTTCGTGAGGCGATGAAGAACGATCGGGTGAGGCAACCATGAAACGCAACGTCGCAATCGGAACGTTCCTCGCTTCGCTGCTCGTCGCGCTCGGGATCGGCCAGGGGATTCTCGAGCGGCGCGCCGAGGCGCTGCAGAACGGCGGCGGCAAGGTGCAGGTGCCGCGCTTCGAGGTGGATCCGACCTTCCCGAAGCCGCTGCCGAACCACTGGTATCAGGGGATGTCGATCGGCGTCGGCGTCGACGCGAACGATCACATCTGGATCGTCCATCGCCCCGACTCGGTGAACCCGATCGAGGCGGCCGCCGACGCGAAGACCGGCGAGTGCTGCGCGAAAGCGCCCCCGATCCTCGAGTTCGATCAGCAGGGGACGCTGCTGCGCCACTGGGGCGGCAGCGACGGCGACGGCTACCAGTGGCCCTCGTCGAACCACGGCGTCACGATCGACCACAAGGGCAACGTCTGGGTCGGCGGCAACGGCGGCGGCGACGGCCTCGTGCTGAAGTTCACGCAGGACGGCAAGTTCCTGATGCAGGTGGGCAAGAAAGGCGTGCCCGTGGACAGCAACAGCACCGAGCACTTCGGCCAGGTCGCGAAGATCTTCGTCGACAAGAAGGAGAACGAGGCGTACATCGCCGACGGCTACGGCAACAAGCGCGTCGCGGTGATCGACGCCGACACCGGCAAGTTCAAGCGGTACTGGGGCGCGTACGGCAACAAACCGGACGACACGAACCTGGGCCGCTACGATCCCGAAGCGCCGCCCGCGCAGCAGTTCCGCACGCCGGTGCACTGCGCCGAGATGTCGAACGATCGCCTCGTCTACGTCTGCGACCGCGTCAACGATCGCATCCAGGTCTTCACGCCCGAGGGCAAGTTCGTCAAGGAGGCGTGGGTGAGCAGGAAGACGCTCGGCGACGGATCGACGTGGGACATCGCGTTCTCGAACGATCCGCAGCAGAAGTTCATCTACCTCGCCGACGGCCACGACGAGAAAGTATGGATCCTCGATCGGCAGTCGCTCGAGATCCTCACGAGCTTCGGCGACGGCGGCAAGATGCCCGGACAGTTCTACGCCGTGCACAGCATCGCGACCGACTCGAAGGGAAACATCTACACGACGGAAACCTACGACGGCCGCCGGCTCCAGCGTTTCCTCTACAAGGGGATGCAGACGGTGACCAAGGGCGAGGACCAGGGCACGGTGTGGCCTCGCACAGCAACGAAGTGAGCTCGGCCCGCGTCATGGCTGATGGCTGATGGCTCATGGCATAGGGACGATGGACGATCCATGAACGATATGCCATCAGCCATCAGCCATTAGCCATGACGGCGGCACAGATCTCCCGCCGCGATTTCCTCGTCGCGGCTCTTCTCTCCTCCGCCTTCACGGCCGCCGCTCAGGCCGCGCGCATGGTCGGCGTCGTCCCGCTCGGTGCGCCGGGCGCCGCCTCGCCGCCATTCGGCCGTTTGCTCGGCGACGGCCTCGACGCGCGGCTGTTCACCGATCTCTCGCAGCTCGGGAATCCCCAGTCGCTCGTCACCTCGAACGACAAATTTTTCGTGCGCACTGCCGCGCCCTCGAATCTGCCGCCGACCGATGCGTGGACCATCCGCGTTGGCGGCCTCGTCCGGTCGCCGGTCGCCCTCACGCTTCGCGATCTCGACGCACGCGCGGCGGCGCCCGCGCGCGTGCTGCTCGAGTGCTCGGGCAACGCCGATCCGCTGAACTACGGCCTGCTCAGCGCCGCCGACTGGGAAGGGATTCCGCTGCAGGCGATTCTGGATCGCGTGCAGCCGTCGGCATCGTCGTACCGCGTGCTCGTGTCCGGCGTGGACGATGCGAGCCGCACGTGGCGAACGTCGATCGCGGGCGCGAGCTGGATCTTCTCCCGCGACGATCTGTCGCGCGCGATGCTCGCCGTGCGGATGAACGGCGCGCCGCTGCCGCGCGATCACGGCTTCCCGGTGCGGCTGATCGTGCCCGGCTGGTACGGCTGCACGTGCGTCAAGTGGGTGGATCGCATCGAGCTCGTGGCCGACGATGCGCCGGCGACGAGCCAGATGCGCGAGTTCGCCGCGCGGACTCACCAGCCTCAGGGCGCGTCGCTGGCGCGCGATTTCCTTCCGGCGACGATCGACACCGCCGCCATGCCGGTGCGCGTCGAGAAGTGGACCGCCGGCGGCCGCACCGAGTACCGCATCGTCGGCATCATCTGGGGCGGCTCGACGCCGACCAACGCGCTGTCGATTCGCTTTCGATCCGGCGGGCCGTGGACGCGCGTGGACGACTGTCCGCTTCCGGCGTCGACGCTGACGTGGAGCCTCTGGACGCACACGTGGCGGCCCGCCGAGCCCGGGCGGTACGAGATCGTCCTGCGCGTCGACGACCCGTCGATCCGTACGCGCCGCCTCGACATCTTCTTCTACGTGCGGGAGATCGCGATCGACGACGTGTGACGGAAGCAACCACAGAGAACACAGAGGTCACAGAGTCTTCCTTTGTACAAGAAGCTCCGTGGTCTCTGTGCGCTCTGTGATTGCTTCCTTCACCGCCGCGCCAGGCCAGCAGAAACCGTAGGGATTCGTACAAAGAGCTCTGTGGTCTCTGTGTGCTCTGTGGTTGCTTTCCGTCAGCGCGCGAGGGCGCGGGCCTCGGCGATCTCAGGTCGGCCCGCATCCGCCAGGTGCCACGCGGCCAGGAAGTCTTTCGCCGCTTTCACCGCGACGTCCCGCTGACCCGCCTTCTTCGCCGCGCGCGCGAGGCCGAGGAGCGACGCCGCGCGCCGCGGCGTTCGCGCGAGCGCCGCCTGAAACTGCGCGACGGCGCCCGCCGCGTCGCCGGCCTCGAGCAGCGCCTCGCCGTACAGCTCTCCCGCCGGCTTGATCGGGTACGGCCGCGCGATCGGCTTCGGCCGCTTCCCCTCGCCCGCCGCTGCGGCCGCGAACGCCGTCAGCGCGCCGGCGCGATCGCCGCGCGCGCGACGCACGAGGCCGTCGAGCTCGATCGCCATGATTCGCGCGACCGCGCGCGCATCGGCGTCCGGCACCGTCTTCGACGCCGTATCCAGATGCTCGAGCGCGGCGTTGGCGCGGTCTGTGTCCGCCAGCTTCACGCTGGCGGCGCCGAGCGCGTACAGCTCGTCGATGTTGTCGAAGCTCCCCTGCCCTTTCATCTGCGCCCAGTCGCCGCTCTCGACGACAAGTCGCGCTTTCATCGAGGCGAGCTCGCTCTTGAGCGACGTTTCGCCGTAGCCCTTTCCGATTTCGCTCTCGACGTGCGCGTGCATTTCCCCGCCAGGGCCTGACCCGTCCACCTTCGCTCGCGGGTTGTTCGTGCGAGCTTCGGTGGACGAGCCCGACGCGATCGCGCGCTCGACCTCGCGCATCGCGTCGCGCGCCTTCGCAAACCGCCCTTGCTGCAGGTACTCGTACTGCAGCCACGAGAGCGCGTGAAAGTCGTACTGCGCGGCCGAGAGTCCTTTCCGCTTCGCGAGATCGACCGACGCCGCGAACAACGCCGATTCGTCGGACGCGGCCGCCTCGTCCCACATGCCGAGCGGCAGGAAAACGTGCGACGGCATGTGGCGCGCGTGGCTCGACGCCGGCGCGATGCGGGCGTAGATGCGCGCCGCCTGCAGCCCCATCGCCGCGTGCTCGCCGTCGTCGAACGCGTGGAGCGCGTAGTGCGCCGCGCCCGGATGCTCGGGATTCTTGTTCAGGATC
>Ga0209474_10000621_pt1 | contig 37875 bp, 27 predicted proteins | sample GraSoiAngelo_145_FD_185902 | JGI IMG/M metagenome (GOLD analysis project Ga0209474, IMG submission 185902) | Grasslands soil microbial communities from the Angelo Coastal Reserve, California, USA - 14_1009_05_20cm (SPAdes) (version 2) | ecosystem: Environmental > Terrestrial > Soil > Grasslands...
CCCTCTCCGCGCGACGAAGGCAATCTGCAGGCTCGCGCGGCGTTTATGGCCAAGCAGCAGCGCCGGCCGCTCCTCCGACCGATCAGGACAGCACCCGAACCGGCCGCCACGCGCGTACCGCTCTCGGTACAAGCCAAGGCGGACCAACGGGTTAGCAGGCAGCCTCATGCTTCGTCGGGGCCGCCGCGGCGATCGACCTACGTCGAGGCGGTCGCCATCTACGAAAAAGGGCTCCAGGCCCTGCAGCGCCATGCGTATGCCGAGGCGACCGAGCTCCTCAGTAGCGTTCTCCGTCAATATCCCGAAGAAAAAGAGCTCCACGAGCGGGTGCGCCTGTATCTCAACATCTGCCAGCGGCAGGCGATCCAGCGCGAGGCGTCGCCGCAGACAATCGACGAACGTCTCTACGCGGCGACGCTGGCCATCAACGGCGGCCAATATGATCAGGCCATCGCCCATCTTCGTCTTGTGCGCGACGAGGATCCCGACAACGACCACGCGATCTACATGCTCGCCGTCGCGCATGCGCAGCGCCACGAGCACGCCGAAGCCGTTGCGCACCTGGAACGCGCGATCGCGCTGAACCCCGAGAACCGCGCCCTTGCCCGAAATGACCCGGATCTCGAGCCGCTGCGCGGCGATGAAGCGTTCCGCGCGGCGCTGGAGGCGCCGGCCGTCCCCCGCCAGGACCGGCGGCGCCCCATGAAGAGCCGGCCGGCGCGATAATTGAGCGACGCCGGCGTTCCGGCCCCTTGATGGACACGCATATCGTCGTTCTCGCGGCGGGCAAGGGCACGCGCATGAAATCGGCGCTGCCCAAGGTCCTCCACCGTGCCGGCGGCCTCCCGCTCATCGATCACGTGCTGACAACGGCGTCCGCCGTCCGCCCGCGCTCGACGACGATCGTGATAGGGCATCAGGCCGATGCCGTGAAGGCGGCGCTCCGAGGCCGTGAAAACATCACTTTTGCGGTGCAGGAGCCACAACTTGGGACGGCGCACGCGCTGCTCCAGGCCGAACCGGCGCTTCAGCGCGCGACCGGCCTCCTGATTCTGCTGTCTGGCGACGTCCCGCTTTTGACGTCCGACACGCTGAAGCGGCTCATCGAACGGCACACATCCCGCGGCGCATCGGCCACGGTCGTCACTGCCGTCGTCGACGATCCGGCCGGTTACGGGCGTATTGTCCGGGTCGGCGAGGAGATTGCACGCATAGTCGAGGAGAAAGACGCCACCTCGGCGGAGCGCCAGATCCGGGAGATCAATTCCGGGATCTACGCCTTCCAGGCCAAGGGGATCTTCGACGCGGTGCGGAGCATCGCCGCCGAAAACGCACAGCGCGAGTATTACCTGCCGGATCTCGTCTCGATCTACAGGCAGCGGGGGTTGATCGTGGAAACCATCACCGTTTCGAATCCGGACGAAATCCGCGGGGTCAACAGCCGCAGCGAGCTGGCAGCGGCGAGCCGCGTGATGCGGGAGCAGAAGGCCGCCGAGCTGATGGCGGCCGGCGTCACCATCGAGGATCCGGCGACTGCGTACATCGACCGCGGCGTGACGGTCGGTGCCGACACGGTGATTCATCCGAACGTGTCGCTCGAGGGAACGACGACGATCGGCGCCGGCTGCGAGATCCACAGCGGCTCACGGATCGTCGACTCGCAGATCGGCGATCGCGTGACGGTGTTCAACCACTGTGTGATCACCAGCGCGCGCCTCGCCGACGACGTGTCGGTCGGACCGTTCGCGCACCTGCGAAACGAGGCCGACGTCCGCGCGCGCGCGAAGGTCGGAAACTTCGTCGAGTTGAAGAAGACGGTGCTCGGCGCCGGATCGAAGTCGATGCACCTGGCGTATCTCGGCGACGCGACAATCGGCGAGAACGTGAACGTCGGCGCCGGCACGATCACGTGCAACTACGACGGCGTCAACAAGAACCGGACGATCATCGAGGACGGCGCGTTCATCGGCAGCGACACGCAGCTCATCGCGCCGGTGACGGTGGGCAAGGGCGCGTACGTCGGCAGCGGGACGACGATTCGCGAGAGCGTGCCCGCCGGCGCGCTCGCCGTCAGCGCCGGCAAGCAGCGCACGTTCGAGAACTGGGTCGAGGAGCGGAAGAAGAAGAGCGGGGGTTAGGGATTGGGGATTAGGGATTGGGAGTCTGCGAAATCCCAGTCCCCAACCCCCAATCCCCAATCCCCTGGGGTAATCAGCATGTGCGGCATCATCGGATACATCGGACCGAAGGACGTCGTGCCCGTTCTCATCGACGGGCTGCGGCGGCTCGAATATCGCGGTTACGACTCGGCGGGCGTCGCGGTCGTGCGCGACGGGTGCATCGATCTCCGCCGGAGCGCGGGCAAGCTCTCGAACCTCGAGACGGTGATCGGCTCGGCGCCGATCAGCGGCGACTACGGCGTCGGCCACACGCGGTGGGCGACGCACGGCCGTCCGACGGAGGAGAACGCCCACCCGCACCGCGACTGCACGGGAAAAATCGTCGTCGTGCACAACGGCATCATCGAGAACTATCTCGATCTGAAGCTCGAGCTGCAGGCGCAGGGTCACACGTTCGTCACCGAGACCGACACGGAGATCGTCGCGCACCTGGTCGAGCGCGAGATGAAGGACGACGGGCTCGAGAACGCGGTGCGCCGTGCGCTGATGCTGATGCGCGGCCTCTTCGCGCTGGTGCTCATCTCGGCCGACGATCCGGAGAAGATCGTCACGGTCCGCAACGGCCCGCCGATCGTCGTCGGCCTCGGCGACGGCGAGTTCTTCGTCGCGTCCGACATTCCCGCCATCCTCAGCCACACGCGCGACGTCGTCTTCCTCGGCGACGAGGAGATGGCGGTGATCACGCGGACGGGCGTCCACTTCACCGACTTCTTCGGGCGGCCGGTGTCGAAGGCGACGCAGCGGGTCCTCTGGGATCCGATCATGGCGGAGAAGGCCGGCTACAAGCACTTCATGCTCAAGGAAATCTTCGAGCAGCCGACCGCCGCGCGCGAGACGATCCTCGGCCGCGTGTCGCAGGACTCCGGCAAGGTGTTCCTCGAGGAGATGAAGATCAGCGACGCGCAGTTCGCGGCGATCGAGAAGGTGACGATCCTGGCGTGCGGGACGTCGTGGCACGCCGGCCTGGTCGGCAAGTACATGATCGAGCGCCTGGCGCGCGTGTCGGTCGAGGTCGACTACGGCTCCGAGTACCGCTACCGCAGTCCGATCGTGTCGAAGCACACGCTCGCGGTCGTGATCACGCAGTCGGGCGAGACGGCGGACACGCTCGCGGCGCTGCGCGAGGCGAAGCACGGCGGCGCGGCGAGCCTCTCGATCTGCAACGTCGTCGGCAGCATGGCGACGCGCGAGACCGAGGGGACGATTTATACGCACGCCGGCCCCGAAATCGGCGTCGCGTCGACCAAGGCGTTCACCTCGCAGCTCGTCGCGCTCTACCTGCTCGGCCTCCGGCTCGGGCAGGCGCGCGGCGTGCTCACGCCGGAGGCGTCGAAGCCGCACATCGACGCGCTGCTGCAGCTGCCGCTGCTGCTCGAGCAGGCCTTGAAGATCGCGCCCGAGATGGAGGAGATCGCCGGCCGCTTCCACACCCGCACCGACTTCCTGTATCTGGGCCGCGGCATCAATTACCCGATCGCGCTCGAGGGCGCGCTGAAGCTGAAGGAGATCTCGTACATCCACGCCGAGGGCTACCCGGCGGGCGAGATGAAGCACGGACCGATCGCGCTCATCGACGAGCGGATGCCGGTGGTGACGATCGCGCCGGTCGACGCGGTGTTCGAGAAGATGATCGGCAACATGCAGGAAGTGAAGGCGCGCGGCGGATCGGTGATCGCGCTCACCACGCGCGGGGACGAAAAACTGCGCGCCATCCTCGACCGGCAGAACGACTTCGTCGTCGAAGTGCCGCCGGCGCCGGAGCTGCTGACGCCGATCGTGATGACGCTGCCGCTGCAGCTGCTCGCCTACGACATCGCCGTCAGACGCGGCTGCGACGTCGACCAGCCGAGGAACCTCGCCAAGAGTGTGACGGTCGAATAGGGGCTGGGGGCTGGGGGCGAGCCGTTGCGCGGAACGACCGCGCGACGATGTTAGGATGACGGCTAGCCCCGAGCCCCAAGCCCCACATGGACTTTCTCGCCTCCCTCAACCCCGAACAACGCGAGGCCGTCCTCCACATCGACGGGCCGCTGCTCATTCTCGCGGGGGCGGGCTCGGGCAAGACGCGCGTCATCACGAGCCGCGCCGCGTATCTGGTCGGCAACGGCCACGCGCAGCCGCACGAAGTCCTGGGCGTCACCTTCACCAACAAAGCGGCGGAGGAGATGCGCGCGCGCGTCGAGTCGCTCGTGGGCGCCGACTGCCGCGGCATGTGGCTGTCGACGTTCCACGCGCTCTGCGCGCGGCTGCTGAGGCGCGAAGCGCCCGCCATCGGCCTCTCGCGCGACTTCGTCATCTACGATTCGGCGGACCAGCTGAGCGTCGTGAAGCAGGCGCTGAAGGCGCTGCACATCGACGACTCGTTCGTGCAGCCGCGCGCGGCGCTCTCGCGCATCAGCCACGCGAAGAACCGGATGGAGACGCCGGGAGCGATGGCCGACTCCGCCGCCTGGAACCGGCGCGAGGAAGAGATCGCGAAGATCTACACGCACTACGTCGGCGCGCTGAAGGAGAGCAACGCGCTCGACTTCGACGATCTGCTGCTGAAGACGGTCGACCTGTTCGAGCAGTCGGAGCGCGTCCGGACCAAGTACGCGCAGCAGTTCAAGTTCGTGATGGTCGACGAGTACCAGGACACGAACCGGCCGCAGTACCTCCTCATTCGGCGGCTCGCCGAGATCCACCGCAACCTCTGCGTCGTCGGCGATCCCGATCAGTCCATCTACAAGTGGCGCGGCGCGGACCTGAAGAACATCCTCGACTTCGAGCGCGATTTCCCCGACGCGAAGATCGTGAAGCTCGAACGCAACTACCGGTCGACGCAGATCATCCTCGACGCGGCGTCGGCGGTGATCAGCCAGAACCGCAACCGGAAGGACAAGCATCTCTGGACCGATCGAAAGGGCGGCGATCGCATCAAGTACTTCCGCGGCGGCGACGAGCTCGAGGAGGCCGACTTCATCACGCGGACCGCGCGCACGGCGCTGGCCGACGACGTGGAGGCGACGGTCGCGATCCTGTACCGCACCAACGCGCAGTCGCGGACGATTGAAGACGCGCTGATGCGCGAGGGCATCGCCTACAAGGTCGTCGGCGGCGTGCGGTTCTACGAGCGCAAGGAAATCAAGGACGCGCTCGCCTACATGCGCCTCGTCATCAACCCGCACGACGACGTCAGCCTGCGCCGCGTGATCAACGTGCCGGCGCGCGGCATCGGCAAAGGCGTGATGGACGCCGTCGAATCGATCGGGCCGGCGACGGCCGGCGACGAGTCGCTGCCGCTGCTCGCGGCCGGACTTCAGCCGGCGCTCTCCGCCAACTCGCTCTGGGCGCGCGTCGTCCGCGGCCTGGAGGATCGCGCGTTCACCGGGCGCGCCGCCGCGTCGCTCGCCGTGTTCCGCGATCTGATCGCGGCGCTCACCGAGATGGCGCGCCGCGAGTCGGTGTCGATCGCGATCGGCAAGATGCTCGATCAGAGCGGCTACCTCCAGGATCTGCGCGACGAGCGCAACGAGGACGCCGAGGGGCGCATCGAGAACCTCGCGGAGCTCGTGTCGGCCGCGCGCGAGTACGAGAGCCGCGAGCCCGAGCCGTCGCTCGGCGGCTTCGTGGATCGTCTCTCGCTGCTCTCCGACGTCGACGAGGAGGAAGGGACGCGCGACGCGCGCGTCTGGATGATGACGCTGCACAGCGCGAAAGGCCTCGAGTTTCCCGTCGTCGTCCTCGCGGGGCTCGAGGAAGGGCTGTTCCCGCACTCCCGGTCGAGCGACGATCAGGAAGAGCTCGAGGAGGAGCGGCGCCTCTGCTACGTCGGCATGACGCGCGCGCGATCGCGCCTCGTGCTCACCGGCGCGGCGCGGCGGCGGGTTTTCGGCGAGTATCAGTCGAGCAAGCCGTCCCGGTTCATCGAGGAAGTTCCTGCGGAGCTCGTCGAGGAAGTCGCGCCGTCGTACTCGTCGGCGTCATCAGGCTATCAAGGCAACTTCCCGCACTACGAATTCCGGACCAATCCGTACGGCCGCGGCCGCCGCGGCGATCGCGTGAAGGAAACCGCCGCGACCTACGCATACGAGGACGAGGATCAGTCGACGATCGCGCTGAAGCTCGGGATGAAGGTCCGCCATCCGCAGTTCGGCATCGGCACCGTGCTCAGCGTGGAAGTGCTCGACGACGACACCAAGCTCGTCGTGCGGTTCACGGCGGTCGGCACCAAGACGCTGCGCGCGAAGTACGCGAAGCTCGAGCCGGCATGACCACGTTGCGGGCTGCGGATTGCGGATCGTGGATTGAATTGTCGATTGGCGATTTGCAAAACATCCGCAATCAGTCCGCAATCCCCAACCCGCAATCCGCAATCAATCGGCAGCCCGCAATCCGCGTTCCGCAATGAAGTCGAACGGCTCGGTGTACGTCGCGGCGGTCATTGCCGCGCTGGCCGCGTACTTCACCTACCAGTGGTGGTTCAACCCTGCGCGCGCGATCAAGCAGCGGCTCGGGCAGGTGGCCGCCGCGCTCTCCGTGCCGGCGCCCGACAGCGACATCGCCCGCCTCGAGCGGCTCGCGGCGCTGCGGCGATATCTCGCTGACGAGGTGCGCGTCGACCTCGCCGGCGCCCAGCCGGTCGCGTCGCGCGAGGCGGTCCTCGCGATCGTCGCCAGCCTGCGGCAGCCGGGCGGGGCCGTCGACGTCCAGTTCGTCGACACGCAGGTGAACGTGGAATCGTCGTCGAGCGCACGCGCGTACCTGACGGTCGAGGTGACGACGTCCGACCGTACCGGACAGCCGACCGTCGACTCGCGGGACGCGATCGTCACGCTCGTGCGTCGCGGCGGCGAATGGCTGATTACGAGCGCGGAGTCGCGGGCGATCCAGACGCGTCCTTGATCGCCGTGATGATCCAGCGTCCGGTCAGCTCCTTGTCCGCATGCAGCACCGCGCGCTGCATCGTGACGACGTAGTTCTTCTGCGCGGTTTGTCCGCTCGGCAGCTTCACCGGCGCCGCGATCGACACGTCCTTCGAGACGAGCTCGCCGTCGTACTTCGTCACGTCGACGTGCGTCGGCCCGCCGTTGATGCTCATGTCGACGACGACGGTCTCGGCGGCCACGGCGTCCTCCGCCGCCTTCGCAAGCGACTTCAGCGCGAGCGGCTTGCGCTGCCCGGGCGAGACCTTCGTGATCGTGAACGACGTGATGATGCCGTCGGCACCCGGCTCGAACGACGCCGCGGCGAAGCCGGCGAGCGTCGTGTTGTCGCGCAGGCGCGACGCGCTGAAGAACTGCTGGAGGATAGGCTGCTCGGACATCGACGAACAGCCAATGAGCGTCGCGGCGGCCAGCGTGATCGCGACTGACCGGGACATGCCGCACCTCCTCAGGGATGGGGCTTACGCGTCGGTTGGGTCCGTTGGCGCCTCCGTGACGGTCTCTTCGTCCTCTTTTTCGACGAGCCTCGCGATCGAGACGACCTTGTCCTCGCCCTCGATGTTGATCAGCGTCACACCCTGCGTCGCGCATCCGCAGGATCATCCCCTGCTGCGTGATCACCAGCAGCTCGTCGCCCTCCTGCACGTAGGCGACGCCGACGACGAGGCCGTTGCGGGTCGTCGTGGCGATGTTGATGATGCCGACGCCGCCGCGCGACTGCACGCGGTACTCCTCGATTTCCGTCCGCTTGCCGAAGCCCCGCTCGGTGACGGTCAGCAGCGTGCCGCCGGGCTTCACCACTTCCATCGAGACGACGTAGTCGTCGCCGCGCAGGTTGATGCCGCGGACGCCGTAGGCCGTGCGGCCCATCGGCCGGACGTCGGTTTCGGTGAACCGGATGGCCATCCCGTACCGCGTGGCGATGAAGACCTCGCCGCTGCCGTCGGTGATCTGAACCGCAATCACCGCGTCGTCCTGCTCGACGCCGATCGCGATGATGCCGCCGGCGCGCGGGTTGCTGAACGCCGAGAGCTCCGTCTTCTTCACGACGCCTTTGCGCGTGCCCATCACGATGAACTTGTCGTCGGCGAACTCCTTGACGGCGAGCATCGCGGCGATCCGCTCGCCTTCCTCCATCGACACCAGGTTCGCGATCGACTTGCCCTTGCCGCCGGGGCCGACGTCGGGGATCTCGTGGACCTTCAGCCAGTAGGCGCGGCCGCGGTCGGAGAAGATCATGATGTAGGCGTGCGTCGAGGCGACGAAGAGGTGGCTGACGAAATCCTCGTCGCGCGTGCGCATGCCGATGCGCCCCTTGCCGCCGCGGCGCTGGCCGCGGTAGGTCGAGATCGCCGTCCGCTTGATGTAGCCGGTGTTGCTGACGGTGATCGCCATGTCCTCTTCGGCGATCAGATCCTCGACGTTGATCTCGCCCGTCGCGTCGACGATCTCGCTGCGGCGCTCGTCGCCGTACTTCGTGCGGACTTCCTTCAGCTCGTCGACGATGATCTGCATCAGCAGCCGGTCGCTCGCGAGGATCGCCCGCAGCCGCTCGACCGTTTTCAGCAGCTCGGCGAGCTCGTCGAGGATCTTCTGCCGCTCGAGGCCGGTGAGCCGCTGGAGCTGCATGTCGAGAATCGCCTGCGACTGGATCTGCGACAGGCCGAACTGCGTGATCAGGCCTTCGCGCGCTTCCGGCACCGTTTTCGATCCGCGAATCAGCGCGATCACCGCGTCGAGGCGATCGAGCGCGATCTTGAGGCCCTCGAGGATGTGGTAGCGCGCCTCGGCTTTCCGCAGCTCGAACTCGGTCCGCCGGCGCACGACCTCGCGGCGGAATTCCACGAAGCTCTCGATCAGCTCGAGCAGGTTCATGACCTTCGGCCGCCCGCCGACGATCGCGAGCATGATGATGCCGAAGCCCATTTGCAGCTGCGTGTGCTTGTACAGGTTGTTGAGAATCACCTCCGGCACTTCGCCGCGCTTCAGCTCGATGACGATGCGCATCCCGTCGCGATCCGACTCGTCGCGCAGATCCGAGATGCCCTCGATCGTCTTCTCGCGCACCAGCTCCGCGACGCGCTCGATCAGCTTCGCCTTGTTGACCTGATACGGAATCTCCGTGACGATGATCGCCTGTCTGTCGCCCTTCTTGTTCGTCTCGAGCGTCGACTTCGCGCGCATCAGGATCGAGCCGCGGCCCGTCGTGTACGCCTGCACGGCGCCCTGGCGTCCGACGATCTGGCCGGCGGTCGGAAAATCCGGCGCGGGGACGAGGCGAATCAGGTTGCGCAGCTTGTCCGCGCTGTTCGGCCGCGCGGACGGATCGGCGAAATACGTGTTCTCGATCAGCCAGACGCAGCCGTCCACCACTTCGCGCAGGTTGTGCGGCGGCACGTTGGTCGCCATGCCGACCGCGATGCCGGCCGATCCGTTCACGAGCAGGTTCGGAAACGGCGCCGGAAGAACGGTGGGCTCTTCGGTCGTCTCGTCGTAGTTCGGCGCGAAGTCGACCGTCTCCTTGTCGAGATCGCCCATCGCATCGTCGGCGAGCGCTTGAAGGCGCGCCTCGGTGTACCGCATCGCCGCAGGCGGGTCGCCGTCGATCGAGCCGAAGTTGCCCTGGCCGTCGATGAGCGGATAGCGCATGTTGAAGTCCTGCGCGAGCCGCACGAGCGTGTCGTAGATCGACTGGTCGCCGTGGGGATGGAAGTTGCCCATCACCTCGCCGACGATCTTGGCGCACTTGCGATACCCGCGCGTCGACGACAGCCCCATCGTCTTCATGCCGTAGAGCACGCGGCGGTGCGCCGGCTTGAGCCCGTCGCGCGCGTCGGGCAGCGCTCGTCCGATGATTACGCTCATCGCGTAATCCATGTACGAGCGCTTCATTTCGTCTTCGATGTTGACGGGCTGCAGCTGCGGAACGAGATCAGCCATAGAGTGAGGCGACTAAGGGGCTAGGGGCCCTACACGTCCAGGTTTTTCACATCCAGTGCGTTGTCTTCGATGAACTTGCGGCGCGGCTCGACCTGATCGCCCATCAGCGTGGTGAACATCAGATCGGCTTCCGTGTGATCCTCGGCGCGCACCTGCAGCAGCGTCCGCGCCTCGGGATCCATCGTCGTCGCCCAGAGCTGCTCCGGATTCATCTCGCCGAGGCCCTTGTAGCGGTTCACGGCGACGCCCTTCTTCCCCGCGGCGATGAAGAAGTCGACGAGCTCGTCGATCGACCGCAGCGTGATGTCGTGCTGCGCGAGCTTCGACGGCCTGCGGACGCGCTCCTTCGGCTCGGCGGCCAGCTTCGTCGCCTCGTCGAGCGGCGCGCCGCCAATCGCCGCGCCGTCGGCGCCGGCCGTCGGCTCGTCGGTCTCCTCCGGCAGCTCCGCCGTCGCCGACACGACAATGTCGCCCGAGAGCGACGGGATGTCGCGGTGGTTCGCGAGCAGCGTTCGGTATTCGCCGGCGGTGACGAAGTCGACGCCGATCCTGTGCTGGCGCGGGTAGCCGGCGGCGCGATCGTCGACGTGGAGCAGATAGCGGTTGTGCTCTTCGTCGCGCTCCACCGTCACGGTTCGCGTCGGCGTCGTCAGGGCGCTGCAGATCTGCTCGAGCTTCTCCTTGTCGGCGAAGTACTCGCGGTCCGCGCCGGCGGCCAGCAGCGCTTCGACGATCTCCCGCGGGTGGCCGCGGCGCTCGACGACCTGCAGCAGCTTCTGGTGCGCGATCAGCCGGTGCAGCAGCTTCTCGAGATCCGCTCCGGAGATCTCGAGGCCCTTCGACGGGAACCGCACGACGCGCGCCTCGGCGGCGCGCTTGATCAGAAACGCGTCGAGCTCGCGCTCGTCCTTGATGTAGGTTTCGGTCTTTCCGCGTTTCGCACGGAAGAGCGGCGGCTGCGCGATGTAGATGTAGCCGTTCTCGATGATCTTCGGCAGCTGGCGGTAGAAGAACGTCAGGAGCAGCGTGCGGATGTGCGAGCCGTCCACGTCCGCGTCGGTCATGATGATGATGCGGTGGTACCGGAGCTTGTCGAGATCGAAGTCTTCGGCGCCGATCCCGCAGCCGAGCGCGGCGATCATCGTCTTGATCTCGTCGCTGCCGAGCATCTTGTCGAAGCGGGCCTTCTCGACGTTGAGGATCTTCCCCTTGAGCGGCAGGATCGCCTGGAACCGCCGATCGCGTCCCTGCTTGGCGGAGCCGCCGGCCGATTCGCCCTCGACGATGTAGAGCTCGCTGGCGGCGGGGTCGCGCTCCTGGCAGTCGGCGAGCTTGCCCGGGAGGGAGCTGCCGTCGAGCGCGCCTTTCCGGCGGACGAGATCGCGCGCCTTGCGCGCCGCCTCGCGCGCGCGCGCCGCGTCGATTGCCTTCCCGACGATGCGCCGCGCGACGCCCGGATTCTCTTCGAGGTACGCGCCGAGCTTGTCGTTGAGGATCGCTTCCACGATCCCCTTCACTTCCGTGTTGCCAAGCTTCGTCTTGGTCTGGCCTTCGAACTGCGGGTGCGGGATCTTCACGCTGATCACCGCCGTCAGCCCTTCGCGGATGTCCTCGCCCGACACGCTCTCCTTCAGATCCTTGGCGAGGTTGTTCTTCGTCGCGTACGTGTTGACCGTGCGCGTGAGCGCCGCCCTGAAACCGGAGAGGTGCGTGCCGCCCTCGTGCGTGTTGATGTTGTTCGCGAAGGTGTAGATCGTTTCCGTGTAGCCGTCGTTCCACTGCAGCGCCATCTCGGCGTCGACGCCGTCCTTCTCGCCGCGCATGTAGATCGGCTTCTCGTTCACCGCCGCCTTGTTCTTGTTCAAGTGCGTGACGAACGAGACGATCCCGCCTTCGTAGTGGAACTTGTGGCTCTTGCCGTCGCGCTCGTCGTCGAGCGTGATGACGATGCCGCCGTTGAGGAACGCGAGCTCGCGCAGCCGCTGCGCCAGCGTGTCGAAGCTGAAGACGGTGGTCTCGAAGATCTGCACGTCCGGCTTGAAGGTGACTTTCGTTCCGCGCCGCTTCGTCGTGCCGGTGATCTCGAGCTCGCTGCTAGGCGTGCCGCGCTCGTACGCCTGTTGATAGACCTGGCCGTTGCGCCAGATCTCGAGGTCGAGGATCTCCGACAGCGCGTTGACGACCGAGATGCCGACGCCGTGCAGTCCGCCGGATACCTTGTAGCTGTCGTTGTCGAATTTGCCGCCGGCGTGCAGAACCGTGAGGACGACCTCCGCGGCGGACTTGCCGCTCTCGTGGAGATCGACCGGAATCCCGCGGCCGTTGTCGACGACCGTCACCGAGCCGTCGATGTGAATGGTGACGTTCACCTGATCGCAGAAGCCGGCGAGCGCTTCGTCGACCGAGTTGTCGACGACTTCGTAGACGAGATGGTGCAGGCCGGCCGGCCCGGTGGAGCCGATGTACATGGCGGGCCGCTTGCGGACCGCCTCGAGGCCTTCGAGAACCTTGATCTTGTCGGCGCCGTAGTCGTCGGCGCCCGCGGCCATCGCGCCGTGGCCGTTGTTCCTGCCGGGATCGGCGGCCGCGTTGGCGGGTGTATCGGCCGCCGCAGCTGCTTCTGTCTTGGTATTCCTGGTCTCTTCCGGTCGATCGGTATGTTCCATGTTGCTCCGGGCCGGCGCGCTGCCGGCCCTGAAACCGCGTGAAGCCTCCAGGCTTCGTCAGACGCGCATCGGCATGATGACGTAGGTGTACTCGTACGCCTCCGCGCCGACGGGCTTCATCACCGCCTGGCTGACTTCGTCCTTCAAATCGAGCGAGACGACGTCGGTCGAGACGGCCGAGAGGAAATCGAGCACGTACTGCGCGTTGAAGCAGATCTGCATCGGCCCGCCTGCGTACTCGACCGTCAGCGTCTCCGTGGCTTCACCCAGATCGGGGCTGCTCGAGGTCACGTCCACCTTGCCGCGATCGATCAGGATCTTCACCGCGCGCGAACGTTCGTTCGAGAGCAGCGCGACGCGGCGTACGGCGTTCGTCAGGCGATCACGCTCGAACTCCACGTGCTTGTCGTTGCCCTTCGGAATCACGCGCTCGTAGGCCGGAAACTGCCCGTCGATCATGCGCGAGATCAGCAGGCGCCCGCCGACGTCGAAGAACAGGTGATTCTCGCCGCGCTCGTAGCGGATGTCCTCGTCGCCGTCCTGCAGCAGGCGCGCGAGCTCGCCGAGCGTCTTCTTCGGCAGGATCGCGCGCACCTCGTCGGCGTCCTTCGTCGCTTTCCCGTCGCGCGGCACGGTGACGAGCGCGAGGCGATGCCCGTCGGTCGCGACGAGGCTCATCGTGTCGGGCCGCAGCACGAAGAGCGCGCCGTTCAGGAAGTAGCGCGTATCCTCGCCGGTGATCGCGAAGTGCGTCTTCGCGACCATCTCCTTCAACGCGGCGCGCGGCAGCGCCGCGCTCGGCGATCCGCCGGATTCCGGCAGCGTCGGAAAATCCTCGCGAGGCAGCGTCTGCATCCGTGAATCGAAGCGATCCGCCGCGACCTTGACGCCGCCTTTTTCTTCGGCGATCCGGACGTCGGTCTCCGGCAGCGACTTGATGATTTCGTAGAACTTCTTGGCGGGGAGCGTCAGCGCGCCGTTCTTCGAGACCATGGCGGCGCATTTACTGCGCAGCCCGACCTCGAGATCGGTGGCGAGAAAGCTCACCTGATCGCCTTTCGCCTCCATCAGCACGTTGGCCAGGATCGGGATCGTGTTCTTGCGCTCGACGATCCCCTGGAAAAGTTGCAGTTCTCGCAGTAAGTCGTTCTTCCGGACGACAAGTTCCATGGCTGTGCTGACCTCGAAATGGGCGGGGTTTGGGCACCCGCGATCCCCTACGGAGAGGAGTGATTCGAGAATAAGAAATTATATAGGAAAAGAGGGTGTGTTGAAAAGTACACCGTCCTCGTTACTCATTGAATATGAATGAGTTAACTTGTGCAAAAAATGTGGGCTCAAAGCCGGCTCCGAGAGGAACCTTCGATCGAGTTTCGACCCGCCTCAGGTGTCGTGCACAGGCGTCATCAGCCCTGCGGAAATCGCGTGTGGAAAAGTGCCTGGCTCAACGGAATCCTTCGAGAAAGTTACCGATGAGCGTGTTGAAATCTCCGTCGCGCTTCCGCAGATCCTCCACCTTCCTGATGGAGTGAATGACGGTCGAGTGGTGCTTCCCGCCGAAGCTCCGGCCGATTTCCGGCAGCGACGCGCGCGTCAGCGACTTGCAGAGGTACATCGCGACCTGCCGAGGCATCGCCACCGACTTCGAGTTGTTGCGCGACTTCAGATCGACCATCTTCAGGTTGTAGTAATCGGCGACGAACTTCTGAATGCCCTCGATCGTAACCGCCTTCTGCTCGTGATCGAGGACGTTCTTCAGCACGTCCTGCGTGAGCTGCAGCGTGATCTCCTGGCCGGTCAGCGACGCGTACGCGATCAACCGAATGAGCGAGCCTTCCAACTCTCGCACGTTGGACTTGATTCGGCCTGCGATGTACATCGCGACGTTGTCGGGCAGCGGCACCGCTTCGGCTTCCGCTTTTTTCTTGAGGATTGCGACCTTCGTCTCGAGGTCCGGCGACTGGATGTCGGCGATCAGGCCCCACTCGAACCGCGATCTCAGCCGCTCCTCGAGCGCCGGTATCTCGCGCGGCGGACAGTCGCTGCTCAGAACGATCTGCTTCTGCGAGTCGTAGAGGGCGTTGAACGTGTGGAAGAACTCGGTCTGCGTTCCTTCCTTGCCGGCGAGGAACTGGATGTCGTCGACGAGCAGCACGTCCACCGATCGGTAGCGCTCGCGAAAATCCAGCACGCGATCGTAGCGCAGCGCGTTGATCATCTCGTTCATGAAGCGCTCGGACGAGATGTAGGTGAGCTTCAGGTTTCGATCGTGCTGCAGCACGTACTGACCGACGGCGTGCATCAGGTGCGTCTTGCCGAGGCCCACGCCGCCGTAGATGAACAGCGGATTGTAGGAGCGCGACGGCGCCTCCGCGACGGCGCGCGACGCCGCGTGCGCGAACTGATTCGACGATCCGACGATGAACGTGTCGAACGTGTACCGCGGATTGAGTCCGGTGATGCCGGGCGCCAGCGTCGTGTCGTGCGCGCTCTCGAGCGAGGCTGCTTCGTCCGCGCTCAGCACAATGTTCGGCGTGTCGCCGGCCGAATCGGGGATGAAGTTCACCAGCAGGTTCGGCCGCTTCACTTCGCTGACCGCCTCCGCCATCACGCCCGAATAATGCTTCGTCAGCCACTCTTTGAAGACGGCGTTCGGCACGCGGACCGTGACCGACGTGCCGTCCTCGCCGAGAAACGACGTCGGCCTGAACCAGGTGTAGAACGAGTGCCGATTCACCTTCGTTTCGATGCGCGCGAGAATCTCGTCCCAGAGGTTCATTTGCTTGAACAAAAGACCGCCGATTCGCTCGTGCTTCGCCGTGCTTTTCCACAGTTTTTTCCACAGGTGTGGAAAACTTTGGCGACAGACCAAAGCTGCATGGATTTGCTGCGGACGGACCGGTTGTCTCGACCGGGTTTGGGAGGACGCCGACTGTAACACACTCGACTCTGATTGACACTGTCGGAACCCCTTCGCTAACATTGACGGTTCGTTTTCACTCGGAAGGGAAGTCATGGCCAAGGGACGCCGCACGTTTCAGCCCAATACGCGCCGCCGCAAGCGGACGCACGGATTTCTGGTGCGTATGAGCACGAAAAACGGGCGTCTCGTGCTGAAACGCCGCCGCGCGAAAGGCCGCAAGCGGCTCACGGTCAGCAGCGAATAAGAAGAAGCCGACGGCCGGCCGTCGCCGATGAGATTTCGTCCTGCCGAACGGATCCGGCGCCGCGTGGAGTTCCAGCAGATTTACGACCGGGGTCTGAAGGTCCACAGCCGCTACACGACGGTGTTTCTCCTGGCAAATTCGCGTGGCGTGGGGCGGCTGGGCATCGCGGCCACGCGCAAGCTGGGCGGGGCCGTCCAGAGAAACCGGGCCAAACGTCTGATTCGAGAGATATTTCGTCGCAACAAGTTGGCGCCCGGCTTCGACGTCGTTGTCGTCCCGAAGCGCGAACTGCTTCATGCCAGCCTGAGCACCCTTGAAACCGATTACCGAAGCCTGGTCGCCCGCAGCCTTGCCCGCGCCCGTTAGGCGGGGACGCGGCGTTCGCGCGGCGCTCCGCCTGATCCGCGCCTACAAGATCCTGATTTCGCCGTACTTTACGGGCTCCTGCCGGTTCCTGCCGTCGTGCGCCGACTACGCGGCGATTGCCGTCGAGCGGCACGGCGTCGTGCGGGGCAGCCTGCTCGCGGCGCGCCGCCTCGCGCGCTGTCATCCGCTCTGCGCGGCAGGGCACGATCCGGTGCCGTTGTAAATGGAACGACGCGTTCTGCTCGCGATCTTTCTCGCCTTCCTGGTGCTCTACGTCTGGCAGGCGGTGTTCGTCAAGCCTGTGCCCAAGCCCGGGAGTCCGAGCGCGGGCGCGCCGACAGCCGCGACGACGCCCCCGGCGCCCGTCCCCGGTCAGACGCCGACGCCCGAGAACGCCGCCGCGCCGTCGCCCCCGGCGGAAGCGCCCGCACCGCTGTCCGCGCCCGCCGCCGCCGCGCTCGTCGGCGAAACGGCTGAGCGCGACGTTCGCGTCGAGACGCGCGAGGTGATCGCGGTCTTCACCAACCGCGGCGCGCGGCTCAAAAGCTGGCGGTTGAAGCGCTATCTGAATGCCGAGCGCGAGCCGCAGGATCTCGTCGAACACGCCGTCGCCTCGCAGCCGCTGCCGTTCACGCTCCGCACGTCGAACGATGCGACGACGACGACGCTGAACACGGCGCTGTATACCGTGAGCGGCGCGCCGGCGTCCGCCGACTCGTCGCCTGTCGATCTGCGCTTCGAGTATCGCGACAACGCAGGCCTTCACGCGCTGAAAGCCTTTCACCTCGAGCCGGACGCGTTCATCGTCACAGTGAACGTCGCGGTGACGGAGGGCGAGCGCGCGCTGAAACCGGCGATCGTATGGGGCCCGGCCGTCGGCGACGTGGCCGAGGTGAGCCGCTACACCAAGAAGGCCGAGGGCCTGCTGTTCCAGGACGGCAAGGCGGTGCGGCTGGCCTCGAAGGACTTCGCGAAGCAGTCGGTGTACGACGGCGACTACAAGTACGCCGGCGTCGACGACAACTACTTCATGACCGCGGCGCTCGAGGCGGGGCCGAGCAAGGTGAGCTTCCAGCCGGTCGCGATACCTCCCGGCGGCGAGTCGAAGGATCCGCCGCGCGAGCTCGTGTCGTACTCGATCGAGCCGCAGGGCGCCGAGGCGGTGAGGTTCTTCGTCGGGCCGAAGGACTTCGACGTGCTCACGGCGATCGATCCCGACGTCGGCAAGGCGATCGACTTCGGCATGTTCACGGTGATCGTCGTGCCGCTGCTGCGATCGTTGAAATGGGTGAACGCCTACGTCGGCAACTACGGCTGGTCGATCATCATCCTGACCTTCATCATCAACGTGATCCTCTTCCCGCTGCGCCACAAGAGCGTCGTGTCGATGCGGAAGATGCAGGAGATCCAGCCGGAGGTGAAGGCGATTCAGGATCGCTACAAGAACCTGAAGGCGACCGATCCGGCGAAGCAGAAGATGAACCAGGAGCTGATGGCGCTCTACAAGGAGCGCGGCGTCAATCCGGCGAGCGGCTGCGTGCCGATGCTCCTGACCTTCCCGTTCATCTTCGCGTTCTACGCGCTGCTGTCGACGGCGATCGAGCTGCGCGGCGCGCCGTGGTTCGGGTGGATCCACGATCTGTCGGCGCATGATCCGTATTTCGTGACGCCGGTGCTGATGGGCGTCAGCCAGATCTGGCAGCAGCGGCTCGCGCCGGCGGCGGGCATGGATCCGATTCAGCAGAAGATGACGATGCTGATGCCGGTGTTCTTCACGTTCCTCTTCCTGTGGTATCCGGCCGGCGTCGCGCTGTACTGGCTCGTGAACAACATCTGGGCGATCGGGCAGCAGTACCTGACCAACTACATGATCGGCCCGCCGAAGATCTCGCGCGCGGCGGGCGGTTCGGCGTCCGAGCGGCGGATGAAGCGCGTCGGCGGCGGCAAGACGGACGCGGCGCGCGAGAACAGCTGAGACCATGAACACTACGGCCATCGTCGACTTTCTGAACCGCGTCATCACCGCGTTCGGCATCGAAGCGGCCGTCGGCGTGGAGGAGACGGCCGACGGTCCGCGTTTCAACATCACGGGAGACGAAGCAGAGGTCCTCGTCCGGCATCGCGGCGAACCGCTCAAGGCGCTGCAGCACATCGTCGACTCGTCGTACGGCCGCGGCCTGGAGGGCGAGAAGCGCGTCTTCATCGATGCGCTCGAGTACCGGAAAGGGAAGGACATCGAGCTGCGGCAGATGGCGAAGTTCCTCGCGCAGAAGGCGAAGGACTCGGGCCTCGACCAGCAGCTCGGGCCGCTCAATCCCTACGAACGCCGCATCGTCCACATGGCCGTTGCAGAGGTCTCCGGCGTGACGACCGAGAGCATCGGCGACGCGTTTTCGAAGACCGTGCTGATCCAGCTTCGCAAATAGCGGCCAGGACCTCGACACGATTCATGTTCAGCGTGTCCGACACGATCGTCGCCATTGCGACTCCCCCGGGTCGCGGCGGCATCGGCGTCGTCCGCGTCAGCGGCCCAGATGCGCAGCGGATTTCGCGAGCGCTGATCGCGTGCGACGGCGCGCTCGCCCCGCGGCACGCGACGTTCACCCGCCTTCGCTCGCGCGGCAGGGCGGCGGACTTCAGCGCCGGCGGCGCCGGCGAGCAGCCGATGCGTGCGATCGACCACGGCGTCGTGACGTTCTTTCCGGCGCCGCATTCGTACACCGGCGACGATGTCGTCGAGGTGAGCGCGCACGGCAGTCCTGTCGTGCTGCACGCGATCGTCGCGGCGGCAGTGGACGCGGGCGCGCGCCTGGCGGAGCCCGGCGAGTTCACGCTGCGGGCATTCCTGAACGGCCGAATCGATCTGACGCAGGCGGAGGCGGTCGCGGACTTGATCGACGCGGCGACGCCGCTGCAGGCGCGCGCGGCCTTCGATCAACTCGAGGGCACGCTCACGCGCGCAATCGGCGACATCGACGCCGCGTTGTTCGATCTGGTCGCGCGGCTCGAGGCGTCGGTCGATTTTCCCGACGAGGGTTACCACTTCGTGGAGCCTGGGGCGCTGGCGAGCGCGATCGACGCGCTGACGATGCGCACCGCGGCGCTCGTCGCGACCTCGCGCGGCGGACGTCTGATTCGGGAAGGGCTGACGGTCGCGATCGTCGGCGCGCCGAACGTCGGCAAATCGAGCCTGTTCAACGCCCTCGCCGGCAGCGCGCGCGCGATCGTGACGGACGTGCCCGGCACCACGCGCGATCTCGTGACCGAAGTCGTCGACCTGAACGGGCTTCGCGCGACGCTGGTCGACACCGCGGGGCTGCGCGACGCCGGCGACGTGGTGGAAGCGGAGGGAGTGGCGCGTGCGCGGCAGAGCGCGGCCGTCGCCGACGTCGTGCTGATGGTCGAGGACCGATCGCGTCCGCGCGTCGAGGGCGGGTCCGCCGGCAGGGCGTCTCAATTTGGCAAAGAACTTTGCGTAGCAAATAAAAGCGACCTGCCCGCCACATGGCGCGACGGGAAGGCCGTGGAGATCTCGGCGACCACCGGCGCCGGGATCGACGATCTTCGCCGGCGAATCGTCGCCGCGCTCGACGTCGAGCCGTCGCGCGACCGTGCGGGCGTCACCAACGTCAGGCACGTCGCGCTCGTCGAGCGCGCGCATGCCGCGCTGGCGCGTGCGCGCGACGCGCTGTCGGCGCACGGGGGCGCGCTGCCGGAGGAGTTCGTGCTCGCCGATCTCGCCGACGCGCGCGCCGCGCTCGAAGAAGTGAGCGGCCGCCGCGCGACCGAGGATCTGCTCGCGCATATCTTCTCGCGGTTTTGTATCGGCAAATGAGCCCGGCCTTCGACGTGATCGTGATCGGCGCGGGTCATGCCGGTTGCGAGGCGGCGTTCGCGGCGGCGCGCCTCGGCGTTCGCGTCGGCCTGTGTACGCTCGCCACCGACACCGTGGCGCACATGCCGTGCAACCCGGCCATCGGCGGCACGGCCAAGGGCCATCTCGTTCGCGAGATCGACGCGCTCGGCGGGCTGATGGGCGCCACGATCGACGCGACCGGCATTCAGTTCAAGCTGCTCAATCGAAGCCGCGGGCCCGCCGTCTGGTCGCCGCGCGCGCAAGCCGACAAGAAAATCTACGGCCGCGCGGTGAAGGCCGCGCTCGATCGCGAGCCGAACGTCGAGTGGCTGATCGGCAAGGCCGGACGCATCCTCGTCGAGCACGGACGCATCGTCGGCCTCGCGATGGAAGACGGCGACGCGCACGGCTGCCGCGCGCTCGTCGTGACGACGGGGACGTTTCTGAACGGGCTGATTCACATCGGGCCCGAGCAGCATCCGGCGGGCCGAGCGGGCGAGCCGCCGTCGCGCGAGCTCGCCGAGTCGCTGAAGGCGGTTGGGTTCACATGGGGCCGCCTGAAGACCGGCACACCGCCGCGCCTCGATCGCGCGAGCATCGACTTCGAGCGCTGCGTGGCCGACGGGCGTTTCGCCGTCGAGCGCGGCGACACGCCGCCCGTGCCGTTCTCGTTTCTCTCCGCGCCGATCGAGCGCGCGCAGATCGACTGCCATCTGCTCCACACCAACGATCGCGTGCGCGATCTGGTGCGCGCGAACATCGATCGATCGCCGCTCTTCAACGGGCAGATCCGCGGCATCGGCCCGCGCTACTGCCCGTCGCTCGAGGACAAGATCGTCCGTTTCGCGGACAAAGAGCGGCACCAGATCTTTCTGGAGCCTGAAGGAATCGACGCGCCGGAGATTTACGTGAACGGCTTTTCCATGTCGCTTCCGCGCGACGTGCAGGCGGATCTGGTGCACGCGCTGCCCGGTCTCGAGGAGGCGGCGATCATCCGGCACGGCTACGCCGTCGAGTACGACTTCATCCAGCCGACGGAGCTCACGCGGCGGCTCGAGGCGAAGCGTGTGGCCGGCCTCTTTCTGGCGGGACAAATCAACGGGACGTCGGGGTACGAGGAGGCGGCCGCGCAGGGGCTCGTCGCCGGCGCGAACGCGGCGCACGCCATTGGAGCCGGCGGTGGCCTCGAGCTGCGGCGCGACGAAGCGTATATCGGGATTCTCGTCGACGACTTGATCACGAAGGGATGCCTCGAGCCGTACCGGATGTTCACGTCGCGCGCCGAGCACCGGCTGCTGCTGCGGATCGACAACGCCGATCTGCGGCTGACGCCGCGCGGGCGCGAAGCGGGGCTGGTCGACGACCACAGGTGGGAGCGATTCGAGCAGCGGCGAAGTCGTTTTGCGCGCAATCTGAAATTGCTCGACGAGACGCTGCTGCGCTCGGACGCCGGCGACCGTGTTGCCGCCAGCCAGTTGCTGCGGCAGCCGGAGATCCGACTCGCCGATCTGCTCGCCGCGGACCGCATTCCGCGGTTCGAGGCCGGACGCGATTCGCTTGCGTTCGACGTGGCCAGCGTCGAGACCGCCGTCAAGTACGCAGGCTATCTCCGCCGGCAGGAGAGCGAGATCGAGCGCGCCCGGCGCGACGAGCGGCGGCGCATCCCGGTGAACTTTCCGTTCGATCGCGTGCCAGGCCTCTCCCGTGAGGTCGTGCAGCGTCTGACGCAGATTCAACCGGACACGCTCGGCCAGGCGTTGCGGATCCCGGGCGTCACGCCGGCGGCCGTCGCGGTGCTCGGCGCGTACGTCGGCCGCCTCGCGCCCGCCGCGCCGTGACAAAGGAAGAGTTTCGCACTCGCCTCGCGGAGCGTGCGGGGCGAGCGAACGCTGCGGTCTCAGGCGCAGTGATTGATGCGCTCGACGCGTACTATCGCCTGCTTGCGCGGTGGAACCGAACGATCAACCTGACGGCGCTCTCGTTGGACCCGCTGACCGACGAAGCGCTCGATCGGTTGTTCATCGAGCCTCTGGCCGCAGCCCCCTACATCCGGGAGGCATTAGACGTCACGCCGCTATCTGTATGGTTCGACCTGGGCTCTGGCGGCGGCTCACCGGCGATTCCGCTGAAGATCGCTGCGCCGCAGCTTCACTTGACAATGGTCGAGTCGCGGTCACGCAAGGCAGCGTTCCTGTCGGAGGCGGTGCGGGCGTTGAACCTCGGCAATGCGGAGGTCGTGAATGTGCGCTTCGAGGATCTTCACGCGCCTGAGCCGGCGGCTGATCTGGTGACGGTCCGCGCCGTTCGCGCCGACGATTCGCTGAATACTGCGGTGGCCGCGCTACTCAACGATGCAGGTGTATTCGCGGTCTTCGGACCGAAACCCTCGCCAGGCGAAGCGTGGGAAGTTATACGTACCGTTCAACTTCTGCCGTCGGCCGAGGCGAGCCAGCTCAGTCTCAGCCGTCGTGTTCCACGTGGAACAAATCGATTGACGCCGATCTGACAGTTCCGTATCCTGCTGGCGATTGCTCTTCGGCAGAGAATACCCACACGATAGGTCATTAGACCGATAAATGACACGCATCGTCGCCATCGCCAATCAGAAGGGTGGCGTTGGCAAGACCACAACCGCCATCAACCTGGCCGCGTCGCTCGCGCTCGCCGATCAGCGCATCCTTCTCGTCGACGTCGATCCGCAAGCCAACCTGACGAGCGGCGTCGGACAGAAGGGCAGGGCGTCTGCGGCCGGCACGATCTACGACGCGCTCACGGCGCCCGACGCCATCGTCGACGCGCGCCCTTACATCCTCGCCACGACGGTCGATCGCATGGATTTGATTCCGGCCGATCGGAATCTCACCGGCGCCGAAATCGAGCTGGTGGCGCTCTCGCGGCGTGAAGAGCGGCTGCGCACGCTGCTCGGATCGGTTCGCGGCGCCTACGACTACATCTTCGTCGACTGCCCGCCCTCGCTCGGCCTCCTCACGCTCAACGCGCTCGTCGCCGCCGACGCGGTGCTGATTCCGCTGCATTGTGAGTACTTCGCGCTCGAGGGTCTCGCCGATCTCGTGGGCACGCTGAAGCGCGTGCGCGCCGCCTACAATCCCGCGCTCGACATCGAAGGCGTGCTGCTGACGATGTTCGACGAGCGGACGAATCTCGGTCAGCAGGTCGCGACCGACGTCCGCGGCTTCTTCAAGGAAAAAGTGTTCCGCACCGTGATCCCGCGCAACGTCCGCCTCGGCGAGGCGCCGAGCCACGGCATGCCGGTGATTCTCTACGACGTCAAATCGCGCGGCGCCGAAGCGTACCTCGCGCTCGCGCGCGAAGTGCTCGCGCGCTCGGCCGCGACCGCCGCATGACGCTTGAACGGGAAACGCTCATGGAAAAACGCCCCGCGCTCGGCAAAGGCCTCAGCGCGCTCATTCCCGACGCGCCGGAGCCGCACGCCGCGCCGCTCGAAGCCGACATCGATCGTCTGACGCCGAACCACTTTCAACCGCGCGTCGCCGTCGACGACGCGCGGCTGCAGGATCTCGCGCAGTCGATTCGCGCGAACGGCGTCATTCAGCCGATCGTCGTGCGCAGGAGCGGCGACAACTTCCAGATCATCGCGGGCGAGCGGCGCTGGCGCGCGTCGAAGCTCGCCGGCCTCCCGCGCGTCCCGATCGTCGTCAAGGAGGTGGCGCCGGGCCAGGAACGGTCGCTCCTCCAAATGGCGCTCATCGAGAACATTCAGCGCGAGGATCTCAACCCGATCGACGAGGCGCTCGCGTATCGCCGTCTCGCCGACGAGTTCCATCTGACGCAGGAAGACATCGCGGCGGCCGTCGGGAAAGATCGCGCGTCGGTGGCCAACTACGTCCGCCTCCTCAAATTACCCGAGGAAGTTCGCGCGGAGGTCGCGTCCGGACGGCTGACGATGGGCCACGCACGCGCGCTGCTGTCGCTGCCCGACGACGCGGAACAACGGCGCGTCGCGCGCGACGTGATCGCGCGCAGCCTCTCGGTGCGCGAAACAGAATCGATCGTCAAGAAGGCCGTGGAACATGGATCGCCTACGCGCGAGGCCGCCGCGCCGAAGCCGGTCGACGTCCACACGCGCGCGGCCGAAGATCGGTTGAGGCTTCTCCTCGGCACGCGCGTCCGAATCGTGCGCCACGGCGCGCGCGGCCGCATCGAGATTGATTTCACCTCCGAGGACGAGTTGATCCGGATCTACGAGCAGCTGACGGAGCGTTGAACCCACGATCGAAAGGAGCCCGAGGCCATGCGTCTGACGCAAATGGTCGCCTGCGCCGGTTGAGCGAGCAAACTCGCCGCAGGCGAGCTCGCTCAGGTGCTGAGTGACATCCCCGCATCGATCGACGACCGCGTCCTGGTGGACTTCCGGACCGCGGACGATGCGGGTGTGTACCGCTGGGAGAGCGGACCTGCGCTCGTGCAGACGGTGGACTTCTTCACGCCGATCGTCGACGACCCGTACGTCTACGGCCAAATCGCCGCGGCAAACGCCCTGAGCGATGTCTACGCGATGGGCGGCGTCCCCCTGACGGCGCTCGCGATCGCCGCGTTCCCGAAGGAAGGCGTCGAGCCCGAAACGATTCGCCGCATTTTCCGCGGCGGCTTCGACAAACTTCGGGAAGCGGGCGTCTCGCTGCTCGGCGGCCACACGGTGCAGGACCAGGAGATCAAGTTCGGCTATGCCGTGACCGGTTCGATCGATCCGTCGCGCGTGCTCACGAACGCCGGCGCGCGCGCGGGCGACGTCCTCTTCCTCACCAAGCCGCTCGGCACCGGCATCGTCGGCACGGCGATCAAGTTCGATCGCGCGGAGACGGCGCTGGCGGACGCGGCCGTGCAGTCGATGCGCACGCTGAATCGCGCGGCCGCCGACGCGCTGCGCGCGCTGAGGGTGGACGCCGTCCACGCCTGCACCGACGTCACCGGCTTCGGGCTGATCGGCCACGCGACGGAGATGGCGCGCGCCAGCGGCGTGACGATCGCGATCGACGTCGCGCGCGTTCCGGTATTCGACGGCGTGCTCGCCATCGCCGCGATCAACCGGTCCGGCGGCATGGCGACGAACGAGGAGCATTTCGGCGCCGGCGTCCGGCTCGGTGGAGCTGTGCCGGCCGATCGCCTGGCCGCGCTGTACGACCCGCAAACCTCTGGCGGGCTGCTGGTTGCGGCGGCGGCTGACGCCGCGCCGCAGGTCGAGGCGGCGCTGCGCGGCGCCGGCGTGCCGGCTGCACGGATTGGCCGAGCTGAGCCTCTCGATCGCGGCCTGCACATCGCGCTCCGGGCGTGATATAAAATCAGGCTGCTTGTGAAACTCTTCTCAAGCTCGCAGCAAGCCACCGCGTGACGAACAAAACCGCCGCTCTTCGCTACGCCCGCGCCCTTCTCGACGTCGCCGTCAAGGAGAAAGCCGATCTCGAGCAGATCGAGCGCGATCTCGCGGAGTTCGTGGATCTGCTGCGCGCCTATCCTGCGCTCGAGAAAGTCCTGCTGAACCCCGCAGTGCCGGTCACGCGCAAGCGTCAGGCGGTTGAAGATCTGATGGCGCGCGCGAAGTTCTCGCCGATTCTCTCGAAGCTGCTCGTCATGCTCGCCGAGCGCGATCGCCTGGTGCTCTTGCCGGATATGCTGGCCGCCTATCGCGATCGATTGATGGACTATCGGCACGTCGCTCGCGCGGAAGTGACGACGGCGTCGCCGCTCGACGCGAAGCACGTGCAGGCGATTCAGGCGGGGCTCGCGACAGCCACCGGCCGCACGGTGACGGTGACGACGAAAGTGGATCCGTCGATCATCGGCGGCATCGTCGCGAGAATCGGCAGCACCGTGTACGACGCGAGCATCGCGCACCAGTTGGACCGGATGAAGGAACGGCTCGAGAACGCGTAGGGAGTGAGGGCCCTGGCCGTCACAGCCGCCCGAGCCCTACTCCGACAGGACACAGCATGGACATCAAGGCCGAGGAAATCTCCAAGATCATCCGCGACCGGATCGGCAGCGCCGCGGTGGACGTCGACGTCGCCGAAGTGGGCACCATCATCTCGATTGGCGACGGCATCGCGCGCGTGCACGGCGTCGACAACGCGATGGCGGGGGAAATGCTCGAGTTCCCGCACGGCGTGTACGGCATCGCGCTGAACCTCGAGGAAGACAGCGTCGGCGCGGTGCTGCTCGGCGAGTTCCGCGAGATCAAGGAAGGCGACCAGGTGAAGCGGACCGGCCGCATCATCTCCGTGCCCGTCGGCGAGGAGCTGCTCGGCCGCGTCGTCAACGCGCTCGGCCAGCCGATAGACGGCAAGGGTCCGATTGGGACCAAGCAGTTCGCGCCGATCGAGCGGCTCGCGCCCGGCGTCGTCGATCGGCAGTCGGTGAAGGAGCCGCTGCAGACGGGGCTCAAGGCGATCGACGCGATGGTGCCGATCGGCCGCGGGCAGCGCGAGCTGATCATCGGCGACCGGCAGACCGGCAAGACGGCGGTGGCGATCGACGCGATCCTCAACCAGAAGGACACCGGCGTCATCTGCATCTACAACGCGATTGGCCAGAAGCAGTCCACCGTCGCGCAGGTCGTCCGCACGCTCGACGAGAACGACGCGATGCGCTACACGATCGTCGTCGCGGCGGCGGCGGCCGATCCGGCGCCGCTCCTCTACATCAGCCCGTATTCGGCGTGCACGTTCGGCGAGTACTTCCGCGACAGCGGCCGCCACGCGCTCGTGGTCTACGACGATCTCTCGAAGCACGCGCAGGCGTACCGCGAGATCTCGCTGCTGCTGCGCCGGCCGCCGGGGCGCGAAGCGTACCCGGGCGACGTCTTCTATCTGCACTCGCGGCTGCTCGAGCGCGCGGCGAAATTGAACAAGGAGCTCGGCGCCGGATCGCTGACCGCGCTGCCGATCATCGAGACGCAGGCGGGCGACCTCTCGGCCTACATCCCGACCAACGTCATCTCGATCACCGACGGGCAGATCTTCCTCGAGTCGGATCTCTTCCACCAGGGCGTGCGGCCGGCGATCAACGTCGGCAACTCGGTGTCGCGGGTCGGCGGGTCGGCGCAGATCAAGGCGATGCGGCAGGTGGCCGGGACGCTGCGGCTGACGCTGGCGCAGTACCGCGAGCTGGCGGCGTTCGCGCAGTTCGGCAGCGATCTCGACAAGTCGACGCAGGAGCAGCTCAATCGCGGCGCGCGGCTCGTCGAGATCCTCAAGCAGCCGCAGTACGAGCCGCTCGCGATCGAGCGACAGGTCGCCATCATCTTCGCCGGCACCAACGGCTATCTCGACAAGGTCGCGCTGCCGGACGTCCGCGCGTTCGAGGCCGATCTGTACCGGTTCATCGAGACGCGCTCCCCGCAGGTGTTCACCGGCATCCGCGAGAAGAAGCAGCTGGACGACGAGACGAGGGGCGCGCTCGACGCGGCGGTGAAGGAATTCGCGAAGGACTTCGCGGCGCGAAAGGCGGCCGCGGCGTGACGGCGAACAACGCAGAACTCTCATGCCATCACTGATCGATCTCCGGCGGCGGATCCGCGCGGTCAAGAACACGCAGCAGATCACGAAGGCGATGAAGATGGTCGCCGCGTCGAAGCTGCGCCGATCGCAGGAGCGGATCATGAACGCGCGGCCCTACGCCGTGCAGATGCAGCGCGTGCTGTCGAGCGTCGCGTCGCGCGTCGACCCGGCGATCCATCCGCTGCTGACAACGCGGGAGATCGGGCCGGACAGCAAGACGCTGGTGGTTCTCGTGAGCGGCGACAAGGGGCTCGCCGGCAGCTTCAACACGAACGTGATCAAGGCGGGCGGCGCGTTCATCGTCGAGAGCCGCCAGAAGGTGACGCTCGGCCTCGTCGGGCGCAAGGGCCGCGACTTCTTCTCGCGCCGCGGCTTTCCGGTGCTGTTCGAGCGCACGGGGCTGTTTCAGAAGCTCCGGTTCGAGGACGCGCGGGAGATCGCGAAGGCGGCGACCGATGCGTTCCTCTCGGGCGAGGTCGATCGCGTCGTGCTGATCTACAACGAGTTCCGATCGGTGATGTCGCAGCGCGTCGTCGTCGATCAGCTGCTGCCGATCGCGCGAGGGGACGTTGATCGCGGCGGCGAGGGAGCGGGCGCGAGCGTCGCGCCGGTGCCGCCGGGCGGCGATGCGCGATCGCAGATCGATTATCTGTACGAGCCGTCGGCGCAGGAGATTTTCAATCAGCTGCTGCCGCGCTACGTCGAGGTGCAGGTCTACCGCGCGCTGCTCGAGTCGAACGCGGCGTTCTTCGCGGCGCAGATGACGGCGATGGACACGGCGACGAAGAACTCCGCCGATATGATCGCGAGCCTCACGCTGTACATGAACAAGGTGCGCCAGGCCGCGATCACGCGCGAGATCATCGAGGTCGTATCGGGCGCGGAGGCGCTGTAGGGACACACCATGCCAACAGCCACGCAGCAAGTCGGAAAGATCGTCCAGATCATCGGCCCCGTCATCGACGTCGAGTTCGAGGCGGGCCGCCTGCCGGAAATCTACAACGCGCTCGAGATCAAGTCGCAGGGCACCGCGGCGGGCGACATCGACATCGTCGCCGAAGTCGAGCAGCACCTCGGCGAGAACCGCGTGCGCGCGGTCGCGATGAAGCCGACCGACGGCCTGCAGCGCGGGATGAAGGCCGTCGACCTCGGCCGTCCGATTACGGTGCCGGTCGGCCCGGAGACGCTCGGCCGCGTGCTGAACGTGCTCGGCGAGCCGGTGGACTTTCCGGATCGGCCGGTGCAGTCGAAAGAGCGGTGGCCGATCCACCGCGCCGCGCCGACGCTCGAGGACCAGTCGACCGAGCTGAAGATGTTCGAGACGGGCATCAAGGTGATCGATCTGCTCGAGCCCTACCTGCAGGGCGGCAAGATCGGCCTCTTCGGCGGCGCCGGCGTCGGCAAGACCGTCGTCATCATGGAGCTGATCCACAACATCGCGCTGAAGCACGGCGGCGTGTCGGTGTTCGGCGGCGTCGGCGAACGTACGCGCGAAGGCAACGACCTCTGGCACGAGTTCCAGGAGTCGGGCGTCATCGACGTCAACGACTCGAGCAAGTCGCGCGCGGCGCTCGTCTACGGACAGATGACGGAGCCGCCGGGCGCGCGGCTGCGCGTCGGGCTGTCGGCGCTCACTGTCGCCGAGTACTTCCGCGACGCGGAAGGCAAGGACGTGCTGCTCTTCATCGACAACATCTTCCGCTTCACGCAGGCGGGTTCCGAGGTGTCGGCGCTGCTCGGCCGCATGCCGTCGGCCGTCGGCTACCAGCCGACGCTGCTCAGCGAGATGGGCGAGCTGCAGGAGCGCATCACGTCGACGAAGAAAGGATCGATCACCTCGGTGCAGGCGATTTACGTGCCCGCCGACGATTACACCGATCCGGCGCCGGCCACCACCTTCGCGCACCTCGACGCGACGACGAACCTGTCGCGCGCGATCTCGGAGCTCGGGATTTATCCGGCGGTCGATCCGCTGGCGTCGACCTCGCGCATTCTCGATCCGCGCATCATCGGCAACGAGCACTACCAGGTCGCGCGATCGGTGAAGCAGATTCTCCAGCGCTACAAGGATCTCCAGGACATCATCGCGATTCTGGGCATCGATGAGCTCTCGGAGGACGACAAGCTCACCGTGTCGCGCGCGCGCAAGCTGCAGAAGTTCCTGTCGCAGCCGTTCTTCGTCGCGCAGCAGTTCACCGGCCTCGAGGGGAAGTACGTGCAGATTGCGGACACGATCCGCGGCTTCAAGGAGATCGTCGAAGGCAAGCACGACGAGATCCCGGAGCAGGATTTCTACATGGCCGGCGCGATCGACGAAGTGATCGCGAAGTTCGAGAAGCGCAAGGCGGCGTAGCGGCGCGATGGCTATCCCGACGCGGATGCAGCTGCAGATCGTCTCGGCCGATCGATCGCTCGTGAACGAGACGGTCGACGAGGTGGAGATCCCCGGCGCCGACGGCTACTTCGGCGTGCTGCCGGGGCACACGCCGCTGCTCGCCGTGCTCGGCGCCGGCGAGTTGTGGTACCGCCAGGGCGCGGAGATACACTACCTCTCGATCGCGTTCGGCTTTGCCGAGGTGCAGCCCGATCGCGTGACGATCCTCGCGCAGATCGCGGAGAAGGCCGAGGAGATCGATCGCGCGCGCGCCGAAGCGGCGAAGACGCGCGCGGAGGAGCGGCTGACGCGCTCGACGGTCGACATGGACGCCGAGCGCGCGCGCATCGCGCTCCTGAAGTCGCTCGTCCGCCTGCAGGTCGCGAGCCGCGCTAGAATCCGTTCGTAATTGCTTTCCAACCTCGCAAACCTGCTGCGCTACCGCGGGCTCATCTCGAGCCTCGTCGGGCGCGAGCTCAAAGCGCGCTACCGCGGCTCGGTGTTCGGCTTCCTCTGGTCGTTCATCAACCCGCTGCTGCTGCTGCTGATCTACACCTTCGTCTTCACGACGATCATCCCGAACGAGGAGCCCAAGACCAAGCCGTACTCGCTCTTCATGTTCTGCGGGATCCTCCCGTGGACGTGGTTCGCCTCGTCGCTGTCGGATGCGGCGGGATCGCTCATCGCGGGCGGGAATCTCATCAAGAAAGTGTTGTTTCCCGCCGAGGTGTTGCCAATCGTCGCCGTGCTCGCGAACATGGTGCATTTCTTCCTGGGCCTGGTGATCCTGATCGTCTTTCTCGTCATCTATCGCCATCCGCCCGATGCCTGGGATCTCTTCTGGTTCCCGATCGCTGTTATCGTGCAGTTCGTGTTCACCTGCGCGCTCGGCCTGCTGCTCGCCGCGCTGGCGGTGCATTTCCGCGACATCCGCGACATCCTCGCCAACGTGCTGACGCTCTGGTTCTTCGCGACGCCGATCATCTATCCGTACTTCCAGGCGAACGTCCAGAAGTTCCGGCCGCTGTTCAACGCGAACCCGTTCACGCATCTGGCGATCTCGTATCAGGAGATCCTGTTCTTCTACGGCCCGATCGGCCACTGGCGGTGGCTGCTCGCGCTCGGCGCCGGATCGATCGTGTTGTTCTTCGCGTGCTACTGGGTCTTCGATCGCCTGCGGGACTCGTTCGCGGAGGCCGTGTGAGGATGACGCCCGCGATCGAGCTCTCGCACGTCTCGAAGGCCTATCGCCGCTACAGCGGCAAGCAGTTCGCCACGCTCAAGAGCGCGCTCCTGCAGCGCAGCATCCTGCGCGACCTGCGGCCGAGCGAGACGTTTCCGGCGCTGACCGACGTCTCGTTCACCGTGGCGAAGGGAACCACCTACGGCGTCGTCGGCCGGAATGGATCGGGCAAGAGCACGGCGCTGAAGCTCGTCGCCGGAATCACCAAGCCGACGAGCGGCACGGTCCGCGTGCAGGGCCGCATCTCGGCGCTCATCGAGCTCGGCGCCGGCTTCCATCCCGAGATCTCCGGCCGCGAGAACGTCTTCATCAACGGCATCATGCTCGGCCTGTCGAAGCGCGAGATCCAGAACCGCTTCGACGAGATCGTCGACTTCGCCGAGCTGCGCGAGTTCATCGACGCGCCCGTCAAGACGTACTCCTCCGGCATGTACATGCGCCTCGGCTTCGCGGTCGCGATTCACGTCGATCCGGACGTGCTGCTCGTGGACGAAGTGCTCGCCGTCGGCGACGAGGGGTTCACGCACAAGTGTCTCGACAAGTTCGCCGAGTTCCGCCGCCGCAACAAGACGATCCTCCTCGTCACGCATTCGCTCGGCCTCGTCGAGCGCTTCTGCGACGAGGCGCTGTGGCTCGACGCCGGCCGCGCGATGGATCACGGCGATCCGAAGCGCGTCATCGGCTCGTACCTGACGAAGGTGGAGGAGAGCGAGGAGCACCTGCTCGCCTCGACGACCGCGCGGGCCGTGGAGGAGGCGGGCCGCGACGGCGGCGGCCAGCCCGCGGATCGGCCGGCCGATCCGACGTCGAACATGTTTCAGGCGACCGAGGGACGATGGGGATCGCGCGAGGTCGAGATCACCGACGTCGCGTTTCTCGACCACGACGGGCATCCGTCGTTCGTGTTCCACAGCGGCGATGCGATGGCGATCCGCGTCCGCGTCCGCGCGGCCCATCCCGTGGACGATTTCGTGTTCGGCGTCGGCATCTTCAACGCCGACGGCGTCTGCTGCTACGGCACGAACACGTACCTCGAGGAGCTGAATCCGCAGCGCCTCGACGGCGACGGGGAGGCGACGTTCGCGATCGAGAGCCTCGACCTGGTCGAGGGCACGTACAAGGTGGACGTCGCGATTCACAAGCGGGACGGCTTCCCGTACGACTATCACCGCCTGCTCTACACGTTTCGCGTGAAGTCGCGCGTGCGCGACGTCGGCATCTATCGGCCGCGCCATCGCTGGACCTTCTCGCCGAACGTGACGTTCAAGGCCGAGCGGTGATCGCGGGCTGGCAGGTGACGCGCGACGAGGCGATCGCGTGGGTTCACGGCCGCCGCGCCTGCGGCGAGACGATCGTTTTCACCAACGGCGTCTTCGATCTGCTCCACCCGGGCCATGTTCGCTACCTGCAGCGGGCGCGTGCGCTCGGAGACGCGCTGATCGTCGGCGTCAACTCCGATCGCTCCGCTCGCGCGAACAAGGGGCCGTCGCGGCCGATCACGCCCGATGTGGAGCGCGCCGAAGTGCTGGCGGCGCTCGCGTGCGTCGACGCCGCCGTCGTCTTCGACGAGGACACGCCGTGGCAGCTCATTGCGGCGCTCGAGCCGGACGTCCTCGTCAAAGGCGCCGACTGGGCCGACGACGCCATCGTGGGCCGCGACATCGTCGAGGCGCGCGGCGGCCGGGTCGTCCGCGTGCCGGTCGAAGCGGGGCACGCGACCACGGCGATCATCGAGCGGATCCGCCGCGGGCGCTGATCCGCCTTTTCGCCGCGCCTTACACGTCGCGCGGACCGTTTGCTACACTGGAAGTTTCGGCATGTCCACAACGACGTCGCTGAACCTGCGGGCCGTGCTCAAGACCGCCGCCGCGCGCAGCGGGATGGATATCCCTGCGCGCGTCGTGTCGGGGCTCACGGCTTCGGCGAAGGCGTTGTATGTCGCCGCCGCGGCGCAGGCGATGCCGGCCGGCGTCGTGCTCTACGTCGTGCCGAGCGATGCCGAGCTCGAAGAGGCGTGCGCCGACGTCTCGTTCTTCTTCGCGGCCTTCGAGGGCCTCACCGACGCGGCGACCGAGCGCGCGGTCCTGCCGTTTCCGTCGCACGAAGTCGACCCGTATCGCGGCCTGCAGCCGCACATCGGCGTGACATCGGTCCGCGCCCGCGCGCTGTACGCGATCGCGCGCGGGACTGCCCGCGTCGTCGTGGCGTCGGCGGCCGCGCTGCTGCCGCGCGTCACGACGCCGGAGCGCCTGCTCGCCGCGTCGCTCGATCTGCGTCCCGGGCAGGACATCGCGCCGCTGGATCTCGCCGAGCTGCTCGTCGACGCCGGCTTCACCCGCGAGGATCCGGCCGACGAGCACGGCGAGTTCGCCGTCCGCGGAGGCATCGTCGACATCTTCCCTGCCGGCGAGACCCATCCGGTGCGGCTCGAATTCATCGGCGACACGATCGAGACGCTGCGTACCTACGATCCGTCGACGCAGCGATCGATTGCGCCGACCGATCAAATCGGCATCGTGCCGCTGCGCGACATCCTCGACGGGAACCGCGGCGCGACGCTGTTCGACTACCTCTCGCGCGCGAAGGCGTCGCGGATCGTCGTGTCCGAGCGCGACGAGGTGGACGCCGCCGGCGTCAGGCTGCTCGCGCAGATCGCGGAGAGCTACGAGGAGGCGCGCGGTGAGAACGAGGCGGCCGCGCCGCCGTCCGATCTCGTCGCCGACTGGGAATTCATCGAGTCGCGCTTCGCGCACGCGATAGAGCTCGCACAGCTCGGGCTCGACGACGACAATCCCCAGTCAATCCGCAATCCGGATTCCGCAATCCCCAATCAATCCCCAATCCGCAATCCGCAATCCGCATTGCCTTCCCGTCCGATCCGCTGTCAGCCGGTCGCCGAGCTCCGGGGCCGCATTCCCGATTGGGTGGCCGAGATCCGCCGCCTCCGCGACGCCGGCGAGACGACGTTGTTCGTCGCGGCCACGGCGGGCCGTGCGGAACGAACGATCGAGCTGCTCAAGGAATACGAGGTCTTCGCCGTCGCCGCCGAGCGCGCGGAGGACGCGCGCTACGCCGCGGTGCTCGTCGTCGTCGGCGCGCTGTCGCGCGGATTCCGTCTGCCCGATGCGGGCCTGCAGATCTACGCGGAAGCGGACGTCTTCGAGGAGGAACGGCGCGCGCCCGAGCGCCGACGCGCGGCGACGAAGGCGTTCCTCTCCGACCTTCGCGACTTGAAGGTCGGCGACTTCGTCGTTCACATCGATCACGGCATCGGCATGTTCGTCGGCCTGAAGCAGATCGGCGTCGGCCCCGGCGCCGCGGGCCGCGGCGACGAGCAGCAGGAATTCCTCGAGCTCCGCTACGCAGGCGAGGACAAGCTGTTCGTCCCCGTCGAGCGGCTCGACCTGGTGCAGAAGTACACCGGCGCGACGCGGCCGCCGATCGACAAGCTTGGCGGCACGTCGTGGGAGCGCGCGAAGAGCAAGGTCAAAAAAGCCATGCGCGACATGGCGGAGGAGCTGCTGAAGCTCTACGCCGCGCGCAAGGCGGTGCCGGGCCACGCGTTCAGCTCCGACTCGCACTGGCAGCAGGAGTTCGAGGACGCGTTCGAGTACGAGCTGACCGTCGATCAGAAGACGGCGATCGCCGACATCAAGCGCGACATGGAGTCGCCGACGCCGATGGACCGCCTGCTGTGCGGCGACGTCGGCTACGGCAAGACCGAGGTCGCGATGCGCGCCGGGTTCAAGGCGGTGATGGACGGCAAGCAGATCGCCTTCCTCGCGCCCACCACCGTGCTCGCGTTCCAGCATCAGAAGACGCTCAGGGAGCGCTTCGCCGGATTCCCCGTGCGGATCGAGATGGTGAGCCGCTTCCGTTCGAAGGCGGAGCAGAAGAGCGCGATCGAAGATCTGGCGGCGGGCAAAGTCGACATCATCGTCGGCACGCACCGCCTGCTCTCGAAGGACGTCGAGTTCCGCGACCTCGGCCTTCTCGTCGTGGACGAAGAGCAGCGCTTCGGCGTCGCGCACAAGGAGAAGATCAAGCAGCTGAAGAAGAAGGTGGACGTGCTCACGATGAGCGCCACGCCGATCCCGCGGACGCTCAACATGTCGCTCGTCGGCATCCGCGACATGTCGATCATCGAGACGCCGCCGAAAGATCGCCTGTCGATTCAGACCAACGTCGTCAAGTTCGATCAGCAGGTGATCGGCCGCGCGATCCGCAACGAGCTCGCGCGCGGCGGGCAGGTGTATTTCGTCCACAACCGCGTCGAGTCGATCTTCTCGATCGGCGCCCTGGTGCAGCGGCTGGTGCCGGAAGCGCGGATCGTCGTCGGCCACGGGCAGATGGACGAAGAGGCGCTCGAGCGCGCGATGCTCGATTTCGTCGCGAAGAAATTCGACGTCCTGCTGGCGACGACGATCGTCGAGAACGGCCTCGACATCCCGAACGCGAACACGATCATCATCAACCGCGCCGATCGCTACGGGCTCTCGCAGCTCTATCAGCTTCGCGGCCGCGTCGGCCGATCCGATCGCCCCGCGTACGCGTACCTGCTGATTCCACCCGAAGACAACCTGTCGCCAGTAGCGAAGAAGCGTCTCGCGGCGATCAAGGAGTTCAGCGACCTGGGCAGCGGCTTCCGCGTCGCCGCGCTCGACCTCGAGATCCGCGGCGCCGGCAACCTGCTCGGCGGCGAACAAAGCGGCCAGATCGACACCGTCGGCTTCGAGATGTACATGAAGCTGCTCGAGCAGACCGTCCGCGAGCTCAAGGGCGAAGAGATCGACGACGACGTGCGCGCGACGGTGAACCTGCGCGTGGATCTGCGCATCGACGCCGAGTACGTGCCGGACATGAACCAGCGGCTCATGCTGTACCGCCAGGTCGCGGCCGCGCGGCGCGACGACGAAATCGATCGCGTGCTCGACGAGGCGCTCGACCGTTACGGACCGCTGCCCGATTCGGTGCGCAACCTCGCCGACTACGGCCGCATCCGCATCATGGCCGATCGGCTCGGCGTCGACACGATCGACCGCGAGGGCCGCATCGTCGTCTTAAAGTTCAGACCGCAGGCGAAGCTCGACCCGGTGCGGCTCGTGGCGTTGGTACGGCAGCGTCCGGATCTCACCCTGGTGCCGCCTGCGGCTCTACGCCTGACGCTGGACAGGGCTGATGGCTCAGGGCTGATGGCAAAAAGCCCAACGGGCCACAAGCCGTCGAGCCATCAGCCATCAGCCGTCAGCCATGGCAGAGCGGCGGCGAAGCGTCCAGCCGCCGCTCCGTCCTGGTGGGTGGCGCGCGCGAAAGAGGAAGAGATCAAGCCGGGGTTCAGCAAGGCTGAGATGACGCGGCCCTCCAAGGAGGATCCGCGAGCGCCCGGCGGTGTATTCGAGCGCGTCGGCGGTCTGTTGAGCGAGCTCCTCGATCAGGGATAAAATCTTGTGTTCAGGCAACTTATGAAAAAGATCGTGCTGGCCGCCGTCCTGTCTCTCGCCGCCGCGGTGCCGCGCGCCGAAATCATCGAGCAGATCCTGGTCAAGGTGAACGGCGAGATCTTCACCAAGAGCGATCTCGAGCAGCGCCAGGTCGCCGCGCTCCGGCAAAAGGGGCAGGCGCTCGACTTGAAGAGCGATCCCAACAACGTGCAGCTGCGGAAGGCGCTCGACGAGATCACGCCGCAGATCATCGTGGACGCCGTCGACGAGATGCTTCTGGTGCAGCGGGGGCGGGAGCTCGGGTACAAGCTGAGCGACGAGCAGTTCAAGAGCGTCGTCGACAACATCCGGAAGGAAAACAAGATCGAGAGCGAGGAGCAGTTCCAGGCCGCGCTCAAGTCCGAGAACATGACGATGGCCGATCTGCGGCGCAATCTGGAGCGATCGATGATCGTCCAGCGCGTGCAGCAGAACGAGGTGATGGCCAAGATCGCCATCACCGACGACGAGGCGCGCGCGTACTACGACGCGCACATGAACGAGTTCACGACGGCGCCGACCGTGACGCTGCGCGAGATTCTCGTCGCGACGCCGGCCGATCCGAAGGGCGTCAACGTCGCCGCGGAGGACGCGGCGCTCGAAAAGGCGAAGGAGATCCGCCGCCGCGTCACGACCGGCGGCGAGAACTTCCAGAAACTCGCGGGCGAGATCTCCGACTCGCCGTCGAAGGCGAACGCGGGCCTCATCGGCCCGCTGAGCGTCAACGACATCTCGCCCGACCTGCGGAAGATGATCGAGAAGATGAAGCCGGGCGACGTCGCGGAGCCGGTGCGCACGCCGCGCGGCTTTCAGGTCCTCAAGCTCGACGCGATAACGGCGACGCAGGTGATGTCGCTCGATCAGGCGCGCGAGCAGATCAGCGAGCGCGTCTTCACCGACAAGCGCAAGGCCGAGTTCCAGAAGTACATGCAGAAGCTGCGCGCGCAGGCGATCATCGAATGGAAGAACCCCGACGTGAAGCGCGCGTTCGAAGAGGGCACCAAGCAGGGATGAGCGCCGACCGCCGCCCGAACGGCGGCCCGCAGTGGTTCGCGATTTGGACGCGGTCGCGCCACGAGCAGGTCGTCCGCGAGCAGCTCGAGCGCAAGCACTTCGACGCGTTTCTGCCGACGATCACCCGCT
>Ga0209474_10000622_pt1 | contig 37830 bp, 35 predicted proteins | sample GraSoiAngelo_145_FD_185902 | JGI IMG/M metagenome (GOLD analysis project Ga0209474, IMG submission 185902) | Grasslands soil microbial communities from the Angelo Coastal Reserve, California, USA - 14_1009_05_20cm (SPAdes) (version 2) | ecosystem: Environmental > Terrestrial > Soil > Grasslands...
CACCCAGCCCCAGCGTCCGGTGATGAATACCCAACGCCCATAATGGAACGGAGCGAAGCCCCATGCCGCATCGTCGATCCAGGTCCAGCCCCAGGGCTCGATCCAGCCCCAGTGTCCGTAGCGATAAGGCGCCCATCCTGCTTCGACTCGAGTTGGGAACCAAACGCCGCCGTAGCTGCCGACTTCCCGCCACGCACCGTACTCATCCAGGTCTTCATATCCAATTACATCGGGTGAAACGTAGCGGACCGAAACGACACGGCCTTCCCGATCTGAGCGGACGCGGCACCATTCGTCGAATCCATCAAAGCGCGGAGCATGATAGGTCTGGTGCGCCAGTGACATTCCGCTGAAGAAGCGAACCTGGTGGTTCGATTCAATCTGCACCGCGTCGCCATCGCCGGTAGCGATGCCCTTACCTTTCCACACCGTGATTAGCGTTACATCGCCTTGCGAATCGACATCGAAGCGGTAGTCGCCCGAGTTCAGCAGCGTGAACGCCATGTTCGGCGTATCCACTTCATAGATCTCATGGTCACGAAGTCGCCCCACGTGCAGACTCAGAATGCCCTCGTCGAGCTCAAGCTGCACCGTGTTGTCGGAGAGATTAGTGAGCGTGAGGCTGGTTTCGCCGTTCATGCGCAGCGCCGCGCTGCCAAGGTGCAGTTCGGCACGCGAGTCTTTGTCAGTCCACAGACGATCGGCGGTTGTCATGGGGCGGTTGATGGTGGCGGTTGCCCAGTCATTGACTCCCCCGGGCTGCATCGACACTTCGCCGCTTATGTACTTCAAGCGGGCGACGCGAGACGGCGGATCGTCGCCGAATGCCATCACCGATGACGCCATGAACAACGATGCTGCGATAGTTCCAAAAGCGAATTGCCGCAAAGTTTGCATTGCCCCCAATCTCCTCTTCTTTAGTCCAGCCTGATCACTGCTTGCTGGCCGGTTCTTTTTTGCCCTGCACTCGTGACAACCCTCGAACAACCCGCCCTGTTGCGGCGGGTCCTTGGGATGAACACGATTACCTAAGTCATGGCTATGCATCGGTCATGCGCGACTTTAGCCAGGCTGCCAAATGGGCCGATTTTCCGGGGGAGGAAACTGCTATTAGTGCCGATGGGAATGAATTAAACGAGAGCCTTCCAGGGGATAGTGACCCGGCTCTACCAGAGTGGCAAATTACGGAAGGCGGTCACCTACCGGCACATATGGGAATTGGTATTGACCCGCAGCGCCCCGGGCACTCCGTGATGTCTATTTCGCCACCACAAAGCCGGATACCCGCCTTGTCGCGAGTGTGCTGTTGCCCTTTCGCGCCTGATGATCCGCTGCCGCAGGTTGCGGAATCCCTCGGTAGCCAGGGTGTTGAACTACTTCTGCGCCGAGATTCTCGTCGTGGTGCGATTGCCCAGCACTTGAGCTGTGGTGAGGAATCCCTCCGTAACCGCCACGATCCTGATTGCCTTGACTAGGGCTCTGGAGACCATCTACAAAGGCGGGGCTGAGATCGGCTTCAGTCGTTCGGCGCGGTAGACGCGGATACCGTTGCAAAAGGGAATTGTCGTCGTATTGGATCAGCCCACGATTCAGGCCATTGCGCACCGGAATTCCTTGATATCCGGCACGTTCGTTCTGCGGGCCAGCGGCGAACATCCGGGCCGCACCGTTAAAGAAGAGCGATGCTGCAAAGAGCCCAAGAGCAAAACGCTGCAAGATCTTCATAGTTTTCGTTCCTCGAACAGGCGAATTCGAAGAATTGAGCTCAGACTTGCCTTCTTCTGCTGAATGAGCGCATCTCATCTACGCGGAGCTTTGTGCGGATAATGAGCCCGCTTTGCAAGCCGGAGCAAATTACGGAAGGAGGGCCGCCACTTGGGGCAATCCGCTCCCGACTGACATTTCTGGCAGTGGAAGGATTGTGTCTCTATGGCTGCAATGTTTTGCAGCGGTTCAGACACAATACGTCTTCGGCTACTGCACGATTTTCATGTAATTTCTGGGTGTTTTTGCCCGGCCTACCAGTACGGTGCACGTGGGCATTTGATTGCAACTTCAATGGCAGGAATGGTTTCGTGAGGATTACGGTCAAGGGTATGTTGATTTTTTGTTCTCTGCTTGCCGGACTAGTCGCGGCGGAGGTGATGGCGGCTCCCAATGCACCGGAAAACATGTCTGGCGCGGGCGCTCCAGATGTTCTTTGGCTGGCCGGCACCGGCCGTCTAGCGAAATCGCACTCTTAAGTCAAATCAGAAAGAGATGCCGTCCCGAGTTGGGACGGCATTCTTCCTGTAAGAGTCTGACAGCTACTTGCCAGCTGCGCGACGTGCCTTCTTCGCGCCTTTGACTTGCAGTTCATTCACAACCTGGGTCACGTTAGGAATCTTCGCCGCCATCTTTTCGGCTGACGCCCTCTGGGCTGGTGTATCTACATCGCCTGTGAGGGTAATAACGCCATTGTTGGAATCAAAGCGGATGTGCTGGTTGTCCATTCCGTTCTCGGTCAGGGCTGCCTTGAAGTTGTCTTCGATGCCCTTATCAAGGTTCTTGTCGACTTTCTTGGCCTCGCCTGCGCTGCCTTCCGGCCGAACACCAATTTCATTCGCGACGATCAGCCCACCGGCGCTCTTGCGGGCGATGTCCTCGGCTTGAGTCTTCTCTTCGTCCGACTTCACATCGCCGGAGAGGGTTATAACCCCTTTGTCCTTGTCTTCGGTGACTTTTACGTCGCCCAGATTGTTGGCCTTGAGGGAATCCTTGATCTGATCGGTGACGTCCGGGGTGTTCGCCTTTTGTTGCGAGCAGGCGATGGTAAACACCGCTGCCAATAGAGTGAGTAAAGCTAAAACGCGGGCAATTCGCATGGAGTGTCTCCTCCCGAAACTTAGTTGTGTTTTGAGTTGCGCACCCATGGAAGCGATAAACCGATTCCAGAGCTGCGTCACCCACGGGAGAGTCTCCCGGCGGTGCTTTCTCAAAGATGCCGTCTCTAGTCGGGGGGAGGGCTAAGGCCCGGAGGAAAGCCTTCTTGATATGCGGGATTCAAGAACTCTGTTCTGACGGCTAGGTCTCGAATGCTCTTGTTTTTTCTTCATGAATTGCCCAACTTTTGCAATTGTCATCGGCTCCTCCACGTCAACGTGAGCAAAGCAGAGCTCTGTAAAAATTTTATGGCGGAGGCATTTCCGCGCATCTCCGGCCAGAGGTGCGCAAGGACGCATCCAACTTCATGGGCTGTAAGCCCATGAAAATACGACTGTCCACCAATCCGATTCCCTTGTTCAACTTGGCAGCGGCATTGCTAGTGGTGAAGATAAGAAGTTTGCCAGCGGGCTGCTGGCCACCGTCTTGTCCCACGCTTGGAAGTTCCGGGGTGTAGGGGTTAGGGGTTAAGGAGCCAAGAAATGATTGTCAATCGCTCATTGTTAATTGTCGTGGCGGGCGCGGCGATGGTCTTCAACGCCGGATGCGCCACCAAGAAGTATGTGCGCAACGAAGCTGCGCCAGTAATCAACAAGACCAACGAACTCGACGACCTGACTGCGAAGAACACGCGCGACATCCGGGACGTCGATACTCGCTCTCAGCAGGGAATTCAAGGTGTAAATGACCGGATCGCTTCCGTCGATCAGAAGGCGCTCGCTGCTGGTCAGGCAGCCGATCAGGCGAACCAGGCCGCCACTCAGACTTCAGGCAAAGTCGATGCACTAACCAACACCGTAGCCAATCTCGATAACTATCGGCCAGTGGCGGAGACCTCGGTGCACTTTGCTTTCAACAGTGCCGTACTCAGCAAGAAAGCCAAACAAGCTCTCGATCAGCTCGCCAACGACATTCCGAACACAAAGGGATATGTAATCCAGTTGATTGGTGGGACCGACTCGGTGGGTGGCTCTCAGTACAACTACAAGCTCAGTGAGATGCGTGCGGCGGCGGTTGTTCAATACCTTGCCAGCCAGTACAACGTGCCCGCGTACAAAGTCTACGTGGCGGGATTGGGCAAGGATAAGGAAGCTGCGTCTAACCGCACCGCCAACGGCCGTGCCCAGAATCGGCGGGTCGACGTGCAGCTCATGACCAACGTGCAGGAAAACACTGCTGCGCAAAACGTTACTCCGGCTGCCCCCAACAGCCGGTAAGTCTTCCTCGACACCCCGAGGAAGCCCCGGAAGGGCCGTTCCGAATGAAATCGGAATGGCCCCTTTTTATTTGTCTCAATCCTAAATCTGCCTACGTGTTCCGGCCGCCCTCGGCCGGTCTGCGGCATACAAGTGCAGCGGACTCTATTTCGACGACGTCAAGTTGGTTTAGTTATTGGTTTTTTTAGGCCGCCTTGGTTTTGCGAACGACTTACGGGCCCAGGCGGCCGGAACCACGGAACCATAGACTACTCGCGTTTCGCAGCGCCGTCGAAGACGAGAGCGACAACCTGTTCCACGTAGTCTTCAGTGAGCCCCGTCTGCCGAATCAGAAAGCGCATATACAGCGAGCCGTAAAGGATGTCGAGTGCCAGATCGAGGTCGACATGTTCCGGCAACTCACGACGCGCCATGCCGCGGCGGAGTGTCTGGTAGGCCTCTTGCCGGCGAGGCATCATGAAGCGGTCGCGGAATGCCTGGATAAGCTCAGGATCCGACTGGCCTCCGCCGATGAGTGCCGCCACGATTCGTCCACGACGTCCGCGCAGGATGCGCACCAGATGTTTCATTTGGATGCTGACGTCGTTGCGCACAGATCCTGTATTGGGAAAGCGCAATTCCTCGTCCGCACTGCGTGAGAACGCCTCGGCCACAAGCGATGCCTTGTTGGGCCACCAGCGGTAGACGGTAGCTTTGCCCACATCGGCGTCGGCAGCGATCGCTTCGATCGACAGGTCCGGGAATCCCATCTCCTGCAAAAGCTTCAGCGTGCTGCGCAAGATGGCCTTGCGGGCGTCCTCGCTGCGCGGCCTTCCCGGAGCTCGCTTCCCACTACTGGCCCTTGCTTCTGCGCTCTCCACGGGAGCGTAGGTTTGCGGCATAAGATCACGTTAACATAAAATAAATCCGATACGTTCTGTTTCGGAATTAAAATAAGAACTTACCACTTTAGTTGCAGAATTGACCGGGGGTCTCTCGTTCGATGTGGATAGTGTCGTTAGCCTTACGGCGGCCTTATACCTTCGTGGTGATGGCGCTGTTGATTCTGATCCTTACTCCCATCGTGCTTCTGCGCACTTCGATCGACATCTTTCCCGAAATCAATATTCCAGTCATCAGCATCGTCTGGCAGTACTCCGGCATGCAGCCGCAGGAGATGGCCGACCGTTTTCTCAGCAACACCGAGCGTGGCCTGACGACACTGGTAAACGACATTCAGCACATCGAGTCCGTTGCCTTGCAGGGACGGGCCATCGAGAAGATTTATTTTCAGCCCACGGCGAACCTGCAGATGGCCATCGCTCAGGTAACCGCTGTCTCGCAGCAGATGGTGCGCCAATTACCCCCGGGAACGCAGCCGCCCTTAATAATTGTTTATTCGGCATCAAGCGTTCCCATCGTGCAGGTCGGCATCAGCAGCAAAAGCATTCCCGAGCAGGAACTCAACGATCTCACGCTGAACTTTGTTCGCTCTCCTTTAACAACGGTCAAAGGCGCCGCAATTCCGTACCCCTACGGTGGAAAAGCGAGAGTGATCGCCGTCGACCTGGACACGCAGGCTCTTCAGGCGCACGGGCTGACTCCGGTAGACGTAGTGAATGCGGTCGACGCGCAGAACCTGATTCTTCCCTCCGGCACCGCAAAGATCGGCGGCCTGGAAATGAATGTGCGCATGAATGGCAGCACGCAGACAGTTGCCGAGCTGAACGATCTCCCTATCAAAACCAAGAACGGCGCGACGATCTATGTGCGTGACATCGGACATGTACGCGACGGCTTCACCCCACAGACCAACATCGTTCGCCAGGACGGAGTACGCGGCACGCTGCTGAGCATAATGAAGAATAGTGGCGCCTCGACCCTGGACATTGTCGCTCAGATCAAAGCGCGCTTGCCTACTATCGCCGAAAGCCTGCCTCAGGACCTCCAGATCAAAACACTCTTCGATCAATCGCTATTCGTCAGAGGTTCGATTCAGGGAGTGTTGCGCGAGGGCGCCATCGCTGCCGTGCTTACGGCGCTGATGATATTGCTGTTTCTGGGCGATTGGCGGCCAACTGTAGTCATTACTGTTTCCATTCCTCTCTCGATCTGCGTCTCCATCATCCTGCTGAGTGCCCTCGGCGAAACGATCAACATCATGACGCTCGGAGGGCTCGCTCTAGCCGTCGGAATCCTGGTCGATGATGCGACCGTCGCGATCGAGAATATCGAGCGCAACCTCGCCATGGGCAAAGACATGAAGCAGGCCATCCTCGATGGCTCACAGCAGATCGCGCTTCCGGCCTTTGTCTCAACGATCTGCATCTGCATCGTGTTCGTGCCTATGTTTTTCCTGACGGGGGTGGCCAAGTATCTGTTTGTTCCTCTGGCTGAGGCGGTTGTATTCGCCATGCTGGCGTCGTATTTCCTTTCGCGAACTCTCGTCCCAACCATGGTGCTGTACATCATGCGAGGACACGAGCACAAAGCGGCCACGCCGAAGACGATCCTCGGAAGGCTCCAGCGTGGTTTTGAAAGCGCCTTCGAAAAGTTTCGTGAGGCTTACCGGGATCTGCTGGGTAACGCGCTGGAGCACCGCAAGATATTCGCGGCGGCCTTTCTCAGCTTTTGCGTTTTATCTTCTGGACTGATCTTCTTTCTAGGCCAGGATTTCTTTCCTGCGGTCGACGCCGGAGTTTTCCGTTTACACGTGCGTGCGCGTGCCGGTACTCGGATCGAAGAAACAGCGCGCCTCTGTGATGAAGTCGAGAAGGTACTGCGGCAGGAAATTCCCAGAAACGAACTGGTAACCATCCTCGACAATATTGGTTTGCCATTCAGCTCAATTAACACCACCTACAGCACCAGCGGAACAATAGGCACCTCCGATGCCGAGATACTGGTCTCTCTAAATCAGGAGCATCATCACCCCACTGCAGATTACGTAAAGAAGCTTCGCGAGGATCTGCCGCTCTATTTTCCCGGCACGGAGTTCTTTTTCCAGCCCGCCGATATAGTGAGTCAGATTCTGAACTTTGGCCTGCCTTCACCCATTGACGTTCAGGTGATTGGCCGCAATCTCAACGGGAATTACGCGATTGCCGAGCAAATCGCGAACCGGATGCGCCACGTGCCAGGCGCCGCCGACGTGCATGTGCAGCAGTTGATGAACGGCCCTGCAATCGACCTGAACATCGACCGCTCGCGGGCCAAGGAAGTTGGACTCGACCAACAGGACGTTGCGCGCAACCTGCTGGTCTCGTTGAGTGGCAGCTTCCAGACCGCGCCAAGTTACTGGCTGAATCCGGAAAATGGAGTCACGTACAACGTTGCCGTTCAGACTCCCGACTATCGCCTCGACTCCATGCAGGCCCTCATGAACACGCCGGTTAGTTCGTCGTCGGCGCCCTCACCACAAGTGTTGGCGAATCTTGCGACGATCAAGCCGAATACGACTCCCGCAGCGATCTATCACTACGACATCACGCCCGTAGTGGACGTCTACGCCTCGGTTCAAGGACGTGATTTGGGTGGATTGGCTAGCGACGTTCGCGCAGTACTGAAGGAATTCAATGGCAAACTGCCGCGAGGAACGCACATCACGCTTCGAGGACAGGTAGAAACCATGACCTCATCCTTCGTAGGACTGGCCTTCGGACTGATCATGGCAATCGTTCTGGTTTACCTGCTAATTGTGGTGAATTTCCAGTCCTGGCTCGACCCATTCATCATTATTACTGCACTGCCGGGCGCGCTGGCCGGCATCATGTGGATGTTGTTGCTGACGCACACGCGCATGAGTGTGCCCTCGCTTACGGGCGCGATCATGTGCGTGGGAGTTGCCACGGCAAACAGCATTCTTCTGGTTTCGTTCGCGCGCGAGCGCATGGATGCCGGACTTCCGGCGTTTCAGGCGGCCATGGAAGCTGGGTTCACTCGCATCCGTCCCGTGATCATGACCGCTCTGGCAATGATCATCGGCATGGTGCCCATGGCGCTGGGGATGGGCGAAGGCGGCGAGCAGAACGCGCCCTTGGGCCGCGCCGTCATCGGCGGCCTGCTCTTTGCCACCGTGGCGACTCTGTTTTTTGTGCCAGCGGTCTTTACAATGATTCACGGACGCAAGTCTGGGCACGTGATAGAACGGGCAGCACCAGAATGGGTTCACGAGGAGTAGAGACAAGATTGGGAAAGGAATTACAGGAAGACGTGAGTTATCCCGAAGTCATTAACTTTCCGTCGGAAACGGAACACCCGTCCGCCAGCCGTCCGCCGCAGAACAAGTCGGCACGGAAGGCGGGATGGATCGCAGGCGCAGTCATCCTCGTCTTGGTCATCGCCGGCGCTATAACGATCGCGAGCAAGCTGGGCGAAAAGAAAGCTCTCGCAGCGGAGACAGAGCGCCTCGCGATTCCAAATGTCACGGTCACTCATCCTACGCAGGAACAATCGCACGAGGAACTGGTCCTTCCCGCCACTGTGCAGGCATACAAGGAATCTCCAATCTACGCGCGCACCAACGGATATGTCCTGCACTGGTACAAAGACATCGGCTCACACTTGAATAAAGGTGACTTGCTCGCCGACATCGACACTCCGGAAGTCGACCAGGAATTGCTGCAGGCACGCGCGACTCGCCAGCAGATCCAAGCCCAACTGGGCTTGGCGAAGAGTTCGGCAGAACGCTGGCAGAATCTGCGCAAGAGCGACTCCGTCTCGCAACAGGAAGTTGATCAGCAGGTCAGCGGATATCAGCAAGCGCAGGCAAATCTTGCGGCCGCAGACGCGAACGTGCGCCGGCTCAAGCAGATGGAGTCGTTCAAGCACGTGTACGCGCCGTTCGGCGGGGTGCTTACGAAGCGCAATATCGATGTTGGCGCTTTAATCAACGCCGGGAACACGGGATCTGACAAGGAGCTGTTCGATGTGGCGCAGGTCGATCCGCTCCGGGTGTATGTCAACGTGCCGCAGACTTATAGCCCTGCCATTCACATCGGCATGAAGGCATTTCTCGAGCAGCGCGAATATGCGGGTCAGCAGTTCGAAGGAAAGGTCGTGCGAACCTCCGAAGTCATTGATCCCTCGACGCGGACTTTGCTCTCTGAGATCGATGTTCCCAATCCGGGAGGAAAAATTCTGCCCGGAGCCTACGCTCAGGTGCACTTCGCGGCAAAGATCGATGCTCCACGGTTGACGATTCCGATCAACACCTTGCTTTTCCGACCTGAAGGTCCGCGCGCGGCGGTTGTCGATACCGATAATAGAGTTCATCTCCGCGCGGTAACCATCGGCCGCGATTACGGCAGTTCAGTCGAAGTGGTTGCTGGACTTCAGGCTGACGATCAGGTGATCGTGAATCCGGCGGATTCTTTGGAAGAGGAACAGCAAGTTAAGGTGGCTACCAGCAAAGCGGGAGCGCAGAAGCAGGGAAGCTAGAAGAGAACCTCCAAGGATGAAAAAAGGGCAGCCGCTTCTGGCTGCCCTCTTTAATTCGCACTGAGTTTCTAGCGCCAACCGAAACCGGTGTAGCGCGTCCAGTCCCAAACGCGATTGTAGCGGTCTCTGCGGGCCACTTGCCGATCGCGTTGGATGTCGCGGTATCGTTCGCGCATCTCCTCGCGCTCACGCTCTGCCGCACGATAGTTGCCTTCGCGTTCAAACTGGCGAAGTTCCCAACGATCGTGTTCCAGTTCGCGTTCGTCGCGCCGGATGTCACTGTGGATGTCGCGACGCTCACGACAGCCACGATACTGATCGTGGCGGACGTAGTCACCGCGCTGCCAGTTCCGGTCATTGTTATGGCGACCATAATCGGCGCGTCGCCAGTCGCTGCTGCCATGCGATCGCCAGTTACGGTTTTGTGCCATCACGGTGCCAGTACCGGCCAGTGCTAACAGCAAAATCCCCACTGCTATTCCTTTCATTTGAGTTTCTCGCTTGATCAGAATTCGGCTTCAGGGGTTAGCCGTTATCGCTAGCAACACCAATTCACGAGAGAGTTGCGGTTTTTGTATGCCTGTTTGCGCCAGAGCTTGGGATGGAGGGAGCCGGGCCAAAACATGTGAAGATGTCAGGGAAAAGAGAAAAGGCAGTCTTCACGCTAGACTGCCCCTTCTACTTGGCGGAAGCTTCTTCAGCAGGAAGTGCCGGCTTCCGCAGTTAAAATTTAACGCCAACCCCAGTACCGGTCATGGCGGACGTCACGGGTATCGCGGCGAGCATCCCAGCGGTCGCGCTTGATGTCGCGGTATTCATTCCGCAATTCCGCGCTCTCGCTGTGCTCCGCGCCAGTCGCCTTCACGAAGCTCCTCACGAAGTTCGCGGCGATCCTGAGCAATCCTGGCTCGATCATGACTCATGTCTCGATAATCAGCGCGGCGGTCTGCGTAGTCGCGTCGAAGATCGCGGTCGGCTCTCCAGTCGCGATCTTCCGCCATCAACGAGCCGGCGCCTAGGATTCCCATGAGAACTATGCCAATCAGAGTGCGTTTCATAATCTTTTTCTCCTCGTCACGGCCCGCCGGCAGGCCTACCAGTAGAAACACGACTCGGCCCAAGAGTTGCGGTGATTAAAAAGTGGCACAGACACAATGGACTGCTCAGCGTGTGAGGCTTTGAAGGGGTACGGTTTCAACGAAGCGCAGTCGTGCCGTTAAAACCGGCCTGAAATCCGGCTTTAAGCCGCTGACGTGCTCTTTCTAAATTGCAATAAAGACGCCGAGGCTGAAGCCCGATTTTAAGTCTGGACTGATGGCACGGCTCCGCTTCGCTGAAGCCATGCCCCTTCAAAACCATTTCCGCAAAGCTAATTTGGCCAAGCCCCCAGCATGCTGCGTCTCTACTCTGCAGCATGTTCGTGCCAGTCCTGTGAGCGCTCACAGCCCAGCTTCAATCCGCGAGCGTGGATCGAGATAATCGCGCAGTGCATCACCAATAAAATTGAACGACAGCACGGCGAGCATCACAGCCGCGGCAGGGAACAGGACCAGGTGGGGCGCATCGAAAAGATGCGAGCGGCCGTCGTTCAACATGGAGCCCCAACTTGCTGTCGGTGGCGGTATTCCTAACCCGAGAAAGCTCATTGTTGCCTCGGCAAGCACAGCTCCCGCCATGCCAATTGCCGCCTGCACAATGACCGGCTGGATAATGTTCGGCAGAATATGACGTGTAATTACCCGCCAGTCACTGGCTCCCAAGGCCCGAGCAGCTTCTACAAATTCCCGTTCCCGAACCGACAGCACCTGTGCTCGCACGAGTCGCGCATAGCCAACCCATCCGCCAATCCAGAGCGCAAGAATCAGGTTGAAGATTCCCGGTCCGAGGAAGGCCACGAAGGCGATGGCCAGCAGAATTCCAGGGAACGACAAAAACGCGTTCATCACCACAATATTGAAAAAGCGGTCAATGCCGCCGCCGTAGTATCCGGCGATGCATCCGAAAAATAATCCGAGCAGCAATGAGCCGGCGACTACGCTGACTCCTACGAGCATTGAGATACGCGCGCCATAAATCACGCGCGAAAGGATGTCGCGTCCAAGCTCATCCGTGCCAAACCAATGCCCATGGCTCGGCCTTTCAAGGCGAGTCGACAGATCAAGCTGCGCCGGATCACGCGGCGCAATCAACGGCGCAAATAGCGCAAAGATCACGAACAGACAAACAAGCACGACGCCAAAGGCAGCGAGGCGATTGCGGAGGACTGAGCGCATGAGACGAACTCATTTAACCACGGACGCGAGGGAGCCGGGAGAAAGCAAAAAAAAAACTAAACAGTGAAGTACACGAAGGATCACGAAGAATAAAACCAGTGAGCTCTGTGCTCCGGGATTCCTTCCTTTGTGCTCCTTTCTGCGCTTCATGGTTTTACTCGGGTCAGGCTAGCGTAGTTGCCATGAGACGTAAGTCTCAAGAATCAATTACTTACGCTCTGATCAGAAATTCACAAGCAACCCGCTTGACATCTATTGCAATAAGTAATATTGTTATTGCGATTTGTGATAGAGAGAAAAACCGTGAAGCTAGGCGAGAAAATTCGGTACCTGCGTGAGGTGGAAGGCAGCATTCGCGGGCTTGGTCGCGAGATGACGCAGCAGGAGATCGTTCGTGCACTAAAGAAAGAGTCGGGCGCGAGCATCAGTCAGTCATATCTGTCGCAGATCGAGAAGGGCGCGCGTCCGCACCTCACCAACACCACGCGCTTGTTGCTCGCACGCTTCTTCAAGGTTCATCCGGGATACCTGGTGGATGACCCCGAGGGCTATCACACTGAATTGATTTCGGAGGTGCGCACGCTTGAGGAACGTCTTGATCTTTGGCTGATCGCCGGGGCCGAGCGCTTCCGCCGCGATGCGCAGGTAAGCCACGCGCTGCTGGAGGCGGCCAAGCACGACGACTCGCGCGGTTGCCTCGTGTTGCTCGGCGCCATTTTGGACACGCCGGGACTGGCGGAACGCTTGCTTCAGGTCCTGAAACCGAATGGGCACAGCCGCGAAAACGGGAAGCGCAAACTGGATGGCAGCACGCGCGGAGAGGAGATCTTATGAATTGGGAACTCTTCTATCTGATCTGTTTCATTGTGGGATTCGGGTTCAGCGCGCTCTCGTTCTTGACGGGAACTCTGCATCTTCATCTGCCTGTGAAATGGCATTTACATCTGGGCAAGGGTTTGGGTTCGAGCGGCGGTCTCTCCATTTTTAATTCGTTCTCACTCATGGCGTTCCTGACCTGGTTTGGCGCCATGGGATATCTGATGACCCGGCATTCGAGCTTCTGGTTCGGATTTATTCTTGCCGCGGCAACGCTTGGCGGCGGCGTCGGGGCCTCGATCATTTTCCTCTTCCTTGCAAAGTTCCTGATGAAGTACGACGTCGGGGTTGACGCTGCGGAATACGAGATGACGGGGGTGCTTGGCCGCGTGACTAGTTCGATCCGCAGTGGCGGTACGGGAGAAATGGTCTTTGAACAAGTAGGCACGCGGCGTAGTTGCGGCGCACGGAGTGAAGACGGAACGCCGATCGCGAAAGGAACAGAAGTGGTCGTTACGCGTTATGAGTGCGGTATCGCGTACGTGCGTACCTGGGACGAGATTTCCGGAGAGGCCGATGCCAAAGCCGGAGAGTTGAGCAAACAGTAGTTGGATCCCTTATTGGGATGCAGGGAGAAACGTTATGTCACATGACTTACAGATTTGGGTGGGTTTGGGGCTCCTTGGACTTTTCCTCCTTTTGACAGGAATCGCCAAGCTGTTCGTAAAAGCTGGACCAAATGAAGCATTGATTGTTTATGGATTTCGAGGAAGACGAGTACGAACGGGACGCGGGACTCTCATATTTCCACTGGTTGAGAGTTCAAGAATGTTGTCGCTGGAGCTGATGTCGTTCGATGTAGCTCCGCAACAGGATCTGTACACGAATCAGGGAGTCGCCGTATCGGTAGAAGCCGTGGCACAGATCAAGGTGAAGTCGGACGAAGTTTCGATCTTCACGGCAGCCGAGCAATTCCTGACCAAGACGCCAGGGCAGCGCGAAGGCCTGATTCGTCTGGTGATGGAGGGTCATCTGCGCGGCATTATCGGTCAACTCACGGTGGAACAGATCGTTAAGGAGCCGGAGATGGTTGCCGATCGCATGCGATCGACTTGTTCTGACGATCTGAACAAAATGGGCCTCGAAGTGGTCTCGTTCACGATCAAGGAAGTGAAGGACAAGAACGAATACATCGCCAATATGGGACGTCCGGATGTTGCTCGCATCAAGCGCGATGCCGACGTTGCCGCCGCCGAAGCGGAGCGGGATACGGCGATCAAGCGCGCAGAAGCGCTACGCGAGTCCGCGATCGCAAAGGCCAAGGCCGATCAGGAGCGCGTGCTCGCCGAGACGCTCTCGCAGGCCAAGCAGGCCGAAGCACAGCGCGATCTTGAGGTCAAAAAAGCTGCCTACTCGGAGCTGATTAAGAAGCAGCAGGCGCAGGCCGATAAGGCTTATGAGATCCAGGCCAACATTCAACAGCAGTCGGTGATCGCCGAGGCTGTGAAGGTTCAGCAGATTGAGAAAGAACAGCAGATCAAGGTGCAGGAAGCCGAAATCCTGCGTCATGAGAAGGAGCTGATCGCGACCGTGCTCAAAGAGGCTGAGATCGAGCGTCAGCGCATTCAGACGCTGGCCGAAGCCGAGCGTCAACGCCAGACGCTCGAAGCGGAAGGCCGTGCCTCTGCGACGCGCGCGCAAGGGGAGGCAGAAGCCGAGATCATCTTCAAGAAAGGCGAGGCCGAAGCCAAGGCGATGAACGTGAAGGCCGAAGCTTATCAGGAGTGGAACCAGGCGGCCGTTGTCGACAGGCTGATCACCAGTCTTCCCGAAGTGGTCCGTGCGATGGCGGCGCCACTCGCGAACGTCGATAAGATCACGATCGTCTCCACCGGCAACGATGGAGCGGCAGGCGCCAGCAAAATCACCGGCGACATGGCGAAGATCGCGGCACAAGTTCCAGCACTGTTCGAAGCCTTCTCCGGCATGAACATGAACGAGCTGCTTGGCCGGGTGAAGCAGTTGAAGTCCGACAAGACAGACGGCGACGCTTCGAAGAAGAAGTCGGCGGGTGCCGGTTCGCAGACACAGTAATAAGTTCACAAGGGAGACGCCCGCCAAAGCGAGCGTTTCTCCTGGAAGAATGATTTGCAGGAGTAGTTATGAATCCATGGAAAGGTGCATTCGTGGCGGTGCTGCTGAGCGGGGTGGTCTTCGGCATTCTTAACGGACACCTCGCCGTGTGGACCGCCGTCGGAGCGGCACTGGGCGCTGTGCTCGCAGGTCGGGAAAGAAATCGGGTTATGACTTGATTGAGCGATCAGATGGCTCACGACAAATCGTCAAAGGCCCCGAGCACTCAGATGCAAGGAAATAGCTGATCTACGGAAAGGAGTTGAGTCATGGCATTACTGGAAAGAGTTTCGACATTAATCCGGGCCAACATCAATGACCTGGTCGATAAGGCAGAAGATCCCGAGAAGATGATCAAGCAGGTCATCCTCGACATGCAGAACCAGCTTCTTCAGGTGAAAACACAGGTAGCGATTGCGATCGCCGACCAGCACCTCCTGGAGAAGAAACAGAAAGAGAACCTCGAGAAAGCAGCCGAGTGGACACGCAAGGCGGAGCTTGCTGTTTCGAAGAAGCAGGACGATCTCGCACGGGCCGCTATCGAGCGCTCGCTAAGCACGAAACAGACTGCGCAGAACTTCGAGCAGCAGGTTGCCGATCAAAAGATCGAAGTTGAGAACTTGAAGACCGCTCTCCGCAAGCTCGAGCAAAAGCTCGAAGAGGCGCAGTCGAAATGCGATGTGCTGGTTGCCCAGGCTCGCCGGTCTCGTGTGGTCGGGAAGGCTCGCACCGCGCAGTCCGCTGCTGGCGATGGCAAGCATGTTGAGACTTTCGACCGCATGAAACAAAAGGTTCAGCGCGGCGAAGCTATCAACCACGCGCATCAGGAGCTAAGCGGCGATTCCATCGAGGATCGTTTCGCGACCTTGGAACGCGAGGACGAAATCGAGCGCCTATTGGCCGAGATCAAGAATAAGAGCGCGTCAGCGTAGACACGGCTGTCGGCTCTCGGGTGTCGGCGTTCGGCCGACTGCCAGCTGGGAATTCGATACCTGGATTTCCTTTGGCGCTTCGCGATCGTGAGTTGGATGGCTCCTTGATGTTCAGTGGCCGACCGCCGACAGCCTACGTCGCAGCAGCGCTCGCGTTAGCAACTCATTTGTGCCATCCTGATTACGTGAAGAGCCAAAGCCAACGCGACCTTGAAAAACACTGGGCCGAGCAATCAAAGAAACAAACGCCCGCAGAACGCCTCCGCATGAAGGCAGAGAAGTTGCGCAAACGAATCGAGCGCGACCAAGCCTTGCTCGAGCGACGCCGGAAGCCGGGTGAAGGATCCGCACTGCAACCTGCGGGACAGGCCGCATCTGCAGCTCCTTCGCAGAATGAACGCAAGTCCAGTAATTCCCAATCGGGTGGATCAGCGCGGCGCAAACTCACGAAATGATGCGAGTATCGCGCCTTGTAATGCTGCTCTCTTGTCTTGTTTCGTTGCGGCTGCTCAGTCAGGAGATCACCAGCACAACGCAAATGGAGCAGCAGATACTCGAGTGGACCAACGAGGAGCGCGCGAAGGTCAACGCTCCGCCCCTCAAGTGGAATAACCGGCTGGCGATCGCCGCACGCTTACATTCTGACGAGATGGCCAACCACAAAGAGCTGACCCATCAGCTCAAGGGGGAGCCGCCTTTTACTCAGCGGCTATCGGAGCATGGCGCAAAGTTCAGCGGCGCCGCCGAGAATGTGGGTTACGCTGACAGCCCCGAGGAGCTGCAGAGCGGGTGGATGCACTCGCCGGGCCATCGCTCTAACGTGCTTAATCCTGTGTATACCGAATTGGGAGTCGGAATCGTGCGTGCCGGTAACCGTCTCTGGGCTACCGAAGATTTTGCAACCGGGCTGCAGAATCTCTCATCGGACGATTTCGAACAAGCCGTTGACCAGCAGATTGCATCCCGTCGCAGTCGTCGCCGCCTCGGAGCACTGAAAGCGACTCATGCTCCACAGCTGCGTCGCGTCGCCTGCTCCGGTGAAAGCTCCGCGAGCGCGGCCTTTGCCGCGTTGCCGCATCGTGACATGCAGGCGTCCGCATTCAATTTCACCACGGCAACTCCGAACGATCTTCCCGCCAATGCCATGAGCAAAGTGCTCGAGCTCCCCTCCGGTGGTTACTCCATCGGAGCTTGCCCAACCAAGGCCGATAATAATGGGATGAGTACCTACCGCGTACTCTTAGTCTTGTATCGCTGAGATTCACGCAAGCACTGCGACCAGGGACAACGCTTGTATAGCCAATGCTCGGTCTCCCCTTATCTCGACCTCGAGCGCCGCGGCCTGTGCATCAACAGCCTTGGTGAAAACGCGCCAAGCGAGCTCTTGATCCATCTTTAACGTTGCGTCCGCAGATGGCGCGTTTTCTGTAAGATGCCATCCAGCGTTGGCCCTCTCCACGAACCAGGAACCTCCAGCCTCGCCGCTGATTTCAATCTCAACGATCGTTCGTTCCCGCGCCCGCACGGACCGAAAGGCATGCGGCATGCCCCGCATGAAAGTATCGAGCACCGGGAAGTAGAGTTCGCGATTGCTGATTCCTGGGCGCCCGACGGCCACGCGAATCTGTTGCTGATGATGCCAACGCTCCGTGTACTCGCGAGCGACGTCGAACCAGTTCGCGGAACTCTCCTCGCCAGCCCAAGTAACTCCCCAGAGAGCAGGAGCATTGGGATCAAGTCCGCGGAAGAAAGCGTGCACTTCGTTCGACGTGATCTCCATGAGATCGATCAAAACTCGCGGGCTGAGGCGACGCGCGGCCTGCACCCACTCGGCGTTGTTGCGATTGATGAAACCTATAAAGGCTTCGTAACCGTCTCGCGGCGGAGCCGTCAGGCCTAAGAATCCGTCACGCTGAATAGAGAGCCGTTTGAAATTGCCATCGAGCAGGTGCGCCGTCACATCCTTAACCGTCCATTGCTTTGCCAAAGTGGGATGCGACCACTCGTCATGGCGCAGGCACCTGAGCAGTTCGATCAGTTTGCCTTCAAGGATCGGGAACAGGTCGAGTGTGAGGATCGGCTTGAGAGACATTTGCGAATGAGTATCGCAAACCTGCTTTACGAAGCCAAAAAATAAAAAGGGCTGCCGCAGCAGCCCCTTGCGATTCTCTCGCGATCAGAAAAGGAACTTCACCGACAATTGAACTTGCAGCGGATCCCCAACGCCTTCGCGCAGGAACCCGTCGAAGTTGAACAGTGCCGGACTAACCAGCGGATTGACGTTGTTCTTATTGTTGAAGCTGTTGAACATCTCCACTTGCGGGATTAATGCATAACGGTCGCCAAAATGGAACGGACGGGTTCCGCGCCAGTCAAAGCTGAAGTAGCCGTTGTCTTTGCGCAGGTGATTGCGTCCGCAGTCAATTCCGTTCACGACGCGGGTCCTTGAATTATTCGAGCTGCACGGTGCGCCAGTGCCTGTGCCGAGAGGGTTGTCAGTAATCGGCTGGGCCGTATGCGCCTGGATGCGCGGACTGAATTCGATTCCGTATGGCAGCTTCATGTAGGCGAACATATTGAATCTGTGCCGCTCATCGCGGTCTGAGAATGCATAGTCTTTACGGAAGTCAAAACGATTGAAGTAGCGGAAGGTGAAGGGATCGCGCTCGTTGGAGTCATCGTCAAGATCTTCCGAAAGCGTGTAGTTGAACTCCAGCTGATAGTTCTGGCTGAAGCTCTTTCTGCCTCCGACGGTCATGCCGCGGTAGAGCGAGTGGGCAGTGCTCTGAGTATCGGTAACCGCTCCGAGATTCGTGAATGGTCCGGCAGCGTAGCTGACCGTATCGACATTGTCGGTTGGTTTAATTGGCAGTGCAGCTCCAGTATTCGGATTTACGAATCGCGTCAGGTAAACGCCTTTCGAAATCGTGAGATCAAGATAGCCTGTCCAATTCGTGGCCAGCTCCTGCTGGAAGGCAAAGTTCCCGGTGTAAGTGCGAGGATTGTTGTAGTTGCGATTGAAGACCGTGACGCCGGGCTGGAACGGGAATGCTCCGCCAGCTGGCGGAGTGAAGTGGATGAAATCCGGCCACTGTGGCTTTGGACCGTTCGGGCTAATGAAGACTTGAGTGTAGGCTGGCGGAACTCCGGGGCAAGAGCCGTCTGCGGGAGGCGACGCCAAAGGACAAGTTGCCACATTTCCCGCAAACAGCGTTTGTTGCTGCACGCCGTTCGTGGTGATCGCTCCTACCTGAGTAAGCATGTTCAACTCCGCGTTGTAGATGCCCCAGCTGGCGCGCACAACGGACTTCTGGTTGTTCCTGATGTCCCACGACACGCCGATCCTCGGCTGAAACATCTTGGTTGCGTTCGGTATCTTGCCGTCGGATGGGAATCGAGAATCGCTCAAATTCGTGCCATATGCGGCCTTCGATGGCGGGATTACCGGATCGGGAAAAGTCTGAGCCTCCCAGCGTAAGCCGTAATTGAAGGTGATGTTTGGCCGGAACTGCCATTTGTCTTGCAGGAAAAACGCGTAGTTATTGTTGTTGATGTCCGAAGCTCCGGGTGTGAGGTTCGATAAGCCTGTCGGAGCTCCCTGGAGATAGAGAAGCAATGGACTGGCTGTGGCCTTAAAACCGTCTGGGCATGTTTCGCCCTGATTCAAGAATGTGCCATTCGCGCATTCTGCGGTGCTTGGTCCAAAGCCATGGCTGGTTGCCGTTCCCGGTGTCGCGTAGTGCAGGAATCCGACAACCGAGTCGAAAATGTAGCGGCCCTCGAAGAATCCGCGGAAGACCTGCGCGTTGTTGCTGTGCAGGAACTCTCCACCGAACTTAATGGTGTGATTTCCGGAGACGATGGAGAAGTTGTCGCGCACCTGAGTACGCTTGAATACTTCATCAATATTAGGTCCAAGAAAGAATGGATTTCCGAAACGGAAGGTTGGTGAAGTCGGCCCGCCGAAGCCCATCGCCGTATCGGCCGGCACGTTTGATGTAACCGCCGAGCGAGGCCGATCCTCTCGCGAGAAGGTGAAGTGACCTTCGTTTAGCTTCTTCGCCGAGACCGTGGTGAACAGGTTGAAATTGACGGAGTTGATTTTCGATGGACCTTCAATTCCGTTGGCCGAGGTGCCATATGTGGGTACGTCGAAGGTCTGATTGAGATTGTTGGACCGATCAAAGTTATAAGATGCGCTCAGATTATTCGCCTGGTTCACGTTCCAGTCGTATTTGCCGAGTAGGGCTGTGTTGTGAATCTCGTGCTGTACCGGTAGGCCTTCGTTCTGGTTACGGCTGCTATTAAAGAAGTTGAGCAGAGCCACGCGCTGGCATTCTGCATTGCCTCCGATCAATGTGTCACCACTTCCAACCACTGGAGTCCCTGAACATGTACCCAGAGCAGTACTCAAATTCGGGCGATTGAGGTTTTCCAGAATCTGTTCGAAGGCGCCAAAGAAGAACATCTTCTGCTTAACGATTGGACCACCGACCGTTCCACCGAACTGCTCACGATGAAAGTCCTGTAGCGGCTTACCGTCGGAGGTATCGGCACTGAGTGCCTCCAGACGCTGAAAGTGAAAGGCGCTCCCGTGCAGCTGGTCGGTACCTGATTTTGTAATCACGTTCACAACGCCCCCAGCAGTGCGTCCGAACTCAGCTGTGGCTCCGGTGGCAACCACCTGGAATTCCTTTACGGCATCGAGCGTAATGTCAATGGCCGCACGCTGTCCGCCGACTTGTTCGCCAAAGAATCCGTTGTTGTAATCACCGCCGTCGAGGCTGATGTTGTTGTAAATTCCGCGCTGGCCGGCGAAGTTGATCTCGTCCCCGTCCGGACCTTGTACGATGCTGACCCCGGGTGTAAGCGTCAGCAGGTCTTCAAACTTCCTTCCCAGAATGGGAGTTTGATCGATGGTTATGTTGTTCAGCGTACTGCTTGATTCGGTTGCGGTGGTATCGATTGTGGTTGTGGCATTGACGGTGACCGTCTCTCCGGCTGTCGATACCTTCATCGTCATGCTCAGGCTTCTTGCCTGGCCGACGGTTAGGTCGATCCCCTGCGTGACTATTGTCGAAAAGCCTTCCTTTTTAGCAATGACCTCGTATCGGCCGGGAGTCAACGCCAGGAAAGCGAACCTGCCGTTTTCGTCGCTTGTGGCAGCCTGTCTTATTTGCGTGTCGAGGTTGTGCGCTTCGACAGATGCGCCGGGTATGACTGCGCCGGAGGGATCGAGCACCGTTCCTTGAATTACGCCGGTTGTGATCTGGGTTTGAGAGAAAGCAACGCCTGTCATCAGGAGAATGGCAAGCACGAATAGAGGAATACGACTCTGGGAGATCATTCGGGACTCCTGTGCACATTTCCGGCCACACGCCAACCGGGACCTTCGTTTCAGCTTCTTGGGAAGTCGCAGAATGTTAATCCAAAAGTCGCGCAGTTGCACTAGTCAAAATTCGTATCTGTCGATGACTCCTACCAGTTGAGTGGAAGACCTGAGGGAGCCCTGACGATAAATAGTGTTCGCGGTTAGCAGGCAGAGAACAAAAAAATAATCATCCCGCAATGGAACCCGAGAACATTTTTCCGCGTACTCACTAACGACAACGCGAAAACGTCGTCTATAGATGCGAGAGGAGAAAATACAATGTTTGACGCAAAATACAACTCACTGATCGACAACGCATGGTTCCGCATCGCCGTGAATTGCGCCGTGTTTGCGGTATGGGCTGGGGTAACTTTTGGATCGCTGGCAGCCAAGTAGTGTTTGTACGAGGTTCTTGGGTTTAGTTGTGAGGACCCTGCAGTACAAATACTCCGCATTCATAACCGGTCCTGATCGCTTGCGACGGGATCTGGGGCGGCTAACCGGCCGCCAAGTTTAGCCGCCCGTTTTGGGGTGACGAATAGTCAGGCGAAGGCAGGGCGTCTCCGCTGATGTAATAGCGAACCTAGGCCTTGGTCGCGAACTCGGCCTTGTTCGCAGCGGATGTGGCAGCGGCGCCGTATCGGGTTTCGACATATTCATCGAGAATCCCGATGAATTCCTGGACGATGTGATCGCCGCGCAATGTCGTCATCAATCTTCCATCCACAAATACGGGAGCCTTTGGCTCTTCAAACGTTCCCGGCAGTGAGATGCCTATGTTGGCGTGCTTCGACTCGCCGGGTCCGTTGACCACGCAACCCATGACGGCGAGCTTCATCTCTTCCACGCCCGGATACTTCTCTTTCCATACCGGCATGCTGCTGCGTACGTAGCTCTGAATCTGCTCTGCGAGTTCCTGGAAGAAGGTAGACGTCGTGCGTCCACAGCCAGGACATGCCGTGACTTGCGGCGTGAAGCTGCGGATTCCGAGTGACTGCAATATCTGCTGTGCGACCAGCACCTCTTCCGTGCGATCGCCGTTAGGAGCTGGCGTAAGCGATACCCGAATGGTATCGCCGATACCTTGAGTAAGCAGGGGAGCCAATGCTGCTGCGCTCGCAACAACTCCCTTCATTCCCATTCCAGCTTCGGTTAAGCCCAGATGCAAAACGTATGAACATCGCGAGGCAAGGCTGCGGTAGACATCCAGCAGGTCCTGCACGCCGCTAACCTTGGCGCTAATAATGATCTGGTCTGCTCGCAATCCATACTTCTCGGCAATGACCGCAGAGTTCAGCGCACTCACCACCATGGCTTCCATGGTCACTTCGCGCGCGTCAAGCGGCTCTGGAAGACGAGAGTTTTCGTCCATCATGCGTGTAAGCAGCTGCTGATCAAGCGATCCCCAGTTCACGCCGATACGTACCGGCTTCTGGTTCTCGACCGCCACTTCCACCATGGCGCCGAAGTTCTGGTCATCCTTCTTGCCAATGCTGACATTGCCAGGGTTAATGCGGTATTTCGCCAAACTGCGAGCGCAGGCGGGATACTTCTTCAGCAGAAGATGTCCGTTGTAGTGAAAGTCGCCGATCACCGGAACGTTGACCCCGATCTTTTCCAGTCCTTCGACGATATGCGGCACAGCTTGTGCGGCGGCGTCGTTGTTGACCGTGACGCGTACTAGCTCCGAGCCGGCGCGGGCGAGTGCCGCAACCTGCTTGGTTGTGCCGGGAACGTCGGCAGTGTCGGTGTTTGTCATTGACTGCACAACAATCGGTGCATCGCTGCCCACGCGCACATTGCCAATGTGGACTGTCGGAGTACTTCTACGCTGAATCTGAGACATGGAATCTTAAGTTTAACAAAGAGCCGGAAGAGCGAAGAGATAAGGAGAACCGGACGCCTCGGCGTGTTTTGCTTGCAACTGCTACAAAGTTAATTCTCTCCACCACCAACTGCGATTATCCAGGCTTTTTTGGAGGTGGATGCAAAAAACACGGCCGAGGCGGCCGGTTCTCCTTAGTCTCGTCTTAAGGTGTTGCTCGCTAGAGCGACTTGTCCTTGCCTTCGCGGAGCTGCTGCTTCCAGCCAAGAATTCGCGCCTGATTCGCGGCGGCCTCCGCTTCTGCGATCATGCCTTTCTTCTGATACGCGATCGAAAGGCTGGTGTGAGCAAGAATGTCGTCAGGATCGAGTTCGACTAGTCGCTTCGAAATCTGAATCGATTCGTCCAGCCGATTCGCGTCCTGATAGGCACGAGCCAAGCCGTGCAGCGCCTCGGCGTGGCGAGGATCGATCGCCAGGCACTTTTCATATTCAGCGACGGCTTCCTCGTGCTTGCCCTCCCCGAAGAGATCGAGCGCCGCGTAGTAGTGATCCTCAGCCTGCTGCCTGGAGTCGGACATGAACAAAAAAGTCTAGCAGTTTTGAACCGCTATACTGCCAATCGAGAGCTCATGAAAAAAGTTTTGCGATTCATTTGGATTGCCAGTCGTGGACATCGGCTGGCTCCCTGGCGCAGCCCGTACCTGCGCTGGAGGATCGAGACTTACACGGGTCTCAAAATGGACAAAATCGGATTCATTGAATTCTGGGGATTTCTTTGGCGCGAGCGGCGGGAGCTGAAAAGATTCTTGGAGTGGACTGCAACTATGGAGGATTATGCGCGGCCTAGACCGAAGAATCCTTAGTACCGTATTTTCAGTTCACCGTCGACTCGAAAAAGGTGCTCCCAATTCCGTTTCTGATATTCAAGTAGATGGAATCGTCGTCCCGAACAAACGTCCTACCGCCCGAGGGCAGCCGGAACTACGTTGGTGCTGCACTCTGGATGACACGTGTAAGTGCGTTCTGAAATCAACCCAACACCACAGTGACTTCACTGCCTCTGTCCGCACCCGCCAAGCGGTTCGCCGCAGCGCGATTGGCTGAGATCTCCAGGTAGCCCATGCTGCCGAGGATTCCGAACAGCTCTCCGGGCGTGGCCTGGGCGTAGGCATTCTTCATCTTCGTAACTTCTGCTTTGCCCACGGCGACCTTGAACGCAGGCGGCGTGTCCTCAAAGAGTTGTGGAACGTCTTTGGGCGTGATGTTGGTGATGAGGTTGCCGAACTTGTCCGTTTTGAGGACTACCGCTTTGAAACTCTTGCCATCGACGGGCTTTGGTTTGGGCGCAGCGAAGCGAATATAGTCCGTAATCTCGTCTCCGAACTTGCTGATCTCGACTCCCTTGCTAAGCCAACCAGCACAGGCCGCAAATACGTCGCGTCCGTGAAAAGTTTGACTCACGGGCTGCAGAAAATAGTGCTCAGAGGTCACGTGTCTTACGCTCAGCCGTTCGGAGCGCTCGTAGACCAGAGACAGCACTCCATTATCGGGAGCCAGAAAAGCATGTCTCTCATTTACCGCGAGAATGGGCCGGCGCTGCGATCCCACCCCGGGGTCCACGATTACGACGTGCAGCGTGTCAGAAGGGAAATATGAAGCCGCCGCGGCAATGGTCAGAGCCCCATCGAGGACGTCAAACGAATTCACCGCATTGCAGATGTCAACTATCTGCGCCTGCGGATTTATGTTAACGATCACGCCCTTCATGGCGCCGACAAAATGATCGTTGAGTCCGAAATCGGTAGTGAGGGTGACTAGTCGGTTGGGCAAGAGCGTTCCTCAAAATTTGAGCTAGGCATGGAAGCTGCGCGAAGTTAACTTGCACGCGAAGCGAAGTCAAGGAAGCAATGGTCCTCCGTCAATCCTGAGTAATCAGCGCTGCTATTCGGTTGAAGACTCTTCGGCTTCCGATGACAATGCGGTGAGAACCTCGTCCTCCACATCCCACCGCTTTAAGACCTTGAAAATTGTCCCAGCCGAGAATCCGGCTCGCACGAGCCTGCGAAAAATGCGCGCGGATTCGCGTTCATTTTGTGGCTTCTTAAGCCGCTTGCGTTCAAGGAACTGGCGCGCGAGCTGCTCCTCATTCACATCGTTATAGGCGGCGCTAACAGCCTGCTGAATAATCTCGCTGTGAACACCTTTCGCTTTGAGATCGGTCACTACGCGTCGTCGTCCGAACTTCTCGTTGCTCTGCCGATATTGGGAGTACGAGGACGCGTAACGAGAATCGTTGAGGTACTTTTGTTCTTTGAGCTTGGCGATCACTGCTTCTACGGCCAAGGCTCCCTCCTCGCTAGCCTCGACTCGCTGCCGCAGTAATCGCTTCAGTTCGGCGACCGTACGCATCTTGCGCGCCAGCGAGCCTATCGCGTAGTCGTAGAGCTCGACATCAGTGAGCGTGCGCTTTCGTTTACTTCCCGAGAACGACATGGGCAGAGCGTAGCAGAAACCTCTGCAAGCAACGAGAGTGCATTCGATTTTTCCTGAGACTCTGGCACGCCGCAGCTCATCCGATAGTGCCGGTTGAGATAGCCTCGAATTGGATGAGCAAACCAAGGGGACATTCTAAGATCGCAATTGAAATACGGCCGGCGAGAGAAGGGGACAAACAGCGCATCCTCAAGTGCCTGGCAGAAGCCTTCGAACCATATCGAGAGCAATACACTGCGGGAGCTTACGCTGATACGGTTCTCGACGATGCTTCCCTCGGCACGCGCATGCAGTCGATGCACGTGCTGGTTGCTGTCTCTAGCGGAGAAATTATTGGAACAGTCGCGGGAGGCGGCCCGCATTCCGGCAAAGGACATCTTCGCGGCATGGCGGTGCTACCCCAGTACAAAGGCTCCGGCGTGTCCGCCGAATTGTTGAGTGCAATTGAAGCCTGGCTGGGGATGCGCGGCTGCACTCATGTAACTCTCGATACCACTCAGCCGCTAATCACCGCGATGAGGTTCTACGAGAAGCATGGTTATTCCCGTTCTGGCCGCGCCTCGGATTTCTTTGGCATGCCTTTGATCGAGTATGTGAAGCAGATCGGCTAGCGCTCTTCCGATTGCGTTAATGCCTTCAATCCGCACAATGCGGAGCCTGATCCCGGAGCCGGGCGAGACTCAGACGTTCGCAATTCGCCGAATCACCTGATCCAACACCTCCGCACTGCGCTCCAAGCTCTCCAACTGAGGGTCGCCACACTGCTTCAGGGCCTTCGCCAGTGACTCTACGCGGCGCTGCTTGCCCGCAAGCAAAAGGTCTCTGCCTAGTTTCGTAGGAGTAATCAAAATTGAGCGCGCATCCTCCTTCGCTGGCGTGACCCGGACCAGCCGTTCGCGTTGCATGCCAGCGATCAGACGGCTCATAGTCGGATTTTTCACCTGCTCGGCCGAGGCGAGTTCGGCCAGCGTGAGTGGCCGTCCTGAAAATACGAGCACGGACAGGGCAGAGAGTTTTGCCGGCCCGATACCGCTGGCGAGGTCCTGAATCCGCAGCCGGCGTAGCAGGTGAATGGCCGCCGAATGCAGCCTGTCAGCAAGCTCCCATTCGCGTTTGGCCTGGGCAGTTGACATCTCTTGCATGGGATAGTTAGCATAGCTAACTAAATTTCGATCCTAGCATAACCATGGAGGTTCGTATGCAGGCTGGAACCCAGATAGCACTGGACAAGATTGGGCAGATCGCGATCCTGGTCAAGGATGTCTCCCGAGCAACCGAGTTTTATCGCGATAAGCTTGCGATGAAGTACCTGTTCTCCGCAGGGAACCTCGCTTTCTTCGATTGCGGCGGTATTCGCCTCATGCTTGACAAGCCGGAAAAGCCCGAAGCGGGAACATCGATTATCTATTTCAAAGTTGCCGACATTGGCGAAGCGCATGAACAGATGAAGGCGCGAGGCGTCAAGTTCGTGGATAATCCACACGTAATTGCAAGATTGCCGGATCACGATTTATGGATGACATTCTTTCGCGACAGCGAAGGCAACATACTAGGCCTGATGAGTGAAGTGCGACCGGCAAAGAGCTAATACTCGACGCTGACCAAAAACAGTCCGCCAGCCGGGGCCGTGGGTCCAGCCTCGGCACGACGGCGCGCTGTCAAGATCTGAGTTATTGAATCCACCGCCACGCTGCCCTTGCCGACGAGAAGAAACGTTCCTACCAGATTTCGCACCATGTGGTGCAGGAAGCCGTCTCCGCGCACTCTGTAAACGAGCAGATCGCCCTGCCTGCTCCATTCCGAAGAAAAGATCGTGCGGACGTTGTCGAGGTCATCATCTTTGCCACGCTCCGGATCGACGGCGGCAAAGCTGGTGAAATCGTGACGTCCAAGGACAAGCCATGCCGCCCTGTTCATCGCATCGTGGTCCAGCGGATACGGATGATGATGAACGTACCGCGCTGCAAATGGCGGGCAAACGTTGCCGCGAAAAATTCGATACTCGTAAGTCTTAGCCTTGGCCGAGTGACGCGCGTGAAATTCGGGCTCGACTTCCTTCGCTTCGACCAAGCGAATTGAATTCGGAAGTGTGTGATTCAGCGCAATGAGCAGATTTTCCGCTGGGATCGGCGACTCCAGCGCAAAGCTCGCAACCTGCGCGAGTGCATGCACGCCGGCATCAGTGCGCCCTGAACCCTGAGGTAGAACGCGCTCTCCGGTTACGCGTTCAACGGCATCGGAAAGCGTGCCTTGAATGGTCAACCGCTGCGGTTGTACCTGCCATCCGCAAAAATCGGTTCCATCGTACGCAAGCGTGATTTTGAAGTTTCTTGCGATCCGTTCCTTGTCCTTGTCGTTTTGGTGTCCTGTCGCACGTCTTACTTATGCTGGCAAGATTTTTTTAAGCTCGAGAAATGTAAAAAAGTGGCTAAGAATGAATCGAAATGTTCGCCTGTTCATCGAACGCAATCGTAACGTAATTCTGCGGAAGCGCCATTTGGGTCCATTGCATGATTTATACTAACCGCTTCCCATATCGAATCATGGCCGGCGTTGTGCTCGGGCTGCTGATGGAACTTATCGGTCCAGTGGATCGTATTTCAGGTTTGACGCGGAACAACGTTTCGTGGTGACAATTCGCCGGTCGCGGCAGTCTCAATCTCATTCATTTCCAGAGCAATTGGAGATCGCACATGTGTGTGTTGTGTTTTAAAAGAAGTAAAAAGAGTATTCGCCGGATAGCCGCAGGCGTTGCGCTAACCGGCGGTCTGCTGCTGGGACGTTCGCTCTTCGCGCAAGAAGCGCCCAACGCGCCGGTTCCGCAGCCTGCCAGTACCGCGCAAAGCAGCCGTGGAGAATCCTTTGGCGGACTGAACTATGTCAACGGATACAGCTTTCTCAAAGGTCCGATAGCTCCGTACAAGAGGAGGGAGGTCCCCGCGCCGAATCTTTCGAACTCTCCTCGTATGGATCAGTTAGTACGCGACGGCAAGATCTATCTCTCTATGTCGGATGCGGTCGCTTTAGCGTTGGAAAACAACCTCGATCTCGCAATCGCGCGTTATAACATGCCAATTGCGGATACCGACATCCTGCGCGCCAAGGCCGGACAGAATTTGCGTGGCGTCGCCACTGGATTGGTTCAGGGCACGCCGGGTGGACAGGGCGGTACCGGGACTGGCACCGCCAGTCAGGGAGCCGGAGCAGGTGGTACAACGAGCGCCGCGGGCGGCGCGGGCACTGGTACCTCCGGAATTGTGCTGTCGACTGCAGGGGCTGGCCCTGGTGTGCCCGAATTTGATCCTACGGTAACCAGCAACCTTTCTGAAGAACACGCGATCTCACCGCAAGCCAATCAGGTTTTCACCGGTGTTCCCAATCTGCAATCGAATACCGGAACCGTGAACTTCAGTTACAACCAGGGCTTTGCGCCAGGCACGAATCTGTCCGTGGGGTTTCAGAACAACCGGCAGACTACGAACAGCCGATTCAACACTCTGAATCCAACGCTAAATTCGAGTTTCCGCGCGACCATCACTCAACATCTTCTGCAGGGTTTCGGACTCGGGCTCAACACGCGTTTTATTCGTGTTGCCCGCAATGACCGCGAGATCGTTGACGTCGCCTTCCGCAATCAAGTGATCGAAACTGTTTCCCAAATTGAAAATATCTATTGGGATCTTGTAAACGCCTATGAAAATGTGAAGGCAAAGGAGCGCTCCTTAGGCTTGGCGCAGAAGACGCTTTCCGATAATCAGAAGCAGGTTCAAATCGGGACACTCGCTCCGATCGAAGTAGTGCGCGCGCAAAGCACGGTAGCAGCAAATCAGCAGACGCTGATCGTGGCGCAAACCAACCTGCAACTGCAGCAGCTCCTGATGAAGAATGCGTTATCCCGAAGCCTGTCGGATGCGATTCTGGCCGCTGCTCCGGTAATTCCAACCGATACCATGGCGGTTCCGAGCGAAGAGCCGGTAACCCCGATTCAGGATCTCATCAATGATGCGCTGTCGCATCGTCCTGATCTCGCGCAGTCACGCATCGACCTTACCAATCGTGAGATAAACCGCAAGGCTGCTGCGAACGGACTGCGGCCCAGCGTGGATCTGGTGGCGTTCTATGGGGCCAGCGGTTTAGGAGGCACGCAGAATGCCTTGTCGGCGTGCGGTCCCAATTCGAATCCGCTCTTTTGCACTCCTGCGGGAACTATCCCTCAACACGGATTCGGCAACACTTTTGGGGACTTGTTCAATAGCACGGCTCCGGACAAGGGTATGGGGCTGCAAGTGAGCATCCCGATCCGGAACCGCTCCGCACAGGCCGATCAGATGCGCTCCGAGCTCGAACTGCGCCAGGCTGAGATGCGCTTGCAGCAGTTGCAAAACCAGGTGGCCATCCAGGTGCGCAACGCGCAATTTGCTGTCCAGCAGAATCGAGCCCAGGTTGAAGCCGCGGACAAAGCGCTTGAGCTGGCGCAACAGAGTCTCGACGCCGAGCAGAAGAAGTACGCGCTTGGCGCGTCGACTAATTTCGCTGTCCTGCAAACCGAAAGCGATCTGGCGACGGCAGACAGCAATCGCGTGCAGGCTCGCTCCGCCTACGCAAAGTCACGCGTGGAACTCGACCGCGTCACCGGATACACGCTTGTTCGCAACGGCATCGTGCTCGACGATGCTTTTAACGGAACGGTGACAAAGCAGCCCGTGGTGCCCTACGTCACGCCGCGGACGGACACGACGCCTACGCAACAGCAACAAGCTCCGCAAGGGGCAGTGCAGAATCCTGGCGCGCCCCGGTAGCACAGCAATCTCCGAAATAGTCCAAATCCAGCAGCGAGAACCCGGAGCAGCAAGATGGCTCCGGGTTTTTCTTTGTGCCCGTGACTCGCGAAAGTTATCCTGACCCGGCATGAGTCTCTCGGTTGTGATCATCACGCGAAACGAAGAGAGGAACATCGGACGCACGCTGGCAAGTGTCGCCTGGGCCGATGAGCGAATCATCGTGGACTCTGGCTCCGCAGATCGCACGCTCGAAATTGCTCGCGAGCAGGGCGCCAAGGTCTTTGCAGAATCGTGGAAAGGCTATGCGCAGCAGAAGAATTCCGCGATCGCGAAAGCTTCGAGTGACTGGATACTCTCGATCGACGCAGACGAGGAAGTCTCTGCGGAACTAGCCGAGAGCATAAGACGTGTGGTGAGCGATCCGACGTCGAACGTGGCGGGGTACTTCATCGCCCGGCGCAATCTTTTTCTTGGCCGCTGGATTCGCTATGGCGGCTTCTATCCCGATCGCAAGCTGCGACTGTCTCGGCGCGGCACAGGACAGTTCGTCGAACGTGCGGTGCACGAGACCATGCGCGTCGAGGGCCCTACAGCCGCGCTCGAAGGCGACTTGATTCACAACGCTTATCCAACTTTAACTGCCTATATCGAAAGCATGAACCGCTATTCTTCGCTAGGAGCAGAAGTAGCGCTGCAGAAAGGACAAGTCAGTGATTCCTGGCTGTCGTTTCTCGTTAACGTCTACTATCGGCCAGCTCTGAATTTTTCCTGGAACTACTTTTTTCGCCTTGGCTTTCTCGACGGACGCGAAGGATACCTGCTGCATCTTTATCACAATGTGTATGTCAGCTGGAAATACGCCAAGGCGTGGGAAGCAGCGAGGAACCAGACAATAAGCGATAGGGCCATAGGCGATAAGCAAAACCAAGACAATTCGAAGTTCCTGATTTGAAAAGATGGCTGCCTCTCCAGGAGCCTCGGAGAAAAAAACCGGGAATGAACACGGAGGACACGGAGGTCGCGCAGGAAAACTGCTAAAAAACGAGAAACGCAAACCGACATCTGCGAACCAGGGCAGGATCCAATTTTCAAGGAAAGAAGAAACGCGAGCCGTTCCTCTGCGTGCTCCGTGCCCTCCGTCTTCAGCTTTTTTTTGTCGCGCCAAAACGAAAAGACCGCCCGGCAAATAGGCGGCCTTTTCTTTCAAGGGAGAATAGTTCCAACGGAGGCAAAGCCATCAGAACTTTCTGGACGAAATCTTATGGTCGTGCACAGGGGGTGTCAAGCGAATTTTCTGACGCAAATGCCTTAAAAATCAAGCACTTAGGAAAAATGTACCCTGCATCGAAAATGTGGCAGTTGCTGCCGCACTTTCCCCACTGCACTTAGTAAGAGCTGCTGTTTCAGCAACTTACCTCGATTTTGAAGATTCGTCGCGCAAATTCAGGGTAATGACGTTAGCGTCCTCTGGACGGTCGAAAAAGCGGTGCGGATAGAGTTTGTTAAGCACCACGCGCAGCCCACCGTAGGCAATGCCGAATGCGAGCGCAACTGCCAGAATCAATCCGATGAGTCCAAAGACAGCGATGATCAGATTGCCGATGTTGTCTTTGCGCGAGAGAAACGTCGGCTCGTTGTAGGTGATATCAGCCTCGTAGTTCACTGAAGCGAGCAGCGATCGTGTCTCGGATTGCGAAGCCTGACCGCTGACGATGACGAGAAGCGGTCCGGTGCGCTTAATAGAAAAACTTCCTGACCCAGTCGCTTCGAGATTTGCATGATTCTGCTCGATGTTTCGCAGTTGCGTTCCGGCGATCTGCGGTGTGGGATACGAGATCAGCGTGAGTTTGGCTTCTCCTTCGTCGCTCTTATAGAGAGCAGTCAAAACTTCAGCACTCTTGGAGAAATCGACGGCAGAAGCAGGGAAGGGCGATCCCACCTGATTGTATGACTTCGGTCCAACCGCGAACTTCACTGAATGCTCGATGAACGCAGGCTGCGGCAGCCAATGTGCAAGACTAGGCGGTTGCCCCAGGTTTCCTGCTGGTTGCGGAAGATCCTCAGCCAGTTCACGCAGTTCGGCCGCTGACATCGCGTTCACATAGTCGAATTTTGCTTCGACCACGATGTTGCCTTGCATGAAAAGCACGCGATCGCCAGCTGATTCACCGTGGCGTCCGATTTCTTCGGTGCGCATGCCGGGCTGGCTGTAAAGCGTATATGCGCCGTAAGCGCCTGTAGCATCATCAAAGCGCGCCGCGCGAATGCTCAGTTTGCGATCGCCCTTTGCGTAGTTTGCGGATTGAAAATCGGTGAAGCCGTATTCCTTGAGCACCGCCGCATTGCCGGCATCGGCGTCCGCGGGATTCGTGCTGGTCCTGGCAGCAGGCTCCTGCTGCCATCCAGCAAAGGCTTTAGGGAGAACCGCTGAGTCAGTCGCCAACGCTGCCGAGGCAAGTGAGACGATTAAAGCAAAGAGTCTGGTGCACAATGGCATGTACAAAGCTGGAATCGACAAATCTAGTCTATTAGACACCATCGCCACATTGCGGGATTCCGGTAGAGACGCAGCATGCTTGCGTCTCCTGCGTGGGACTGCTGCAGGGCTAAATCGTGCCAGCTATTTCGGATATGGAGGTCCCGGCCGTGCCGTCATTCGACGCTGCATGGAGGAGACGCAGCATGCTGCAGGCTTGTCCTTAATTTGGATAAGCCTATAGCATACTGCGTCTCTACCTCCAGGATTTGGCAGCTATTGCCCAGCCGTAGCAGGCTGTCTCGCGCTTGCGACCTTAATCCCACTGAGCCCCTGGGCGTAATGGGAGATGCCGCGATAGAGCGATTCCGCGATGCGTTGCCTGTACTCAGGAGTACGCAGCTTGCGTTCGTCAGTGGGATTGCTCACGAACGAGATCTCCGCGAGGATGGAAGGCATGTTAGCGCCAATCAGCACGATGAACGGCGCCTTCTTCACTCCACGATTTTTAACGCCGGGGCTCTTCGCAGCCTCTCCGGCATGCAGCGCCTTCTGCACATTGGCAGCGAACTCGCGCGACTCGTCGATCTTGTCTTTCAGCGCGATCTTCTTCACCAGGTCCTGCAAGTCGTGCACAGAGGTTTCAGAGACCGAGTTCTCACGGGCAGCTACTTCTAGAGCCTCAGGCGATGAGGTGAAGTTCAGGTAGTAAGTCTCCACGCCGCGCGCCGAAGAATCGGAGCTTGAGTTTGCGTGGATCGAAATGAACAGATCCGCTTGATTCTGATTCGCTATAGCCGTACGCGTCTCGAGGGGAATGAAAGTGTCATCGTGGCGCGTGTAGACTACGTCGGCTCCGAGCTTCTGTTCCAGCAGTTTGCCTAAACGCAGCGCGACATCGAGTACAAGATCTTTTTCGAGCAATCCAGTTGAACCGATCGTTCCGGTGTCGTGGCCGCCATGTCCGGCATCGACCACGATCTTGCCGATCTTCAATCCCAGCGCGCGGACCAGCGACAAATCACCGTCCGCAGTTGGTTTGGCCTGCCGAGTTACGCTTGCCATGGTGACAGGCGCTTTCCCATTGCGATTCTTCTGGCTTTTGCTTGCGGCGAATGGATGTTCAGCGGGTTTGCTGTCCGCTGATTGTGGCAGCTCGCGCTTCGCCACATTGTCGACCACAGCGCCACTCGTCGGCTTGCTCGTGGCCTTCACCTGCTTGGGATCCTCGCTGAGCGATGCGATCTCGGCTAGACCGAGGTTGCTATCTTCAAGCGGCACTTCAGCGCGCTTGGCAAGAGCAGGTTTCCTGGGAGGCGCTTTGGCACTCGTTGTGTCGACTGACTCCTCGTCATCATCATCTGACGGCGAAGGATTCTTACGATTTGCCGCAACGGTCTTGGGCTCAGCGCGCCTGGTCTGTGAAATTTGCGGCACGCCGGTGGAGGAATTGGAGCGAGGATCCGAAGCCGCATTCTGCGACCCAGCTGTCTCTAACTGCGGCGCAGCCTTGCGCCCGTGAACGTCGATGATCAACCGATAAGGATTCGGCAGGATGAAGGCCGAGTACTCGGCGAGGTTATCGACTTCGAGCACCACGCGCGCCATATTCGCCTTGTACTGCGCGACGCGTACCTTCTTCAGCAGACCGTCTTCAATGTTGTAGCTCTTGCCAATCAGCTCCGACGCGAGCCGGCTGTCGTGCAGGTCGAAGAAGATGCGATCGGGAGAGGGAACTCGCCCGGCTTCGTACTTTACTTCGTCTTCGAGATCGATGGCGATGCGCGTGTAGTCAGGCGTGGACCAGTAACGGAGGCTGGTAATGCGCGGCAATCCCTTTTGCTTTGATGTGACCGTTGTCAGCGGAGCAGGGCTCGCCTCTTCCTGGTCGTCTTCGTCATTAGCTGCTTCGCGCTTAGTGCTCTCACGCTTTTTGGTGGTTGCGACGGAGTTCTTTTCCTTGTCCTTTTCCTTGCGATTTGGATGCTTGGCTTCCTCGTCCATCTCACGCAGAGCGGCCTTAGCTTGCTGCGCGAGTTCGTGGTTGGGATAGCGATTCAAAAAACCTTCGAATGTCTCCCTCGCGATTGCAGGTTCGTTCAGATCCTCGCGATAGATTTGGCCGATGCTGAGCAGGGCTCCAAAACGGTACTTGCTGCCCGGATATTCGCGGCGCAGGAACTCATATTGTCCGATCGCGGACTTGAATCCCGTCTTGTCGTCATTGAGGCGAGCCTGCTCGGCAAGAAGTTCGGCAACTGCGAGCACGCTCGAATCAGCGCGCGTGGATGTTGGGGCCAGGTGATAGACCTTGCGAAAGGAATCGATTACCCGGTTGTAGTCCTCGGTATCGCGATCGCTTTCAGGGCGTCCGTTGAGCGCCTCGCGCATCTGCACGGCCTTGTGGTAGTAGTCGAGCGCGATGTGCTTCTTCCTGGCGACACTCATCGCCTCCGCACGTCCGCCATGGAGCAGGAGACCCGCAGTGACAAGCGTCCAGATTGTGAAGTGAAAAGTCGCGCGAGTGGCTGACCTGCCGGACATTCTCTGCATCCCTGTGGCACCCAGCATCAGGTGCAATTCAACGTTTTATGCCGGGCAGTTCGAGGGGCTGCAGGTGCGAACCCTACTCCATATCGCTGACCGACAAGTGTCCTTCGGCATCCTTCTTTAACTGCAGAGGATGTCCGGGTGTGTAGAGCCGTGCTGTATTCGACCCGTATATACCTGTGATGCGCTTCACGTAATTCCGAGTTTCTGAATATTTCGGAATTCCGCGGCTGCGGCGCACTGCCCCAACCCCGGCGTTGTATGCGGCTAACGATAACTCTACATTGCCGTTATAGGAATCGAGCAACTCTTTGAAGTGGCGCACTCCGGCGTCCACATTTTGCGCGGGATCGTAGGGATTCCGCACATTCAATGACTGAGCGGTGCGCGGCATGAGCTGCATCAATCCGATGGCGCCTTTGCGGGAGACGGCGTGCGGATTGAAGTTCGACTCAACCTTGATGATCGCGCGTACCAAATTGGGATCGACAGAATGATCGGTTGCCGCCTGCTCCACGATCTTGTCGATCCATTCCGATCCATTCGGAAGCAGCGCTGACTCTGTGTTGTAAACCCGACCGGGAACTGCATAGTTGCGCGACGCGGCGGCCGGCGAATTCTGGACTTGCTGAGAGGCTAGCTGCAGCGCATTGCCGTTGGCCGCAAACTGAGGATTCTTCAAGGCCGCCTGGCGCAGCAAGCGGCGAACGTCCTGCGCCGCAGATTGAGCTGCCTTACGCGAATGCGAGTACATCGGCGGCACCGGCTTCCAGCGGTGCTCGCGGTTGCTCCAATAAAAGTATCCGGAGTCCAGCGGAGGCGGAGTCTGTACGTGCTTCTCAGGCGCGTTCTCGTAAACAAGGCGGCCGTCGCTGTCATGCGTAGCGACGATCGTCTGCGCGTGAATGGTGGGATGGAGGCCGAGGACCAAGCCTGCATACAGGATCGAAATCAGGTGTTTACGCATCTAAGTTCTCAGAGCGAATTGCCAAAGCCTTCGCAGGGTCCGACAAGGACCTCATTCGCCACACTTAAAAGTGCTCCTCGAGAGTCCACGTTTCGACATCCAGAGTGAGCGCACTTCCAATGCAGTCGTCACCCAACCCAAATCCTGACGGAGAAATACATCCAGAGTAGGTCGATTATAGGTCGCAACGACAGCCTGTAACAATTACCAGAAGGACAGGAACCAGCAGGGTGAATAGCGAAAATCTACATACAAAACCCGGAGAAAACCGGAAGTCGGGAGCGTAGGTCGTTGAAGCCATTACCAAAGTGTTTCGCAGCAGGGGTTTGGCCTCGACACGCCCTAAGCGCCCGAAAAAGCAAACGTGGTCCGGCCGCCCCCAACACGTTCTGATTATGCAGACGATCTTCCGGCCCAGAGCGGCCGGAGCACGTCGCATGGGCTGGTTCAGTCACGACGCGGCACATATCCGGTGCGGTAATAAACCTGCAACGGCAGAAAATCCTCTGATCGCGAGACCTTCACTTTGATCTTGCGCCACTTGTGGTCTTCAACCGCCCGACTCGGCCGATATCCCAGAACGTATTGGCTGCGCAGTTCGAGACTGGCGCGCGCTGCGGCAGCGGGAATATTCGCAGGGTTGTCGATGACGATCGTCCGTCCTCCCGTGGACTCGGTGACGTCGGTGAGCCATTGCCGCCCAAAGCGTTCTTCCAGCTTCTTGGTGATCAAGAGAGTCGGCGCGTCGCAAACGTCGATCGCGTAAATTTCCGCATCCGACTCCCGCGCTAGGTTCTTGATTTGCCGCAGACTATGACGGCTGTTATTGTCTCCGCCGTCAGAGATGATCAGGAGTGCTTTGCGAGAGTACTTAGCATGCCGCAGTTTGGCGAGACCCGCGTAAATCGCATCCGCCAGCGCGGTGTTGCCTTTGGGCTGGGCGGCCGCCAGCGCGGCATGGATATCGACAAACGACTGCGTAGTGTCAGCAATTACCTTGGGTTTATCGGCGAAGGTAATTACAAAGTAGTCGTCCTCGGGATTGGCATTGACGAAAAATTCCGAGGCCGCGTCGCGCACCGCGTCGATCTTGTTCGCCATGCTGCTGCTGAGATCGACCAGAATGCCCACTGAAAGCGGGGCATCTTCCGTGCCAAAGTACTGAATCTTCTCTTCGCTCTTGCCTTCGAACAACGTGAAATTGTGCCGTTTGAGATCGACTACCGGATGGTTCTTCACATCAGTCACTGTTACCGGAACCAGAACCATCTCGACATCTACACGAAGACGATTGGAGTCGCCCTGCGCCGATCCGTGCTTTCCGTGTTCCGCCTTGGTGTGCGGAACAATATGAACGTTGTCACTCGTTTGTGCGCACGCGGTTAGTGCAGCTAAGAGAGCGACGAGAAGAATGCAGCCGCTTCGCCGAGAATTCTTATGTATGTATTCGACGGGTCGAAAGAAACGTAGAAAAACAAGAGGTGTAGCGGGCAAAAACAAAACCATGACAGGGCCCCTGGGAAAGCGTGCCCGCGATTATGGCGCAGAGCACGGCCTGAGGAAAGCATTATTTCGCGCGATTTGCATGGATTCTGCGAAAGCTTACGAGTGCTTAGTCACGCTCTTAGTCGAAAAAAATACAGCCTACGTTTGT
>Ga0209474_10000624_pt1 | contig 37781 bp, 26 predicted proteins | sample GraSoiAngelo_145_FD_185902 | JGI IMG/M metagenome (GOLD analysis project Ga0209474, IMG submission 185902) | Grasslands soil microbial communities from the Angelo Coastal Reserve, California, USA - 14_1009_05_20cm (SPAdes) (version 2) | ecosystem: Environmental > Terrestrial > Soil > Grasslands...
CGAATGGCAAAGTGGGGATGTTCGGCGGGTCTTATGTGGGCGCGACGCAGTACCTTGCGGCGATTGCCAAACCGCCGCACCTGGCGGGGATCTGTCCTGTCGTGACGGCGTCGAACTATCACGACGGATGGACCTACCAGGGCGGCGCATTCGAACAGTGGTTCAATGAGTCGTGGTCCAGCGGACTGGCGCTGGATACGATGCGGCGGCGCTCGGAGAAAGAAATGAACCCTTTGGAAGGCAGCAAGGTGCTGCCGCTGGTTTCCTACCCTTTGGTGGAGGCGCCTTCTGCGGTGGGCATCGCGCCGTACTTCACCGATTGGCTTGCCCATCCGAACTACGACAATTATTGGAAGCAGATTTCGATTGAAGACCACTACGCGGATATCCAGGTGCCGATTTACGGAATTGGCGCGTGGTACGACATTTTTCTTGCCGGGACGTTGCGGAATTATGTCCGGCTAAAGAAAGAAGCCGGAACGGAAGCGGCGCGGAAAGGGCAAAGGCTGGAGGTTACGGTTGGCGGACATGCCGGTGGCGGAAGAAAAATCGGAGCCGTGGACTTTGGCGAAAAGCTGGAAGTGGATGGCGACGGCAGGATGCTGCAGTGGTACGACTGGCTCTTGAAAGATGAAGCCAACGGTATGGACAAAGAGAAACCCGTCAGGATTTTCGTGATGGGCAAGAACGAGTGGCGCGACGAGGACGATTGGCCCTTGGCGCGCGCGAAGAACACGCACTATTACTTGCACTCGGCGGGAGGCGCGAACGGCTTGAACGGGAATGGCGCCCTCAACACTACCTCACCAGCGGAAGAAAAGGCCGACCAATACATTTACGATCCGGCGGACGCGGTGCCAACGATTGGAGGGCCTCTCTGTTGCCAGCGCTTGCCGACGGGAGTTGGCCCGGAGGACCAGCGGCCCGCGGAGCAGCGTCCTGACGTCTTGGTGTACACGACGGCGGCGTTTGCGAAAGATACGGAAGTAACTGGGCCAGTTTCGCTGGACTTATACGTCAGCAGTTCGGCCGTAGATACGGATTTCACCGGAAAGCTCGTGGACGTTTGGCCGAATGGGTTTGCTCAGAACCTGACGGAAGGAATCCTGCGGCTGCGCTACCGTAATTCGCAAGAGAAGCCGGAGCTGGCAAATCCGGGAGAGATTTATCACGTCACCGTGAACTTATGGGCCACGAGCAACGTGTTTTTGGCGGGTCACAAGCTACGGCTGGAAGTATCCAGCAGCAATTTCCCGCGTTTCGACCGCAACCTGAACGCCGGCGAAGAGCAGGCCCGCGCGACCCGCATGGTCAAAGCGGCCAACATGATATATCACGACAAGGCGCATCCATCGGCGCTGCTTGTTCCCATGGTGCCGTGAATCTTCGCGTTCCTTGGATTCATTGCGATGGCAGGGAAACTATATTTCAAAGCCCATGAGGCGCATGAGCTCGAGGGCATTGCTCTTGGCGATGACGCCTTCCCGCAGTTTGTAGTCGAAATGCATTTCCCCGTCTTTGACCTGATCTTCGAAATGCATATTCCGTATCTGGCCGTTGGAAGACTCCGCGATTTCCGTCAGCGCCAAATCGTGAGTTGTGACGACACCAATCGCGCGCCGATTCAAGAGGCTCTTCAACAAACCTTCAGCTCCGATTCTGCGGTCTTTGCTATTGGTTCCTTCCAATAACTCGTCAAAAAGGAACAAGAGGGCCGTCCCTTCCTCGGTGAGCTGGAATACCCGGCGAATCTGGAGAATCTCTGTGTAAAAGCCGGAGCGACCCTGTTGCAGAGAATCCGTCCTTCGAATGCATGTGCCTATGGTCACGGGTGATAGATGAAGAGACTTTCCGCGTATGGGAGCGCCCGCCATGGCCAGCACCGCATTCACGCCAATGGTACGCAAAAGCGTGCTCTTTCCCGACATATTCGAGCCGCTCACCAGCATCACACGCGTATCTTTATCAAGCTGCACGCCGTTGCGGACGCACCTGGTATCTGCGACCAGAGGATGCCCGAGAGCTTCCCCGATAAATGTCCCCGAGGAGTCTTCGACGAAATCAGGAAATGGGTCGGCGGAATGTTCGAACGAATAGGTTGCCAGGGAAAGCAAAGCTTCCATCTCCGCAGCTACGTCGACCCAGGCGCGCATCCTGCCGCGCCAACGAAGGCGCCAGGCTTCGGCGGCGAATCCAACCTGGAGCGTATAGAGAAATGGAATATCGACGAGGTGCGCGAGCAAGCTGTGACGCGCGTCGCTCCAGTAAACGATACGCGCCAATCTTCGAATGATCTGCGATGCCGGTTGCGGATGCTCTTTGAGCGGCGCGCAGAGCTTCTGCAACTGCGGTGACGTGAATGGTTCTTTTTCGAGAAGCTCTAGGATGTTCGCGAAAAGGACAAGGCCTTCCGCATTGCAAGCTACGCCGTCGAGTACGGCTTCCGCTCTTTTCCGCAGCTGCCGTTGAAGAGATGCTTCCAACAACAGGATGAGGAGGAGAGGCCAGACTGCCGAGCTGAAGAAATAATAGACACCGGCGGCGACAGCGGCGGCTGCCAAAGCGAAGGCCAGGCCCCTCCAAATGTTTCCAGGAAGACCGGGGGCCTGCTCGGCCCAACCCACCAGGGACGCCGGATCCAAGCGAACGCGCAAGCTTTCACCCGTGAGCGCAACGCTTTCACGAAGGTCGAGCTTTTGACGAAGTTCGGCCACCACTTCCTGGCGGGCAAGAACCACAGGTTTGGGCGAAGGTCGGCGGAGCCAGTCTGCCAAACGGTTCTCTCCCATAGGAAGGCGCGCCGTCGAAAGCAACTCGAACAAGCTGCCTTTGCCGAAGAGGTCGAGGTCTTCCGCATAAACATGGTCCTCGGCCCGAAATCGATCGCCAGTCTGGCCCGTTCCGGCCCAGCGGTCTTCCATGCGTGCAATTCCCTTGCGGTAATAGTCTGCTGCTGTGGCCGCTCGTGTTTTCGCGCGAAGGACCAACTCATGCAAGAGCGCCAGGGTCAAATAGACGGCAATGAAAATAAGCATCCAGGAGGAAGGGAATAAATTCCGCGAGAAACATAAATAGGCAAACAACAAGCCGGCGATCACAGCCAGCAACTTCGCGTTCCCGATCTTCTTATGAAGGAGATCCTTGGCCGATAAGGTGTTCAGGTGCGAATCCAGCCTGTTCGAATATTCAAGACGCGGGTCAAGCACGCTTCGCCCTCTCAAAGGAACAGGGAGAGTTTACCCGTTCTTCCCGGTTGCGCGTGGATCAAGAAAACAGGGGAAGATTGACGGTTGCTCCTTCGAGCGCAAGGAGCTTGGCCTTGGTGGCGCGGCCGCCATGGGCGGAAAAACCGCCGGGTTTGCCGCCGGCGGCTGCCACCCGATGGCAGGGGACGATGATCGGGATGGGATTCTTCGCCATAGCCTGTCCGACTTCCTGCGCGGCCCCAGGCTGGCCCACCGCCTTTGCAATTTCGCCGTAAGTGCGGCTCTGTCCCGGAGGAATTTCCCGTATGGCTTTGTAGACCTGGTGGAAGAACGGCGCTACGTTTTCCAAATCTAACGCGACACTGCGAAAATCCTGCACTTCCCCCTGAAGGTGTTTGCGAATTTTCCCAATGACTTCCTCAATTTCCCGCGGAGGCACGCCGGGTTGGCTTGCACCGGATTTGCGCGCGATGCGCGATTCCGTGGCCTGTGGAGTCGCCTCCGGAAGTTGAACGGCAGTGACGACCGCTTGCGAATCAGAATCTGCGGCCGCGCGCCAGGCGATGCCGCACGCACCGAGTGGCGTTTCAAAAACGCAGTAAGCAGCATTCTTCATAAGGAGAACCCTATCTCAAGGGAATCATACTCATCGATGCTGGCGCCGCGCTATCCGTTATTTGACGGCAAACTGAAAATTGAAGGAATCGCCTCTCCCGCACAGGTGTCTTGACAGGAGGAAATTCACGTTGTTAACTCTGCCTCCGCGAGGAGGTTCCCGATGATACCGAAAGCGTGCTTGTTTCGTGCTCTGACTGCGGCCTGCACTCTGGCCGCCGCAATTATTCTTGTGGCTGCGCCGTACACACAGGCGCAAGACCCTTCGCACAAACTCACGGCCATGGACGAGTTCCAAATCCAAATGCCCACCGACCCGCAAATTTCACCAGACGGAAAGAAAATTGTCTACGTGCGGCGGTTTGCTGACGCGGCCACCGACCGGCGCTATTCGAACCTGTGGATCATCAACGCGGACGGTTCGGACCACCGGCCATTGACTACTGGCAACCATGGCGACTCTTCTCCCCGGTGGTCTCCGGATGGGACGCGCATTGCCTATCTCTCCGACGCAGACGGCAAGCAGCAAATTTACATCCGCTGGATGGATACGGGGCAGACGGCGCGCATCACCAATCTCGACAATTCACCGGACGCCATCAACTGGACGTCCGACGGCAGAATGCTCTCTTTTTCATCCCTCGTTCCGGGCAAGAGTCCACACCTGGCGGACCTGCCCAGTCCGCCTGCCGGAGCGAAATGGGCCGATCCTCCGACCGCGTATGACCGCTTGGTCTATCGTTTCAACGGCGTAGGGTATCTCAAGCCGGGCCACATGCAGGTGTTCGTCGTCAGCGCGGACGGCGGCGCGCCCCGACAAGTCACGAACGGCAATTTCCCCAATGGCGGCAACGAATGGGGCCCAACGCGCGCGGAGTGGACTCCTGACGGCAAGTTCCTGGTTGTTTCCGCGAACCGTCATCCGGAGTCCGATCACGCGTATTTTGATACAGAAGTTTACGAATTCGGCGTCGCCGATGGCGCATTGCGCGCGCTGACGAACCGCAAAGGGCCGGACAATTCGCCGGCTGTGTCGCCAAACGGAAAATCGATCGCCTACACCGGTTTCGACGACCGCCTGCAGGGCCACCAAACGACGAAGCTATATCTCATGAACCGCGACGGCACCGGCTCGCACTCCATTTCCGACAAACTCGACCGCGACATCCAGGGGCCGCAATGGGCGCCCGACAATAGCGGCGTCTATTTCCAATACAACGATCAGGGCGACACGAAAATCGGTTTCTGCTCCGCCGACGGAAATTGTAAAAAAATCACGGACCACGTTGCCTCGGCTACCAGCGCTTACGGCGGCGGCTCTTTCTCCCTTGCACACACGGGCCTGATCGCCATGACCTATGGTCGCACGGACGATCCCGGCAACATCGCCATCGTCAACAACGGCGCGATGAAAGTGCTTACGTCGCTGAACGAAGAGCTGCTGGCGCAAAAAAAGCCCGGCCATGTTGAGGAATTTTGGTACGACTCCTCGAAAGACAAGCGCAAAATCCAGGGCTGGATTATTCATCCTCCGGATTTCGACGCCACGAAAAAATATCCGCTCATTCTGGAGATTCACGGCGGGCCGTTCGGCGATTACGGCGACCGCTTTGATTTTGAAAAACAAGTATGGGCTTCGATGGGCTACGTTGTGCTCTATACGAACCCGCGAGGAAGCACGAGTTACGGCGAAGAATTCGCAAATCTAATTCATCACGCATATCCCGGCGACGACTTCGATGACTTAAACAGTGGCGTGGACGCGCTGGTGGCCAAGGGCTACATCGACACGAACAACCTTTTTGTCACTGGCGGCAGCGGCGGCGGCGTGCTCACGTGCTGGACCATCGAGCACACCGAGCGCTTCCGCGCGGCAGCTTCGCTCTATCCGGTCATCAACTGGTATAGCTTCGTGCTGACTTCGGACATTCCGTGGGTTGCGCAATACTGGTTCCCCGGCAATCCCTGGGACAACACTGAGCAGTATGTGCAGCGCTCGCTCACCAATCTGGTGGCCAAGGTCAAAACGCCGACGTTGGTCATGACCGGAGAGGCCGACTATCGCACGCCGATTTCGGAGGCGGAGCAGTTTTACGAAGCGCTCAAGCTGCTGAATATTGATACGGTGCTCGTGCGCGTTCCGGAAGAGCCGCACGGCATTGGCCGGCGGCCAAGCCACCACATCGCCAAGATGCTGTATGTCGCAGGTTGGTTCGACCAGCACAAAGCGAAGTAGCGCGACGTTTTGCCCAACAGCGGAATTGGTGCCGTGTAACACGTCATGCAGGCGGGGCTCGCGCTGCCGCAAGGTCAACCGAGAGAACAGAAGGCTGAACCTGCAGAGCGTCGGCGTTTATCTTGCGTTTATATTCTGAGGCTTAGAACTGGTGTGGCTTCGCAGCCTGCCACAAAGACTGCAAGACGCCAAGAGGAATGCCCAAGAGGAATAAATGATGCGCAATAAATCGCTTTTCATCGGCCTTACAGGTTTGGTTTTGGCGGCATTGTTTTTCTGTTTCGCATCGCACTCGCTCTTTGCGGCGCCCGCGCCCGGCGCTTCCGGCTACAAGGTGATCAAGACCGTCCCGCTTGGCGGCGAGGGCGGGTGGGATTACGTGTATGTGGATAGCAGCGCTCGCCGCGTGTACATCTCGCGGGGAACGCACACCGTGGTCATGAGCGCGGATACCTACGCCGTGGAAGGCGATATTCCTGACACGCAAGGCGTGCACGGAATCGCTATCGCCAGCGACCTTGGCCGTGGATTCACCAGCAACGGCCGCACCGACAACGTCACCATTTTCGACCTGAAGACGTTGAAGCCCATCGGCACCGTCAAGACGGACGCGAACCCGGACGCCATCGCGTACGACCGGGTCAGCAAGCGCGTGTTCACTTTCAATGGACGCGGGAAAAACACCACCGCCATCAACGCTGCGGACGGTACCGTTGCGGGCACTTTGGCGCTGGGCGGGAAGCCGGAATTTGCCGTGGCGGACGGTAAGGGCAGCATTTTCGTGAACAACGAAGATACGTCGGAACTGATTCAAATTGACTCGCAGAAAATCACGGAGACGCACCGCTGGCCGATGGCCCCGTGCAAATCGCCGTCAGGTTTATCCATGGACACCAAGAACCGCCGCCTGTATGCCGTCTGCGATGACAAAGTCTCCGTCGTGATGAACGCCGACACCGGCAAAGTTGTGGCCACACCGGAAATCGGCAACGGCCCGGACGCTGCCGCTTTCGATCCCGCAACGAATGACTTTTTCGCTTCCTGCGGCGAAGGCGTTCTTACAGTGATTCATGAAGATTCACCCGACAAGTTCACGGTCGTGGAAAACGTTCCCACCAAACGGAGCGCCCGCACCATGGGGCTCGATTTGAAGACGCACAATATTTTTATGCCCGCCGCGGATTTTGATCCGCCCGCTCCCGGAGAACGCCGCGGCAAGATGAAGCCGGATTCGTTCGTGATCGTCGTTGTGGGAAAGTAAGTTTTGTGGAAGCAAAAGCGTGGCAGGAATGTGGCCACCCCGTTTGTCTAAGATCTTTTTGAAAACCTCTGGGGAGCATGTCATTCCGAGGACCGCGGCGACGAGGAACCTGTTTTTTCCTGAGGATTTCCGAAAAACAGGTCCCCTCCACTTCGCTCGGGACAACCATCGATAGTACCCTTCAACAAGCCGCTGAAGTTTCTTATGAAATGTTTGTTTCACTAGCCTGCTTCTCGTTTCGTGGAGATTACCCTGCAAGTCTCATCGCCAGTTATGTTTGCGGCTTGACCTAATCTGCAAACGCTTTCGTGCTGCTTTCCCCGGGCCAGCAAACGTTTCCATTCTTGCAATGCGAAAAAATTGAGTTGACAGCCATCCGTTTCCCGGTGTATTGCACACCCACAGTTTGCAAGAGTGGGTCTGCGAGTGAAACAAAAGCACGGTCTCTCCACGGCTGCAAGTCCCTCCATGTGTCCAATCCAGGTGTGTGTTTCAGGCGGATTTGTTCCGCTTGTGCCGCGGGAGTCTCTCGTTGCGTTTGCGCCACGCAGGTCTTGCGCGCTCAGGGCGCTGGCCTGTTAGAGCATTATCCCGCTCCGCCAACTCGTCTAGTGGCTGGAGGCATCATGAAAATCTTCAAGAGCATTGCGGTCCCGTTTGTCCTGCTGGCCGCGTTTCTTTCCGCCGCCCCAGCCTGGGCCCAAACGGCCAACACGGGCCTCGTTTTGGGAACCGTTACCGATCCCGGTGGCGCCGTCGTTCCCGACGCGAAGGTCCAGCTCACCAACGTAGCCACGAATGAGAATAAGGAGATGATGACCAACTCCGCGGGGCAGTTCACTTTCCCGGGAGTTACTCCGGGCACATACAAGGTGACGACCACGAAAGCGGGCTTTGCCACTTTCGTCGTAGCCAATCTGGTCGTCGACGTGAACAAAAGCTACACCGTCGATGTCAAGATGGAGATTCGCTCTGGCAACGAAATCGTAGAAGTCTCCGCGACCGCCCAAGCGGAATTGGAGACCGCGGACGCGGTCGTTGGCAATGTGGTGAGCGGAGACATGCTTACCAGCCTTCCGACACTCACACGCGACGCAACGGAACTACTTACTTTGCAGCCGGGCTCCACTCCGTACGATGCCACGGGATTCGGCAATGGAGGCGGCACCGTCACAGGTGCACGTAGTGATCAGAACGTGATTTCACTTGACGGCATCGATGTTACAGACAACGTCGTCGCCGGAGGTCAGAAAGCCCAGCCGCTCATTCCTGCCGGAGTGGATGCCGTGGATGAATTTCGCGTCGGTGTCACTAATGCGAATGCCACCTTCGGGCGTGCCTCGGGTGGCCAGATCACATTAGTCACCCATGGCGGGACGAACAACTACCACGGGACAGTATATTGGTTCCACCAGAACGACAACTTAAATGCCAACACGTGGGAACTGAATCACACTCCGGATGGCAAAGGACACGAGTTCACCCAGAAGCCGGAACAAAAAGACAATCGAGGAGGTGTGAGTTTCGGCGGCCCTCTTCGGAAGGACAAGACGTTCGTCTTTGGAAACTATGAGTTTCGGCGATTCCCTCAGGCCCTAACATTTACGCGCCTGATACCAAGCCCCAATTTGAAACAGGGCATCCTGACTTTCGGCGGCGTACCCTACGATCTGGCATCCTCGAGCGCTTGCGGCGCTGGCGGTAACCTCGCTTGTGATCCTCGTGGCCTCGGCATCAGCCCGACTGTGCAAGCGCTATGGAATCAAATTACTGAGACGGGAAATGACAACACAGTACCAGGTGCCGACGGCGTAAATATCCTTGGACTACGTGGAACTGTCTCAGCTCCTGAGAAGTTTGATTCCGTCAATTTCAGGCTGGACCACGCCTTTACGAGCAAGATTCACTTCTTTGGTCGCTACGCATATTCCCGAGACCTGCTGCCTAATGGCAACCAAATTGACCTCCGGGGTGGCACGCCGGAAACCCCGAGCAACTCCAACGTTCGCGGCGATTACGTTGTTGGTGGTCTAGATTGGCAGTTACGGCCGAACCTCCTCAACACATTCCGCGGCGGCTGGGTACGCAGTCGGCAGGACTTCACTGTAACACGGCCCAGCACCTCCGCTGCACAGATGGCTTTAGCGGGGACAGCTTCCAGCGCATCTCAGACGGGTTTCATCGCTCTTGCGCCTGGTCTGGCTACTGGAGGGGGCTTTCTTGACACAGCAGTTGACGTGGATACGCAGAGGGCGCGCCACCAAGCGATCTATGACAGCAATAAGCAATATGTTGATTCGCTGACCTGGACCAAGGGAAAGCATTTAATTGTGGGTGGCGGCGAAGTGCGTTGGTTGCCAACCATTCACGATCGCGACGATAAGGTTATTGGATCGCTGAACTCTCTAGTCGCGGCTCTCGATGGCGATCATAATTTTGGCATCCCTGCTGCGAATCGACCGCCTGGACTGGCCGCTGGCGATGTAACTCGCTGGGATCGGCTCTACGCCGCTTCCCTTGGATTGGTCGACAACGTTGGCATCTTGACCGCCAGCGACGGGCAGCTCAATCCCCTTCCATTTGGCTCGACGTTGGTCGCCCGCGCCACACTCCGATCCTACGACTTCTTCTATCAGGACACGTGGCGCATTTCACCTTCCCTCACGATGACGTACGGCCTTTCCTATGGGTGGCAGACAACGCCTCAGGAAAGAGATGGGAAGCAAACCCTGATGGTTGATAGCAGCAATGGTAATAAGCTCCTCACCGCTAAGGACTACCTGGGCGCAAAAGAAGCAGCCGCGGCAAATGGTGACTTTTATGATCCAACGATAGGTTATATGCCAATCAGAAGCTCCGGCCGCAGCAATGTCTTCAGCGTGGATTATGGAGACTGGGCCCCGCGCTTCTCCATAGCCTGGAATCCCTCCTTTCAAAACGGGGCCCTTGGAAAGATCTTTGGCGAACGCAAGACCGTCATCCGTGGAGGTTATGGCATAGCATACGATCGGATCAATACGGTCGGCAGCGTGATCATCCCCATGTTGGGTGTGGGCTTCGCTCAGACCCTCAGCACCATCGCCCCGGCGTGCAACGGACCCGGCAGCACCCCAGGAGCAAACTGCGGAATTGACGGAACCCCAGGTGGGTCCATCTTCCGTGCCGGAGTTGACGGCGCGATTCCAACTCCGGCTCCACTAGGGAAGCAGTCTATACCTGTCGTTCCTTCGGGCCCATTTGCGGAGATCTTGAGCTTCGCTAATGACCCAGACTTCAAGGTCGGCCGTAGTCACATGGTAGACTTCACCATCCAACGTGAAATGCGCGGCAACATGCTGCTGGAGTTGGGCTTTATTGGGCGGTATGCACGCGACCTGCTGAACAACGTCAACTTCAACTCTTCACCCATTTTCTTCAAGGATAAGATCTCGGGAGAGACCTTTGCACAAGCGTACGATAACCTTGGTAAGAAGATCCGGGCAAACCAGGTAATCACACCGGGGGACGCGGAACCTTGGTTTGAAAATCTGGTTCCCAATATATGTGGAACCGCAACTTCGACCGAATGCGTAGCCGGGGCACTAGCGGGGGACTTTACGTCATTCAACGTTTCCGATCTCTTCCTGAATTTTGACGTCTTCCGGTCCTTGGTTGCCGGGGTACCTGGGACGTTCAACAATTTGACTCTTCTTGATATGTTTGTCCGCACGCACCGGGACTTCTCCAACTACAACGCAGCCTTCTTTGCGCTTCACAACCGTGGCTGGCACGGATTGCAGTTCGACATGAACTATACATTCTCTAAATCTCTAGACCAGATTGGCACGGTGCAGAATTCTGCTAGCTACTACGCGTCGAGCTTCAACCCTGCGTACGAATATGGTCCTTCGTTTTTTGACAGAACTCATGTTTTCAATTTGAGGTATTACTATGATTTGCCGCCGGGTGGAAGCCATCGTCTCAGCAGCAACCACAGTGCACTGGACAAGATCATTGGCGGGTGGTTTACCTCCGGTGTTTTCCGTGCCAACAGCGGGGCACCCCTGACGGTTGTAGAAGGTCAATCAGGCGGGTCCCTGGGTGGAGGGATCATCTTTGGAATTCCACAAGCAGCCATACCGATAGCGAATCCCAGCTCCCTTGGAGGCGGTGTCCATCAGAACGTCTGCAGCACAAATGGCGTTGGCTCAACTGGTGACGGCCCCAATTGCGGGTCGGGCGGTAGTACCGGCACTGGGATCAATTACTTCGGCAATCCGTCGGCTGTTCTTAACGACTTCCGTCCCATTCTCCTTGCATCCGATGGGCGGACAGGGAGGAGCCGCCCATTGCGGGGCTTCGGTCTCTGGAATCTGGACGCCAGCGTTGGAAAGAAGATCAAATTCAGTGAGCGGTATGCCCTGAAGTTTTCAGCCGACTTTTTCAACGCCTTCAACCACGTCAACTTTCAGGATCCGACTCTCGATTTAACAAACTTGCCGACCTTCGGCGTGGTGTCGCAGTCGCTGACACCAGTCTATCGAAACTCCAGCAGCCGCTGGATTCAGCTTGGCTTGCGCATCGACTTCTAGTTCATTCCAAATAGTAATCCAGAGGGGAGAGCCTTTCGCGTCGCGGACGCAGATTTACGAAGTGCGGGCGCGCCCGAGATCCCAAAACAAAGCGTCCCGGCGGGAGGGTTCGCCGGGACGCTTAGGGATTGAGGCTACTTAGGGCAATGCAACTTTTTTACTGCACGACTCCAACAAAACTCTTCTTAAGGTACGGCTCCAATCAAACTCTCTTGACTGACGACTCCGATGAAACCGCTTTAAACTTACGACTCCAAAAAACTCTTTAGTGCGCGACTGCTGCTAGTCCACGGCTGCCACGAAGCTCTTTAGCGCACCACGCCCATGTTGTGCGCGCCGGCCGCGAATGACATGCTGGCTCCCATCACCTGCGGAACCCACCACAACCTTCTAATGGCGGGATTCTGGCTCGTCATCAGGCGTTTCCCCAGGTAGTCCATGACCGCCGGGCTCACTTGCGTTGCGGCGTAAATCGCATTCGAGCCGGCAAACGGCTTAAGAAACGGATTCGCTTCCTGACCGTAGCCGCTGGAAATCGCCCGGCGCGTCGTCCAGGCGTCAAACGCAGCTCCGGCGTGACTTGCGGCCACCAGCCCATACCACATTTTCCGTTGCCTGGGCGTCTCCACGGGCCGCGTTACCGGCCTGACCGGCAAAAACGGCTGCGCCGCGGAGCGCAGAGGCGCGGGCTCCGCTTCCGGCTTCACTTTTGGTTCCGGGGCGGAGGGCAGGACCGCCGCGGCGATCGAATCTTTGGAAGTGTTGTCCAAGACTGCTGTAGAAAGGGCTTGCCTGCCCGCGTTCGTCTTCGACGCGGTGGTGACCTTCGCCGCTTCATCCCCCTGCGGCATGGCGCACAGCATAAGCAGTGTTGCGAGGACCATTCACCACCTCAGTCTTGCCAGTGGACTTGCAAGTCCAGCCCCACTCGCAGTGTCCTCACTCTACTGGCCGAAAGTGCAGCAAACACTGGTCCTTAGGTCACATTTTGCGTAGTACAACCCCCTAGACCCTCCGTTTACCATTCATGTAACGTGAGTACTAGTCTGTTTTTTGTGATTTTTTGTGAAAGGATTTTCACATTTGCGGTAACGCAGTATCTTGCGAAGAGGTGTTCGCCGCCGTATCACAGTGGCCTGCCCGCAACGCGATCGATTTTGCGCCTCGAAAAAGACTCGCGCGGGAATATAGCGGCGGCTTTATCCCGCCGTGTTTGCCCCGGACCGCGCTCCCTGGGCAGCTAAGTTGCGAAGCGCGGCAAGCCGCGCACAATCGGTGGCGAAACACGCCTGCTCGCGGCTCCAGGCAAAGCGCAACTCTGCTATAATCCGCGCATGGCCCCGCCCGGTCGGGGCGCTTCCAACGATGCCTGGCAACGACTCCTCGGCCGCCAAGCGCGCGCTGGTTCCCCAGCGCAGCCCACAGCCACCCCGCTTCATCGCCATTGAAGGCCCGCTGCGCGTCGGGAAAACGACCCTCGCCCGCATCCTCGCTGAACGCCTTCACGCTCGCCGCATCTACGACTGCGAAGACAATCCGTTTCTCGCCGACTTCTACAAAGCCAAGCCTGGCGCCGCCTTTCGCGCCCAGATGTACTTCCTCATCGAGCGCCAAAAGCACCTTCGCGAGGGCTTGGCGGTCGAGGCTCCTGGCCTCATCCTTTCCGACTTTCTCCTGGAAAAAGACCGCATCTTCGCCAACCTCAATCTCGACGACCAGGAACTTAAGCTGTACGAGCGCTTCTACGAGCTTCTCGCCGCCGATCTTCCCGCTCCCGACCTTGTCGTTTACCTGCAAGCCAAGCCCGAAGTGCTGCGCGCGCGCATCGCCAAGAAAGCTTCGCGCGACGAATCGCAAATCTCGCTCGAATACATCGAGGAAGTGGCGCGCGCCTACGAACATTTCTTCTTCCGCTACTCCGCCTCCGACCTTCTGGTCATCAACACCTCGGAAATTGATTTCGTCGAGCGCAGCGACGATTTGCAGCAGCTTCTGCGCCGCCTCCAGGATCCCGTCAAGGGCACGCAGTATTTCCTCCCCCTCGGCGCATCGGAATAAACCGATCCCCTCTTCGGCATTTTGTAGGGGCCGCCTCGCGAGGCGGGCGCATTTTATCTTCGAGGACGAAAAGCCGGCCTCAGAAGGCCGCCGCTACAAAGACCGGCGCTTGGAAGTTGAGAACTCCGCGTCCTCCTGCGCCACGGTTGGAAACCACGGTTGGAAACCAGGAACGCCGGGTGGCCTTTACAAAAACCTTCCTCGCATAAACCGCCGTTCAGGTCTGATACAGGTCGCCCGCGAGATACTTGAATCCCGTATCCACGGCCACCGTGGCCACGGCGTGGCCCGGCCCCAGCTCCTGCGCCAGTTGCAGCGCCGCGGTGACGTTTAGCCCCGACGAGGTGCCTGCAAAGAGGCCTTCCTCCTTTGCCAGGCGCCGCGCCATTTCGCGCGCGGCCGTTTCCTCCACCGTCCGCACTTCGTTGAAATCCCCGTCCTGCAAGTGGGAGGGCCGGAAGCCCGCGGCGATCCCCTCGACGCGGTGGGGGCCCCCTTTTCCCGTGGTGAGCGCGGGCGAGGATGCGGGCTCGAGCGCCACAATGCGCGCCTTGCATCCAGCCTCCTTCAGGGCGCGCGACACACCCACAATCATCCCGGCAGTGCCCACGCCCCCGCAAAACGCTGCCAAACCGCTGCCCGCCTGCTCGATCAGCTCCCTGCCAATCCCCATGTAGCCGCGGATTGCGTCTGCATTATGGAATTGGTCGGTGTAGAACGTGCCCGGCTCCTTCGCCAGCTCTTCCGCGCGGCGTTTCATCTGCTGGTAAAGCTCCGGCACAAGCTTGCCGCCGGGGGCGGGAAAAATCTCCAGGTCGGCGCCAAAGAGCCGCATGGTCTGCAGCTTTTCGCGCGCAAATCCATCCGAGGAAATGGGAGTGAAGCGGTAGCCCTTGATCGCGCAGACCATCGCCAGCGACGATCCCGTGCTGCCCCCCGTCCACTCGACCACGCGCATGCCCGGGCGCAACTCGCCGCGGGCCTCGGCTCCTTCAATCATCGCCAGCGCCATGCGGTCCTTGTAGGAGCCGGTTGGATTGTAATACTCCAGTTTGACGAGCACTTCGGCCATCGACGGGGTCACGACTCTTTGCAACCGCACGAGCGGCGTATTGCCAATCGCCTGCAACACGGAATCGCGAACTCCCTGGCCCTGCGCTGCGTGACTGCTTTGTACCGCTGGATTGCCTTGAGGCATGTTCTTCTCCCCCCAACCCTATAACCTGAGTTGCGTCGCAGCTTAGGCTGCGCGATTGGATGCGGCAACATCCACATTGGCGCGGGAGGGCAGTTGTTAGTTCTAAGTTGTGTGGCTGGCGACTCGTGACTGGTGATTCGTGGGAGAGAGAGTCTCCGCGCGCCAGTTCGTGGGACGCGGAGCACCAAGGCAGGCCATTGGATGGGCCGACTCTCATATTTCCCTTACCCTCCCCCCACCTTTTTTTGTAACTGCGCATTCTAAAGGGGTTACGGGGAGGCATTTTTGTAACTGCGCATTCTAAAGGACTTAGCGCGCGAAATCGTGGAACTGCGCATTCTAAAGGAGTTAGGGAGCGTTTGAAGGTTGAACGTTTAAAGGTTTGCAAGTTGGACCGGAAGGGGCAGGTCGTAGTATCCGCCTCAAACAGACAGAAAGATCGCTCGCTGCCCCACCCCAGCGAACTAAAACCGGGCTCGCTTGGGGCGCGGGCCCCGCTACGCTCAGGATGAACTATCCTCGTCGGACAGTTCAATTTGATTGTTGGAAGCGATTGAAAACCAAGGGCGAGCAGAGGGCCCTGGCAGGCCGCCTGAAGGAGCAAAAAGTTTCGAGGAGTAGGAGACATAGGCGGCTGACGAGGATGGAGTCGAGAGTTCACGACTCATGCTAGCAACTACTATTCACTATTCTTTTAAGTCCCTGCATAGTACTAGTATTTTCGAGATAGACACACGGATTCGAACAGGAATCGCGTAAGAGAAAGAAAACGAAGGGGTAGATCTCACAGAGAGGCCGAGGAAATGCGGAGGCTGAGGGGGCGAAGGATGGCTCGCCGATTCTACCCCGTCTTCCGGTAGACAATCTCGCAATATGAGGCGCCCTTAAGCATGCATTGGGTCTGGCTGATGGAGAGCGTTTCGCGGAAGCGGCGTGCAAGGCCTTTCCCGATGCCCACAGCCAAAGCGCACATTTTTCGAGGAGAATCGTAAACCAAAATAACCGTGTCCGGCCCGTCCCGGCGCGAGCGGAGCTTTGGCGGCTGCGCGTTCTTGTCGCTTGTGCGCACCACCGTGTGGACGGTTCCCTCCGTGTGCTCGATAACCTCCAAGGATTTCCAATCCGGCTTGAGCAAGTGGCCATACATCTTAAGCAGCGATGGCACGATGAATTCCCCGAAGGCTTCCACGATCAGGAACGGTTCTTGTCCCGTGATCGCCGAAGCCGCCGTCACCAAGGAGACGATCTCAGAATCGGGATACTGCCCAGCGGCAAGATACACTTTGTGAGCCAATCCCGCCTTTTCCGTGACCGCCTTCCAACCCGCATGGGCGTGTTTGCTGACCACGAACTTTTGCAGCTCACTGAAAACGATTCCGTGCATGACCTGGTCCTCCCATTTCAGCCGAACTCGCGGCTACCTTCTCGCCCGCCCCGCAAGATTCTCGTACGGAGCATCGCCGCACAGAACCCTGCCTCCTGGAGCGACCTTCTTGGTGCAAAGAGCATATCGTCGAAGAGTCCTACATGAATATGTACTTATTCAAGTGTTGGCGGATGACCTTTCTTGAGAGATTACGCCGAACCAGGCCTGTGGCAAGTAAAAAGTGAGGCGAATGTTTCAAGAATCTCCGAGGTTTAAGTGGTGCGTCGGGCTAGCCCAGCATCTTGATCCGCGAGCTGCACGGCAAGTTTGGCATTCCGGCGAGTGTGCTGATTCAGCCCGCGCGTAAACCGAAAAAAACCGCGAGACGCGCTGCCCAGCGCCTTCGAAGTGCCAGGCTGAAGAAGTCCGCGTAAGAATCAGGCTTTGTTCAATCCGCGGCGGCAGGTTCGAATCGGACGGAAAGTGCCGCGCCTACGGCGCTCGGTGCTCTTATACACCCAATACCCAGCGCTCACGCGCTGGGCTAACTGCTACCGCACCTACGGTGCTTGTATGGATAGCATCGCTATCCAGGGCCAAATTCAGAGGCGCCGACTGGGCTCACATATGTCTTCAGTGTTTGTTCAAACTGCGGCGGCGCGGCGGAGGCGGTCGCGGAAGTATTGCTTCCAACTTTCGGGCAATTCGGGGACGCGCAAGGCGCGCTGCACGGCGCGAATCTCGGATTCTCCAAACCTTTTTGCAACGTAGAGGCGCGTGATCTCCGAGACCATCACGGCGTTGGGCTCGCGCGCGAGCAGTTTCATCTGGTCGCCGGCGCCGACTTGGCCTTCCCGGACAACCATCACGTAGAAGCCCGTCCTGCCGCTTGCCAGGAATTGCTTTACCATGTCGTCCGAGCCGAACCGGATGCCCAGCTTGTAGCAAGGCAGCCGAGGCTGCGTCACCGCCACTTCCGCCGTGCCGACGGAGAACCGGTCGCCCAGATGAACGGACTCTTCCAACAAGCCGGGGCCGGTGTCATCGAGGGTGAAGTTTTCTCCAAACATGCCCATGGGCAGGGCGCGCCCGGGCAACTCTCTTCTCCAGTATTCGTAGTGCGCCAGCGGGTAGCAGTAGACGGCTTTGTGCTCGCCGCCATGGACGGTCAGGTCCGCCTGGCGGTCGCCGTCCAGATTCAGCTTGCGCAAGGCCACGCGACCTTTGACCGGCTCCTTGAAGATTCCCGTCGTCACGATTCTCCCGTACCAGGTCACTTCCCGCGGCAATCCGACGTTCACGGAGACGAGTTTCATCGTGCGTCCATCCCTGCGTGACTTTGCAATCTTGCCCTCCAAAAAAGACCGAGGCCAGGCACTTCCTTTCTCCTCACACCGTCCAATTCTCCACCTTCAATCCACGGACGGGCCGGAATTCCCGCTCGTTATTTGTAACCAGGGTCAGCCCCGCAGCCCTGGCGTGCGCCGCAATCCACAAGTCATTGTTGCCGATCATTTGCCCTTTGCGCTCGAGCTCCGTTCGGATGGTTCCATAAGCCTCGGCTGCGGTCTCCGGTAATCCCAGGACAGGAAGCACTCGTGCCAGCTCCCGCAATAGCTCCAGCGCCGCCGCGCGCTGCGCGCTCTTTTCCGCCGCGTAGACCAATTCCCCAAAGGTAATCACCGAGAGCGCCGCCTCTCCGGCCTTCAACGTGCGGAACCGGCGCAGCACCACCTCCGGCTTTTTCCGCCGGATGTAAATGCAAATATTCGTGTCCAGCAGGAAGCGCGACTCCATCACAGCCCCTTGCGCTTCTGCGGCTTGTCCTTCCCGCGCCTCGCCAACGCCAACTCCGCGGGCAGCGCGGTGAGCAAGTCAAATGCCCGCACCATCGCGCCTTTGCGTTCGCGGAGCACGATCTCGTCGCCTCGCCGCGAAATCTCCACTTCCTTGCTCTGCACACGGAACGCCTTCGGCAGGCGCACAGCCTGGCTGTTCCCGGACTTGAACACCTTCGCCGTGGCCATCGCCAACCCTCCTCTCAATGTATATACGTAAAGTATACACATGTTCCGCTTCGCATGCCAAGAAAAGGGCCCGGACGTCCACCACCCGGTGACGGATGGCTTGGCGGGCGGGGGACGCCCTTTTCCCCTTTGGCGGAGGGTCAGCGTGCAGGAATAGGATGCAGCGGCAGCCCCGTCAGGCGCGCGATACGGGAGAAATCCCTGTCGAGCGTGAACACGCTGACGCGATGCTCGAGCGCAATTGCCGCGATCAGCGCATCGATGGTCGTCAGACTTACGCCCTTGGAACGGGCCAGCCGAAAAATCGCGGCCGCCTCCCGGTAGGTTCGGAAGCCGCGGGGCTCGAGCATTTCCCATTGGGAAAGATACTGTTCGATTCGGCGGGCGTCGCGCGTCAGGCCCTGAAGGATTTCGGTCACCACAACGCCGGTCAGCGCGAACGGCTCAGCGTCCCTGATCATCTCCCGCAGCTCATCGCCCGCCCGCCCCGGCGCAGAATTGAAAAAATCAATCCACACCGAGCTGTCTACCAGCATCATCTATGGATTATCTTTGGACCGGGCGCGGTTCCTGCGCATGGCCTTCAGGTCGCCCTTCCAGATTCCCGATCCATAGTGCCGAAGGATGCCCTTGCGGCTCTCCGAGCGCACCAGCAGCTCCAGCGCCTTGTCTACGATTTCGCGCTTGGTTTTCAGCCGCGTGAGCTTGCGCGCCTTGCTCACCAGCTCCTCGTCAATCTCAATGTTGGTTCTGCCCATGCCGAAAGCATACACCATTTCTCACGAATGTGGTGTACGAGTGCACAACTCGAAGGATCACGCGTCGCGCTGACGCTTCATGCCGGTGAGGACGCGAAGCTCGCCGAGGAGCAGCATGTCGAGGTTGACGGCTTCGTTGTTGCGCACCAGATGAGCATCGCGGGGGGCATCCAGGGCGGGGCCGGTGCGGTAGCCTTCGATGCGCAAGAGCACGTCTTTCTCGTTTTCAAGCCGGCCCGCGTTTTTGACGGTGACCAAAAGCCTGCGGGAGTCGAAGGTCACGGTCATCTGCCTGGGGGGAGAGGCGCAGCGCACGCGCAGATCGCCCAGGGGAGTTTCCGAGCAGGTGAGCGCCTCTTCACCGACGATGGTGTTCCATTCGCGGCACTGGCCGAGAAGGGAGTCTCGCAAGCGGCGCCAAACGACGATGGAACGCGCGATGGCGGTGGCGCGGTTTTGTTCGTCTTCGTGACGTTGCTGTTCTTCGGTGAGTCTTGTGGCGAGGTATTCTTGCGCTGCCTGCCTGGTGCTCTCATCCCTCATGGGCCGTCTCCCGGAGCATGATTTTACACGATAGGAGCGGGCGAACATCACGCGAAGTGCTGAAAAATTAATCCGGCGATTGCGAAGTGCAAAAGAACGGGTCTGAAGACCCGCCACTGCAAACGGCCACGGACCTGAAGATACGCCACTGAAAGCGCCACTGCAAAAGAACGGGTCTGAAGACCCGCCACTACAACGGCTACAAACGGCGACGGTTGACAGCGGGGAGAAAGCAGAATACCTTGCAGCACCAATGCGCGCGCGGATGCAGGCTTCATGAAAAACCGGCTGCTGCTTGCGGCAATCGCCGCGGCGACGGTGGCGATTGGCGTGACGCTTTTCGTTGGCGCGCAGGCGCTGCCAGGCACGCTTCTGCGGTGGCTGGCGATCGCGCTCATTGCGGCTTACGCCACTTCCCGGCGCTCACTGACGGGTTGGATTCTGGTTGGTCTGCTGGCCGGGGCGGAATTGGGGCACGACGCGCCTGCGGTGGCGGCCAAACTCCAGGTGCTCGGCACGATTTTTCTGCGGCTGATCCGCGTGATCATCGCGCCGCTGCTTTTCGCCGTTCTCGTGGTGGGGATTGCGGGCCATCCGGACCTCAAGAAAGTCGGGCGCCTCGGGATCAAGTCGCTGGTCTACTTCGAAGTGGTCTCGACGATCGCCATGCTCATTGGCCTCGCCGCCATCAACTTGAGCCGCGCAGGCGAAGGCGTGCGCCTGCCCTCCACCGCCGCGAGCCAGCCGCTGAATCTTTCGCCGCATACCGCGTCGCAGCTCATCACCGATATTTTTCCGGAAAACATTGCGAAGTCCGTCGCGGAAGGACAGGTGCTGCAAATCGTGGTCTTCAGCATCCTTTTCGCCATGGCCCTCGCGCTCGTTCCCGAGCCTAAGCGCCGCCCCATGCTGGCGTTTGCCGAAAGCCTCTCGGAGGTTATGTTCAAGTTCACCAACCTGGTCATGTATGTGGCACCCATCGGCGTCTTTGGCGCGGTCGCTTACACCGTCGGACACATGGGCTTGGCCGTTCTGCTTCCGCTCTTGAAGTTGCTCGCGACGATGTATATCGCGTTGGTGTTCTTCATCGTCTTCGTGCTGGTTCCCATACTGCTGCTGGCGCGGATTCCGCTGAAGGCGTTTGTGCGTGTTACGGCGGAACCCATCACGCTGGGCTTTGCCACCGCCAGCTCGGAAGCCACTTTGCCCATCGCTATGGAAAAACTGGAAGCGTTTGGCGTCCCGCGGCAAATCGTTGCATTTGTCCTGCCCACCGGTTACAGCTTCAATATGGACGGCGCGAGCCTCTATCAGTCGCTCGCGCTAATTTTTGTCGCGCAGGCGGCGGGCATGCATCTCTCGTTCGGCCAGCAAACCGTAATGATTCTGACGCTTCTCCTGAGCAGTAAAGGAACCGCCGGGGTGGCCCGGGCTTCCTTCCTGATTGTCTTTGCAGCTGCCACTTCGTTTCACTTGCCCATGGAACCACTTTTTTTGTTGTTCGCGATTGATCAACTCATGGACATGGGCCGCACCGCCGTAACGGTTCTTGGAAATTGCGTCGCTTGCGTGGTGATTGCGCGCTGGGAACACGAACTTCCCGCTACTGTGCCCGCTGCGCAGCAGGTGAGTGTTTAATTTTTTTGGTTCAATTCGGCTTTGTCGCGCCCAGAGATTTGGCGGCGGCTGCACTCGGAGCAGGCGTGCGCAGGTACTTGTCGAAGAAATCGTCGACGCGGTGCCAGGCATCGCGGAGCACGTGCTCGCGGCTGAAATAGTGAAACTCGCCCGGGTAGATCATGAACGAAACCAAATCGCCCTTGTGTTTTTTTAACGCCTCGTCCATCAGCCAGACGGACTCGAGGAACGGCACGTTCACGTCGGCCGTGCCGTGAAGCACGAGCAAGGGGCGCTCCAGTTGGTCAATGTGCGAGATAGGCGAAGCATTCTTGTAAACGTCAGGATGCTCCTCGGGAGTGCCGATGCGGCTCGCGGTCCAATCGCCGTGGTAGGGATCCGAGTAATACATCGCGTAGTCCACCACGCCGGCGACGTCCACGCCGGCGCGAAAAAGCTTGGGCTGATCCGTCATCGCAATCAGCGTGAAAAATCCGCCATAACTCAAGCCCCACACGCCGATGCGATTCGCATCAACGTAGGGCAGCGTCTTTAAATAGTTGGCGCCCATCCAGGCGTCCTTCGCATCTTTGCCGCCCACATCCATGTATACGCCGGTGCGCCAATCGCGGCCGTAGCCAATGCTTCCGCGGTAGTCGGGGGCGAGGACCACGTAACCTTTTTGGAGAAAATACTGATGAATGCTGTAGTACACGGCGTAGTTTCGCTGGACGTGCCAGCCGTCATAGTTTTGATTCACGCCATCGCCGTGAATCCAGAGGATGGCGGGATGCTTTTTTGTACGGTCGAGATTTTTGGGAACAAAGAGCCATGCGGGAACTTGCTGGCCGTCGGGGCCGGGATAGTGGACGAATTGCGGTTCGACAAAACGCGTGCGCTCCATCTCCGGGGGCATGGAGTCGGTGATTCGAACGGGCTGCGTGCCTTCTTTCGTAGCGATCGTGTAGAGATCGGCGCTGTTGTGCGTGTCGGTGTGCTGGTAAACGAGGCGGCCATCGCCTTCGGACCAGTGCGGATCAATGTTGGTTCCCGTTCCCGGCGTAAGGTATGCGATTTTTGCCTGGGCGGGATCGTCGCCAATGGCGGCAATGCCAATTACGCGGTCGCCGGGATGATCTTCAAGGTTGGCATCGAACGCAATGCGCGTGCTGTCGTGGGACCACGCGGGACGCCACGCTTCGAACTTGCCCTTGGTGATTTGCACGGCTTCCCCGCCGGTTGAAGGCATTACATAAAGATGGTCCCAACCGTCTTGATCGCTGAGAAAGGCGATCCATTTGCCGTTAGGCGACGGCCAAGGCTGGGCTCCGGCTTCGCCCCAGTCGGGAATGCTCCAGAATTTTTCTTCGGTGACTTCATGAATGGTTTTTGTAGCGCCCGAGGCGGCGTCGGCAACATAAATGAAATATTTCTTGAAATCTTTTGACTGGCCATCGAAAACCAGTCGATTCGAATCGATCCAGGCAAGGCCGCCGTGTTCACCGGGTGTGCTGATGGCTATGGGCTTCCCGCCGGTCAATTTCAGGGCATACATTTGGCCGGGCACGTATTCGGAGACTCGATAGATGAGTTTGGCGCCGGAATAGGCCGGTGATTCATCGTGATGGATGATCTTGGAGCCGGCGATATAGGCGATGGACTTTCCGTCGGGCGACCAAATGACGCCGCGAATGCTCACGTCGTCGTGGGTAATCGTGGACTCGGTTCCATCGGAGAGCCAGCGGACGATGAGGTCGCTGCCTTTTCGCGCGGTCTGATCTTCGGCGCGATGGCCTCGGATGAACGCGACACGCTTGCCGTCCGGGGAAGGGGCGAATCCGGTGCCGGGATCGGGCTTGCTCCACGCGAGTTTAGCTTCGCCTCCTGCGGCAGGAACTTTCCACAAATCGCTTTCGTGCACAAAATAAACGCTTTCGCCATCCTCGCTCCAGAAGGCGTCGGCGACTCCACCTGCAGGAAACGAAGTGAGCGTGACGGGCGCGCCACTGCCGTCCGCGTTCGCGACATAGAGATTTCTGATGTCCGCACGATCCCAAGTGAAAACGACGCGCTTGTTATCCGGCGACCACACGGGATCGGACGGATGTTTGATTTCGATGAGTTGCTCGATGGTGACTCGGGACGCTTTCTGGCATTGCGCTGAGGTGGCCCAAATACACGTTGCACTAGCGATGCTCAACAGAATTTTGAGTCTTTGCTTCCATCCAAACATAGATCCTCCAGCAGCAAAGGGCGGATGCATTCTACATCCGCCTCTGATCGCCGCTGTGAAAAGCCAGGATCCGCTAGAACTCAACCTTCAACCCAATTCGAGCGATGAAGGGATTGACAGTGTTGTTGGGCAACAGATAAGTTGAAGTCGGATCGTTGAACGTCGAAGGCAAAGTCTGGTTTAAAGACACCACCGTTTGCCTGTTGGTCAAGTTGAACAAATCAATCAACGGCTTGATCGTGAAGCGGTCCCGCACTTTGAAGTCACGGGCGATGCGCACGTTAAGTACGTTTATGCCTGGCAGCCTCGCGTGACCGGCGGGCTGAAGAATAATCTGCTCGGAGCCCTGATTGAGCCCGCCCAGGAACGCGACTGGCTGAATGGGATATCCCGTAAGGTGCTGGAAATTGACGCTGGTGCTGAACTTCCATGGCAGGTCGTAGGTACTGTCCACCTTGAAGACGTAGGTGGAGTCGAAATTCAGATAGTTATCGCGGCGATTGATACCGTTATTGGGGTCGTTGAAGTTGTCAAAGTAAGCGTCATCCGCGTAGCCGCGGCCAAAGGCACCTTTTTGGCGTTGCACCGTAAAGCCCGCCAGGAGCTGCCAGCGGTGAGACATGCGTTTGACTGCTGTGAACTCCACGCCGTGATAGGAATTGTCGTCCAGAGCGGGAATGTTCGTCACGACGAAATTAGCCGCTCCCACCAGGTTCGGGTCGAGATTATAAAGCGTCAATGGCTTATTATTGAGAGGATTGACGATGGGAGTGCCGTCGTTGTACTGCGTGACAGCGGTGTAATCTGTCGGGAGTGCAGCAAGGTTTGTGGTTCCGAACAGATTCTTCTTCTTGCGGAAGTAGTACGCTGCGCTGAGCCGCAGATCCTGCCAGACCTGTTGTTCGTAGCTGGCGCTGACCGAGTCGGTGTAGGGTCGGCTTAGATTTGGATCGATGTGTGTGCCCACTGCCCCGCCGGACTGCGCGATAGGATTACCTACCTTCCATTCGCTCACTTGAGGAATGCCGTCGTTGTTTGCATCACAATGGGTGCAACCCGGCGAGAAAGGTCCCCAAATGAATGTCTGGCTGCTGAATCCCACCGGGTTTACCGTCTCGATCAACCCCGTTCCTTCCATCTTGTAGAAGCGCCCATAACTCAGGCGCAGAACGGAAGTGCCGCGACCTGTTACGTCCAGTGCCAGCCCCAAGCGTGGGGAAACGTTGTTCCAGCCGACGATATTGCCCGATGCCGGAAAAGTTTGAGGCGGGAAAAGGTCGGGGAAAGTTAAGTTGGGGTCGCTCGTTTCCTTGGGGTAGAAGCCGATGAAGCGATCGAAACGGAGGCCCAGGTTGAACGTAAACCTCTGCCGGAAGGTCCACGCGTCCTGTGCATAGAAGCTGCTATCATGGAAATAAGACTTTGCGGTGAAGGGCGTATTGAACGCGGTGACTTGCGCTGGAACACCGTTATCGTAAAACGCGTTGATACCCTGGTTCACAGTCTGAATGTACGGGTTGTAGTTGTCGCCCCATTCGAATCCAAACTTGAAATTATGAGTGCCGTGGAACCCGCCCTTGTACCAGGAGGCGCCCGCAGCAATTTTTAACAGCCACGCAGGATTGGAGAAATAGCTCTGCGCAGCTCCTGTTTGCGTTCCCGTGACGCGGTCCGTGTGATTGAAGTCCGTGGGCAGGACTCCTAGCTGAGGCCCTAGAGGAAATACTTCCTTGTTGTATCCGACACGAACATCGAGAAGCAGGTTATTGGTAATCTGGCTAGTCCATAGCGCCTGCAAAATGTAAGCAGGCTCGATCTGACGCCAGGAAGCCTCGGGGCTCACCAATGCCGAATCCCGGCGGAAGAACCGGTTCTGTTCGTTGTATAGCCAGATGAAGCTCAGCCTATTCTTGGCATTTAGCTGCCAGTCGCTGCGCAAGTCCGTATTGGTCTGGTGGTTCGGATCTGCGATTGGGTTTCCGTTCTTATCTACGACGGCCAGAAAAATCGAACGAAGGTCGTAACGCCGATACGATCCGAAAAGCCACCACCGGTCCTTGATGAGCGGCCCGCCGGCGCTCGCGGTTGTGTCGCGGAGCATCACCGTTGGCGATCCTGCTCTGACTGGGTTGCCTTGATACGTAGGAAACTGCGTGCCCGCTTCCAGGCCGTGTGTGCTGTAATAGGCAGCTAGATTTCCGTGCAAGTCGTTGGAGCCTGACTTGGTCACCATGTTCATGTAGATTCCGCTGATCGAAACTGACCCAGGCGTGCTGTCCGATACCACCTGGAATTCCTGGAAGGAGTCATGATTTGTGTAGAACTGGGTATAACCTCCGTTGGCTCCCGGCCAGTTCAAATCGAGGCCGTTGAAACTGAACACCTGCTCCCCCGGCGTGCTTCCGTGCACCTGCATGGTTGACTGCTGCATGCTTTGATTGCCCCCAACGTCAAACCGATCCAAGGTTGCCCCGGGCATTTGCGCCACTGTGGACCATGGATCGCGGCCGCTAGGAATGTCCTGAAGCAGGTTCTGGTCAAACGTGGTCGATGTTTGATTGTTCTGCAAATCGACGACTGGCTCGCCTTCAACCCTCACTACGTCGGTGACCTCTCCCACTTGTAGTTTTGCGTTGATGGTCGCCGTGAAGCCCGCGGTGAGCACCACACCTGTTTCGCTGAAACCCTTGAATCCCTTTGAGGTCACCGTAACCTCGTATGTGCCGGGCGGCAGAAGATCAAAAAGGTATGCGCCGTCTGCACCAGCAGTGGTAGTGCGTTCCGCCATCAGCGCAGTGCTTTTGACTGTGACCGTGGCATTCGGCACAGCGGCGCCTGAAGAATCCGTGACCACTCCGGCGATTTTCCCCGTGGTGGCCACCTGCCCCATGGTCAAACTCGGAATGAGCATCACCACCAGGGCGACGAAAACGAATATAGATAGCCTGAGCTTTCTCATTTCCCCTCCTCAACTGCTTCCAAACGCAACTTCCCGGGTTTATTCCTGACGCGAGGCGAGGGCCCTTTGGCAAGCAGGGAAACCCCGTTGGGCGCAGCGGGCTCCCGGGATGCTGCGGCAACGTATGTTGCAACAAACAGGTGCTAAGTCAAAGGGAAAGAATGAATTCGCAGATTGGATCCCCCGAGACTCCCCCACGCACTCCGCTGCCTTGTCAGACGCCGGAGTGGGCCAAAAGTAATGCAACGGGCAGGCTAAATCAAATCAATTTTTGGGAGCGCTTGCAGGAATGCAGCTAACGCCCTTTGATTTAATGAGTTGGCGACTATTTTCGCCGGCGCTCTCGGGCTCTATAAAGTGCGCGACCAGGTTTCTTCCAGTGCTTGATAACTTACTTCCTGGCGGCGAAAGAGGCGAGCGGTTGCTTGCCGCTAAACTCATCCTCATACACCAACACTTGTTTCTAAATCTACTGTGATGGATTCATCCGGCGGCTCCGTCCAGCGGCAAACTATTTGGAAGCCCATTTTCTTCCACGCGGCCGTTGCTGATTCCTTCCTTTTCTTTCTGTGGGGAGACGATTTGGAAAGCCAGCACGAAGGGAATTCCGGGTCCGTGCAACGGTGCACCGAATTCACCGAGAATTCGCAGGATTTGCTCGGCAGGTAAATCCTCCAGCAAAGTGGTCGGGTATTTGCCCGTCGAATATCATTTCGCGGAAGAAAATCGGGGCGGTTGCCAGTCAAATTTACATGGCGTCTTGCTCGTTGAATTTATCGAGCAAGGCGTTAGGTCTGGTTTGAGTCTTTGCATCCACTTCGCACAAGGCGAGTTAAATCGCAAAAGCGATTCGCTTCTTCTTTGGCATAACTCTTGCCCTTCCTAAAGGCAGTCCGCGCACGCGACGGCTGCATTAGGGAAGAAAACGGTGCAACGGCGGCGCAGGTGAAACCACTAACTCGGCCGGCGCAGTACCGGCCGAAGGGTCATCAAGCGCCCCGCGGATTTTGTCCCTCCAGCCGCCCCGGTCCACGGCAGGATGCTGAAAAACCATTACTCGGGGATCACGCTCCCTGAGTAATGCGGATTGTACGCCCCATTGTTGAGTTGCGGAGTTCGCCTGCCCAGTCGCTTTTCGTACTTTGGCGAACAAAGCGAATCCCCGCACACTCAGTTCCGCCCATGAAGCGTCGCGTTTTTCGGCCCGCCAAAAAAGAGTTTCTCACCAACTCGGACTACGTCGAGGTGTCTGAATGATTTTGCGTGTCCGTAAGTTCAAACCCCCTGTTGTTTCAATCTCCTTTTTGATCGCTGCCCTGCTCACACTACCTTCTCCCGTTCGCGGGCAAGGTGCTTTTGATGTTCCTTTCAACGATGATCTTCATTCCCAGGACGCCTTCGGGGGCCGCAACGGGAAAATTAGTGGAACGGTGTATTTGAATCGGCGCGGTGCGCCGGCGTCTCAGGTCCTGGTGAGTATTCGTTCGTTGACATCAGCCATGAGCCAAACTGTGCTAACGGATTTTGGCGGCCATTTCGAGCTTCGTGCGATACCGTTGGGCGAATACGAAGTCAGTGCTGCGGAGGAGGGACTAGGATTTGCGAGCACCATCACGCAGGTTACTATATTCGCGCCGGAGATCACTCTTTACCTCAACCCCTCCAATGCGCCTCCGCGTGGCGCGAATCCTTACGTGGTTTCCGCTCACGAGTTGAAAATTCCGGAGAAGGCGCAAGACGAGTATTATCGCGGGCTCGATCTTATGGCCAAGAAAGACTTCACCGGCAGCCTGTCGCACTTTAGCAAGGCAGCGGCGGTCTACCCGGATTATTACGAAGCGATTTACCACATCGGTCTCGCGGAGTTGCGGCTCGATCAGCAAGAGAAGGCCATCGAGGCTTTCCAAAAGGCAATCGATTTAAGTGGCGGCCACTACGCCCGCGCACAATTTGCCTACGGCCTGCTTCTCTGCAATCAGAGAAGACCAAAAGAGGCCGAGAACTTGATCCGCCGTGGCCTGGAAACGGACCCTGCTTCCGCGGAAGGCCATCTCTTCCTGGGAATTGCGCTGCTGGACCAGAATCGCCTGGATGAATCCGAAAAAAGCTTGCGGGAGGCTCTTCTCCGCAGGGCACAATATGCCGATGTCTACCTGGTGCTTGCGGATGTCCACGCAAAGAGAAAGGATTTTCAATCCCAGATACAAGACCTGGACATTTACCTGAAGCTCGCGCCTACTGCGCCAGGGGCTGATTACGTTCGCAAGGTTCGCGCAGCCGCGCAGCGACTGGCCGCATCCTCGACGGAGCCGCAAAACTGACAACGCCACGGTCAGCAATGGTCAGTCTTGCGGTTACAGGGAGTTTAAGTGAACATGCGAGACGCTGCGGCCGGGTTCGTGGTCGCTTGGCGCTTCCGTCTTGCACGGCGCGAGTTATGTCTACTGCTTCTTCGGCTCTTGCGAAACGATGGTGATGAGAAACGCGTTGCGATCGGAGTAAGAGAATTGATGTCCATTCAGGTCAGCGCGATGCTCGATGGACTTATACATTTGGAATCCATCGTTCTGCACCGCATTGAAGTAATTCACATTTTTCAGGACGACGCCTTTTCCGTCGGTTCCAGGCTCGCGCTTCAGTTTCATGTAGGCTTGCTTTCCGTCGGCTAGCTTTGCCTCGACAATGTCGCCTGACTGATGAACTTCGATGGGCGCTTCCTGCACCTTGAGCTCGGGCCACTCCAATCCATAGGTCTTGAGAATGATGGGCGCCAAGGCGTCACGCTGGGCTTGGGTGGTCTTTGGATCGAAGGAGACGGTTACCCACGACCCTTTCTTCTCCGCCCCCCACTTGTCGCCGAGGTCGCCCGTCAGCCAGTATTTCGCGCTGGCGAGGTCCACGTTCCCCGAATGCCCTTCGCGGACGGTCACCGCCATGTTGAATTCACACATGGGATGTTCCGCCTGCTTATTGAAATAACATTGGCAAAACAGATGGCAACTGCACGCTTCCACGTAGTCGGCCTTCATCCGCCACGAAGAGCCCTCCGGCGCTGCAGCCAACGACACCGCGAGCGCCAGGACCAACCCAGTTCCAGCTAGAGGTAATACTTTCATCTTTTTCTCCTATTCTGATTTCGAAGCAAGATTTTCTAACCGATGTGTAAGAAACTTGTTGATAGGCATCTTACTATTGGCCGGCGAATGCCTGGCAAGAAACGTTCGGATGCCAGTTCACAAAGGCGCCGTTAGGATTTTCTTTCCAGGCCCAAACGTGAAGCGTGTAGAACGCCGGGAGCCCAAAGCGGTTGGGGCTCTCGAAATAATGGAAGAGTTGTCCCATGAGTTGTGGCGCGCCTTGTCCCGGATGCGCTTTGTCCCAATCGCTGGCAATCACCAGAAAGTCGGCGCCAATGAGTTTCAGATGGCCGTCCGGCATGGGCTCGTAGATCACGATTTGGGGGCGCGTGGCGTCGATTACGCCCGCTCCCACGAGATTCAGGTTGACGTAGTGGAGCCCCATGGCTCCCGCATCGGGTCCGCTCACGCAGCCGAATAGAAGCGAGTATCCTTCCGCCTCGGCCACAGACACCTCCTTGAAGCGCTCTGTGTTGTCCCGAACAATCTTCAGAAGTGCGCCTTGAGAAGGCGTTAATTGCGATTGTGCTGCCGTTTCGTGCGCGTGACCTTGTTGCGCTGGAGCGGTCCCGGGACATAGGGCGGCCAACGCGAGAGTGATGAATGAGTGTTGAAATTGTTTTACGAGTTGTGCGGTTTTCATGCTAACAGCCTCCCAAACTGAAATGTCACAGCTGATCCACGGCGCCTCTCTCCTCATCCAGCCCCGGATGCGTTAGAATCACATGCATTCCCCGGGACTGAAAAAGCAGGGACTAGGATTGCTTGTGTTGGGCGGAGAGTGCCAGTTGCGGGCTTGAAATGTCTTTGAGGAGTTCTGAAAGATTTCTTCCGAAGTTCTTCGCATGGGTGTGCCGTTGAAAGCAAAGCACTTATACGGATTTGGGCCTTATCGCCTCGACGCCGAAGAGCGCGTCTTATTACGTGATGGCCAGCCCATCATCCTGCCGCCCAAGGATCTGGAAACCCTTCTCGTCCTGGTCGAGAACGCAGGGCACATCGTCGAGAAAGAAGAACTGCTGGAAAAAGTGTGGTCCGGTGTGTTCGTTGAGGAAGGTAATCTCGCTCGGCATGTCTTTAATCTGCGACAGGCGCTGGGCTATGCAGCGGACGGACGCCCGTACATCGAAACCATCCCCAGGCGAGGCTACCGCTTCGTTGCCACGGTGCAGGAAGACGGGGAAGCGGTTGCGCCTCCTTCGGTTGCGCCGTCTTCTGAGCAGCCCGGGACCAAGGTGCAGTCAAGCCAGAAAAGAATCCAGTGGTTATGGGCGCTGGCCGTAATGGCGCTGGCCGTCACTGGGTATTTCGCATCGCGGCGTATCTGGCCCCGCCAGAACTCTTCTCCTCAAAGAGTCATGCTGGCGGTGCTTCCTTTTGTGAATTTGAGCGGTGACGCTCACGAGGATTATTTCGCCGATGGTCTCACCGAGGAGATGACGGCTCAGCTCGGCCAATTCCAACCCTCGAGACTCGGCGTCATTGCGCGAACTTCAACCGTACGCTACAAAGGCACTAAGGAGACCGCGGCGCAAATTGGGCAGGAACTGGGCGTGGGCTATTTGCTCGAGGGAAGCGTTCGCCGCGGCGGAGAACGCGTTCGCGTCACGGCTCAGTTGATTCAGGTGGGGGAACAGACGCATCTGTGGGCTGAATCGTACGAGCGGCCCCTTACCGACGTGTTGAACATTCAGCGAGAACTGGCCGAGAAAATCACTCACTCCCTTTCCATCCAACTGTTGCCTGCTAGGACGACGAGAGCGTCTGCAAATCCGCACATCAATCTGGAGAGCCACGACAAGTACCTTCTGGGCTTGCATGAAGCCGGGCAAGGCACGCGCGAAAGTGTGAACAAAGCGATTCAATACTTTCAAGAAGGCATCAGTAAGGATCCAAGCGATGCCCGTCTCTACGCCGCTTTGGCCCAGACTTATCATTCCTCTCTCACTTACTACAGTTCTCCGTCGGACGTCATGCCTCGGGCAAAGGAAGCGGCGCTGAAAGCTCTGGAGCTCGATCCTGACTTGGCGGCCGCCCGCGTTACTCTTGGTAACGTGCGCTTGCTCTACGATTGGGACTGGCCCGCGGCGGAAAAGGAATATCGTCGCGCTCTGGACATCAACCCGAACTCCCCGGAAGCTCAGTTGGGTTATGCCACCTACCTGGCTACCTTGGGACGATTTGATGAGGCGCTCTCCCGCGTAAAGCAAGCCTATCTCTTCGACCCGCTGGCTCTCGAAAGCCGCAATGAAGCGCTATGGATCTACTACTTCTCCGGTCACATGCCGGAGACTATCCAACAGTGCCAAAAGACCACTGAGATCGAGCCTGCGGCGGGTCTTCCGTATGCTGTCCTGGCAATGGCATACGCCCAAATGGGACAGCGCTTGGCAACGGTTCGCGCTGCCGATAACGCCATGCGTTTTCCAGACAGCCCGAGCGTCATTACCACGGCCGCCTCGGCCCTGGCGCGCGTGGGCGAAAGCGGCCAAGCTAAACAGTTCTTGGGCAAGGCCTTGGAGATGGCCAAGGAACGCTATGTCTGCCGGTTCCTCGTGGCGGCTACCTATACCGAGCTGGGGCAAAAAGAGAAAGCCCTAGACTCTCTCGAGCAGGCTTTTCTTCAGCGCTCGACTTGAATACCTTGGATCGGGGTGGATCCCCGACTCAACCCGCTGCGCAGCGATCCGAGATTTCAAGATTTGGTCCGCCGCGCCGGCATCCCTCCAGGGGTGAGCCCAGCCTTTTGAGCATTTCTCGAAAGTTACCTGCGTGCCTGCAACTTTTTTCGCAAAGTTCCAACGTCTAACTCGAACCTCGGATGTTATATAGTGCCTTGCGAATCTCCAGGAGGCCTTGAATATGGAACTGTGGTCACGTCGGAAATTTTTCATCACTTCGCTGGCTGGCAGCGCCCTTGCCGGAACGAACAAGCTCTTTGGCCGCACGCCGCTGAACGGAGATGCTGCGCTGCCTCTGCCGAACCTTGCTCCTCCCGCACCAGGCAAGCGTCCGCTCATCATTTCCAGTGCTAACGGGCTGCATGCACTTGATAAGGGCATGGACATCCTCAAGAAAGGCGGGGACACGCTCGATGCGGTGGTCGCAACGGTTACGGTTGTAGAGGACGATCCCAACGACGACTCCGTCGGCTACGGCGGCTTGCCCAATGAAGAAGGCGAAGTGGAACTCGATGCCAGCGTCATGCACGGTCCCACGCACCGCGCCGGCGCAGTGGCTGCGGTGCGGCGGATCAAAAATGTCTCGCGGTTGGCAAAAACGGTAATGGAAAACACCAATCACACGATGATTGTGGGCGATGGAGCGCGCCGGTTCGCCGTTGCCGAGGGCTTTGAAGAAATGAATCTCCTCACGGAGCATTCGCGGAAAATCTGGCTCGCCTGGAAAGCCAAATCTTCGTTCAACTGGCGGCCCGGAATCGATTCGCCGGAATGGAAAGAGCATATGGCCACGCTCTTTGACGGCGATGAGAAACAAATCGCTTACGCCGAGCGCGTCATTGCGCACCCGCCCACCGGCACAATCCCCTGCATGGCCGTGGACGCTAAAGGTGATATTTCTGCAACCACAACGACTTCCGGGCTTTCGTGGAAAATACCCGGACGCGTGGGAGATTCCCCGATTATCGGTGCGGGCTGCTATGTGGACAACGAGGTGGGTGCGGCGGGCTCGACCGGCAAAGGCGAGGAAAACATCAAAATCTGCGGCGGACACACGATTATTGAAATGATGCGTCAGGGAAAAGCACCCGTCGACGCGTGTCTCGAAGCCATGGCTCGCGTCGCGCGAAACTATAAGAACGACAAGAAGAAGCTCGGCACGTTCCACATTTACTTCTACGCCATCAATAAAGACGGAGTGCACGGCGCCGCTTCGCTTTGGCGCAACGGCTACGAAGCCAGCAAACAGGCTTCTTATGCTGTCCACGACGGCAGCGAAGCGCGGCTTGTTCCCTGCAAGCCGTTCTTCGACGAAATTGGCGGCGACCAGTAGCTGGAAATGGGAAGGTCGAGGCGCGAAACGCGAAAATCGAAACTCGCCCACCGTTTCGATATTCTAGTCGCATGGATCAAGCGAACATCTTAATCATCGGCGGCGGCGTGGTCGGGTGCGCCATCGCGCGCGCCGTTTCTGCGCGCTGGCAAGACGTTTTTCTGGTCGAGCGATTTCCGAAGCTCGGCATGGCCACCAGCACGCGAAACAGCGGAGTCAATCATTCTGGCATCTACTATCCGAAGAATTCGCTGAAGGCGCGCCTGTGCGTCGAAGGCAACCGCCTTACTTATGAATTCTGCTCGAAGCACAACGTTCCCTTCCGCCACTGCGGCAAGCTGGTGGTCGCCGCCGATGCGCACGAGGAGCCAGAGCTTCTCGCGCTGAAGAAACGCGGCGAAGACAATGGCGTCGAAGGCCTGCAACTCATCGACGCCGCGGAAATTCGCAAGCGCGAGCCGCACATTCGCGGCGTCGCGGCGCTCCACGTGCCTTCCACCGGCATCGTCTCTGCCGAAGAACTCGTTCACGCTTACGCACGCGTAGCCACGAATCAAGGCGCGAACCTCGTCACACGCGCGCAGGTGGTTTCGCTCGAGCCTTCCGCCAACACCATTCGAGTGGGGCTGCGCATCGGCGACGAGGAAGATTCGCAGGAAGAAAAAATCGAGGCGCGGTGCGTCATCAATGCAGCCGGGCTAAACGCTGACGAAGTTGCCGCCATGCTCGGCAATCACTCATGGAAGATTTATCCCGTGCGCGGCGAATACTGCGAAGTGCACGGCCCGCGCTCCTCGCTCATCAACAATCTCGTTTACCCGCTACCACATAGCGACGGCCTGAGCCTCGGCGTGCATTTCACCAAGACTCTGTGGGGAACGTTTCTTCTTGGCCCGACGGCAACCTACGTGGAAGGAAAAGACAACTACGAGAAGAACCGCCTGCCAATCGCTGCGTTTGCCGAGAGCGCGAAGACCCTGTTGCCGGAAATCGAAGAGCGCGACCTGCAGCTCGGCTACACTGGGCTCCGCCCGAAGCTCGCCCCGCCCAGCCACAAAGGCATCATTGATTTTGTCATAACGCGCGACGCGAACGTGCCACAGGCAATCCAGCTCGTCGGCATCGAGTCTCCCGGCCTCACGGCCGCACCAGCTATCGCGAATCACGTTTGTCAAATGGTTGGAGAAATTCTCGCGTAACCCGCAACCCGTCATTCCGAGCGAAGCGAGAAATCCCTCTTTCCCTTTGTTCTGCGGCAAGGCAAAGAGAGATTTCTCGTCGCTGAGTACCTCGAAATGACGGATTCAGTTATTCGACGATGATCCGAAGAAATTTCTTCTTCCCAAGCCGGACCTCATACGAAGCGGGAACTGTGGCATCGAGTTTTGTGGCCGGGTCTTTGACGATTTGGCCATCGATCTCGAACCCACCTTGCTCTATAAGACGCGCAGCCTCGGCGACAGATTCCATTTGTCGCAAATATGCTAACAACTGGCACCACTTGGGAGTGAGTGTGCTGACAATTCCGCCAGGATGTTTCAGAGATCCGTCGCGTCGAATTAAGCGAATCTCTTGCATATCGGCGGGGGCCTGCCGGTCGCGGAAAACGCGCTGGAAATGTTCCGCCGCTTTGCGCGCAGCTTCTTGACCGTGGAAATCGCTGATGACTTCCTCCGCGAGCCGCATCTTTGCGTCCATCGGATGTAGCTTCCCGCTGGAGACTTCCTTTTTCAGCGAGGCAATTTCAGTGGGACCGCGATCCGTCAGCAACTCGCAGTAGGACCACATGAGTTCGTCGGGAATGGACATGAGCTTGCCGAACATTTCCGTGGGTGGCTCGGTGATGCCGACGTAGTTGCCCAGGCTCTTGGACATTTTGCGCTGGCCGTCGAGGCCCACAAGAATCGGCATGGTCAGAATCGCTTGGCCGGGCAAGCCATACTCGCGCTGGATTTCGCGGTGCACCAGCAAGTTAAACTTCTGTTCGGTCGCTCCCAGTTCGACGTCCGATTTGAGCTCCACTGCGTCGCAAGCGGTCAGCAAAGGGTAGAGCAGCTCGTGAACGGAAATAGGCTGATTATTCCGTAGACGTGAACGAAAGTCCTCACGCTCCAACATCCGGGCTAGCTGGTAACGCCCGCAGAGCCGCACGACGTCCTCGGCGTTCATTTTGCTGAGCCATTCGCTGTTGTAGCGGACTTCGGTTTTTTCGCGGTCGAGGATTTTGTAAACCTGTTCGAGATAGGTTTTCGCGTTGGCGTCCACTTGTTCGCGCGTCAGCGGCGGGCGCGTTTCGGAGACTCCGGTGGGATCGCCAATCATCGCGGAAAAATCGCCAATCAGGAAAACTGCCGTGTGGCCCAGTTCCTGAAAGTGTTTCAGCTTGCGCAGCACCACGGTGTGGCCAAGATGAAGATCGGGAGCCGTAGGGTCCACGCCGAGATAAACACGCAACGGCTTCCCATTTTTGCGCGACGCTTCCAGCTTGGCGGCCAGCTCCGGCTCCGGAATGATTTCCGCCACGCCTTTCTTGATGTAGGCGAGCTGCTCTTCGACAGGTTTGAATTTATGTTCGGCCATTTCGGTCTTTGGTTTTGCGCTTTGGGTCATATCGTACTTATTTTAAGACGGTAATTCTGAGTCGCTGGTCGAAAGACGCCCGCCTCGGAAGGCGGCCGCTACGACTGCAGAACGCGGCGGCCTGCAATCTTATATTTTTCCTCAAGAACGATGCGAACCGCCTCAGAATAAATGCGATGCTCTTCTTTCAGGATTTTCTCGGAGAGCGTTGCTTCCGTGTCGTCATCTTTCACCGGCACGACCGCCTGCACGATAATCGGCCCGGCGTCGAGATTTTCGTCCACAAAGTGCACCGTGCAGCCCGCAAATTTCACTCCATATTCGAGGGCTTGCCGCTGCGATTCCAGGCCGGGAAACGACGGCAGCAGTGACGGATGAATATTCAGGATGCGATTGGGGAATTTCGCGACGAAGTACGGCGAGAGCAAGCGCATATAGCCCGCGAGACAAATCAAATCCACTTTGTGCTCGTCGAGCATAGCGGCGACCTGACGATCGTAAACTTCGCGCTCAAGGCCTTTCGAAGGAATCACGCGCGTGGCAATGCCGCGTGCCTTGGCGCGGTCGATTCCCGGGGCACCTTCGCGGTTGCTGACGACGATTGCGATTTCTGCGTTCGGGACGCGGCCCGCCGCCACCGATTCGGCCAAAGCTTCAAAATTCGAGCCGCGGCCGCTCAACAGCACGCCAATGCGCTTCCTCATAAACCGGAAACGTTAGCATATCGAGCAGCGAGCGCAAAACCCGCTGTTGAAGATTGAATTGGAGAGCAGCAATGGAAAATCAGAAAACAGGAATCCCGCCTTGGATGATCGGCGGCTCTCGCGGAATATGCTTCGGCTCTTTTTCCTCGCGTTCTTTGACGCCTCTAGGTGGCAGAAATACCGTCTCACGAAGCTTCTCTCTGCCTTTTCCTTTTAGCCTTTGCGCCAACGGTTCCCAGCATTCGAAGCAAATATCGTATTCTTTGCCATCGATTTCTCGTTGCTGACAATCCTTCGCTTTGCCACAAAGATCGCAAGTAATCATGAACTCCTCCAGCCAACCCACAGTATTCCCCACGCGCTGTCTCGCGCTGAAACAGCACTAGCTTACCCCTTTTCCATAACTGTACCCCGGGCATCCGCCCGGCTCCCTGCCGCTTCCGATCGCCCTCCCCACTTCTGAGACGCCATTCGAATGAGCCAGAGCAGCCCGCCCAGAATCATGAACAGCACCAGCCAGCGAAGCACCAGGGCCAGCAACGCCGCATCCAGCGCGGGCCATTCGAATGAGAATTGCCGCAGCCGCGCGCCGCGGTCCAGCATCCAGTGCCAAGCCGTGTGGGCCACAATTGCGGAGAGGATGATAGTTCCCATGCGTTCGGCGACAGCGTAGCGAAAAAAAAGCTGCAAGACAGGAA